>Ga0208301_1000208_pt1 | contig 21087 bp, 19 predicted proteins | sample 25BtaG_FD_184100 | JGI IMG/M metagenome (GOLD analysis project Ga0208301, IMG submission 184100) | Marine viral communities from Cariaco Basin, Caribbean Sea - 25B_WHOI_OMZ_CsCl (SPAdes) (version 2) | ecosystem: Environmental > Aquatic > Marine > Oceanic | place: Caribbean Sea: Cariaco Basin...
TGGCTTCTAATGTTTTGTGATCAAGTTTACGACCGTCATCGTGGCGCATGTGTGTAGATATCCGATAAGCTTGGCAAACGACCGCTACATTATAAATGATGTTCGCTTACTTTTGTACCCATTAGTACGTGTAGGGCACACTGAGTTATTTGACCTGGAGGTTTAATGATGAGTGTTCTAGAGCAATACGCTCTGTTGCTTTCCCTGGTGCTCGGCATTGCGGCTACCGTTCTGGCCCTATATGGGCTTGCCCGTGCCATTGGTCCTACACGCAGTGAACCGGGCAAGGATGTACCGGCGAGTTCCGGAGCCTTGTCCCGGGATCCGGTCTGGGGCCGCTATCACGCACGGTACTATGGCTACGCGCTGCTCTTTCTGGCCTTCGACATGGAAATGGCGTTCATGTACCCATGGGCCGTTGTATACAGGGAAGTAGGGCTGGTTGCTTTGTATGACATGGGGGTGTTCCTTGCCATTCTCTTTCTTGGTTTGCTCTACGGCTGGAGCCAAGGGGCTCTTGGGCGGCAATGACTTTTAATCCAGAAATCCGCAATACGGGCTCACGTCAGTGGCTGAAACGAGTCTCTGTGCTTCAGAAGTGGGTCTCTCGTGCCTTGGCGCACGACCTGAGTTGTCTGATCATCCCGGGGCCGGAAGTAGCGTTGGCGTGCGGCTTGGACGTTGCTGCGACAGGTATGCGCATCACCTCCACACCTCGCGATTCAGGTGTGCTTCTGGTCATTGGAGGGCTTTCAGAAAAAATGAGCGAGGCCGTGGCGGTGCTCTACGCGCAGATGCCCCGGCCGCGCGCCATCCTTGTGCTGGGCGGACCGGTACCGTCATCTTTACCGGGCGCCGATGTTTCCTCAGGTATCTCGCAAGAGGCACTGACCGACGCGGTTGACCGGCTGAGACGGGCGCTGGCGGAAGGCGCTTTTGCCTCCTCTCCCGAGGATTTCGACGCCGCTGTTCTGCACGCCAGGATCGAGTATGTCTGCCCCATGCACCCGGATGTTGTCCAGAACGAGCCGGGTAGTTGCCCCAAGTGTGGCATGGACCTGGTCGCCCGGGAGGCAGGGGAGCCGGCCCCCGAGCATGACCATGACCATGGGCACGATCATCGCGAGCACCGGCACCATGAGCACGAACACCAGCATCATGATCATGCGCAGCAGCACGAACACCATGAACAAGAACGTCATCATGGTCACTGCCATGAACATCATGATTCGCATGAGCACGATCATGAGCAGCACGAGGGTCATCAGCACTCGCACGAAAACCATCATGATCACGGACACAAGCACCAGCACGATGAGTCCGACGGCGACGCGGAGGAGAAAAATTCGGGGCATGATCACAGTGAGCACGGTCATGATAGCCACGAACATGGTGGCCATGATCATGTAGGTCACGGTCATAGGGGTCACGGTCATAGGGGTCATGATCATGGTGGGCATGACCACGGCGCCTCGGGATTCATGTCCATGATTGAAGTGACCAAGGACCTGCCTCGTAGCGCCGACGGGTTGGCGATGGACTGGATGGAGGTGCCGTTCGGTCCGGTTTTCCCCGGTCTGCCTGGTGGGCTCAAGTTGACGCTGACTCTTGACGGTGACGGCGTAACAGAAGGACAGGCCACATCCTTGGTGGGCATGATCAATGAGAGTGAAGAAGGCAAGGAGATCGACGCCGAGACCTTTATCGAGCGCCTGGCGTCGGCCATGCCACTGGCCAGCGTGAGCTACCGACTGCTGGCCTGCCTGGCAATCGAGCGGGCGGCTGGTCTGGAGAACGATTCGGCAACCGATCAGGCCCGGGCTGTGGCGCTTGAATGTGAGCGCATCGCCAGTCACCTGGGTTGGCTGGCGCAAACGGGGCGCCAGCTCGGCTTCGCCTGGTTGACGGATCGTGCCGCAACCCTGCAACTGGAGATCCGCCGCGCCAGTGGAAAACGGCTTGTGGAACTGACGCCCGCTCTGCAGGCATTGGCGGCTCGTCTTGGGCGAACGCCTTTGCTCAAATCGCGATTGAAGGGGATCGGCGTACTGCCATCGGGCACTGCGGGCCTGAGTGGCCCCGTGGCGCGCGCTGCTGACGACGCCGGAGATGCCTGGGCGCGCCTGTGGCAGCGCCTGGACGAAATCATCACGAGCCTCGACTACATCAAGGCAACCGGGGAGCCGGGGCTACCTGTTTTGCGAAACATCGGGCGTGGATCAGGCACCGGTGAGGCCACCGTGGAAACCCCGCGCGGCGAGGCTCAACTGAGCCTGATTCTGGAACACGGCCAGGTGAAATCCTACAGGTTGGACACCGCCTGCAGTCACCATATCGGCCTGGTCGCAAAGCTTGTCGAGGGCCGGGAACTGGGCGACGCACTGGTGGCGGTCGGATCACTTGACCTTTCGCCCTGGGAGGTGATCTCGTGAACTTCGTCATCGTGTTGCTTGCGTTGCTTGGTAGCGTCTGGCTGCTCGCCGTGGTCGAGGGCTGGACGACAACGGGCCGCCTGCGTCCGGCCGCGCCCCTACTCAGCGGCCTGGCGCACCTCGGTCGTGAATCCATTGTACCGCGCACGCCGGACCGGGTCTTTTTCGAGACGGCGCCGGTGCTACTGCTGATCGTCGCGGTGCTTGGCGCGGCGGTTCTGCCTCTGGCGCCGACCCTGGTGATCGCGGATCTGGCTACCGGTGCGCTGTTCATCAACGCGGCGCTTGCCTATGTGCTGGTGGCGCTGATCATGGCCGGCTGGGGCCCGAATGGCGCCTACGCCATGATCGGCGGCTGGCGATTCCTTGGCCAGCTCATCGCCTACGCCATGCTCATTGTCATGCCCATCACTGCGGTGGCGATGCGCGCCGAATCCCTGGTGACCACGGTGATCGTTGGCTCCCAAGACGGCTTGTGGAACATTGTCTATCAGCCGCTTGGTTTCGTGCTGTTTTTCATTGCCGCCATGGCGCTGGCGTTTCGTGCGCCTTTTGATCTGCCAACCGCACCCGGGGAACTGGGCGGGGGTGTGGACGCGGAATACACCGGCGTGCGCCTGGGGGTGTTGCGCCTGGCCAGGCTGACGCTGGTGATCACGCTGGCTTCCGCGACCACGGTGTTCTACCTCGGCGGCTGGCATGGGCCGCTGCTGCCTCCCTGGGCCTGGAGCCTGATCAAGACCCTGGCCGTGGCCGTGTCGATGCTCCTGGCCGGTCGCTATCTGCCGCGCATTCGCGAGGCGGATCTGATGCGGTGGTGCTGGACCTTGGGGATTCCCCTGGCACTGCTCAATATCATTGTTGTCGGTTTACTGGTTCTGGTGGTTCCATAATGTACGCTCAGGCTTTTTTTGTTGCCGTTTTCGGGCTGGCCGCCATCGGCTTCGGCGTGGTGGTGTTTCGCACATCGTCCATGGTGCGTTCCGCGCTGGCGCTGTTGTTTTCTCAGACTGCCGTCGGCTGCATGTTCCTGGCGATGCAGACCGAATTCCTGGGCGTGCTGCAGATCATGATGATGGCGACGGAGATGAGCATCATGGCCATTTTCATGGTGATGTTCATGATGGACCCGGGCGGGATGGGGGGCATGGATATGACCCACCAGAAGCGCTTTTCAATTGGCGCTGGCGTGGTCGCTGCCGGTGTTGCGATAGTGGTCGCGTTTTGGGCCGATTGGGGACCTGTAACGGCCGAGGCGCCGGATGCGGCGATGCAGACACGGGCGCTGGGCATGGAATTGCTGGGTCGTTCCATGCTGATCTTCGAAACCGCCGGTATCACTATCCTGACCGCGATGATTGCGGCCACGGCGGTGGCGATACCGGTGCAAACGACGGCCAATATTGCTGACAAGGAGGATACGGAATGACTCTCGTCCTGATCGTGGCGCTTGTAACCGGTGCAATCCTGTTCGGTATTGGTGTTTATGGCGCGTTGTCCCAGACCAATCTGGTTATGATCATGATGGGGGTGGAGCTGATTCTTGCGGGCGCGTTGGTGAACCTGGTCGCCTTCTGGCGTTTTCTGCACCCCGAAAGCTACTCCGGCCAGATGTTCGTGCTGGTGGTGATGACCGTCATGGCGGTCGAAATGGCGGTTGGCTTCGGTGTCGCGATTGCGCGTTTCCGGGCCAAGGGCTCGGTTGAAATGGAAGAAGCCGGGGACCTGAAAGGATGAGTGCAGTGCTTCTACCGATAATGCCACCGCTGATCGCGGCCATGGCGTTGCTGGTCCTGCGCCGGGGCTCCACGGCGCTGGTTCTCGGCGGGGCGACGTTGAGTCTGGGCGGCAGTCTATGGTTACTGACCCGGGTCGCCGGCGGGCAGGCCGAAACCCTGCTTCTGCCGGGGCTGCCAGACATGCCGCTTCGAATGGTTGCCGGACCTCTGGAAGCGCTGTTGACGGTGGCGGTGGCCACCGTAGGCACGTTCGTGCTGATTTATGCAGTTGGTTATATGAAGCGGGAGTCCGGCCTGTGCCGCTTCTACGCCGTAATGTCCCTGTTCCTGGCTGCCATGCAGGCGCTGGTGCTGTCCGGCGACTGGGTTCTGTTGCTGGCGGCCTGGGAATTGATCGGTTTGTGCAGTTACCTGCTGATTGGCTTCTGGTTCCAGCGACCCGAGGCCGCGGATGCCGCCGGTCGCGCTTTCCTCTACACTCGTAGCGCCGATCTGGGTTTGTACGTGGCGGTATTTATGCTGATTGGGTCGGCCGGTACCGGCGAGATTGCCGCCTCCCTGGAGGCCGGCGGCAGTGCCTCGACCGCCGCGGGGCTTTTGTTGCTACTGGCCGCCATGGGTAAGTCGGCCCAGGTCCCCTTGCAGGACTGGCTTATGCGTGCCATGGCGGGGCCGACACCGGTCTCGGCGCTGCTGCACTCGGCCACGCTGGTGGCGGCGGGTGCCATCCTGCTGATCCGTTCGGCCCCGCTGCTGACACCCGAGGTGTTGCTCGTCGTCGGACTTGTCGGCGGCGTTACCACGGTGGCAGCCGGGGTTATTGCACTTGCCGAGCGTGATCTCAAACGCCTGCTCGCGGCTTCCACTGCCAGTCAATATGGCTTGATGCTGGTTGCGGTTGGAGCCGGCGTTCCGCTGGCGGCTCTCATGCATTTGCTCGCCCATGCAGCCATCAAGAGCACCCTGTTTCTTGCCGCCGGCGACTTCCAGCATGCTCGCGGGGGTACCGGGTTCGATCAGTTGGAGGGGGTTGGTCGTGACAGACCCTGGACTTTTGCCGGCTTTGCGCTGGCAGCGCTGGCACTGGCCGGTATCCCGCCACTGAGTGGGTTCTTCTCCAAGGATGCGGTAATCGCCGCCGCCCTGTCTGCGCAGGGTGCCGCCTGGCTCGGCCCCCTGGCGCTGGCCGGTACCCTGCTGACCGGCGGCTATATGGCCCGGGCCTTGTGCCTGCTGTGGCGAGGCTCCGGCGAAACCCGACCGGTTGCCGGTAGTGCCTGGATGCGCGTGGGCATTTGGGGGTTGGCGGTCCCTGCCACGATTCTCGGCCTGGCCTTCGGCCCCATCGAGGCCGTTCTTGATCTGCCCGCCGTCACCGCAGGCACATTGGCCGTGCTCCTCGGGCTTCTTGCTGCCGCGTGTGGCCTCGGCCTGGGCTGGCTCGTGCCGGCTCCCCGCCTGCTAGGTCCGGTCTATCCGTGGGCGCGACGCGGACTTTCCGTTGGCGGTGGGCTTACGGTCTGGGTCGGTAGGCCAGCAATGGCTGTAGCCCGAGGATGTGAGCGTTTGGAAGGGCGTCTGTATGAAGCTGTGCTTTCTCTTGGGCGCGCCGGTCTCTTCCTTGCCTCTGCGGGCGAGCGAACGGAGCGGGGCTTGTTCAAGATTGTGCTTTGCGTGGGCAGAGTGAGCCTGAGGGTCGCGACCTACGTGCGGTTTGGAGATGAACGCCGTATCGACGGCCTGATTTTCGCCCTGGTGGCGGCTGTGCGTGCACTGGGTGCACGAGCCCGAAACCTCCAAAGCGGCCTCATCCACCACAGCCTGGCGATCAGTGCGGTCGCAATCGCCGTCACATTGGCTGTTCTGCTTTTTGCTTCATCGACGAGCTTTTAGAGGAAACCCATATTCATGTTACCACTTGTCTCGCTCACCCTGTTTTTGCCGCTGGTCGGCGCGGTGCTGATTCTGTGTCTTCCGAAGCCCGCAACGCGTACGGTACACGTCATAGCGATTATTACCGCCGCCCTTACACTGATCGGTGCTCTGTCCATGTGGTTTCAGGGTGCGAGCGGTGCAGGCTTTTCCCAGGTCGAAGAGCTGCAATGGATACCGGCCATCGGTGCCGCCTACCGGGTGGGAGTTGATGGGATCAGTCTGCCTTTGGTGCTGTTGAGCGCCGTTCTTTTCCTGGTTGCTGTGATCTATGCGTCGTCGCTTCGTGAACGTCCGCGCGCCTATATTGCTCTGGTACTTCTTCTGGAAACTGCGTCTATCGGTACCTTTACAGCCCTCGACGGTATCCTGTTCTACGTCTTCTTCGAGGTTTCCCTTGTCTCCATGTATTTCATGATCGCCGGGTGGGGCCACGAAGACAGGCAACGGGCAGCGTTGATGTTTTTTATATACACCTTGCTGGGAAGTCTGCCGCTTCTGCTTGCTATCCTCGGGCTTTATCTGGGCAGCCCCGAACCGACCTTCGACATGCGAGCCTGGATTGAGAATCCCCCCCTGGAGGGCGCGGCGGCCATGTGGGCATTGATCGCTATGCTGATCACCTTTGCGGTAAAGATCCCCGCGGTGCCCCTGCATACCTGGTTGCCCGCCGCACACGTGCAGGCGCCGACCGTCGGCAGCGTCATCCTCGCCGGCGTCATGCTGAAATTCGGCACTTACGGGCTGGTTCGATTTGCTCTGCAAATGACCCCCGATGCGTTCCGTGAAGCGGGCGTTGTTGTTCTTGTTCTCGGTGTTGTCAGCGCGCTCTACGGGGCTTTTGCCGCTCTGGCCCAGAGTGATCTGAAACGCTTGGTCGCCTATACGTCGGTTAACCACATGGGGTATGTCATTGTCGGTGTGGCCGTGGCGGCAATAACTCTGGATCCCTCGGTGCGAACTGTTGCTTTGGATGGTGCGGTATTGCAGATGTTCAGCCATGGGCTGGTTACCGGTGCCTTGTTCTTGCTGGTGGGCATGATCCAGGACCGTGCCCACACCCGTGAAATGGGCGAATTGGGTGGGTTGCTCAAGACGGTCCCAATGCTCGGCTGGACCTTTGTGTTGGCGGCCTTTGCATCGCTGGGCTTGCCCGGGCTGGCGCACTTTCCGGCCGAGTTTCAGATATTTCTTGCCACTTTAAGCGCTTCGCCTGCCGCGGTGGTTGTGATTTTGGGTATTGCCATTATTGCCGGTACGTTTCTCAAAGCACTGCGGGAAACCTTTCTGGGCGAGCCCCGGCAGCGCTGGCAGTCCATGCCTGATTTGAGCGCTCGTGAGTGGCTTGCTGTGGGGCCATTGCTGGTGCTCACTGTCGGCACTGGCGTGGCACCCTCCTGGGTGCTGGGTATCATCCACCGCACTACATCGGCGCTGGCACTGTGATGGCTCGTGATCTTGCACTGTTGATTCCTGAAATTGCCGTACTGTTGACGGCTGTCGGTGCGCTGATCGCGGAAATGCTGCGTAGGCCGCAAATTGCGCTGCTGGTCGCAGTTAGCGGTCTGATCGTTGCCACGGGTCTGACCGTCAGTCTGATTGGTGAGGACACAACGGTGTTTGGTGGCAGTTTCCGGGTTGACGACCTCAGTGTGTGGGCCAAACTCATTCTGCTGCCGGCCACCATCCTCGCCATATTTTTGGCGAGAGTGGATGTGAGAGGCACCGTGCGAGAGGGCACGGTTTACAGCCTGCTTTGCTTTGCCACCATCGGCGCGCTCGTTCTGGCAGGCGCGGGTGATACGATGTTCCTTGTACTGGGTACATTATTAACGGGCCTGGCCACCTTTGCCTTGGTTGCCTACCCGGATACCGACCCTGCCACAGAGGCCGCCATGAAGTTTTTCGTGTTCGCCTCGGTCACAGGTGCGATCATGATTTTCGGCCTGAGTTACTGGTTCGGCGCTGCGGGATCCACGTTACTCGCGGATCTTCCTGGTATGGATACCATGCCAATGGCGGTTCTTCTTGGGTTCGTGGCGGTGGTTGTCGGTCTGGGTTACAAAGCCTCGCTGGTTCCATTCCATTTCTGGGCGCCAGATGCCTATGAGGGTGGGCCACTGTCAATAGCGGCCTACCTGTCAGTGGTGCCCAAGATCGGTGCTCTGTTCGCACTCGCTCAGGTGGTTCGCGATCTACCCCCGGAAAGTGGTTGGACCGCCATCATCGCCGGTCTGGCTGTTCTGACCATGACCTATGGTTATCTGGCCGCGCTGGTGCAGGATAACGTCGTTCGGCTGCTGGCCTATTCGTCGATTGCCCAATCCGGCTATTTCCTTCTGGGTATCCTGGCAGTCGGCGCCAGTGAACTTGCTCTGCCATCCATTATACTGTTTGCTGCCGCCTATGCGGCCATGAATCTGGGCGCTTTCGCCGTTGCCGCCAATATCGGACGGACTCTGAACGATTTTGACGGATTGGGGCGCGCCCAACCGCTTATTGGCATCGCAATGGTGGTCTTTCTGCTATCGCTGGTCGGGATTCCGCCACTTGCCGGCTTCGTTGGGAAGTTCCTGCTCTTCGCCGCCGCCATTGATGTCCAATTCACCTGGCTGGCGGTGGTTGCAATTGCCAACAGTGTACTTTCACTGGCGGTATATCTGCGCATTGTCGTGCCCATGTACCAGCAGGCGGCGACGGAATTCGCGCCGGTGGGCAAAGCTCTTGGCACGGTGGTAGTGACAACCTTTGCTGCCACGCTGATCCTCGGCCTGGCGGCCCAGTTCTTTCTCTTGGGACTGGTAGCGTGGTCGTCGTCCTAATTCCTCCCCTGGCGATGTTGGCAATCGTGCTGGCAATGGTTACTGCACGAAGGCCTCAATCGGTGCGATGAAGCCATATTAGTAGACAACACAGTCTGTGCGGTACCTGCTTTCAAAGCAGCGCTAGTATGAAGCCTTCAGATACCTTGCTCTACTCGATTATGCCCGCGGAGTTGCTGTTTCCTGCAGGTCTTAATTTATGGCAGTGAGTAGTGCGCTCTGCTGACTGAGGCCAGCTGGAAACAGTCTTGTGAATTTGATCGGGATCAAAAATTGAGAACGATTGCTCTGCTGATTCAGTTCCGTTTCAGGCTGGGCGGATAGGGTGATGATTCAGAACAGGAGGGGGTATGTCGGACACGGTCAATGAGTTGCTGGTCAACTACTGGGCAACCGGTTTTTTTGTGATCGCTGCCCTCGGCTTATGTGCCTTCATGGCAGGCGTTTCCAGCCTGCTTGGCGGGCGCAGCCATGGCGTCAGCAAAACCATCCCGTTTGAGTCCGGTATTGTCGGTGTCGGTGACGCCCGCCAGCGGTTTTCCGTCAAGTTTTATCTGGTCGCGATGCTCTTTGTGATCTTCGATATTGAGGCGGTGTTTCTGTTTGCCTGGGCGGTTGTGATTCCGGAAACGGGCTGGAGCGGGTTCTGGGGCGCGGCGGTTTTTATACTGATATTGCTTGCCGGCCTGCTCTACGACAGTCGCTCCGGGGCGTTGGAGTGGGCCCCCGAGGGTTCTCAGGGACACGGGGAGGGCTAATCGTTCGGTTCCAGGGTGTATTCAGTCCCCAATGATTGTCGTCCGGGCCTTGATCACTGTCAGCAAACCTTTATGGAGACCAGCCATGCCTTACAGACTGACCCGGGCCGACGAAGTGCCGGAATCCAGTGACCGTTACCCGATGGGGCGCCGGCAGTCATCGGAGGAATACGTCAAAAGCCAGCTTGAACGCAACGTATTCACCGGCAAGCTGAGTGACGTCCTCAACTCGGCGGTGAACTGGGGGCGCAAGAACTCCTTGTGGCCCTATAACTTCGGCCTGTCCTGCTGCTACGTGGAAATGACCACCGCATTTACCTCGCCCCATGACATTGCGCGCTTCGGGTCGGAGGTGATCCGCGCCTCGCCGAGGCAGGCCGACTTTATGGTGATAGCGGGTACCTGTTTCATCAAAATGGCTCCGGTTATTCAGCAGCTCTACGATCAGATGCTGGAACCCAAGTGGGTCATTTCCATGGGCTCCTGCGCCAACTCCGGCGGTATGTACGACATCTATTCGGTGGTTCAGGGGGTTGACAAGTTCTTGCCCGTGGATGTCTATGTAGCGGGCTGTCCGCCGCGGCCCGAGGCCTTCCTGCAGGCACTTCAGTTGTTGCAGGACTCGATTCAGGAGGAGCGCCGGCCGCTGTCCTGGGTCGTGGGGGATCAAGGGGTTTATAAGGCCGAGATGGGGTCCCAGCGGGAGCAGAAACGGAGCCAGCGAATCGAGGCCACCGAACTGAGGACTCCGGACAAACTCTGAGCACCGCCTCCCGATTTGCCCAACCTTGACAGGAGATGAGTCAGTATCATGAGCACAGACGCTCTCGACAGGCATGCACCGGCCCAGTCCGGCATTGACCGGGCCCTCGGGCTTCTGGACGGATTCCGGGAACACATCGAGCACGTTCAGCCTACCCTGACCGGGCTTCCGGTGCTGTGGGTGCGACGTGAGCGGATAGTGGAGATACTGCGCCACCTGAAGGCGCCGCCGGCGTCTTTTTCCATGCTTTACGATCTCTCTGCCGTGGACGAGCGGCTCCGTGCCCACCGTGACGGGCTACCAGCCGCGGATTTCACGGTCTTCTATCATCTGCTGTCGGTGGATCGTAATGAAGACCTGATCATCAAGGTGGCGCTGACCGGTGGCGACCCGAACCTGCCAAGCGTGACCCGGGTGTTTGCCAATGCCAACTGGTATGAGCGGGAAATCTGGGATCTGTTCGGCATTACCGCAACCGGCCATCCCCATCTGCAACGGCTGCTTATGCCGCCCACCTGGCATGGCCACCCATTACGCAAGGACTATCCCGCGCGGGCCACGGAATTCGACCCCTACACCCTGACAGTGGAGGGGCAGCAGACGGAGCAGGAGGCGCTGAAATTCGAACCGGAAGCCTGGGGCATGCAGCGTGAGCGGGATGGCAGCGAGTTCATGTTCCTCAATCTGGGCCCCAATCATCCCTCTGCCCACGGTGCCTTCCGGATCGTGCTTCAACTGGACGGCGAGGAGATCATCGACTGCGTGCCGGATATTGGCTATCACCACCGGGGCGCGGAAAAAATGGCCGAGCGCCAGACCTGGCACAGCTTCATTCCCTATACCGACCGCATCGACTACACCGGCGGCGTAATGAACAACCTTCCCTATGTCCTTGCGGTTGAGAAACTGGCGGGTATCGAGGTGCCCGACCGGGTCAAGACGGTCCGGGTGATGATGGCGGAGATGTTCCGTATTAGCAGCCATTTGCTGTTCCTGGGGACCTACCTGCAGGATCTGGGCGCCATGTCGCCGGTGTTCTACAGCTTCACTGACCGCCAGCGGGCCTACAAGGTGATTGAGGGCATCACCGGTTTTCGCATGCATCCGGCCTGGTACCGGATCGGCGGCCTTGCCCAGGACCTGCCCGTGGGCTGGCAGCAACTGGTGCAGGAGTTCCTTGACTGGATGCCGCCGCGGCTGCGGGAATACGAGCTGGCCATGATGAAAAACGCCCTGGTGCGGGAGCGGACCCGGCATGTGGCTGCCTTCACCACCACCGAGGCCCTGGAATGGGGCGTGACCGGTCCCAACCTGCGGGCCACTGGCTGCAACTTCGATCTGCGCAAACAGCGGCCCTATTCCGGCTATGAGAACTTCGACTTCGAGGTGCCTCTGGGGCAGCACGGAGACGTTTTTGACCGGGGCCAGCTGCGTATTGAGGAAATGCGGCAGAGCCTGCGCATTATCCAGCAATGCGTCGATCACATGCCCGCGGGCGACTACAAGGCGGACCACCCGTTGACCACCCCGCCACCCAGGGAGCGGATGTTGCAGCACATCGAAACGCTGATCACGCACTTTCTGCAGGTGTCCTGGGGTCCGGTTCTGAAACCCGGCGAATCCCTGCAAATGGTGGAGGCCACCAAAGGCATAAACAGTTATTACCTGACCAGCGACGGCAATAACATGAGCTACCGAACCCGCATCCGGACTCCGAGCTTTCCGCACCTGCAGCAGATACCGTCCTTGATGCGCGGAGGCTTCGTGCCGGACATGATCGCCCACCTGGGCAGTATCGATTTCGTAATGGCAGACGTGGATCGCTGATGATGGCAACAACCCCGCACACAACCGAACTGATCGGCAGTGACCGTTTTGAACTGCACCCGGACGACGAAGCCGCGATTCTCCGGGAAAAGGAACACTACGAGCAGCCCCAGGCCGCTTGTATCGAGGCGTTGAAAATCGTCCAGCGCCGCCATGGCTGGGTTCCCGACGGTGCCATCATGGCCATCGGGCGGTTGCTGGGCCTGGGATTCGCCGCGGTGGACGGCGTGGCTACCTTTTACAGCCTGATTTTCCGTCAGCCGGTAGGGCGCCATGTGATCCTGGTCTGCGACAGCAGCTCCTGCTTCCTGACCGGGTATGAAACGCTGAAACAGGCCCTGGTGGAGAAGCTGGGAGTGGACTACGGCGCCACCACCGCCGATGGCCGCTTCACCCTGTTACCCGTGTGTTGTCTCGGCGCCTGTGACGGTGCCCCGGCGCTGATGATTGACGGCGAAACCTTCGGGCCGGTCACACCGGAGGATCTGTCCGACCTGCTGGAGGGCTACGAATGAGCGGATCCACCTCAGGTCAAGGCAACCCGCTGCGTTATCACAGCCGGATACGGCAATCCGGTACCGAGCGTCAACCCGAAACCCATCCGCTGACCTGGAGGCTGAGGGACGACGGCGAGGTGGTCTGGCTCGGCGAATATCTGGATAAGGATGGTTATCAGTCGGTCCGCCGGGCATTGGCCGAGAGCGACCCCCAGGGCATCATCACCGTGGTGAAAGACGCCAATGTGCGTGGCCGGGGCGGCGCCGGTTTTTCCGCTGGCGTCAAGTGGAGCCTGACGCTGCAGGGGGGTGACATGCCCCGGGGCTACCTGATCTGCAACGCGGATGAAATGGAACCGGGCACCTTCAAGGACCGGTTGCTGATGGAGCAGCAACCCCACCTGCTGATTGAGGGGATGATCCTCGGAGCCCGGGCCAACAACGCCCGGCAAGGCTACATTTTTCTGCGGGGTGAATACGTGGAGGCGGCCCGGGTGCTGAACCGGGCCATTGATGAGGCCCGCGAAGCCGGCTGGCTGGGGCCGGATATTGATGGCAGCGGGTTCGATTTCGACATCGCGGTGCATACCGGGGCGGGGCGCTACATCTGCGGCGAGGAAACGGCTCTGATCAATGCACTGGAGGGGAAGCGCGCCAATCCCCGGGCCAAGCCGCCGTTCCCCGGCCAGTCCGGAGCCTGGGGCAGGCCCACGGTGGTTAACAACGTCGAGACCCTGTGCAACATACCCGCCGTGATTCTCCATGGCGCTGACTGGTATCAGAACCTGTCCGGCAACCGTACCGGTGACGGCGGCACCAAGCTTTATGGCGTGTCGGGGCCGGTTGCGGAGCCGGGCCTCTGGGAGCTGCCCATGGGCGTCACCGGGGCCGAACTGCTCGACCGGGCCGGGGGGCTGCAGCAAGACCGTCGGCTCAAGACGTGGTTGCCCGGCGGCACCAGCACCGGCTTCCTGTTGCCGGAGCATCTGGAGCTGCCCCTGGACTTTGACTCTATCGCCAATGTCGGCAGCCGGCTGGGCACCGGCCTGATGATGGCGGTCCCCGAGGACCGGGGCATGGTATCGCTGATGCGCAACCTGGAGGAGTTCTTCGCCCGGGAATCCTGCGGCTGGTGCACTCCGTGCCGTGATGGTCTGCCCTGGGTGGTAAAACTGCTCCGGGACCTGGAAAAGGGACAGGGGCAGGCCGGCGACATCGAATTGCTCGACAAGCTGGCGGCGGACTGTGGCCCGGGGCTGACCTTCTGCGCCCTTGCCCCTGGTGCCGCCATGCCGCTGGAAACAGCGCTGCGGCACTTCCGGCAGGAGTTTGAGCAGGGCATTGGCAAGGTAAGCGGCGACACCCGGGACGTTCCGGACCGGGTCGCAGCGGACGCGCCGGCAAACAACCGTTAGTTTCAACAGTCACTTTCAACAAACAGTGATCGTACTTTCTAGGTGAAGGCAGAAACAAGCATGGCGACGATTCACGTGGACGGAAAAACCTACGAGGTCAACGGGGCGCACAACCTGCTCCAGGCCTGTCTGTCACTGGGCCTGGATATTCCCTATTTCTGCTGGCATCCGGCCATGGGAAGTGTCGGCGCCTGTCGCCAGTGCGCGGTGCGCCAGTACAAGGACAAGGACGACAACAAGGGCGTTCTGGTCATGTCCTGTATGACCCCGGCGGCGGACCAGACCCGAATCGATATCGATGACGAGGAAGCCCGGGCTTTCCGGGCCAGTGTGGTGGAGTGGCTGATGATCAATCACCCCCACGACTGCCCGGTGTGCGAGGAGGGCGGCCATTGCCACCTGCAGGACATGACGGTAATGACCGGCCATGACCGCCGCCGCTACCGGTTCAACAAGCGCACTCGCCGCAACCAGTACCTGGGGCCGTTCATCGCCCACGAAATGAACCGCTGCATTACCTGCTACCGGTGCGTGCGCTTTTACAATGACTACGCCGGTGGCACCGATCTGGGCGCCTTTGGTGCCCGGGACAACATCTACTTCGGACGATACGCCGAAGGCACACTGGAAAGCCCGTTCTCCGGCAACCTCACCGAAGTCTGCCCCACTGGGGTGTTCACCGACCAGAGTCATTCCGATCACTACACCCGAAAGTGGGACCTGCAGTATGCCCCCGGCATCTGCCACCAGTGCGCGGTCGGTTGCAACATCAGCCCCGGGGAACGCTACGGCGAGATTCGCCGCATCGAAAACCGCTACCACGGTGAGGTTAACAGCCACTTCCTCTGTGACCGCGGCCGGTTTGGTTACGGATACGTCAACCGCGCCGACCGGCCACGGGTTCCGGAATGGACCGAACGGCCGGGGCAGGAGGCCGTGACGCTGGGGGTGGATCCGGCCCTGGAGCGTATCACCGGCGCCCTGCGTCAGGCCCGGCGCATCATCGGCATCGGATCGCCCCGGGCCAGTCTGGAAAGCAATCACCAGCTATTGGCCATGGTGGGGCCGGAAAACTTTTCCACCGGGATAGAGTCCCGGGAGCAGGCGTGCCTGGCCATGATGAACCGGCTGCAGGAAACGTCGGGACTGCCCACCCCGACACCCCGGGAAATAGAACGCCACGATGCCATTCTGGTGCTGGGCGAGGACCCGGTCCAGAGCGCCGCGCGCCTGGGGCTGAATCTGCGTCAGGCTGTGCTGTCACGGCGGGAAGAACTGGCTGAAAAGATCGGCGTGCCGGCCTGGAATGCCGAGGCCGTCAAGACCCTGGGGCAGGACCGGTACCACCCGCTGCACATTGTCTGGCCAGCGCCCACCGAGCTGGACAGTGTCGCTGTCGCCCGCCATGCCCTGGCGCAGGATGATATCGCCCGGCTCGGTTTCGCGGTGGCTCATGCCATCGACCCGGCGGCGCCCCCGGTGGACGGCCTCGACCCGGCCAGCCAGGAGCGGGCCGGAGAAATCGCCGTCAGCCTGTTAAAAGCGGCGCGGCCGCTGGTTGTCAGCGGCGGCTCCCTCGCCAGCGAGGCCATCCTGGAAGCCGCCGGTGCGGTTGCCCGGGCCCTGTCCAGGCGGGCAGCGCAGGGTGGGCTGGTGTTGATCCGGCGGGAGGCCAACAGCACCGGGCTGTCGCTCATGGGGGGGCAGACACTGGACTGGGCGCTGGATGAGTTGAGTGAGGGCCGGGCCGATGCGGTGGTGGTGCTGGAGAACGACCTGTATCAACGCCTGCCCGCCGACCGGGTGGAGCAGGCCCTGGCCCGTGCCAACACCCGCGTGGTGCTGGACCACCAGCGGACGAGAACCGCCGAGGGGGCGGACTTCATCCTGCCTGCTGCCAGTTTCGCGGAAGGGAGCGGAACCCTGGTAAATCTGGAAGGGCGGGCCCAGCGCTTCTTCCGGGTGTTCGAACCGGCCTACCTGCGCCCCGAGACCCGAATTCACGAGAGCTGGCGCTGGTTACACACCCTGGCCGCCGGGCTGCGGGGCGAAGCCCCCGGGGATATCAGCCTGGATCTGGCCACCCGGGCCTGCGCCGGGGCCCATCCAGGCCTGGCCGGGATTGTGGATGCCGCGCCCGGGCCCGATTATCGCATAGAGGGCCTGCGGCTGGCCCGTGAGCCCCAGCGTTACAGCGGCCGCACCGCCATGCGCGCCAACCTCGATGTAAATGAACCCCGCCCGCCACAGGATACCGATACACCCTTCGCTTACTCCATGGAAGGCTACAGCGGATTTGACCGGCCCCGGCAGCAGATACCTTTCGCCTGGGCGCCGGGCTGGAATTCCCCGCAGGCGTGGAACAAGTTCACCGATGAAGTGGGCGGTCACCTGCGCGGAGGGGACCCGGGCATAAGATTGATTCGGCCTCAGCCCGGCCATCGCGAATACCCCGACCCGGTCTTTGATGACGGCGCCACTGACAGCAGCGGGCTGCGGGCGCTGGTGTTGCCACGGGTGTTCGGGGGCGAGGAAACGTCTGCCCGGGCTGAACCTGTCCGGCAGCGGATGACCGCGCCGGTGGTCATCCTGGCCCGCCCGGATGCCGAGGCGCTGGGCGTGCGCGACGGCGACAGCCTGACGCTGCTTGGTGTGCGTGAGGGTGACAGCCTGATGCTGTTTGGCGGTCCGGACATTACGGTATCGGAGCAGGAAGACTGGCCCCCCGGCTGGGCTGGCCTGCCCGCGGGATTGTTGCCCGGCCTGGGGCAGGGCGCGACACTCACTTTAGGAAAACCCACGGGAGGTGAGTCATGAGCTGGTGGACTCCACAACTGGCAGCCACTCTCTGGGCCATGTTCCAGGCGCTGGTGATCCTGCTTGCCGTGGTCGTGGTGGGAGCGGCACTGACCGTGGTCGAACGTCGGCTGCTGGGCCTCTGGCAGGATCGTTATGGTCCCAACCGGGTAGGGCCATTCGGCACTCTTCAACTGATTGCCGATATGCTGAAGATCTTTTTCAAGGAAGACTGGACTCCGCCCTTTGCCAGCCGCGCCCTGTTTATGCTGGCACCCAACCTTGCCTTCGCTTCCCTGCTGCTGTCTTTCGTTATTATCCCCATAACACCGGGGTGGGGGGTGGCGGACATGCACATCGGGCTGCTGTTCTTCCTCGCGCTGGCCGGCATCAACGTCTACGCGGTGTTAATCGGTGGCTGGGCCAGTGGCAATAAGTATGCCTTGCTCGGCGCGTTGCGAGCCTCGGCCCAGACCCTGTCCTACGAAGTGTTCATGGGGCTGTCGCTCATGGGTGTGGTGGCCATGGCCGGCTCCTTCAACCTGCGCGACATCGTCGCGGCCCAGGAAGGCCTGTGGTTCGTGATTCCCCAGTTCCTGGGTTTCGTCACATTTCTGATCGCCGGCATCGCGGTGACACACCGCCACCCTTTCGACCAGCCGGAGGCGGAACAGGAACTGGCGGATGGTTACCATGTCGAGTACTCCGGTATGAAGTTCGGCATGTTTTTCATTGGCGAATACGTGGGCATGGTGCTGGTTTCCGCGCTGATCGTGACATTGTTTTTCGGCGGCTGGCAGGGCCCCTGGCTGCCACCCATTGTGTGGTTTGCCCTCAAGACCAGCTTCTTCCTGATGCTGTTTATCCTGCTCCGGGCATCGCTGCCACGGCCCAGGTATGACCGGGTGATGAGCTTTGGCTGGCGGGTGTGTCTGCCGCTGACCCTGGTCAATCTGCTGGCTACCGGGGCGGTGCTGCTACTGACCGGTTCATAGGGAGGAAAGATGCGAAAAAACAAGGTGTTGTCGGTGTTATGGCTGATACCGGCCAGTTGGTCGCTGCTGCGTACCATGTGGATGGTATTCATGCACGGCTTCCGCAAGCGGGAAACCGTGAACTATCCGGAAGAGGAGGTTTATCTGCCTCCCCGGTACCGGGGCCGCATCATACTCACCCGGGATCCGGACGGCGAAGAACGATGCGTGGCGTGCAACCTTTGCGCGGTGGCCTGCCCGGTGGATTGTATTTCCCTGCAGAAAGGTGAAAAAGACGACGGCCGCTGGTATCCGGAGTTCTTCCGCATCAACTTTTCCCGTTGCATTTTCTGCGGCATGTGTGAAGAGGCCTGCCCCACCTCCGCCATCCAGTTGACACCGGATTTCGAGATGGGCGAGTACCAGCGTCAGCAGTTGGTGTACGAGAAGGAAGATCTGCTGATCAACGGCCCCGGCAAGGACCACGACTACCACTTTTACAAGGTTGCCGGCATGGCTATCGCCGGCAAGGATAAAGGTGAGGCACAGAACGAGGAGGTCCCGGAGGATGTCCGTACGCTTTTACCCTGACCAAAAAAGGAACTACTGATGGAACTGGGATTCTACCTTAGCGGCCTGGTGGCGGTGCTGGCCACGGTCGGTCTTATCAGCGGCTCCAGTCCGGTGCATGCGGTGGTGTACCTGATTGTTTCGCTGATTGCCGTCGCCCTGGTGTTCTTCGCCCTGGGTGCGCCCTTTGCCGGTGCTCTCGAGATTATCGTCTATGCCGGCGCCATAATGGTGCTGTTCGTGTTCGTGGTGATGATGCTCAACCTGCGTCCGGAGGCCAAGCGGGATCCCCTGTGGCTACGTCCGGGCTACTGGCTCGGGCCGTCGCTGCTGGCTCTGGTGTTGCTGGTGGCGCTGGTGGCGCTGATCAGCGACGGGCAGGCAGGCATGACCATTGACGGTGAGCTGATAACCGCCCGGGACATCGGCCTCACCCTGTTCGGCCCATGGCTGATAGTGGTGGAGCTGGCCGCCATTCTGCTGCTGGCGGCGCTGGTGACGGCGTCCCACGTGGGCCGGCGCAACAAACCCCGGGGCAATCGCAACCGTGGAGACACCCGATGACTGGTATCCCGATGGAGCATGGCCTGATCCTGGCCGTTATTCTGTTCAGCCTGGGGTTGGCCGGGTTGATGCTGAGGCGCAGTATGCTGTTCGTTCTCATGAGCCTGGAAGTCATGCTCAATGCCGCCGCGCTGGCCTTTGTGGTGGGCAGCACCGCCTGGAACCAGCCGGACGGGCAGGCCATGTTCCTGCTGGTCATCACCCTGGCGGCAGCCGAGGCCAGCGTCGGCCTGGCGCTGATGATACAGCTTTACCAGCGTTTCCGTTCACTTGAGCTGCACGAAGTCAGCAGGATGCGTGGATGATGATGGCTGCGACTTTACTGTCATTTCTGTTACCTCTGGCCGGTGCCATTGTTCTCGGCTTTTCCGGCGGGCGGCTGGGACCGCGGGCCAGCGCGGCCATTGGCGTGGGCAGCGTGGGGCTGGCCGCGCTGGCCACCGCCTGGGCGCTGCTGACCTTCTCCGGCGACAGCCAGGGGTTCACGCTCTGGACCTGGGTTTCCGTGGGCGAGTTCCAGCCGACCATGGGCGTGGTGGTTGATCGTCTCTCGCTGGTCATGATGTCGATCATCACCGGCGTGGGTTTCCTGATTCACCTGTTCGCTGTCTGGTACATGGTGGGCGAGGCCGGTATAACCCGCTTCTATGCCTGGATGAACCTGTTTGTGTTCAGCATGCTGGTGCTGGTGCTGGCCGATAACCTGCTGTTGCTGTTTCTCGGTTGGGAAGGCGTTGGCCTTTGCAGCTACGGCCTTATCGGCTACTACTATCAGAACGAAGCTAATGGGCGGGCGGCGTTCAAGGCGTTTATCGTGACCCGCACAGGTGACGTATTCCTTGCCCTGGGGCTGTTCCTGATCTTCGTGGAACTCGGCACCCTCGATATCGGATTGGTGCTGGAGCAGGCACCACGGGTCTGGGCCGAGGGGAGTGTCACTGCCAATCTTGCGGCCTTGCTGGTCCTTGGCGGTGCCCTGGGCAAGTCTGCACAGGTGCCGCTGCACACCTGGCTGCCGGATGCCATGGCAGGCCCCACTCCGGTGTCGGCCCTGATCCACGCGGCCACCATGGTGACCGCCGGCGTTTATCTGATTGCACGCCTGAACGGGCTGTTCCTGCTGGCACCGGATGTGATGTGGCTGGTGGGCATCATCGGAGCCCTGTCGCTGTTGCTGGCGGCCTTCGCGGCCCTGGCCCAGACCGACATCAAGCGGGTGCTGGCCTATTCCACCATGAGCCAGATCGGCTACATGTTCCTGGCGCTGGGGGTCGGGGCGTTTGACGCGGCCATTTTTCACCTGATGACCCACGCCTTCTTCAAGGCATTGCTGTTCCTTTCAGCCGGGGCCGTTATCATCAGTTGCCACCATGAACAGGATCTGAGCCGGCTGGGTGGGCTCTGGCGCAAACTGCCGGTCGCCTATGCCGGTTTCCTGGCGGGGGGCGCGTCGCTGGTGGCATTGCCGCTGGTAACCGCGGGCTTCTTCAGCAAGGACGAGATTCTCTGGCAGGCCATGGCCTCGGGCCACTACGGACTGTTCGCGGCGGGTCTGACCGGAGCCGTGCTAACCGGCCTGTACACGGTGCGGCTGATCCTGGGCATTTTTCATGGCCAGCCCCGCAGTGATCATGCACGCCATCCCCGGCCGGGCACCAGTCCCCTCAGGCATCACCTGCCTTTGGCAATCCTGGCCGTGCTTTCCACCTTCGTTGGTGCCTGGCTGTACCCGGGGCTTGAGGTGGTGTTCCCGCCGCCCCCCGATGATGCCACGAACGCCGGCCACACCCTGTTTCAGTTCCTGGCGACCGGAGCGGTGCTTGCTGGCCTGGCTCTGGCTGGCTGGCTGTTCCTGGCGCGGCGCCGGTGGCTTGACGCAAAGGTCGGTCGGGGCCTGGGGGCGCGGCTCTGGATCCTGTTCAACCGGGCCTGGGGCTTCGATGCCCTGTTCGACCGGACACTGGTCCGGCCCTGGCAGACCCTGGTACGCGTGCTGCG
>Ga0208301_1000212_pt1 | contig 20765 bp, 19 predicted proteins | sample 25BtaG_FD_184100 | JGI IMG/M metagenome (GOLD analysis project Ga0208301, IMG submission 184100) | Marine viral communities from Cariaco Basin, Caribbean Sea - 25B_WHOI_OMZ_CsCl (SPAdes) (version 2) | ecosystem: Environmental > Aquatic > Marine > Oceanic | place: Caribbean Sea: Cariaco Basin...
CCTCTTGCTTAGCGATTAATGCTTCGCCCATTGTCGAGGTTTCACCGTTCATCTTAGCGATGCCGATCAACACGCTACCAATAATGCCGCTAATTGTGCCAAAAACACTGTCAGCTGCGATTGATAGACCGCGTATGCCGTCAATCGCTACGCCTGTTACTACTGCAAACTGCTGCATTGATTTAGTAATCAAACCAACATCATTGCCAGCCGCTACCGTACCGTCAATAATAGCGGTCAATTCGCTAAAAGCGCCGTAAATGTCTTTAACGAGAGTAAATAACGCGGCGGACTGCTCTAAGACAAAATCAAATGACTGACCGATGGCTGCCATTGTCGCGGGATCAATATTATCAATAGCGTCGCTAATGTACTGTATGCCTTCAGCCAAACGACCAGATTGATTGACTGTTTCATTTAAGCTACCAACGAGTTCAAACACCGTCGTTTTCATATTCTGGACAGAGTTTGCAAAAGTCGTTGGCAATGTCGCAAATTCATCATTAATGGTTTGCGTTTGCGAGCGTACCGCATTAATGACGACTTCACTTGTCAGCTTGCCATCGGCCGCCATCGCTCGTAATTCACCACGCGTCACACCTAAGCCGTCAGCCATTGCTTGGGCTAAGCGTGGCGATTGCTCCATGATGCTGTTAAATTCTTCGCCGCGTAATTGGCCTGATTGTAACTGAATGTCCCGGTGAGTCGCTTATAATCTCAACGCGGTGTGCTTTGACACCCGCCTGCACTTTCATGTAGGAACAGACTATATCATCCTCTCATTGAGAGGCTTCCCGTTTCGCTTTAAAGGCATAATGCCTACCGCTTGGCGCTACTCTACTCAGTTCTACGGTTGCCCGCATCTTTTCGATAGTCGTTGAACCTTCGTCATATCTTGCGACTTAGACGCTTGGCTGCTGATTACCTAATCCTAAAACTTTTCAAACTATCGCGTCTATCGTTTCCGATTACGCTGTAGTGCTTTAGGCTCTAAAGGGTTTCCAGCAATTAGAGAAGTTTACAATACACATCGCTGTATATTGGGGCTAACATCAACCCTGAATGAGCTGCGTAATAGCAGCGTCAGCACTGGCGGCACTGCCACCTGATAGCTGAATGGCTTGGTTAATCGTTTTGGTGATACCTAGAACGTCTTTTTGCGCCAGTCCTAACGACTCAGACGCTTGGGTGATACGTGCGAAAAGCTCCCCTGTGTTTTCAATACTGGTAAAAGTTTCCTTTGCAATATCAGTCACACCTTGAAAGCCTGTGACGAATGCTGCACCTTCACCTGTTGCCAGTTTCACTTTTGCCTCTAATGTGACGAAAGCATCTGACATCTCGATAATTTCAGATGCACCAATACCGATACCTGCCGCCGCCAATAGCCCTGTTAATCCGCTCATGGCTGTTCTGAGCTTACCAACGTTACTGCTAAAGCTGTTTGTGCTGACATCGGTTCGTCTGATTGTGTCGTCAACGCCGTTAAGCTCACGCTCAAGCCGTCTGATTTCTTCTTGTGCTGCCCGTGTTGCTCGTTCAATCTCTGCCGCTGGTCTTCCGCTATTGTTTGTAAAATCAATCAATGCGCGGTTGATTTGGTCTATCTCAGCACGTATCGTTTCGGGCACTCGAATGTTTGCCATTCGGTAGAGGGCGTTACTTGCTTCATTAGTGCTTGTGCTGGCACGATTCATTGCACCGGCTAACTCATTGGATAGCGATGTACTGGCTGATCGCGCCTGCCCCAATTCTTGCTCTAATCGATTAACTCTATTTGCCGCCTCAGTCAGCTCAGTAGGCGACGCATTGGTCTGCCCTAACCTTACAGCCTCTCGTCTTGCTACATCGAGCTCACGACCTAAGCGCGTTACCTGTAACGCTGCTGTTTGCATGGCGCTATCAAGCTGCTCACGGGTTATGTTCGCGCCAGCTCCCATCTGTCTTAACTGGTCAGCCGTTGCGCGTAGCTCAGCGGTCAATCTATCGGGGCTTACATTGCCAAGACCAGTTAATAGCGTTTCCGCTCGTTCGGTATCGGTGCCCATTTGTGCAAGATTGCGCTCTACGGCCTGCGTAAACTGACTAAATCGGTCACGCGCCTGATTGACGCCTTGGTTAAAACTCTCATTTAATAATCGTAGCTGTACGCTAAAATCTAGATCACCTGCCATACTTAACTCCTAGGCTGTGCCGTGGTTGGAGCTGTCAGTATGTTGGAAGCATTAGTAATCAGCATCCCAACTGGTATGGATTGGCGTATCAAGTGGGATGCCGTTTTTCTGATAAAGCTTAACCTAACTTCTTCAAGGTAGATTTTTGCTGGAAAATATCAAGCGTTCTAGGAGGTGTTTTTTTTCTTAACTCATTTTCAAGCTTTTCTCTTGCGCCTTGGAACCGTTTCGCTAGCGTTCCTTTTTTATAGCCGTAAAGGTCTATCGCTTCTATTTCACGGATAATCTCTGCCTCGCTTGGGAATGGCTTCTTGTTATGTATTCCTCTTTCATTGGTCATCAGCTGAATAAGTATGCTCGTAATTAATTGATAGCTCATTTCTTCATGCTCGCTTAGCTGGCCAGTGCTCTTGCCTGCCTGCTTAGCCTTCTCTAATGCCGCATTCAGCTTCTCACTCTGAGCCTTAAACGCTTTATCTTTTTCAGCTATTTGCGCTTGAAGATCCTCTACTTGCTGGTTTAGGAGTAATACTGACTTCGCTTCGTCCTCACCTCTCTGATAGTTATCATCTCGGGCATGCAACGCCCCTTGTTTAGATATCAGGTCGTCCAATTGGTAACCTATGCTAGATAGGTAGCTGGCAAGATTGCTTCGGTTAATACTGGTCTTTTCAAGGTCAATGTGAGTTTCGGTACCGCCGCCGTAGGTTGTTACTGTGCGAGTATAAAGGTCCACTCCATCAAGCTTGTTATTGAGCGCCGCTACTGAATATGACTGTAGTAAGTTTTCAAATTTTTGGTAAGCACCTTCACCATATTTGTCTTGATTGTTAATGTAGCTGTTGTTTGGATTGGTGGTTATATCAGCCAAGTCGATATGCAGTATTAGCGCGACTACTTGCGGCAATGTGTACTCAGTCATAAAGCTGGCAAGACTGTTATTGGGTTGATCCATTAAACGCATACTTATACCCTCACACACACCCCTAAAACTAAAAGAAGGTGCAAGGCAGTGCCAGTCTGAGGGTGTGTAAAACGACTGGCGTTCGGGTAATTACTCCTAGCCTTGCATAGTTGTTGCAGACAAGCGTTAGCCTGTCTTTTGTGCTTTTGCCTTGAATATGGCATGTATGACGTTATCGTTTACTTTCAACTCGTCCAAGTAGTCTGCATAAACCTGCATCATCTCGGTACGTTCAGCGATGAATTTGGCGCGATTGTATGCCGCTCCATTCGTGTCCTTGACTGCGTGACCAAGTGCGGCGTCTGCCAAGTGGTTAGGATAACCAAGCTGCTCTTGCAGCATTGTTAATGCGGATGCCCTAAAGCCATGCGGAACGTGCACGCCCTTGTAGCGCCCCTTATTAATCAAACTAAGCTTACGGCTGAGATTTGCGCTATTCAGATGCGGCGCGCTGCGTCTTGCTCGTCGTTGGTTATGGAAGACATACTCGCGATGACCTGTGTACTCGTATTGCTCTTTAAGTAGCGCAATAGCCTGCTTGGGTAGCGGTACTACCAACTCGTCAACCATATCGGTACGACTGCCTGACTTTTCAGGTGTAAACGTCCACTGGGCGGCATCAAAATCTATATCACTCCACTTTGCGGCGCTCATATCACCAACGCGGGCAAACAGTAGCGCTATAAGCTGTAGTGCTGTGCGCTCATGTATGTGTGGCATTGCATCGATATCACGCAATAATTTACCAAAGGGGCCGGGCTTAATAATGGCAGGCTGGTGAACAACTTTATTGGTCTTTAACTGGCCTGCTATTTCGGCCGCTTGGTTTGCGTCCACCAATTCACGCATAAGGGCATAACTAAAAATACGCTTATAAACATTTGCCATACGCTTAGCGGTGGCAGGCGTGTCCCTTGCCACGTCCTCGCAGAGCTTCAATATCATTGAGCGGGTAATGTTTTTAATAGGGATATCTTTGCCCCATGCCTCAATGCCTGATTGCACGGCACGATTCCAGCCGGTTATGGTTTGGTGTGACATACCGTCAGATTCTTTGTCTATCCACTGCTGGGCAACATCGCTAAAGCCGTGCGTCAGCTCTTGCGCCTTGGCTTTATGATCGGCATCACGCTGCGCTATTGGGTCAATCATTTGGTCTAGCAGCACCATATTCTCAGTATGCTTAACCCGCGCTTGGGCTAGCGTCGTGTAAGGGTAGGTCCCTATGGTCATGTATGGGCGCTTATTCACATAGGGTGATTTGTAGCGGTGCCTGAATGTGGTGGTTGCACCTCTGCCGCTTCCTGAAGGTCTTATTCGTATCTCTAGCCCCTTAAATCCTGCGATTGGCAAAGACACGGTTTTGCCTTTTTTCACGGCCTCAGTAATGGCTTTGTCTATTTGGTTAGCAGTGGTTATTGGTTTTGGTTTTGCCATGATGGTAGCCCTTACCATTGGTAGCCGAATAAACAGCCGTTACTATTGTTGTTATGAGTAGCCGCCTTGGTATCTTTTATAACGATCTACTGCAAACATTGGCTTAAGGTCGAATATTCACTAATAATCAAGGTCTTCTAATTATTGATAACAAGCCTCATGATACCACTAGATACCACTAGATACCAGCAAACACTTACCTAATCAGTCAGTGCTTTAATCAGATAAATATATGTTTTATATAGTTTTAATTATTACTGGTTATTTTTTGGTAGCCAATATGGTAGCCATTTGCCTAAATTTTTGGCACTGGTAGCAATCTGGTAGCCGTGAATATCAGGCACAAAAAAGCCCACCAATTAGGCGGGCAAGTTTGAATGATCATGGGTATTAAGCGGCTTTGCTTTTCGACTTGGCAGTCTTAAAGCCTAACTTCTCCAAGTGGGGCAAGTATGCCGCTTGTTTGTCCTTGTCGGCTAAGTGTTCAGCTATTAGGGCGGCATAGTCGGCGGTACTGGCTCCAATGGGGGCGCTACTGCCCAATGCTGGTACGTTTGCAAGTTTGGCGCTAAAGGTCGCTATTTGGTCGGCTGTCATCTTGATAAATGTATCGGCTTCGGCTGGCTTGTCCGCTGCTATCGTCTTGGCGCTTGGTTTGGCTTTAAACTTAAAGGTAAAGGCGGTTACTTTGCGCCCTGTTTTGTGTTGGTCATAGTCGGCGGTTATGTCCGTAAAGTCGTTAATCTGTTTGATAGCATGGTCTAATACCTTGGCTTTAAAGTTACACATAGTTTTATATTGGTCAGGCTCAACGCCTAACTTATTGCGTAGTTCCTCTAACTGCATTTTTGGCACTTTGCCCACGCTACGCCATCGGATAAGCTGCTCATACAATCTAATTGCATACTCACTTTGCAAGCTACTTACTTGCCTTAACTCATATTCTGTATAGCACCCATCAAGGCGCGTTATTAGTGGAATAACATCACTAGCAAAAGTCAGCTCTACACAGCCAAGGTCATCAGCATAGCCTATCTTTTCTACCCATCGGCTTTTATAAGTTATTGGCTTGCCGCTTGCCTCGTCTATTTTCACATAACTAAAACCTGCCTCATACAGCCCATTTACCGCGCGTTTCATTGCTTCGTATGAGGTGTGTTTTTCTACACTGAATTGCTTTTCATAGCTTTTGGCATAGATGCGTAGCGACTTGCCCGCATTAATAAATACATTCTGTTCGCGTGCCTCAATAATGGCTAGAAATATAAGCCGCTGTTCTGCTACCCCTAAACTGTAGCTTGCGCCTATCAGGTCATTATCTTTGGTTACTAACTGCTTCTTGGTCATGGCTGGTACGCCTTTTTATCTTCTATCGTAGCGGTTTTTATATAGTCTATCGCGTCTTGTTTTGAGTTGGTTGTGTAGCGTAAGCCAGTGATAAAGTGCTTACATGTCGTAGGGTCATCATTGTTGATTGCTTGCCCTCTAATATGTCGCTCTACAATCTCATTGACAGCATCGGCATTAATAAAAACCCGCCATAACACGCCATACTTACCACCCTCAAAATCAAGCAAGTAATAAAAACGAGTACCGCCCTTAATAATCATCTTGGTAAAGCGTTTATAAACGTCATTATCAACGTATGGCTTAACGTCTTTTGCTAGGCTCATAACAACCCTTTGCTTAAGCTAAAATTAAGCATAACAATAGCAGTTCAATAATGTAATTACAATAACCCTACTAAAGTAGTTTAATGGTCGTAAAAGGTAGTTTAATGGGTCGTAAAAGGTAGTTTAATGGGTCGTAAAAGGTAGTTTAATGGGTCGTAAAAGGTAGTTTAATGGACGTTGAAAGCCTTACGCTGTAAGGGCTGTAGCGGGCGTAAAAGCCTTTAAAAGCATTAAAAACATTAAAAACATAAAACCTTTATTTTTTGTTTGTTTAATTAATCAATAATTTGGGTCGATAAACGTCCCTTAATGGGTCGATATCGGCTTCTCCTTGAAGTGGAATGACAAGCCGGTCACTGACTTACCTGTTTTGTGTTGGGTGTAGTCGGCTATGATATCGGTATGCTCATTGATCTGCTTAAGCGCCAGTTTTAGCACGCGCTTTTTCAAGTCGCTTAAGTCTTGATAGTGCCCATCTAAAACGCCCACCTTGCTTCTAAATTCTTGCAAGGTCATCGCAGGTACTTTGCCCACGCTGCGCCACTGGATCAGTAGTTCATATAATCTTATGGCGTATTCACTTTGCAAGCCGCTTACCTGCTTAAGCTCATATTCGGTGTAGCGTTCTTCAAGTCTTGTGATTAGCGGCACCACATCCTCCGCAAAAATCAACTCAACACAACCAAGCTCATCAGCATAAGCAATCTTTTGCACAAAACGGCTGCGGGCATTAAATAGCTTACCTGTTTCTTTGTCTGCATAGCTGTAGTTAAACTCTGCCTCATACAATCCATCAACGCCGCGCTTCATGGCCTCGTATGCCGTGTGCTTCTCTACATTAAATTGCTTGGCGTAACTTAAGGCGCTTATTCTCAGCAGCCCGCCCGCCTTGATAAGCGTATCTTGTTCGCGTGCCTCAATGATGGCTAGAAATATAAGCCGCTGTTCTGCCACTCCAAGGCTATAGCTTGCGCCTATCATACTGTTGTCTTTAACTACCATTTGTTGTTTTGCCACGTTTAAACGTCCTTAGTTTTGGCTATCGGTTATCGGATATTATCACACTAAGGACAATTAGTTACAACAATGTCCCTACAATGTCGTAAAACGTCCCTTTATCAACTCCACCAATAGAGTAATGGCAGCTCAAAACACTAAATTTTACTAACATGCTCAACATCAAAAGCAGTAATTCACGTTTCAACATTTCTCAACATGCTGGCAAGTTCAAACACTAACATTTGCTAACAAGCTAATGGCCTCTAATTTGACGTTTAAGGCTCATTACTACCAATTAGCTAACTTTGTACCATATCAATGCTAAAACATCATATTCGCTGAATTTACCCCCATAGCTAACGTGTTAAAGCCCATATCATTGGGTAACTGTTCTAGCCAGCCAGTAAAATAGCCTAGGCAAACCTCGTCACCATCCAATTATGGATAGTGATAGATGAGTTTAATTCTGAACAACATTGATCCAATGGTTACCAATTCAATTATGGCCATAATTGGTTTGCCTAGGCTATTTTGCCGTTTCTGCCCTGCCCAACTTTAGGCATGGGCAAGCATCTTCGCGCAACCACGTTTTCACCAACGGTGGTAGCGTCCCATAAATCGATACGTCCAAACTTGGGCTTATCTTTAGGGCGTGCATTTACGCACGGCCTAAGTGGTTTTTAACTTCCGTCACTGGTGGAAGTTGCTCATCCAAACCCCCAATGGGGGATGGACCTATCTATTCCGCACTTCAAATGCGGAACCCTGATAATAAAGGGCTATAGCAGCGTTACCGGTAATGCGGCATACATCTCCCATATTTAGGCAGTGGGTTTATAGCTGATCAGCATATTCTTTCTTGATGATGGTACTTAATACGGTTCTCATGTCGGTACCGCCGTTCTCTGCCAACTGCTCAAGCATGTAGTGGATATCACTATCCAAGTACATATCAAGCCTGACAGCCCGCTTACTCTTCTGCCGCTGTCTGTACTCCTTTTGCCGCTGAGCATTGCTCTTGGCAAGCGAGTAAGGCGATTTTTTGCGCTGTGATTCTTTCATATAGCGTTACCCTGTAACGTTAGTCAGTAGCGTTGAGTTACTCCGTTACCGTGTAACTTATCAGTTAATAGTTAGGCCTGTCACTTGTTACCGTGTAACGTGCCGGCATCACCAAGGGCAGCATTTCGAAATGTTTTGCGTTGTAAAAGCTATAATTATCCCCAAGCCCCCCTTGGGGGTAATTATTATTAAAACCCTTTTGTTTATAAAACTTTCGGTATTTTCGTAATTTAATTAGTGTCTAGTTTGGCGTCCTTATTGGTGTCCTTATTGGTGTCGGCTGTGTCCCCAGTGTTTTAGCGGTCTGTAGCTTTTTTTATGATATATCTTAACAACTCTTTTAACATCGTTTGCGAGTCGCTACCTTGATTTGAATATCAGGTTTTATCAGGTTTTGAATGTTGGGTTTTGCTGGGTTCTAACGTGTCCGAAAACAACCCAAGACAACCCAAGACAACCTAAGACAACTTAAGACAACCAAGTTTTATCAAATTATCTCAGCAAACAACCTAAGACAACTTAACACAACCTAAGACAACTTAAGGCTGCTATCCAAGCGGTTTAAGTCTGTTTGTTTGGCTGTTTTATTGGATTGCAGGATAGGCTCACGCCGACAAAGTTATATATTTTGAATGGCTCTTAGTCTGTTGTGGTTAGCTACTAAAAGTAATCTGTATGGTGATTTCCTCCATGCAGGCAGGCACCCTTTCCCATTGGCGTTTAAAACGCTGATGGGTAAACCATTTCCTCCATGCAGGCAGGTACCCTTTATTGCTGATCAGGGCGTTAACTTCTTCACGCCCTATCAAGAAGGTGTACCAAATGGTACGCCCTACCACGCTCGATAATTCTTACCTCCAGCCTCAAATTGAGGATGGGATAATTATTAGCGATCGCAGTTTAATACTTGCCATTGAGTGTCCTCAATTTTGGGGAGACCCTGGTACTAAGTATTTATTGGCCATAATTAGATATTGGCCATAATTAGATATTGGCCATAATTAGAAAAATTAGAATAGTTCAGTCATCCGGAATTGCCGGATAACTCAGTTGCCGAGGAATGCTCGTGAAGTGAGTTGTTTCCAAGATAGAAATAGATAACCCCAAAACTGGGGGCATCTTGGTTAGATTTGAGATCCAAGCAAGATTGACTGCCCAAAGTTGGACGGTGACAAGTACCAGGACTAAGTTAACGACCGCTAATATTGGCCATAATTCATTGTGGTATTTATTTAATACGGCTATTACGACACATATCAGCTATAAGCCTTGCATGGCACGGCATTAGGTCGATTATCTAGTGTTTTAAAGTGGTCATCTTGTATCATGTGGTATAACAAAATCGCATTTAATACGCTCAGATTTGAGCGCATCAATTTAGGTTTACAGCCCTATGCTGATTTAACCCTAAAATCACCTTATAGCCTATGACTAGCAAGTGTTTGCGCTCCATTCGTGTTTTGGCAATCGGTATCCCTAGGTAAACCTAAATCATGCTTAATAAGCATTTCTATCAGTATCTTTAAGGTTTTATGCGAACGCATCAGGAACGCATCCGAAACGCATGACGGTCGCAATGCGCGGTATTAATATGAGGTTTTATGAGGTAGTAGAGAGCTGTTGTTTTTGTTTGACAGCTCTATCCTGTTTTGGTGGCATCTCTAAGCTGTAGGCTAATGATGGTCATGCTTTGGGCTAACGCTTACCCCATTGGGGGTTATGTAATCCGTATCGCTAAGTAAAGGTAATTATGCTTTTAAACCATAACATTTAATAACATGCTGCCATGCGTAAAAACCATTTCTCGATAAACATTTATAAACATCAATATACTTTTTTATACTTTGTTGGCTTACTACATTAATTATTATTGACGACATCGAGTAGCTGCAACTGGTTGCAATGGGCTGCAATCATTAATCATAAGGGCTTGCACCTGCCTGCACGTTATTGCGCCTTACTGAACGGTCTATACCCTGTCTATAATTCATAAGCCTACCTTGGGGTTTGTTTTAAATTAAACCGATACCCTGAAATCTCAGCATCTACCAATGCGGTTAAGTCCTGCAAGTCATCAAGCATCTTGTTTTTATAACCGCTCCACGATTGGCTGAACGTCCTTGCCAGCATATCGATACCACTAAAGAACAATTGACCTTCAACCGTGTAAACCGTCCATAGTTGGTACAGCTCAAAATGCAGCGTCATGCGTGCCATTAGACGCGCCATTTCCTCAAGAGAATGATTGCTTGGCGCTTTTCTTCCGTCACGCTTGCACCGCTCAAGCATCAATTTAGATAAGTGATTGACGACCTCATTAAAGCACTCTGTTCGGTCCCACGCGGCATCGTCACCCCAAACCAATAAGCATGCCAGCGCCTTAACCTGCTGATTCTCAATAAGGGCCACTGCTGCCGATCTATCTTCCCAATTGACCGTTGGTGCTCGCCCGCCATAACCGACGTTAAAATTAACCGTCTTGGCGCCCATGCCATTTCTTATCCAATCGCCATTGGCAAGCTGTAAGCGCTGGCTTGTGCCAAACCTTCTATTTATTGCGCTAATCATTACTCAGCCTCGCTACGCTTACCCGCCTCAAGTATCGGGATATTAGCCTCGGTCGGAACGTAGATAATTTGCTCAATCTGACCTTCACGTAACGCCTCACCAAAAGCACCGATAAACTCTTGATTACGATACTCGGGATATTCCTGCGCTGCCTTACCAATAACCTTGATGGCTTCAGCGCGTAATTTTGAGCTTTCAAGCTCGCCTCTTGCTTGCTCGACTTGGACTTGCTTGGACGACTTGGCTTCTGCTAGTGCCGCTTGACCGCGCAACTCTTGAGAGTAAACACGGTATTTGGGCCATAAAAACAACATAGCACCGAACAACACAATACCTGCGAGTGATAAAAAACCCAGCTCGCCATAACCTTTTTGATTTTTCATATCATTTGCCTTTATAAGAATTTTGCATGTTGGAATGGGAGTCTATTATTACCATAATCTATTAAACCCTATAACGCTCTCTGTGACGTTCTAAGGTGTGCGTTTTTTAATCCTGCTATGTCTGCCACACTAACCCTATTCGGGCTTAAATTGACGATATGACATAGCGTAGCGCGTCTTAATTTATAAGTCCTGAAACTCCTTAAACTTATCCTTAATCAATTGATAACCGTGTGGATTGCAGTTGTCACAATCTAGATAACCAAGTTCCACCAGTTCCATTAATATTCTTTGATGCGTCCTAGCGGAGCCATTTATAAATCTTGATAGCTCAATCCGCCCTACTCGAGCTGGATATCTAGCAGCAATGTGCCGTAATATATTTATACGCGACTCAAACACGGTTGAATGACTAACAGTGCCACTCATGCCTATCAACTCCCGTAATCCGGTATCTCGTCAAATTCGCCCATCATCGGTATGTAATTGGTGAAGCGTGCGTATTGCCCTTCAAAACCTAACCTGACGGTGCCAGTTGGTCCGTTTCTGCTTTTGGCCAATATAATTTCTGCTGAACCATCAAGCTTGGCGCTGCCACCTTTCTCTTTTTGTTCGTAGTAATCATTGCGATAAACAAAGGCGATAAGGTCAGCGTCTTGCTCAATCGTGCCTGAATCACGCAAGTCGGACATGATCGGGCGCTTATTGGGGCGCTTCTCAACGTCACGGCTTAGCTGAGAAAGCAAAAACACGGGGCATTCAAATTCATGACCCAGGGTTTTTAACGTGCGAGTGACTTTACCGATGTTGTCAATCTTGTACTGCCCATCAAGCCCGCTCATTATTTGCAGATAATCGACGCCAATAGCCGATAGCTTCCCGCCAGCTTCACGCTTGATACGGTTCAAGTGGGTGCGTATCTTTGCAATGCTGATATCCTTTTCATCTACGATGGTCAGCGGCATGCTCTCTTGGTCTGAGATAAAGCGCTGCATTCGGGCCCATTCATCGGTGCTCAACTGCCCCTTTCTGATAGACGTAAGCTCAACCTGAGCCTCAGCGCTTGCCAGCCTGTCCATGACCTGCTCTTGTGGCATTTCTACGCTAAAGAATACGGCTTCGCCTTCTCGGTGCTTGGCGATATGAGCAAGCCAATTCATGACCAAGGCGGTCTTACCCATTGAAGGGCGAGCGGCGACCACAACCAAGTTGCCCGCATCAATCATCATCAAGTTATCAAGTTCAGGGAATCCAGTAGCGATAAAGCTGCTGACACCATCCCTAGCGGCCGCAATACGTTCAATCATTCCGCCCATCAAGTCGCCTACTCGAGCACAGCTGTTATCGGTATCGCCCACTTCAAGATTGGCAATGGCGCTCATAACCTCGTTATTAACCTCAATCGTCTGATTGTCGCCATCCTCAAGCTTCTGTATGCCATACATCATCTGAGCAATAGACTGCCGACGAATTGAACGGCTTTTGACCAGCTCAGCATGATAGCGCAGACTACTGAACGTGATACTTGGTATCAAACTCATTTGGGCGAAGTAATCCGGTGGACAGCAATCCTCATTGAGCTGCTTGCGCTCTTCAAGCAGGTCCATCACCATGACCTGATCGTAAGGCTTGCCGTTCATCGCTAAATCACTGACTGCTTGATAGATAACGCGATGCCTTTCAGCCTCAAAGTCCTCAGCGACAATAACGTCGCTGACCATATCAAAGGCGCCATCTCTGCCAAGCAACTGATTGAGCACACATTGCTCAACCTGAATAAATCTCTTTTGGTCATCAATCATTGGGCAGCTCCTGCAATCTGAATGTCTGAGGTTTTAGCTCTGTAGCTACCCCAATCACAATGCGTCACCAATAGGTTTTGCTGTAAGCGGTCCCATGCTCTATCGCCTAGGTATTCACGCAAACTCTTAATGTCCATATTGGTCGTTATGATGGTCGGCGCTCGGTTGTAACGTAAGGCGATTATCTGAGCAATGCGAGCACGGTCTTTGTCGTGACCGTCACCGGCGCCCAAGTCGTCAATAATCAAAAGCTCGTTCGATACAAGCTCCTGAAGGTAATCATATTCACTAACCTGATAATTACCCCAATGCCCCCTTGCCTGCGCACCAATGTCAAAAGACGTTATCAGCTCGCAAGTGTGGTCGTAAAAGTCTTGTTGGTTGTAGCTCTTAAACTCGCTTGGCAGCGACCGCTCTTTGATCAAGTAATGATTGACCGCGATTGCATTGGCCAACATCGTCTTGCCTGTACCAGTAGGGCCAAGAATAACGATATTGCGTGACCGGCCATCGATGGTTTTACTGTACTGCTGCAGCTGTGCGATTTTGGCGCGCTGATCATCGCCCTTTACTGGGTCGTACTGCCACTCGCTAAATCGTCCCATGTTCGCGCTCACGCCCTTAGCTTTCATTTTGGCAAGCATTAACGCTCTCATGATGCCGCGGTCAGTTTTGAGGCGCTCTTCATTGTCACGCACGCGCTTTTCTTCGTTGCACTGGCAGCAATTCATCTTACCGGCTATTTCCCTGTGGTCTGTCTGACCATGGATAGCGCAATCAGCCAATACCTCACGGATAACCGTCGTTCCTAATTCAATCCGCGATAACTCTTTAATAATTCCCATGAGGTGCTCCTGTTTTGCTAGCTAGTCCGTCCAAAGGGTCATAGTTTGGATCTTCATACTTGGCATTTACATTCATGCTGCTGTAAGAAGGTTTTGCCTGCTGATTGATACCTGGTTCATCAACAATGATGTCGTCTAGCCAGCCTTTGCCATTCAGATAGGTCATAGGGTCTTTGCGAAACTTCTTGGTTGGCGTTGAAGCAACGTATGCTGGCAAGTGTTCCATAATCTGCTCACGTACCCTGTTGCTAAGAGATCTCCACTTAGCCTCGCATTTATCTTTACCTACTGACTTGGCATAGGTCTTCCAAAAAACATCAAAAGGAATGTTCAGGGCTTTTTCATCATCGCCATTAGTATTAGTTACTGGTTCTTGGTTATTGGTTATTGGTTTATGGTTAGCATTGCCTTCGCATTCCGTTCGCAATGCGTTCGCATTGCGTTCGCATGAAGCCTCGTCTTTATTGGCTTTGGTGTCGGTTTTAGGCTTTCTTTTATCCCATCTTGCGCGTGCTGAGATGCGCGCTTTCTCTGATTTTTCCTGATAAGCCTCTATTTCTTTCTCAGCCCTATCATTGATATAACCATCTTCGGTGAGTTCGAAGAAGTAACGCAATACGACCGCAATGCTATCGCTATGCGAACGCATACTTACTAGCAATGCGATTTCATCAACATCACTCGGCAGCGGCTTCTCGTTCAGATAGTAGTAATCCAGCATTCGACGATACGCCAAGTCTTCTAAAGGCTCTAAGAAGCTCGTCTTGCTCATATAGTCTTTTGGGTGGAATGTGTAGTAGTGCATCACATACCTCCTGCTTGGCTGCGCGTCAAAAACCATATCGATGCAGATTTTTGCGCTTGGGTGGATGCCAAGTTGCCAGCAGATGTGCTATTATCATTCTCGTGGTGTTTAGCCACTGTTCTGAATAATGTTCGCTTGTCTGCTAGTCCTTGCCGTGGAGTTAGCACGAAAGTATTTATCAGTCCCAAGAAGCCTGAGCTTATCGCTCGGGCTTTTTTGTGGGCGCTCGTCTTACGCGGTATGGTAGTCATCACTCCCTCCATGCTTGCGGCTTTGTTTGGCAGGCTTGCGCGCAGATTGATACTTCTTGTAATGCTTCTTGCGCTTGGCGTGTCCACGGTTACGTTTAGGCTGTGGGAAAGTCTTCACAATGAGCCCTCCTGATCGTCTAGCATCTCCGCTAAATCAACTTGTGAATAATAAGCAAGGTCTTGCGCTAGGTATTGCCCAAGGTCGGCAAGTTTTTGCGCCTTAAGCTTATTGCCGTTTTTAAGGTCGGTTTTGATGGTGCTGAATAAGGCGTCGAACCATGAGAAACGTTGTACTTCGGCTTCTTTGGCCAATACGGCATCGGAGGCGGCTTGGTCGGCTGCATTTGCTTCGTAGCTTGTCGAAGTCTTCATGTTATTCCCCTACCTTTTCAAATTTTGATTCTGTCATTGCCTCGTTGATAGCATCCAATTGGTGACCAAGTAGCATGGCCCATCGTTCGGCGGCGTCATTTGTTAGGCGAGCCATAGACGATGCTTGTCTTGAGCTGAGTTCATCTTGTTGGATAAGGTATAGGATGTTGCCGATGTCGTTTAGCGCATTAATTGCGCCGTTCATGTGGCAGGCAATATCAGACAGCATGTCTGTAGGCAGTACGATTACTTCGTTATCGTCTAACTCAGTTATATCGATTACTTTGCGCTGATTTGGCTTGCTGATAGGTGCTTTTTGGATTGATGCAGTCATATTATTCTCCCACCTTGATGAATTTAGTGAGAGTTAATACTTCGTTCAGGCGCTCTAATTGCGTGTTAAGTATCTCTGCCCATGTGTCAACGGTTGTCTGTGTTAGGCGGGCAAGCGCCTTAGTGTCTGACTGATCAAGCTTTCCGCTATAGATAAGCCCAAGAAATGAAGACATATCGTCCAGAACATCAACCGCACCGCTCAACTCGTCAGCATTATTTAGTATCTTGGATGACTTAAGAAGCACCACTTCATCGTCATCGGCACTGGTGGTGTCGATTAACTTGCGCTGGCTAGGTTTAGGAGTGTTTTGACTATATAGCGCGTCAATGATTTGGCGGTTGGCTGGGGTATCGTGGAATATTGATGGGCTTTTATCGTTTGGGCATTGCTTGCCGTCCGCTCGAGTATGGTATTTATTCACGCCTGCAATAAAGCTTAATAAGCCGTGTTCATCGTCAATAAATAACTGATAGCTGCCATTGCCCACAAACGGGCACAAAATGGCATCACCTGCCTTGAATGTGGCTGGTGTGCTGTTAGTAGGGGTTTGAGTGTTTGAGGTCGTACGGATTGGATTAGGCATGAATGCCTCCTATTTGTTTTTGAGTAGGTGTCACGCTATACGGTAGTGGTATAGGGTGACGGGGTTCACTCTCGGCACAAATAGTAGCCGCCCCGCTTATTCGCCTTTCGGCTATTTTATTAAGCGATGTCATCCCGTCATAGTCGGTCGGCAAGTGGATTGCCTTTATGAGGGTTTTTGCCCTTGGTGTGCGTAATTGCACTCTTGGGGCTGTGTCTAAATGATCGGTATTGATTTGAGAGTCAATACTAACACTAGGCACGTAAAAAGCCAAAGTTCTACGGTCGGCTCGTCCGCTATTTGTTTTCGAGAGGACAACATCATAACCCTTGTCCTTGAATAGCGCAAGAGGTAATTTGATATTAATTTCAGCGCCATTGTTTTTGGGCGCATTATCGTTACCCTGTAACGAAATAACGTTACCCTGTAACGGCTCATACCCTGCACTGGCTGGCTTGCAGTTGGTTAGTGAAAATACCGTCAAGACTGCGGCAGCGCATAACCCTGATAAAATACCAGTCCCAACAGAGCCGTTCTTGTTCGGTTTATCGCCGCCTAATGACATGGGTAGCTCCTTAAATTCGCTATTAATTACATTAGATTGTGAGGAGATAGCCTGGATCACAATGTCAGCTGTTAACTCGCCAGCGCGAGCCATTCTTCTCAACTCAACGCGACGGATGTTTAAGCCATCAGTAATAGCCTGTATTAATCGCGGCGCGTACTCGGTCACAATATTAAGGTTATTGCCCTCTAATTTGCCCGTCTGCAATCCTTGAGTGAGGTGGGTTACCACAACGTCCTTTTCGGATTTATTGCAGCCTGACAGTGTTAAGGATTGAGCGATAGTAGCAATCACTCCTAGTGCCTCAGCCTGCTTGTCATGGCTCGTTTTTACTTGAGTTGTGTTGTTGTCAGTCATTGGTGATTAACTCCCCTATGCTTGCGCTTATCTCAGCCAGTCGCATTGATGCTTCACTGACGCCCTCATTCATACCGACATCGGTAAGGTGCGCTAATATCGCCATCGTGCCCAAACCGTTGGCATTACCATCGATAGACTGCTTTACCTGCTTAAGGTAGTCCCGCGCAAGCCATGTGCCACTAATACAAGCGCTATTGGGATTAGGTCTGACATTGGTTGTTGCTAGGGTCAAACTCATGGCAATATCTGATACCTCCATCGAGTAGTCGTTAATCTTGTCCGCTTCTTCGCTGCCTTCGATATCTACAAGCTGCGCCAATGCGTTCAGCGCTTTGGAATTCGCGGTTAGGGCGATCAACAAATTATCGACATAGCCATGTGGCAACCATACGCCATTATTTGCATTAACGGCCGCTAAAGCGTCATGCTTGGCGCGGTGACCTTTCGTCACCTCATTTATGCTGGTAAGAATGCCGTCATCTTGATTATTGGTATCGCTGCCCGTTCCGCGAACATTGGCAGGCGTGTCGACCTGACCGCTCACGTACCGGGCACGCTCCTCCTGCTCGATCCAATAGAGGCTAAATCGCTTACCGTTCTTCACCGTGACTTCGCTTTTGATATCAAGCCCTGATCGTCTTAATTCATGCACGCGCTGAGCAAGGCATGTGATTTGGTAGCGCTCGTAAGCCTCCCATGTTGAGATGGTTGCGCCGGTCATAAGGTGCGCTCTAATGGTGTCTGTCTGTGTCGCTGTTACTGGTTGCCGTGGAGTAGTCATTGTTTTATGCTCCTTGTGTCTGTTCGCCTTTTGAGGCGTTATTTTCAAACCATTCGATTAGATCTGAATTCTTAAACAACAACATGCCGTTAATCTTTAATGGCTTTGGAAACTTGCCCGCTCTATACCAGCGGCGCAGAGTCTGACGGCTCACACCAGCCAATTCAGCAGCAGGCAGTACACGGGTTTGACCCAATGGATGTAGCTCAGCTGTGGGAGAGGTGTCTTCTGATAGTTTTAGCATTTTGATAGCTCCTAATACTTATTAGTAACTGTTGGTGTCAACTGGTGTCAGCTTAGCTATCAGATGATTCGCAGGCATCCCAAGTGGTACGACAATTCATATCAAGTGGGACGCCATTTTTGTCTGAGATGAATTTTTGACAATAAAAAAAGAGGCAAGCTTTAAGCTCACCTCTCTGTTTGTTCTACGCTGGCATGTTGAGCGGTACTACTGCCCTGATAACGCCTTACTGTCTTGCAGCTGCTTAACGAACGCATTAAACAGCGCTTCTTGGGACTCTGGTATGGTCGCCTCTACTGTCCCAGTAGCTGACTTAAGCTCTACCACTATTGTTTTAGTAGGACCACCACCCTTACTCGCATCAAAATTAGGCGTCTTACTAATATTGGCCACAGCGTCAAGTGCCGATTGTGGTAGCTGCGCTTGTGGCACATAACCACCCGCGTTCCTTAGCGCATCAGCCGCGCTCTGCACTAAAAGTTGTTGCTGTTCTAATGCCTGACCAGATAAGCCGTTTGCTTTCTCTCGTTCAAGCTCAGCCTGTCTATATTTGTAATATATCTCAGCGCGTCTTTTTTCCTCCTCTCTGATCTCGCTAGCGCTAGGGCGGTTACTGTTGTTCTGATTATCACTGTAATTACTATCACCGCTTGAGGTATCATCATTTTTATTGCTTCGTCTGTACTTCATGTTATTAGCCGAATAACTCTCAGCTTGTCTATCAACAGCAGCTTGGACACGATTCATATCACGCGCATAGTCTGCCATGCTCATCCATTTGAAGCCGTCCACAAAGCCCATACTTCTCATGAGCTTTTGGTACGATTCATCTGCGGTCGCTGTTGAGCCGCTCAGTTGGTTTAAAGCGGCAATATTACTCTTGATACCCGCCTCTGCTTTTTGCATAAAAGCAAGGCTCGCGCTTTCATTCTTAGTGTTTGCATCAGTGGTAAACTTAGCGTTCCAAACCGATATTGATTGCTGTAGCTTTTCATAAGCGGCAAAGGCTCTACCTGCGGATTTAACCATCTCATTGCCTGCCGATCCTGCGCTGCTGGCTAGATTTCTTTGTGAGGTGGCCACTCTATCTACTGAGGTTTTAACCCGGTCATTCGCGCTTACTGCCTGCCCCGCCTTTTCAACGACTACACGTCCGTTTTTATCAATCTCAACTGTAAAACCTTTGGCTGCTGCTTGCGCTCTAGTAAAGCTATCAATAACACCACCATTAGCAGCGGTATTAGCCTTTGCCATCTTTGTAAAGACTTCTTCTTGCTCCTGGGCAGTCAGCCTACCCTCAGCCATGACCAATTTGTAAGACTCGGTGTAAGCTTTGGCGTCTTTGGCCAATTCTTCTCGGGTCTTAAGTCCTAAGAGTCCGTAAGCCTCAGTTACTCCGTTAATGCCGTTTTTTAGAATGTCTGCTCGGTTTTTTATATTATCCAAGCCTTCGGCAAGCTCTTGACCGGTTATCTTGCCCTCTTTATAAAGTTCATGCCATCGAGCGGTTAATGCTTCAATCTCAACTTCGTTTCTAGCCTTGTCGGACATTTCAGTAAGCGCACCGACCAACGCGCCACCTGCGTCATAACCTGCGCCCTCTAAGTCATCAAAACCATCTATCAGCTCATCAAGTCCCTCGCTAGATTTGATAAACTCTTTAGACAAGCCAGCCCCAACAGCGCCTGCTAATGCGTCAATTTCATCCTTAGAACGACCACTAGCGACTGTTGATCTATCAAGCTGCGTTACTAGCACATTGCCCGTTTCAGTCGCTTGTACCGCAAGCCCTTGTAAGGCTGCTGCCTTCTCAAGCTCAGACGTTACGATGCCGCCGTTGTCAGCAATGCTTTTAGCTGCATATCTTGCAAAGTTGCTTTCAATCTCTTTGTAGCGTTCATTGGCAAGGTTGATACCAAACGCCATATCTTCGCCTGATATTTTACCTTGACTACCAAGCGCACTAAGAGAAGATATGATGTCATCAACTGCGCCAATGGTTTGCGCCTTTGGCACGGCGTCCGTCAACGATTCACGCATTGAGGTGCCAGAAACTTGCGCTTTAAGCGCCACCTCAGCAAAGCTCTGACCAACGCCAAGATAAGCCGCCTGTACGCCTTTAGATGACTCAACAATCACATCGTTTGTATCACTGATCGACGCCTGCAATCCTTGTTCCGCTAATTCAAGCCGCATATCATCAGTGATAATCATGTTATTGGCTTCAATCTTAGCTTTGGCCACTCTAATGTATTGTTCTTCCATCGCTGTTGCTGATATGTCGCCCTTAGCAACCATCTCATCGTAGTTTTTAACGACTTCAACCACGGTTTCATCAAGTCTGTCTTGGGCTGTCTTGTTCATCTCAGCCCATGCTTCGCCAGACTTAGACTTGAAGTCCATCATCTTTTGTTCTGAGCGTGCGTATAGCTCCTCTTGCTTAGCGATTAATGCTTCGCCCATTGTCGAGGTTTCACCGTTCATCTTAGCGATGCCGATCAACACGCTACCAATAATGCCGCTAATTGTGCCAAAAACACTGTCAGCTGCGATTGATAGC
>Ga0208301_1000217_pt1 | contig 20312 bp, 16 predicted proteins | sample 25BtaG_FD_184100 | JGI IMG/M metagenome (GOLD analysis project Ga0208301, IMG submission 184100) | Marine viral communities from Cariaco Basin, Caribbean Sea - 25B_WHOI_OMZ_CsCl (SPAdes) (version 2) | ecosystem: Environmental > Aquatic > Marine > Oceanic | place: Caribbean Sea: Cariaco Basin...
GGCGATAGGCTTCATTATCGGTTTCATTGGTATAACGGAAGCCGACACGATCCAGCATGGCTTCGAAATCTGCCAGCTCACCCTCCTGAACCTGGGCACCCATAAGCACGCGACTGTAGGCTGCACCATGGTTGCGGTAATGAAACATGGAGATATTCCAACGGGTCCCCAGGGACATCAGGAACTTCAACAGGGCGCCAGGGCGCTCCGGGAATTCGAACTGGAATACTTTCTCATTGGCAACGGACGGCGCATGGCCGCCCACCATATGGCGGATATGCTGCTTGGCCAGGTCACTGTCGGTCAGGTCAACCACCTGGTAGCCGTCTTCCCGCAAACTCTGAACCAGTTCCTCACGGCCGTGGCCTCCTGCCTGGACCTGGATCCCGACAAAGATCCGCGCCACCTCGTTATCGGAATAGCGGTAGTTGAACTCGGTGATGCTGCGCTTGTGCAGCGCATTGATGAACGTCTTGAAGGCACCGGGCCTTTCAGGAATGGTCACCGCCAGGATGGCCTCGCGCTTCTCGCCCACTTCCGTCCGTTCGGAAATGTACCGCAGGCGGTCAAAGTTCATATTTGCACCACTGAGAATACCGGCCAGGTTCTCACCCTCCAGCTGCTCCCGCTCCACGTACTTCTTGATACCCGCCACAGACAGGGCGCCGGCGGGCTCGCTGATGGAGCGGGTATCCTCGAAGATATCCTTGATGGCCGCGCAGATCTCGTCGGTGGATACGGTGATCACCTCATCGACGTTGTCCTTGCAGATTTCCCAGGGTGCCTCGCCGATCTGCTTCACCGCCACTCCATCAGCGAAGATGCCTACCTCATCCAATACCACCCGCTCGCCGGCAGCCATGGCGGCCTGCAGACAGTTGGAATCCTCCGGCTCCACGCCGATTACCTTGATTTCGGGGCGCAGATACTTGATGTACGCAGCCATGCCTGCGATAAGACCGCCACCACCTACCGGGATGAACACGGCGTGCAGGTTATGGGAGAACTGCCACATCATCTCCATGGCCACAGTACCCTGCCCGGCGATGACGTCCGGATCATCGTATGGGGGGATGTAGGTGTAACCGTGCTTGGCAATCAACTCCTGGGCGTGGGCGGCGGCCTCGTCAAAGGCATCGCCCTTTAGCACCACCTTCGCCCCCCGGTCACGCACCGACCTCACCTTGATGTCCGGAGTGGTCTGGGGCATCACGATCACCGCCTTGATGCCAAGCTTCTTCGCCGCCAGCGCGACACCCTGGGCGTGGTTGCCCGCCGATGCACAGATGACGCCATTGGCTTTCTGGGCATCCGACAACTGGGCAATTCGGTTATAGGCACCACGAATCTTGAAAGAGAATACCGGTTGCAGGTCTTCACGCTTGAGAAAGATCTGGTTTCCCAGGCGTTTGCTGAGACTGCGGGCTTCGGTCAACGGGGATTCGATGGCCACATCGTAAACCCGCGCATCAAGAATCTTTTTGATGTAGCGTTGCGGCATGGTGCGTACTGTCCGGTCAGGGTTGGTAAGGCGTTGATTGAGCTGCCCCGGGGCCGGGGCAAACATACAGTGTAGGAAGTTTGCACCACCCGCGTCTATAACCGGGCAGCCAGGCAAGGCTATAATAACCACCCCGCGCCGCCCAGGCGCTGCACCCACTCAGACATTCGCCACCCATCCGGAGGCCAGCATGACACAGGACGAACTCAAGCAAGCCGTCGCCAGGGCCGCACTGGACTACGTTGCACCACGGCTGGACCGGGACAGCGTGATCGGTGTCGGCACCGGTAGCACCGCCAATTTCTTTATCGATTACCTGGCGGAAGTGCGCAACGACTTCGACGGTGCTGTTGCCAGCTCCGAGGCCACCGCCGAGCGACTGAAGCAACACGGGATTCCGGTCTACGACCTCAACACCGTCAGCGAGCTGGAGTTTTATGTTGACGGTGCGGATGAAACCAATGACAGGCTGGAGCTGATCAAGGGCGGCGGTGCGGCCCTGACCCGGGAGAAAATCGTTGCCGCTGTGGCGAAGACCTTTGTCTGCATTGCAGACGAGTCCAAGCGCGTGGACATACTGGGTGCCTTTCCGCTTCCGGTGGAGGTTATCCCCATGGCCCGGAGCCATGTGGGCCGCCAGATCGTCAAGCTCGGCGGTGACCCGGTGTACCGGGAAGGCGTGGTCACCGACAACGGCAACATTATCATCGACATTCACAACATGGACCTTTCCCGTCCTGTCGATGCTGAAGAACGACTGAACCAGATTGTCGGCGTTGTCACCAATGGCCTGTTCGCCCGGCGCCCGGCGGATGTCCTTTTACTGGGGACTGCCGACGGGGTCAGGACCATCAAACGTGATGACATCTGATATCGCGCCCTGCCGACCTTCGTTGAGTTTCGGTTGCGCCGCGATGTCCGTATAATGTCGCGCACTTTTTCACCGCAGTTTCTTGATTCATTCTTTCAGAGAAGGACCCGACATGAACTTTGATCACATCCCCGCCGGCAAGAACCCGCCCGAAGATATCTACGTGGCCATCGAAATCCCGGCCAACAGCTCACCGGTGAAATACGAGATCGACAAGGACATGGGCGCCGTCATGGTGGACCGCTTCATGACCGCCCCCATGTTCTACCCGGCCAACTACGGCTTTATCCCCCACACCCTGGCGGACGATGGCGACCCCCTGGATGTGCTGGTCATCACCCCCTATCCGGTTCAGCCCGGTTCGGTCATCCGCTGCCGCCCGGTTGGTGTGCTTAACATGGAAGACGAAGCCGGCGGTGACGCCAAGCTGGTAGCCGTCCCCCACGACAAGCTCACCAAGGCCTACACCGACGTCAAAGACATCAACGACGTGCCCCAGTTGCTGCGGGATCAGATCCAGCACTTCTTCGAGAACTACAAGACTCTTGAGCCCGGCAAGTGGGTCAAGGTTCAGAATTGGGACAATGCGGCAGCCGCCCGCAAGGCCATCGAGGAGTCCGTGGCCAACTACCAGGGCAAGTAATTCCGCCCTGTGACAAAAAAACCGGGCTCAACGGCCCGGTTTTTTTTGTGTCTGGAGGACGGTGCTCACCCCTGGGAGAGCAATTCCCGCAGGTCAGTAATCGCCGAGTTGGCACGGGCGAGGTAGGCCGCCATGGTCAGGGAGTGGTTGGCGAGGATACCAAAGCCACTACCGTTAAGGATCACAGGGCTCCACATCTGGGCCTGGGATTCCTCCAGCTCGATAATGATCTGCCGGACGCTGGCCTGGGCGTTCTTGTCGGCCAGCACCTTGCGGAAGTCCACCTCAATGGCCCGGAAGATATGCAACAGGGCCCAGGAAGTGCCCCTGGCCTCATAGAATACGTCATCGATCTCGAGCCAGGGCGTTTTCACGTCGCTGGTGGGTTCCTCATCCACCAGCGGGTCATCGTTCTGAATGCCGGCCAGCGCTTCGGTAACCTCCGGTTTGCCAACACTTTCGCTCAGCGTCCTGGACAGGCTGCCAAGGCGGGTTTCCAGGTCCGCCAGCCAGCTGTTGAGATTATCCGCCCGGGCATAGAACTGGGCCTCCGGCCGCTGCGGGTCGGAAAGCCGGTTCAGGTAGCTTTCCAGCGCCCGGATACCCCGGCGGTACTCTCCCTCGGTTGACGGCAGCGCCCAGCTTTCACTGTCAAAGTGGAACTGGGGTTCGGCGACGGTCAGGTCCGGATCTTCGGCCGACTGGCTCTGGGAACGGCTGATGGTCTGGCGCATGGCCCTGGAAAGATCCCGCAGCTGCACCAGTACGCCGTACTCCCAGGCAGGCGTGTTGTCCATCCACAGCCCCGGCGGAAAGATATCGTTGGATATATAACCGCCCGGCTTGTCCAGAAGGGTTTCGGCAACACGGATCATGGTGGCCGTGGTGGCAAAACCGGTCACCGGCTCGCGTCCCATGTCGTTGGCCAGGGTTCGGGTATGCTCCCTCACCGAGAAGGTGTCCGGCTCACTGCTCCAGATCATTCCCAGAATGATGGTAACCAGCAGATAGAGCACCACGACCACGACAACAATCTTGCCGATGGAACGCCCTTTACCCGCCGTTGCGGAGGAGCCCTGATAACCCGATCCACTGCCAGAGAAGAGGGATTTGAGTCGGTTAAACATAGTCACTGTCCTGTGCCGATGAACCAGAAGTCCGGGCTCAAAGATGAATGATTTATCAGGTTTTTGCAATGCCGGCAGTGAGTTAGCCATGCTCGTCCTGACCCGTAATCAAGCACTGGCATCGCCTCCGCCCACCGGCGGCTCACCCACCGGACCGGGCCGCCCCAGATGGTAACCGGTGGCGGCGTCAACACCGGCCGATTTCAGGGTACGCCATTCCGCTTCCGTTTCCACCCCGGAAGCCAGTACCTTCACGCCGCGGCCATGGGCGATGGTAATCATGGACTCCAGGTAGAACCGGTTATCGTCCTGCCGGTCAATGCCGTGCACGAAGCTGGAGTCAATACGAAGTGCCTGGATAGACAGATGCCTCAGGTAACTGAAGGGGATACCACCCACACCAAAGCGGTCCACCAGCAGCCTGGCCCCGGTACGACGTAACTGCACAACCAGTGACTGGGTTTCGCGTCGATGGTAGTGCAGCGCCTGCTCGGGGAACCCTATCCATAACCGCTCCATATCAATGCCGGCATCACGGGCCAACGCCAGGGCCTGTTCGGCAAAGCCAGGCGACACGGCCGACGACGCGCCCAGCGAGATACCAAGGGTAACCAGAGGCTCATCCCGCAACCGTTGCAGGGTACGCTCCAGCACCATCAGGTCAAGCTGCGCCATCAGCCCGAACCGCTCAGCCAGGGGAGCGTATACATGACCCCGCACCCAGTTACGCTCAATCAGCAGGCGGGAGAACACCTGGTGGTAAAGCACCGTGGTATCGTCAGCGGCCACCACCGGTTGCTCCCAGAGCCAGAGGTTTTCCTGGTCGAGTGCCTGCTCAAGAAGTCCCCGCCAGTCCTCGGCCCCGTGGTGGACATCGGCGCCACTGTCCGCCAGCTCACAGTTACTGATTCCTTCAAGCTGGGCACGGCGCAGGGCTCCGTCCGCCGCCTCGAACAGGCTCCGTACCGACAGACCATCCGCGACTCCGGCGACACCCGCATGAACCACCATAGCGGTCATCGTTCCACCACCTTCATCGGCCCCCTCACCTGAAAAATCGCCACAGATGGACTGCAGGTCGTTGACCAACTCCCGCCCCCAGATCTGAGCGTCAGCAGGGGCGCCACCGGGAACAAACACTGCAAATTCAGCCCCGCTGCGACGCCCTGCAAAACTCCCCGCATGCCGGTTCACAAACGCCCGCAACTCACCTGCCAGGCGAATCAGCAAAGCGTCAGCCTCCAGCCGACCGGCATACTGATTGAAGTCCGCGAAACCGCCCACCTGGAGCAGGATCAGCGACCCGGGGCGACGACCTTCTTCGCTGACTACTTCCACTGCCAGTCGCTGGTCGAAGGCATTGCGACTGCCCAGGCCGGTGAGTGCGTCTTCATTATTGAGCTTGCGTAGATGGGCGATCAGAGCGGCCTGCCCGGAGAACAGCTGCTCCAGGTCATCGGTCATCTGGTTCATGGCCCGGGTTACCTGGTTCAGCTCCCGGGTAGAGCGAACGCCAGTACGACGCCGGAAGTCCCGGCGACCGATTGCTTCCGCTTGCTGCTCCAGTGCCCGCAGTGGCCGAAGAAGCCGGCCAAGCAACAGATACAGTGCAGCAATAGCGACCACACCGATCAATACGGAAGCCACGATGAGCCAGACAGTGACCCACCAGAGATCCTGATAAGCGTTGCCCGGGTGCCCCACCACGCGCACCTGGCCCAGCCAGCGCCAGCCTTTCATCACCGAGGCCGTGCCCTCCGGCCTGGGCAGCTCCACCATGGCCACGAACCACCCGGGTACGCCCAGGCCGGACAGGGACCGGGCACGCCCGGCCACCACCCGATCGTCGTGATCAATAAACTCGATCACCAGGTAGTCACCACTGTCGAACATGGAGTCGATCAATGACGCCACCGCAACCCGGTCACTGGCATCAATAGCATTGGACAATGACAGGCCGACAGCGGTAGCAGCATCACGGGTGCGCCCCTCCAGCTCTTCCGCAACGTAGCTACGAAAACGGTCGAAACTGATCAGCATGCTGGCAACCAGCAGCAACAACACCAGCGCGCCGGTAAAGATCAACAACAGGGTCCGCAGTGTAATTACCCGGGTGGTACCGGGTATTTGCCATCTCTGCCGCATCCGTGCCCTACCTTTTGGGGAAGATTTCAGCCCGCGCAGCGTTAAAGAACGTGCCCATGTCTCAGGTTCACAAAGATTTACAGTTCGTCGCCTGCGCCTTCTGTTACAAACACTATAGACTGCAGCCACAGAGTCATCCTGCAATCGATAATGAAAGGCGTACCGGGACACCACCCTGGCTTCAACCGGGGCGCCAGAACCGCTTTCCGATGCGCTGACAAGAACAGGACAGGACCTACCGGAAACATGACTGACGAGTCCCAGAAAGAAAAGCTGCGCCAGCATTTTGCCCGCCGCGTCACCAACCAGGCCCGGGTCGTCCTGGACACCTGGCAGAAGATCCACGCTGACCCACAGGCAGCCGCCCCCTTCCGCGGAGACCTGGAAGCCTCAGCCGACAAGCTCGCCCGTTATGCCAGCCGGTTCGAGATGACCGCCTACGTGGAAGCCGGCAAGGGCATCCTGTCCGCCCTCCCTCACTGGACCCCGGGCGAAGCGCCCGGCCAGGCAGCCGTGGAAGCCTTGCGGGAAGCGGTCATGTACCTGGAGCAAAGCACCCAGCGCAGGTCTGATCGCCAGAACTCGGAACCTCCGAGGGTTTACCGCAAAACCCCGGTCTATATCGCCCTGGCCAGTCACGAACTGGCCACAAGGCTGGTGAGACAACTGGAATTTTTCGGATTCCGCGCAGAAGCCTTCGCGTCCCCGGATGACCTGATGGATGCCTGCGCCCTGCATAAACCGGAAACCATCCTGATGGATATCCGCTTTGGCGGTGGGTCGGATACGGGGCTGGCGACCGTGGAAACGCTGCAACAACGACACGACACTCCCATACCCATCATCTTTGTCAGCGAAGAGGATGGCACCATTGAAACCCGGCTGCGCGCATCCCGCTGCGGCGGTGAGGAGTTCTTCCACCCCGCGGTGGATCCTGGCCAACTGATCGAGAAAATCGAAACCTACACCCACAACAACGCGATAGAACCTTACCGGGTGCTGGTACTGGACGACTCCCGGGCCCAGGCCAAGTTCATGGAAACCGTGCTCAACAAAGCCGGCATGAAAGCCCACATTATTACCGACCCGATGAACATCATCGTCGCCCTGGAGGAGTTCAACCCCGAGATCATCATTCTGGACATGTACATGCCAGGCTGTACGGGCATGGAAATCGCGCGGGTGATTCGCCAGCAGGACCGGTTCCACAGTGTGCCCATTATCTACCTGTCCGCCGAGGACGATGTCCAGAAACAGTTGCACGCCATGAGCCTGGGTGGTGATGACTTCCTTACCAAGCCCATTGACCCGAAGCACCTGGTCGCCACCATCCATAACCGGGGCCGGCGCGCCCGCTCACTGTTGGCATTGATGATCCGGGACAGCCTGACCGGGTTGTTCAATCACACCCATACCCTCTACCTGCTGGAGCAGGAGATGGTCCGCGCCAGCCAGAAAGGTCAGTCCCTGTGTTTCGCCATGATCGACGTGGACTATTTCAAGAAGGTGAACGACACCTTCGGGCACCCCATTGGCGACCGCATCCTCCGCGCACTCTCCATGTTCCTGAAACAGCGTTTGCGCAAGACGGATCATATCGGACGCTACGGCGGTGAAGAATTTGCTGTGATCATGCCCGACACCCGGGAGAGTGACGCACGGGCTGTGCTCAACGATATCCGCGAGCGCTTTGCGGAGCTGACCCAGACAGCAGGCGACCGGGAATTCCACGTCACGTTCAGCTGTGGCGTTGCGCGCTGGGAGGGCGAGGCAGCCTCATCCCTCTGCGAACGGGCTGACCAGGCGCTTTACCAGGCCAAGAATGCCGGACGCAACTGCGTGATTGGCAGCGAGGAACACCCTGGCTGACACAAACGGACGAGGGTGGCGTAAAAAACCCAAACTCCGGTATTCCGTCCATGAAACCATGGTCTTATGGACGGAACTGCCGCAAACGTCGAAAATGGCGAGCCAGATGCAATGAATTCAGACATGCACCACGAATTCATACGGTCGTTTGTTAAAAACTGTTGAACCGGCAACTTTCAACCCGCATCATGGGCGCAAAATTCGCTAAAATACGCTATTTTCACCAAATCCCAGTAAGGCACGATTCGTCATGGCCACCATCCTAGTCCTCCACGGACCGAACCTGAACATGCTCGGCGTCCGCGAGCCGGACGTCTATGGCCATGAAACCCTTCAGGATATCAACGAGCGCCTCCATGCCGCCGCTGCCGATCACGGACACCACCTGCTGCACCTGCAGTCCAATGCCGAATACGAACTGATCGAACGACTGCATGATGCCCGTGCCGAAGGTATCGATTACCTGATTTTCAACCCCGCGGCCTTCACCCACACCAGTGTGGCTCTGAGGGATGCGGTGCTGGCGTCCGGCGTCCCGTTTATAGAGGTGCACCTGTCCAACGTGCATGCCCGGGAAGCTTTCCGCCATCACTCCTATTTCTCCGATATCGCCGATGGCGTTATCTGCGGCCTTGGCAGTCAGGGCTATGACCTGGCCCTCCAGGCCGCCCTGCAAAGAATCCATTCCAACTGACACCGATAATACGGGACTGAACTACCATGGATATTCGCAAAATCAAGAAACTGATCGAACTCCTTGAGGAATCCGACGTCGAGGAACTGGAGATCCAGGAGGGAGACGACTCGGTTCGCATCTCCCGGCGACGCGAGCACGCCAGCGTCACCTATGCACCCCAGCCCATGCATGCGCCCCAACCGCAGGCTGCTGCCCCGGCTCCTGCCGCCGAACCGGCCGCCCCGGAACCGCAGGCGCCTTCCGGCCATGCCGTGAAGTCGCCCATGGTCGGCACTTTCTATCGGGCGCCGTCACCCACCGCAGCATCCTTTGTGGAAGTGGGCCAGACGGTCAAGGCCGGCGACGTCATCTGTATCGTTGAAGCCATGAAGATGATGAACCAGATCGAAGCCGACAAGAGCGGTACGGTAACCGAGATCCTGGTGGAGAACGGACAGCCGGTAGAGTTCGACCAGCCGCTGGTTATCATTTCCTGAGCAACAGGTGACTAAAGATCATGGCCATGATTGATAAAGTTCTGATCGCCAATCGCGGCGAGATCGCACTGCGGGTGCTCAGGGCCTGCAAGGAACTGGGCATTCGTACCGTCGCTGTACACTCCCAGGTAGACCGCGACCTGATGCACGTCCGCCTGGCGGACGAGTCCGTGTGCATTGGTCCCAACAGCGCCACTGAAAGCTACCTCAATATCCCTGCCATCATCAGTGCGGCCGAGGTTACCGACAGCGTGGGCATCCACCCGGGCTATGGTTTCCTGGCAGAAAACGCCGACTTTGCCGAACAGGTGGAAAAGAGCGGGTTTACCTTTATCGGCCCCCGGGCCGAAACCATCCGTCTGATGGGCAACAAGGTATCCGCCATCGAAGCCATGGTGAAGGCGGGCGTCCCCACCGTGCCTGGCTCCAACGGCCCCATTAACAATGATGATGAGCGCACCCTGCGCATCGCTCGGGAAATCGGCTATCCGGTAATCATCAAGGCCGCTTCCGGCGGTGGAGGCCGGGGCATGCAGGTGGTTCATTCGGAGGCGGCCCTGCTCAAGGGCATCCAGGTCACCCAGAGTGAGGCCAAGAACGCCTTTGGCGACCCCACCGTCTACCTGGAAAAATACCTCGAGCGGCCTCGCCACGTGGAAGTCCAGGTGCTGGCCGATACCCACGGTAACGTCATTCACCTGGGTGACCGGGACTGCTCCATGCAGCGTCGCCACCAGAAGGTTATCGAGGAAGCGCCGGCGCCGAACATCGATGAAGAGGCCCGCCAGAAGACCCTCAAGGCCTGTGTCGATGCCTGCAAGGAGATTGGCTACGTGGGCGCAGGTACCTTCGAGTTCCTGTACCAGGACGGTGCCTTCTACTTCATCGAGATGAACACCCGGGTCCAGGTTGAACACCCGGTCTCCGAAATGTTCACTGGTGTCGATATCGTGCGTGAGCAACTGCGTATCGCCAGCGGCATGCCACTGCAGTACAGCCAGGACGACATCACCATTTCTGGCCATGCCATGGAGTGCAGGATCAATGCCGAGGACCCGAAAACCTTTGTTCCCAGCCCCGGCAAGGTGAATCACTTCCATGCACCCGGCGGGAACGGCATCCGCGTGGACTCTCACCTGTACAGTGGCTACACAGTGCCGCCCTACTACGACTCGCTGGTGGCCAAGCTGATCACCTGGGGCGACGACCGGGAAATCGCCCGCCGTCGAATGAAGAACGCCCTGGACGAACTGGTGGTGGACGGCATCAAGACCAACCAGCCCCTGCATCGAAACCTGGTGAGGGACGGCGGCTTCAAGAGCGTGGATTTCACCATCCACTACCTTGAAAAGTTGATACGGGACTGATATGCCCTGGATCCAACTGCAGATTCCGGCTGATCCTGACACGGCGGATCAGCTGGAAGACCTTCTCATGGAGATGGGTGCCGACGCTGTCACCATGGAAGACGCCGCCGACCAGCCCATCTTTGAACCGGATCCTGGTACCACCCCCTTGTGGGGTGATACCCGGGTGACGGGACTGTTCGATGCCGACCAGGATATTGAGCAGATCTGCTCTGCCATCCGCGATGCCTGGCACCAGCAGACCCAGCAGGAACTGCCGGACATCGAGGTCACCCTGGTTGAAGACAAGGACTGGGAGCGGGCCTGGATGGATGACTTCCAGCCCCTCAAGTTCGGGCACCGCCTGTGGATCGTACCCAGCTGGCACGCCGCACCGGAACCCGAAGCCGCCAACCTGCTGCTGGACCCTGGCCTTGCCTTTGGTACCGGCACCCACCCCACCACAGCCCTTTGCCTCGAATGGCTGGATGCCACGGAAGTGGAAGGCTGCCAGGTCATTGATTACGGTTGCGGCTCCGGCATCCTGGCACTGGCGGCCCTGCTGCTGGGTGCTGGCCACGCGATCGGCGTCGATACCGATCCACAGGCCCTGGAAGCCAGTCGTGATAACGCCCGCCGCAACGACGTCAGCGATGAGCGGTTTGATCTCTACTTGCCAGGTAATGAACCGGACACCCAGGCTGACATACTGTTGGCAAACATCCTGGCGGGCCCACTGGTTGAACTGGCTCCCACCCTCGCAGGGAAAGTCCGGCCCGGAGGCCACCTGGTTCTGTCCGGCATCCTTGCACAACAGGCCCGTGAAGTGATGACCGCCTACGAACCCTGGTTCGTCATGGACGAGCCCGAACAACGCGAAGAGTGGATACGCCTCACAGGTCGCCGCATTGGTGGATGACGACACGCAACACTGTCGCTAAACTGCTGAGAGCCTTTGACCTTACAGGATTTTAGGATGGCCGATACTTCCAGCCTGCTGACCCGCTGCCCCCACTGCGATACCCGTTTCCGGGTAACCAGTGAACAACTGACCGTCGCTGATGGCAAGGTGCGCTGCGGGCATTGCATGGAAGTGTTCGACGCTCGCAGCCATGCAGACTCCCCGGCGGCCAGCCAACCCGGGGAGGCAAACCGGGAGCACTTCGGTGCCACCGATCCCGATGAAGACCTGATCTTCCAGGACAACCCGGTAGAAGACGCCGCCGAAGGCCCCTATGCCGGGCAGGACTCCCATTTTGCCGATGACGAACTCAGCGACAGTTTCCGCGGCGTGGACGCCGGCGCTGAGCATCACGGCGACCTCCACGATGACGATGTCGATGACGTGGACGAGAGCTGGGCGGAAGCCATGCTTCAGGAGGAGTTGCCGGACAACACCCCGAACCAGCACCAACAGGCCTCCCCCGCGCCTGCCGGCCATGCTGACCCTGAATCTCCGGCCCACCGGCAGGCTCCCGGCGAGGAGTCGGCCGAATCTGCGGCCTGGCGCCAGCATGACCCGGCTACCGGAGAACCGGGCTACCCGGCTTCCACCGACGACCTGGAGATCGTCGGAATGGTGGCCGAGGCAGAGCCCGACGCCAGGCCTGCGGACGTCGAACGCCCCCGTGACGGTATCACCGGTGGCACCTTCCCTTCACTGGATGACGTCTCCCCCTACGACCGTCTGTCCAGCGAACCGGTGTCCGTCGGCTCCCGCTCCGGTGGCAGCCTGCGAGGCTGGCTCTGGACCCTGGTCGTGCTGGCCCTGCTGGGAGGGGTGATTTCCCAGGTCGCATGGTTCCAGTTCGACCGGCTATCGGCCATTCCCGAACTCCGCCCCTGGTATGAAAAGGCCTGTGAATACGCCGGTTGCGAACTGGCACCACTGGTTGCCATGGATCGCATCCAGAGCCGCAAGCTGGTCGTCCGCACAGACCCCGATAACCGTTCCGCCCTGCTGGTGGACGCTGTAATTATCAACCAGGCCGAATTCGAGCAGCCATTCCCCGCCATCGCACTTACCTTTTCCAACCTGAATGGCGACGTGGTGGCCCAGAGCATCTTCCCACCCGAGGATTACCTCGCCGGTGAGGGCGCCGACCTGGAGGCCATGCCATCAGGTACTCCGGTACGCATCGCTATCAGTATCCGCGATCCCGGCCGTGACGCAGTCAACTACAACCTGCGATTCGTTAACCGTAGCAACGACTCCTGACCCCCTCCTTTATCAACCATTGGTGGACACCAGGTCGAATAAAAGTCAACCAGACAGGGTGAAAAATAATCAACTTTTTCCCCTGTTCCGGCCTTCAATACCCTCACCCCCGGCGGTATCATTGTCGCCCCCTGAATCCGGCATCCTTTTCTGACTGGCGTCCCATACGGGAGCCAGATGATCGGGTATGGTAGATTCAGAGACAGTTCTGGTAACCGACGACGGACTCAGACGTATGCTGCCCACGGTGAAGATAGGGCCCTATACCTTACCCAATTCCCTGGTGGTCGCGCCCATGGCCGGCGTGACCGACCGCCCTTTCCGGCAACTCTGCCGGCGCATGGGTGCGGGCCTGGCTGTGTCTGAAATGGTGATTGCCGACCCGTCCCTCTGGCATACCCGAAAATCACGCCTGCGGCTGGATCACAAGGGCGAACCTGAGCCCCGCTCGGTGCAAATCGCTGGCGGTGACCCGGACATGCTGGCCAACGCCGCCCGCATGAACGCTGAGCAGGGCGCCCAGATTATCGATATCAACATGGGCTGCCCGGCCAAGAAAGTCTGCAACAAGGCGGCCGGCTCGGCGTTGATGAAGGATGAGGCCCTGGTAAAGGACATACTCCATGCCGTGGTTCAGGCGGTAGACGTGCCCGTCACCCTGAAAATGCGCACCGGCTGGGACCGGGACAACCGCAATGCCGTCACTATCGCCCGCATGGCGGAAGATGCCGGCATCCAGGCACTGGCCGTACACGGGCGCACCCGGGCCGACGCCTATCGGGGCGTGGCGGAATACGACACCATCGCCCAGGTGAAAGAGGCCGTCACCATCCCGGTGTTCGCCAACGGCGATATCACCACGCCCCAGCAGGCGCAGTCGGTGCTCCGGCACACCGCCGCCGACGGCCTGCTGGTTGGCCGGGGCGCCCAGGGCAGGCCCTGGATCTTCCGGGAGATAAAGCATTTCCTGGAAACCGGGGAAGTCATGGCACCGCCCCCGCTGGAAGAGGTAGAAGCCATCCTGCTGGATCACCTGCAGGCGCTTCACTGTTTCTACGGCGATCCCATGGGGGTTCGCATCGCTCGCAAGCACGTGGGCTGGTACCTGCAGGCCCACGACGCCGGCAAACAGTTCCGCAAGCGTTTCAATACGCTGGAGTGCGCCAAGGCGCAGTCCGACAGTATCCAACAGTATTTTGCAGCCTTACGAAATGGAGAGGTATTCGCAGCATGACCGCTGAAACACTGGCACACGATTCCATGGCCCGTTCCGCAAACGACGACCAGCCCACCCTTCAGACCGTCAGCAACACCGGTAACTCGGTAACCCTGCGCGACAGCGTTGAAGTGGCCCTGAAGAACTACCTGGCCCAGCTGGACGGTGCTCCGGTCACCGACGTCTACCAGCTGGTGTTGTCGGAAGTGGAAGCCCCCCTGCTGGAACAGGTCATGAAGTACACCCGCAACAACCAGACCAGGGCCTCAACCATGCTGGGGCTGAACCGCGGCACGCTGCGCAAGAAACTCAAGCAGTACGGTCTGCTATAATCATCGGATTCTCCCAAGGCCTCCCGGAGTTGTTTCGCGAGGCCTTTCCTGTTTCAAGAAGGCATCGAAAATGGCAACTCCGTCAAACACCCCCGTTCGTCGGGCCCTGATCAGTGTGTCCGACAAGACCGGCATCGTTGAGTTCGGCCGCAGGCTGACCGAGCGCGGCATTGAACTTCTGTCTACCGGCGGCACCTTCCGCCTGCTGAAGGAAAACCAGGTTCCGGTGACTGAAGTGAGCGATCACACCGGCTTCCCGGAAATGATGGATGGCAGGGTCAAGACCCTGCACCCGAAAATCCATGGCGGCATCCTCGGGCGTCGTGGCACCGACGACCAGGTGATGGCAGAGCACGGTATCGCACCCATCGACATGGTGGTCGTTAACCTCTATCCCTTTGAAGAAACCGTGGCGAACCCGGACTGCGACCTGGCCACCGCCATCGAGAACATCGATATCGGCGGCCCCACCATGGTCCGCGCCGCCGCCAAGAACCACAACGATGTGGCTATCGTGGTCAACGCCTCGGATTACCACAGGGTTCTGAAAGAGCTGGAAGAGAACGATGGCGAGCTCTGCTACAGCACCCGCTTCGACCTCGCAGTCAAGGCCTTCGAGCATACCGCCGGCTACGACGGTGCCATTGCCAACTACCTGGGTGGCCGCACCCCGGATAACGACAACGCCGACTTCCCCCGCACCTTCAACGCCCAATATGTGAAGGTCCAGGATATGCGTTACGGCGAGAACCCTCACCAGCGGGCTGCCTTCTATGCTGAGCGCAACCCGAAGGAAGCCTGCGTTGCCACCGCAAAGCAGTTGCAGGGCAAGGAACTGAGCTACAACAACGTGGCCGATACCGATGCCGCCCTGGAATGCGTCAAGCCCTTTGCCGACCCGGCCTGCGTGATCGTCAAACACGCCAACCCCTGTGGTGTGGCCATTGGTGCGGATATCCGCCAGGCCTATGACCTGGCCTTCGCTACCGACCCTACCTCTGCGTTCGGTGGCATCATTGCCTTCAACCGTGAGCTCGACGGCGAAACGGCGCAGGCCATCATCGATCGCCAGTTCGTGGAAGTGATCATTGCACCGACCATTAGCCCCGAAGCGATCGAGCTGGTGGCCGCAAAGAAAAACGTGCGCCTGCTGGCCTGTGGTGAATTCGATGGCGAGCGTGCGAAGGCCCTGGACTACAAGCGGGTCACCGGAGGCCTGCTGGTGCAGGACCGGGACCTGGGGATGGTCTCCATGGATGAGGTCAAGGTCGTCACAGAGCGCCAGCCCACCGAGGACGAGCTCAACGATATGCTGTTCGCCTGGGAAGTGGCCAAGTACGTCAAATCCAACGCCATCGTGTACGCCCGAGCCGGACGCACCATCGGCATTGGCGCCGGCCAGATGAGCCGGGTATACAGCGCAAAGATCGCCGGCATCAAGGCGGCCGACGAGAAGCTGGAAGTGAAGGGGTCGGTGATGGCCTCCGACGCCTTCTTCCCGTTCCGGGATGGCATCGACGCTGCCGCCGAAGCGGGGATAACCGCTGTTATCCAGCCGGGCGGCTCCATGCGCGACCAGGAGGTGATCGACGCCGCCAACGAGCATGGTATCGCCATGGTCTTCACCGGCATGCGCCATTTCCGCCACTGAGGAGAAAAATAATATGAATATCCTGATTATCGGTAGCGGCGGCCGCGAGCACGCCCTGGCCTGGAAGGCGGCTCGCTCACCCCTGGCCGACCGGGTCTTTGTGGCCCCGGGCAATGCCGGCACGGCACTGGAACCACGCCTGGAGAATGTCTCCATCGACGTGATGGACCTTGATGCCCTGGCTGACTTTGCCGCTACCCACGACGTGGGCCTGACCATTGTGGGCCCGGAAGCACCACTGGTAGCCGGCATTGTCGACAAGTTCGAATCCCGCAATCTGCGGGTGTTTGGCCCCAGTCAGGGCGCGGCCCAGCTGGAGGGCTCAAAGGCCTTTACCAAGGACTTCCTGGCGCGGCACAACATCCCGACCGCCGCCTACGCCAACTTCACCGATGTGAACGAAGCGCTGGCCTATGTGCGCAGTCAGGGCGCGCCGATCGTGGTGAAGGCCGATGGCCTTGCCGCCGGCAAGGGTGTGATCGTTGCCATGACCCTGGAAGAAGCCGAAGCCGCCATCCGCGATATGCTGGCCGGCAATGCCTTCGGTGATGCCGGTAGCCGGGTGGTGGTCGAGGAATTCCTGGACGGCGAGGAAGCCAGTTTTATCGTGATGGTGGATGGCGAGCATGTCCTGCCCATGGCGACCTCCCAGGACCACAAGCGGGTGGGCGACGGCGATACCGGGCCCAATACCGGTGGCATGGGCGCCTACTCCCCGGCCCCCGTGGTGACCGATTCTGTGTACCAGAGAATCATGGATGAGGTGATCTATCCGACCGTTCGTGGCATGGCTGCCGAGGGTCACCCCTACAAGGGCTTCCTCTACGCCGGCCTGATGATCGATAACGACGGCGCACCGAAGGTCATTGAATTCAACTGCCGGTTTGGCGACCCGGAAACCCAGCCCATTATGCTGCGCATGCAGTCGGACCTGGTAGAGCTGTGCGACGCGGCCATCGACGGCAAGCTCGACCAGTGCGAATCCCGCTGGGATGACCGCGCGTCCGTCGGCATCGTACTGGCCGCTGGCGGCTACCCGGGCAACTATGGCAAGGGCGACGTTATTGAGGGCCTCCCGGAAGGGGAAACCGAGGGCGAGAAAGTTTTCCACGCCGGCACCCGGCTGCAGGGCGAACAGGTGCTCACCAATGGTGGCCGAGTCCTATGCGTCACTGCCCTGGGTAACACGGTGACCGAAGCCCAGCAGCGCGCTTACCAACTGGCGGGCAGCATTACCTGGAACGGTGCTTTCTATCGCAAGGACATTGCCTGGCGGGCCATCGCCCGTGAAAACGACTGATCCTGCCTAATTGGCCTGAAAGCCCGGTCGCAAGCGAGCTACCGGGCTTTTTTTTGCGTTACAATCGGCCCCCTGCTGTCCACAAGGAATCCGCCCCATGTCCGAAGCCATCTGGATCACCTTTGCCTTTACCCTGGGCCTGCTGGTCAAGGGAGTAGGCCTTCCGCCTTTGGTGGGCTACCTGGCAGCGGGCTTCGTCCTGAGTGGATTGTCCGGCTTCACCCCCCTGGTGGTGGAGGACACCGATGTCCTGTCCCACATTGCCCACCTGGGCGTGCTTCTGCTTCTGTTCACCGTTGGCCTGAAACTGAAGCTCAAATCCGTGGTCAGCCCGGAGGTGATCGGCGGCAGTCTGCTGCACTTCGGTATCACCTGCCTGGTATTTACCCCCGGCATCCACTACCTGGCCGGACTCGACTGGACCACTGCCCTGCTGCTGGCCGTTGCCCTGTCCTTCTCCAGTACCGTGCTCGCGGCCAAGGTACTGGAAGGCAAGCGCGAGCTACGGGCATTCCATGGTCGGGTGGCCATCGGCATCCTGATCATGCAGGACCTGATCGCACTGGTTGTAATGAGCCTGGCCGCCGGTAAGACGCCGTCTGAGTGGGCACTGCTGATCTTCGGCCTGCCCCTGCTGAGACCCTTTCTTTACCGTCTGCTGGACGCCAGTGGCCATGATGAACTGCTGGTGCTGCTGGGCCTGTTGCTGGCCCTGGTGATCGGTGGCCTTGGGTTCGAGGCAGTGGGCCTGAGCTCGGAGCTGGGCGCCCTGATCTTCGGCGCCATGCTGGCCAACCATCCCCGCTCCCAGGAGTTGTCCAAGTCGCTGTGGAGCGTGAAAGAAATCTTCCTGGTCGGTTTTTTCCTGCAGATTGGTATTGGCGGCCTGCCGGATACCAACGCCCTCATCTTCGCACTGGTTACCGCCTTGATCCTGCCATTGAAGGGGATCCTGTTCTTCTTCCTGTTGCTGCTGTTCCGGCTTCGCGCCCGCAGCAGCTTCCTGTCCAGCCTCTCACTGACCAACTACAGCGAGTTCGGCCTGATCGTAGCCAGCGTCGCCTTGCCAGAATGGCTGATCCCGCTGGCAATCGCGGTCTCCCTGTCATTCCTGCTCTCTGCACCCCTGAACCGTCTGGCGCACCCGATCTATGAGCGCCTGGCGAGTCGGCTGGCGCCGCTGGAGAGCCGCAATCACCATCCGGACGAACAGCCGATTTCGCTTGGGGACACCCGGGTACTGGTCATGGGGATGGGGCGAACCGGCACAGCGGCCTACGACCGGCTACGTGAAGATGAACCCAGGCTGATGGGACTGGACTCGGATCCTGCCAAGGCCCAGAAGCACTCGGATGAGGGCCGTAACGTGGTTTTCGCCGACGCAGAAGACACCACTTTCTGGGAGGGACTGCACATGCCGCACCTGGAAGCCGTCATCCTCGCGATGAACGACATTGAAGGCAAGGTCATTGCCGCCCGCATGTTGCGCAAGAAAGGCTTTACCGGATACGTCATCGCCCATACCGGCTATGCCGATGAAGCTGAGAAGATCCGGGATGCGGGTGCCGACGATGCCTTCCTTACCATGAGTGAAACCGGCGTAGCGCTGGCCAGCCACCTGAACGACCAGCGCCACCCGGTGCCCGGGTCAGCGGCCTGATGGATACCCAGTCCAGCTCCCTCCACGAGGAGCGACTGGATCGGGTGGCGACGCTGATCCGTGCCTCCGGTGCACGCAGTGTCCTGGACCTTGGTTGCGGTAGCGGCTCACTGCTGCGCCGCCTGGTCAGGGAGCCGGCCTACACCGCCATTACCGGGCTGGAACAGTCAGGACTCTCCCTGCGCCAGGCGCGGGCGATGCTGGCGGAAGTGGCCGCCGCTGAGTCGCGGGTTTCTCTGCTCCAGGGCAGCTACATGGACCCGGGCCTCAACCTCACGGGTTTTGACGCCGCGGCCATGGTGGAGACCATCGAGCATGTGAGCCCCGGGCGACTCTCGGAGGTGCAGCGGGCCGTGTTCGAGCACTACCATCCGGGTTGGCTGATTCTGACCACGCCCAACGCCGAGTACAATCCGTTATTCGGGCTGCGCCCCGGGGAGCTGCGCGACCCGGACCACAGGTTTGAATGGAATCGCGACAAGTTCCGTAAGTGGTGTAGCTCAACGGCAAGGCAATCCGGCTATCAGGTGCGCTTCAGCGGTATCGGTGAGGAAGACCGGGAGTTCGGGCCGCCAACGCAGGTGGCTATCTTCAGCCGACCCGGGGATTGATACCTTTTCCCACCCACGGCCCCTTCGAAAGAAGCCCTTCGACAAGCTCAGGGCGAACGGAACGCACCAAAGATATCGTTAGCCATGACATTCAGATACCGTCACCAAGTTATCGGTTTTCGCTTGTTTGGGGCTCAATTCCCGTTATTCGATCGCCCTGAGCCTGTCGAAGGGCCGCTGATTCCGTGCTTACAAACCGATCAAGTCCGTGGCGCATACTCCAGCACATCGGAATAAAAGTCGCTTTCCGGCAGGCCGGCTTCCACCAACGCATCCATCAGCGTATACACCATGACCGGTGAGCCACTGGCCATAACCTGCACGTTGCCCCAGTCAAAACCGGACGCCAGTACCGCGTCTACCAGCTGGTCGTGGTGACCACTCCAGTCGTTATCTTCATCATCCCCAACCACCGGCGCAAAGCGGAATGGCGGCCATTCCGCGTCCCAAGTCTCAGCCAGGGACCGGAGATACATATCTTCCGGGCGCCGGACCCCCCAATAGAGGGTGACCGGCTGGTCAAACCCGGTTTCACGCAGATAATCCACCATGCTTTTCATCTGGGCAAAGCCAGTGCCGGCAGCCACCATCAGCAGGGGCTTGCGCGGTGCTGCCGCGAGACAGGCTTTACCATGGGGCATCTCGAGGG
>Ga0208301_1000221_pt1 | contig 19962 bp, 13 predicted proteins | sample 25BtaG_FD_184100 | JGI IMG/M metagenome (GOLD analysis project Ga0208301, IMG submission 184100) | Marine viral communities from Cariaco Basin, Caribbean Sea - 25B_WHOI_OMZ_CsCl (SPAdes) (version 2) | ecosystem: Environmental > Aquatic > Marine > Oceanic | place: Caribbean Sea: Cariaco Basin...
GAATGTCCAGCCAGGACACATGGTTGCTAACCAGCAGCACCGGCCCCGCGCGCAATGGCCCCTGAACGCGCAGCTCCACCCCCAGAATGGTGAGAAACCGCAGGCACCAGCGGCGCTTGGCGTTCAGAATCACCACCCGGTGGGGATCCCGCCCCGCCCTCAACCAGATGGCCTCCAGCACTCCGCCCAGCAGGTGCATAAGCACCCGCAAGGCGCGCCAGCAGCGCCGCGCGGTCACCCGTACGGAACCCTCCCCCACCGGCGAGTTCAGCGGCACATCCCGCACCGTCACACCGCCACCGCCGGCCGGGCATCGCCGGGCTGCAGGAAGTGCTGCACATAGCGCGCCGGCAGCCGCGACACCTCCATCAGAATGAAATAATCCAGGCAGTTGAAGTCCGGGTCCCAGCAGGGTTCGCCGCACACCCGCGCACCCATGCGCAGGTAGGCTTTAAGCAGCGGCGGCATCTTCACCCCGCCGCGCTCGCCGGCGCCGTCCAGGGCGTCGCCGGGCATGCGGTCGAGCCGGAAACGCGGCGTCACCCGCAGGTGCGGCGGCGTCATATGGGATTCGCGGATGCGCTGATCGATCGCCGCCACGTTAAAGCCTTCGCTCAACGCGATGCTGGCGCAGCCGATCAACGAACCGATGTCGTTCTCCAGCATGTACTGGGCCAGGCGCGCCCACAGCACGGTGATCACCGCCCCACCCCGGTAATCCGGATGAATGCAGGTGCGGCCGATTTCCGCCACACGCCCCTGCAAACCGGCCAGCGGCCCAAGATGAAACTCGTTCGCCGAGTAGAAACCGCCGGTTTTATGCGTGCGCTCCCCGGCCAGCACCCGGGTGTAGCCGACCAGCTCGCCGCTCTGGTTATCGCGCACCACCAGGTGCAGGCAATGGCGGTCGAAGCGGTCCCGGTCCAGACCGAACGGCGCGTGGAAGCTGGCGCCGTACTCCTGGGAAAAGATCCGATAACGCAAACGCTGAATCTTCAGGATCTCCCGGCGGGACCGGGTAAAATAAGCGCTGAACCGAGCGCCTGTTTCCGGCCCTTTGAGCGCATCACGGGGCTTGAACACGTCTTTGAATGGCGGTCGCAGGGCTTTGATCTTTCCGGCGGCTTGCGCAAGCATAACGAGCTCCAGATTGGATTTACGCCAGTCTGGAAGCCCCCCATTGCTGTCCCGTGACAGGGTTGTGACCGTTAGGAGACAGAAACTCATGCGTATCGAGCGCCGCGCGACACCGCGCTACCCGCAGCCGGTCAAACTGGCGCCCGGTGAAGTCCGGCACTGGTGCGCCTGCGGCCACAGTGACACGGCGCCGTTTTGCAGCGATGAGCGTTGCGGTGCCGGCGAGCGGCTGAGTTATACGGCGAGGAAGGAAGAGATCGTGCTGTTCTGCGGCTGCGGCGCCACCCGCACCCCGCCCCACTGTGACGGCGCCCACATCGGCCTGCGCGACCGCGAGCCCTGGTGGCGGCGGCTCAGGAGCTGGTTCCGGGGTCAGTGAGAACCGCTGTAATCTTTCGTCCCCGGCACGCGTGGCATATTTCTTACACGTTCCGTCATTTTGAGCCTACTTCCGCCGCCTTTGACCTGCGTTACCGTATACGCATACCAATTCGCACGGAGGCGAGACGAAAATGACCATACTGCTCCAACACCGCGGATACTACGGCTACGTCGAGGTCAGCCAGAAAAACAACTGCCTGCACGGCGCCCTGCTCAACATCGAGGTGCCGGTGCACTATCAGGCCGACACCGCGATCGGCCTGATACGAGCCTTTCAAGACGCCGTGGACAATTACCTGGACTACCCCTACCCGACGCCGTCCCGCGATGAAGAATTCGGGGTCAGGTCTTGTCTTTTGCCTTTCGGATGATGTGACGCCTCGAAGCCAAAACAGGCTCAGCCGAAAATGTCGTCCAGGCTGTCGGCGTCCAGCACCCGGTCGGCCCACGTTTCCAACTGATGTTGCCTGGCGCTCTGCAGGCGTTTGTGCACGCTGGGCGGAACCTCGCCGAAGCGTCGCTGGATAAGACGCAGGACCAAGGCGCGCTCTCCGTCCAGCCGGCCTTGCTCAATGCCTTGCTCCACGCCTTGCCTGACGCCCACCAGACGTTGACGCTCCTTCCATTCCTCGAAGCGGTTGGTAATCATCTCGTACGCCTCCTGCAGGTCGTGCATCTCGGGAAAGGTTTCGCCGGGGAACCATCGGGGTAGACGGCGGCGCAGCCATACCAGATAAGACCTGCGCAGACCGGCCTGTTCTGGCCCTTCAAGCCACTTTAGCAAACGCTGAAGGAGAGCCGCCACCTCCTCGGAGGACCGGTGATGCTCCAGCCGGAACAAGGCAGCCACCAGGTTAGTGAGCGGCTCCTCCGGTCGCGAAGCGTAGACGCCTTCGTCGATCAGTAGAAACGCCTGGTTCGGCTGAAAGCCTTCCAGCCCTTCCGGCGGGGCCTGAATCAGAGGCCTCACTTCGGTGGGCGCCCGCCAACGGCGCTCGCCGTTATAAAGCACCACAGGCAATACCGGCGGCAGCCGACGCTCGGCTCCGAGTTCACCGCGTCGGATCAGGTCCTGATGGAGCAGTCCGGTATATACCATGATGCGAAGCGCCATAAAGCGATCTACAGAAGACTGAAACTCCAATAGTAGATACACGTAAAGCCATTCCTCACCCCAACGAACCCGCCAGATGGCATCGCCGTGGCGACCGCGCAGATCGTCGGTAACGTAACTGCCATTCATTTTCTGCAGGGAGGACAGATCCAGTGCCGCTATCCACTCCCGGGGCAGAAAGCCCGTGAGCAGATCCCGCACCATCCGATCATGGGAAAACAGCAACTTGTAACTGGTGTCGTGCTCGTCCATGGGCACCTCGAAAGCCAATTCAGCCCAAGTCTGCGTGGGAAGAACCGGGGAATCTGTCCTACGGTGCGGAAGGTGCCTGTGCGAGAAAGCGGAAAGACATGTAGGCAGCTTGATCCGGGCGGAGCAAAACGCAAGGCCTGACCCTCAAGATGCTCAAGAATCCTACAGCCCGATGCCGTTCTATATTACCCAGTCTGTAGTCTTACGCTTCTTCCGACTCCCCCACCTCGTCCTTAATCTTGCTTGATCGCCATTAACACGGATGAAAATCTGTAACTTTTAAGTTACAGTAAGGGCATGGAATGATTGAGCTACGGCGCTACCAACGACCTGACGGCAAAGTGCCTTTAACAGAGTGGCTCGCCGAGCTACGAGATCCACGAGCTAAAGCGAAGCTACAAGTGCGCTTGCGCAGGCTATCGGTGGGAATCACTGGCGACGCGAAAAGCGTCGGGGAAGGCGTCTACGAGTTACGGGAGCGCACCGGACCAGGCTACCGACTGTACTACGGCCGTCACGGAATGAGCTTAGTAGTCTTACTCTGCGCCGGCGACAAAGGTACCCAGCGAGCCGATATTAAGCGTGCCAAACAGTACTGGAATGATTGGAAACGGAGAAAGTCATGAGCCGACGCCAACCTCAAGCCTCTATCTCTCACGACGAGGCCATAATTGAAGAACTGCGAGCCGACCGTGAGTTCGCGATCGCTTATCTACAAGCGGCGCTGGAAGAACTGGACGATGCCGACAACCGAGCCGCCGGCCTACTGGCGCTGCGCGACATCGCCGAAGCGTATGGCGGCATGGCAGTCGTTGCCCGGGACGCCGGCATCACCCGGGAAGCGCTTTATAGAGCACTGTCCCCGACGGGCAACCCTACCCTTAAAACACTGCTGGCGGTTCTCCACGCCATGGACATGCGGCTGTCGGTTACGACAGGCAGAACGCAAGGCCTGACCCCACCCCAAGGAAACACATGTAGGCCAGCTTAATCCGGCCAGAAAAGAGCAAGATTTCACCAGCCTTTTTAAAATGTTTTCTGTCCCCTTTTAATATATTAGCGCCTGTTTTCTGTCCCCTTTTTAAAATCGGTAGAACATTCAATTAGGTGTGTATATAAATCCGCCGGACATTACGGGTACACACGTTCACAGACGGCAATTCCAGGCCTGTTTCGCATTTTTTTGACTGTATAGTCACCCCTCTATATCAATTACTTACGCCATGTTTTCATTTTTTTGGCCTACCCTTTTCACAATTTTCGATTAACTACGCTCCAAGCACGGACACAAGCTCTGAGTGCCGTCCGTCCAACGGCAATTCCCTCCCACGGGAGACGCCGCGTTCAGTCGTGGCACCAATAACGGGATGCAAACCACTAAAACAACAATTTGGAAGAAAACAATAAAAGGAGGGTTCACACCCATGCGCGCAAATTTCCTTTCTTGTGCCGGCCTGTGTGCCGGCGCTCTTTTTCTGAGCCCGAGCATCGCCCTGGCGAACATGGGCAACACCGCCACCACTTACGGCCTGTTGCCCACGGACATCGCCTCCGCCCAGGCCTTGTCCATGTTCAACACCCAGGTGTCGACCACCTACTACAACCCGGCCTATCTGGCGCACAGCACCAAGAGCGAGCTGACCGCCGGCCTGATGCACGCCGAGCACAACCTCAAGGCGGACAGTGAGCAGTTCGGCACCTACACGGTGCAGGACGACCCCACTCAACAGGTGCTGCTGGGCCTCAAGGCCGATCTCAGTGACCTCACCGAGCTGGGCCAGCCCATGTACCTGGGCGTAATGATCGGCTCCGAAAAATTCGGTGACGAGCTGCTCGCCTTCGGCTCCCGCACCGACCCGGACGGCCAGTACTTCAACTACGGCCGCCAGCCGCTGTTCCTGAGCATCGGCGTGGGCACCCACATCTGGCGCGGCCTGGACGTCGGCATCGGCACCAAGGTCACCCTCAAATCCGAGGCGTCCCTGGTGGCGCAGACCAATCTGGCCGGCGAGACCGAGTATGAAGAGCTCAACGTCTCCGCCAAGCCGGTGATCCGCCCGGTGATCAGCATGAACTTCGACTGGGAAGAGACCTTCTGCCCGGACGCTAACTGCTGGTACGACGGCCTGGAAACCGCGTTCGCCTTCAAGGGCTACTCCGACTCTTCGGTGGAAGTGAACGCCAACACCATCATCCCCGGCACCATCCCGGATCCCGGCCTGTTCATCGACATCGCCACGGTGGATTCCTACCAGCCCAACATCTACACCGTCGGCATGCAGCTCAAGCGCGACAAATGGCGCCTGGGCCTGGCGGTGGAAATGCAGGAGTGGTCCGCCCTGGAAGACGAGCTCAACAACGACACCGTCAAGAACAACCTGGGTCTTGAGTTCGACGACATCGTCATCCCGCGCATCGGCGCCGAGTACTACCTGAACGACACCTTCACCCTCACCGGTGGCGTGGCGTTCGAGGAATCGCCGCTGGCCAACGACGTGAACCCGGAAGTGAACTACCTGGACGCCGACCGCACCGTGATCGGCCTGGGCATGAGCGCCACCTTCGACCACGTTTACGGCCTCAAGCATCCGCTGCGTCTCGACTTCGGCTATCAGTACCACCTGATGGAAGAGCGTGAGTTCCAGATCGTATCCAGCCAGCCGACCGCACTGAACAACGACGTGGTGGAAACCAAAGGCGACGTCAACGTATTCGCCGGCTCCATCAGCATGCAGTTTTAAGAGGGAGGGACAATAATGAAGACAACAATCCTGAAGCAGTCATTGCTACTGCTTTCCTCCGCCACGCTGCTGGCCGCCTGTGGCGGCGACGGCGGCGACTCACCGGTGGACGACTTCGGTAGCAACCCGGGCGAATCCGGCGCGCAGGCCCTGCTCTACGCCTACCCGGACAACGGCCAGGGCGAAGTGCCCACCAAGGCCCCCATCGCGCTGCGTTTCACCAGCGATGTCTCCACTGGCGACGTCAAAGAGAACGTAACGCTGTGCTGCGACGACCAGGGTGAAAACCTGGATTTCGATGCCGATCCCGTCGGCGGCGAGCCCCGCGGTGTACTGATTACACCCACGGACGAGCTGGCACCCGGCACCCAGTACACCATCGACATTGCTGATCTGCGGCTTAAAAGAGGTACCGCCAAGGACCAGACCCTGACCTTCACCACCCGCACCCTGCAGGAAGGCCCCAAAAGCCTGGTGGTCCAGGACATGGAAAACTTTGAGCTCAGCCGCACCTTCCCGGACGGCTCCAAGCTGGAACCGGTGATGGATTTCTCCGCCTTCCGCTTCCAGTTCACCCAGCCGATCGACCGCACCACCGCCACTTATGGCGACGGCAACACAGTGGTGATAAAAGACAGCGAAGGCATGGAAGTGGACGCCGGCCTGCTGGTGGACGGTGCCTATATGACCGTCGATCCCACCGCCGACTATCTAACCCCGGGTGAAACCTACACTCTGACCCTCGGTGCCGGCCTGATGAGCACCTACGGCGAGCCGTTCGCTGAACAGACCATCGAGTTCAACCCGAAGGACTCCTCACCGCGCGGTGAACCGGGCTTCCTGGTACAGCGCATTACTCAGAACGATACCTCGCGCCTGACCGGAAAGCCTATTAACCAGGTACCGGTGAACGGCGTCCTGCTGGGCGAAGAAGGTCAAAATTTCACGCAGGCAGAGGCTAGCCATGTAATCGCCGAATTAGCGGATGTGACCCAATACACTGAAGTCACCCCGATCCGTCTGCCCAAGGGAACCTTGCTCAAAGGCCTGCCCATCGACATGGTGAAAATCGGCGGTGAAGTGGAAGCCGGCTTTGGCTCCGGCGACGTCACCATGCGCGTCCTGTCGGACGCCACCGGCTACTTGGTGCCCAACCCCTACACGGAAAACCACCCGGACAAGCTGCGCATCGTGCATCTGTTCATGGACGTGGGCATCGCCACCGAGAACCCGAAAGCCAACGCGGGCTTCACTCAAAACCTGCTTCACATTCACTTGGTCGGCGTAGCCGAAGTGAATCCCAGCGGCGGCGTTCTGAATATCGACGCAACAAGTATGGTGGAACCGGATATTCTGGGGCAGGAGTACGGATACGGTCTGCTGAGTTTCCAGTTGCAGTCTTACAAGAACCAAACGGCTGAGCTACTTCAGAACGCCCGTGCAGCGCTGCAAGACGACACATCTCCCCAAATGCAGAGCTGGGTGCCAGATACCAATATTGCCGCGTTCAAAGCGAGCGATCCAGTCATCATCAATTTTGATGAGCCTTTGTCGTCAGAGACAGTCAACTCGGGAACTGTGTTTGTACGGAGAGATGGTGCAGAAATACCGAGTAGCATAAAGGTGGATGGCAGCGCTATAGTAATACGTCCAGAAGCAGGCTTTCTGAGATCCTCTCAGGGCGCCACCAACGAATATGAAATAGAAGTCTCGAGCGGGGTCACCGACTTGGCCGGAAACCAAGTATCGCCAACCGCCCTAGACGCATTCAGAAGGCCCGAACTTGCGCAGTCAATGACTCAGGACGCTGTAAACCCCAACACGCAAGAAGAAGTGGTAACCGATGAAATAGAAAGACAGCGATCGCCCATTGTTTTGCATGCTTATCCTGGCTTCCCCTGCGCGTTAGAGGATGGCGGTCTAGATCCACAAAATAACGTGGTAGGCAGATGCGACGGCGCGTTATCGGGCTGGAATCAAGGCCAAGAGCCTGACATTAGACGCGCAGACGATCTATTGCCTTTACCTTCACTAGCTTCGAACCAGCCCATCATCGTACAGTTTTCTCAAAACATGGATGCGCAAAGCTTTGAGGTGGGGGAAACTTTTAAAGTCTATCAGATCGATAACGCAGGGAACATCAGCGCCCCGGTGGACGGACATATAGACGTCGAATCCAAAAGCATAATATTCTGGCCATCTGAACCCTGGGAGGAAGATAAACTCTACTCCTACTCATTAGTCTCTAACGGTGATGCATCATCATCGAACGTTGATTGTTCTACTGCAGTATGCAGCGAGGACGGGTTACCCTTGCAAACTAGGCTCTGGGAAGTCTCCACAGACCCGGTGATCAGTGCCCCGGCCTATGCTACAAGGGACTTTTTAACGTCTCACCTCCCAACACCTCCCACAGCTGGCGGCCCGCTCTTTACACAGTACTTCAGGGGTGACCAGCGCTCGAATAGCGTCATCCAAATGCTCAGCACACCGTCTGCGGATAGAAACGCGAACTTCTACCTGGACAAAGTAGCGGGTGAGCTCGACCTGGAAATGCGCCAGAACTTCGACCCTATTGATCAACTTGGCTTCCGGTACGTCACTGCGATAAAAGGCGATCAAGAGGTCGGTGCACAAGATCAGCCCTACATATCAAACACACCAACTTCTGACTATCCCGGGATGGCAAGAGAGGACATCGATCCGGAGGGTGTCGTTCCGCCGAAAAACAGCGCTAAAATACTTTCTCTAATGGTAGAAACCGAGAGCTTCGGCGCTGCAGATTTTGCGATAAATGGCGGCACAAAACTTTTTGCACTGGGCTTAAGAATAGGTTGTGGATATGGAGATATCACAGCACCGGATATGGAAAACTTTTTCGGTAAACATATTGTTCGAGAAGAGCCATGCCCTCGTGAAAAGTTTACATACTTAAATAGCTCAGTAGTGGCAGAAGTAACGGATGAATTCGTGGAAGGGAAAGGACTCAAAGTGAAACTATGGCCCGGCCAGATAATGGCCACCTCAATATCGCAGAGAATTGCATCGGGCGGCGGTGTTGGCTTTGTACCTTCAGGCCCTCAAGTAATGAGGATGCGCTATTCCAAAGCTGATGAGTCTTGTGTACCGACAGCGCTGGAACCGTGCGCGAGAACAAAGCCTATTACCGGCTGGATCAGCACGGGAAGTGACACGCCAAGACTGAAAGCCACAGTCGATTTGTACATCGACGCGCCACTGCTAAACATTAACATTGGTGACAATCTAGATATAGGGAATCAACAACAAGAAACGGATCTGCTAAGTTACCCTGTAACTATGGAGCTATCAGGCGACATTGTGTTCAAAGACGATGGCACAATGGTCGTAGAACAATACAATCTCCAGGACGTTAACATCGATATCTCATTGGTCTTGCGTGGCGCGGAGGCCAATGTCCTTGAATTGATGATACCTGCCTATGGTAGCCGTCTTGTCTATGAGACTTCGAAAATTAAGTGATTTGTGTAACGGATAATTGGTGGCCGTTCTACTAAGAACGGCCCTTTTAATATCACCCATTTATCTTAAAAGTCAGCAAGTCGGTGCCATGATTATCAACGGATAAGGAATGGCCAAACCCGCAACCATAATACGCCAAATGATGAATTAACGAGCGTTACGCCTGCCACATCCAAACATAATCCTATTAGCATGCAATGCGAAAAGTATTGGCTTCACCCTAAAATAACGATCCCTTCCAGTCTCAAACGGGGCCATTTCAAAGGCCTCTGGGCTTATTTCGCTTGGATGGGCATGACATCGAATTCAACTATAGAAGACTTCCGTGCGATCGAACACAGCCGCTTTGGCTAAGTCACGGATTTCGTAGAGCCGTTGCCCAATGCGTTCCTTCTTCAGGTTTGAAGAAGGATTCCACTATCGCGTTATCCCAACGGTTTCCTCGCCGACTCATCCTGGAGTCCAGATTGTGGGCAAGACAGGAACGAAGCCAGTCATCACTCATATCATATGCCTGATCCGGACTTTCCTCTTGGTACGTCGACAACATACCAACATCTGCAGTGCATCAGCCGCCAGGCAGCGCGTCGGCTCCATGGACCAGCCCACGACATGCCGGAGAAAAAAGTCGACGACCAAACCAGGCTTGCCTGGAGAGAATGTAGGTGATGTCGGTCACTCAAGCTTTATCAGGGCAGCTTATAAATTTCCGCTGTAACTTCGGACTGAGAATCGCTGGCTTTCTGGCGATCATCTTCGGCGCATCATAAGCCACGCAACGCCTTGATTTATGTTCTTTCATCAGCCGTCTAATCCGGTTCAGGTTACAGGTTTCGCCGGCCTCCCGAAGATCTAGAAACACGCGGCTTGCGCCTTACACACGGGAGTTATCCTGATAAGACAAGGATTAGGGCCGAAAAGCGTTACTATCGATGGTCGGGTCTAGCACGGCTTATAGATGTCTATAAGACCCAGACGAGCCTTCTGGAGCACGCGGCACATCGTTCTTTATCTGGAGCTCACGCCGATGATCGTTGATGGACCGGCACTTCACTCGGACTCTGTGACAACGAATCGCCTGGCTTTTCGTAGGATATGGCGCTCTTCTAAAATTCGTCACATTTGCGCCCGAAGCTAGAGGATCTAAGCGCCCGAGGATCCAATATTGACCGACGGTTACGCTAGGCTACCTGCAGGAAGCGATATAAACATAACCAGGCTCAAGTAATGGGAAGCACCAAAGTGCAGGAAGAGAAGTGTCTTTTTATAGGCCGACTAGGCTTTAGTAAGTACGGATGAGTGGGCAGAGCCAAATAACATATATAATGCAGACATGGCGGCGCATACCCTGGGCGCATTACTATAAAATCCATCTCTAGGTAGCAACTTATTTTGCATCAATAAAAACTCTCCTAATTTACAACATCCGATGCATTTACTTCAATTTAGCTTTGGAATTTACAAAAAAAATACGCCAGTAAACCGCCACAACGTTATGCATAAAAATACTGAAAAATCAACGAAATACGTAGCTACAGCCTCCCAGAACCTACCCCCCACATTTAAATTTGATAGATGGTTTTGAAAACCGAACCACCGACCATGCAGGATCGAATAGTGATAATATACGCTTATTAATTATTTTCATTTCCCTAATTACGATACTGTCGCAACGCAACCTTTCCTAAAAAAGGCGATATTTATATATTATTAATAATCGCAACGCGATGTCAGTAATTTTAAAAGCGCACCCTCGCTACGGCAAGGGTGCACAAGCTAGATTATTGAGAAATATACTGAATCAGACCTCGAGAAAGAGGGCTAGGATTCGGCGTTCCGGGTGTATGATCCGGACTATTAAGCAACTTGTCGACTGCTGAGTAAAGCTTGCCATTCACTGAACAGGCGATACCATTCGGTGCTTCTATATCGTTGTCGAAGTCAAAACTTACCTTGTTAGGCGCGGGATCCACGCCAGGAATACCGTTATTAGAGAAGCCAACTTCGTCGATGTGGCCGCCGGAACCAGCGTCCTCGGTTGAGCAATACCCGAAAAGCGGAGTATCAACTTGAACATTATCGAAGGTACCGAACAGGACACCTGTATCATCAAAAGTGGGCAAGCTGCTTATAGGATAGGAGGTAACCCAAGCGCCAGCCGATGCAGCCGGAAAACCGGAAGCATTGTAGCCATTATTAAACTCTAAGCTGATGCTGCTGCAGGTCGCGGAGTTGCTTGCGCCAGACCCGGCCGGCGGAGCTTGGTTAGTAGTACCGTGGGTCACGGCAATTTTCACCAATCCATCTGCCTTATCGGTCCAAATGTACCCACCCAGTTTTAAATTACAAGATGCAGTAATAAACGACCTGCTCAGGTCAGTCTGTTGACCGTGCCAACCTGCGCCGTCTTTCACTGGGATCCAGCTATTGAATTGGTAGAAAAAATCTTGACTAACCGCATCTGCATAGGAGGTTGGCAACGCTTCCGACGACCCATCTTGGTAATGAATCGTCGCATTTGCAGCAGCCACACCTGAAACGGACGCGAACAGCAGGCCAAGTCCACTAAGAGCCATTACTTTCAATTTTTTTAATTCCATTTTGATTCTCCTTTTATAAATTGAAACCATTTCTATGCCAAGGCATATAAACCCTGACGACTCCAAAGTAGAATCAACAGCTCCTACAATTCAATACAAAACTTCTGTTTAAAAACGATCCGTTCAAGCGCTGAATATCAAAACGCAATAAAATCATTTTTTTCAATGCCTTGAATCCTAACTTATGATGGCGTTCCTTTCGGCTTGTGTGGTATTTAAGCGTCCGAGCAGTCGCTTCCGCAGCCTAAAAATACGCACCTTTACCCTGAAAATAACATGAACCCCTGCGCGTAGTTATGGTATTCACCTGACAGTCCACTGCATATAGAGGCGGCGGCCATATCCCCTCTGACGGACTCAGGACAGCGTTAGCAAACGTTATCTATACCCTGAAAGGAGTGGAATACGACCATGGCATGGCGCAAGCTCAGCCTGCTAGGCTGGCCCCGGATCTGCGCAATGCATCCAAACCCCGCAAGATGATGAGCTATTCCTGGCAGGTGTTCTATGAAATCCTGCCCTACTTCCAAACCTATATTGCTCGGAGGCTCCGATCGACCGCCTCCTAGTAACGCCTAATCTCATCCTGGTCGAGTCAGTGAAGAGATCGAGGAAGGGATCTCGGCATATTGAACCGCCCTGGGTATCGCGGAGCCTCTAATTTCTGACAGGATAGAGACCAAGCCCAATAAGTGTTCTCCTGAGGTCCGAAAGCGTGCGGTACGCTCGGTGCAAGCGCACCGTGGCAAGTATCCCTCGCTGGGGGCCACCGTGGTGTCCATCGCGCCGAATATTGGCTGTCTTTCGTAGACGCTGCTGAAGGGGTCAAGCCTGCGGAGGTCAATGCTGGCGCGCGGTCGGGTACAACAACGGTCGAGGCGCCGAGAGTCAAGGAACAGGAGCGCGAGAACAGAGCATGGCGAGGCGCCAGTGAGATCCTGCACGCCGTCAGTGCTTTTTTCACCCAAGCGGAACTCAACCGCAACCTGAAGCCGTCAACGCCTACATCTCCGATACCGGAATACCTACAAGATCGAGCCGATTATCAAGGTGTTGCAGGGTACCATATCGGCGTACCCGTGCCATGCGGCCTGCCGACATAATTCGGATTGGCGCAGTGCCCGTGTAAGCTTCCCGCTTAACAGACCAATCCAAAGTAGAAATTTGGCACAACCAGCCAATAAGGAGAGGTTTCATGAAAAGACCCCTATTCACGAAACCCGGATCGTATCGATTCTGAACGAGGCGGAGGCGAACTTGCCGGGGAAAGAGGTCTGTCGCCAACACGTTCTCAATTCGCTCGGCCTGCTACGACCAACGGAAATCCAAATACGGTGGTCTGGGCGTTTCCGAATTGAAGCGCCTCAAGCAGCTAGAAGCGGAAATCGCTAAGCTGAAGCGGCTGTACGCCGATATGGCTTTGGAAAACAGTGCCTGAAGGAACTGATCGAGAAACGCTCTAAGGCCGCCGAGAAGCGCGAGGCCAATCGTTATTAGGCCGGGAAACACCGGTATCGGCGCGAGCACGACCAGACAGTGATCGGTGAGCTCTTAACGATGGCTGAGTCGAGACCAGGCCTGGGGCTCTGGAAGCTGTTCTACCAATTGCGGCGGCAGGGCCACCGGTGGAATTAAACGCAGGCTTACCGAGTATATTGTCGACTGAGTTTGAACCAGCAACAACGAACGAAGAGACGGCTTCCCCGCGCGGTCTCCTACTATTCTTCGCTCCGACTCAGCCGATCAGGCTTGGTCGGCGGAATTTATGAGCGGTGGATTGTACAACAGCTTACGGCCCCGTACCTTCAATGTGCTGAACGACTTTAACAGGGAAAACCTAGCGATTGAAATCGATACATATTCCCAGCCGCCGGCTGGTGCAAGTGCTCGAAGCAGAGCGCGGGCTAACGAATATCCAGAGATATCGACAACGGCCCGAAATTCCGCGTTAAGACCTACGGACTAGTGCCTATACAACGATATATTCCTGCGTTATATCGAGCCAAGTAACCCGAACCAGAATGCTTCTATTGAGCGGCTCAACCGCACTTACCGGCAAGAAGTGCTGGATACCCGGCTGTTCCGGGAATTGGACGAGGTCCGGGTGATCGGCTGGGCCTAGATACTGGAATACAACAAGGAACGCGATCACGGCAGCCTGAACAGGCGGACCCCCTTCGAGGCATTACACCAAGCCCAAAGCTCTACTTTACGGTGCCTACTTGACAGGACAACTTATATGCCAGCGTCGCGGCCTGGCTTGAACCAAACAGTTCCGTTTTCCTGGGGCGATTCACGTCTTAGGCACAATATTAGCAGTCATAGTTTACTGCCGTCTTTAGCGTAACTAAGTGTAATCTCTTCGCTTTCCCGCACAATTACTATATTCACCGTTCCTGCATCTTTAAAAGATTTATAAGCTAGCAGGTCTTTGATCTCCGTGCCTAACGGGTAGCCGTTGGCTGAGACAATTACATCCCCCTCTTTTAAACCATACTTCTCCTGTATTTCTTCAGATCCCTTTCCCACCCTATAACCTTCAGCATTGGTTTTACTGACCGGCTCCAACCCAGATGTCTTTAGTACAAGTTCTCTATTTGATGAGATCTCACCACCACTTAAAATTCTACTATGCGCATTCCTATTTTTTGCGTTATAGTTTACGCTTAAATTTGAATTTGAAATTCTTAAGGCAGTCACTTCGCCAAATTTCTCAATGATTACTCTCTTCTTCTCTACTGCCAAAAGGCGGATTCCTTCTTCAAACCATTGGGTTTTCCTTACTCTCTTTTCCTTTCCGTTATTTACTTCAACAATAGCTATGCTTTCTTCGCCATTATCGCTATAGAATACGCCCGCGAGCCGAAGATCCGACCGACCATCACGAAGCAATTGACTGGTAACGCTATTTTTAGTTTTTGAGTAATCCAATTGCATCCGCCTGTTATTACCGATTTCGGCTGACCACAGGTTGGCTTCTAAAATAGACTTTTCTTTAGAGATCGGCTTGACGGTCGAATGCGACGGTTCATTAGATATAAAAATTGTATAGAGCAAAAAAGCGAACAGCGCCGTTGCGCCGGTAGTGACCAAAGAAGGACTTAAGAACGATTTCAATTTTGAGAACATGGGAACCCCGCTAGTATTCTATGGACAACCAAGAACTTCATCAACCTCGAAGTAATGGAATATCTGTCCGAGCTGAGCTTCAGCACTCAACCTGTTAAATGAGCGAAGGCCTATATGCAAGGGCCGCAGTTTGGTGAAACCGATATCCGTAACAAGAACTGCATTTTCCGGCGCGGCTCTCACTATTCGGATTATTGTTCACCGTCATATACTCCTTTTTTGCTCGGAAAGTCAGTAGTATCAACTGCCTAATTAAATACCCTCGATGCTTCATTAATGAAAACGAGGCGCCACAGCCAGCTTGTATATAGCCATCGCCGCGCCACGGCAGATATCGTTTAACCCAATGTATCCCTTCTTGCCTGTGTGATGTATAGAGACACCAGTAATTTATACGCAGTAACCCTGAGTAGTGGCCGCCCCCCCCCCTCCAGCATACGATCATACTTGCCATCGATAATTCTTAGGCGAGCTCCAATTACTGATTGACCTCCAACGCCCTATATCGTCGCGAGACCTCGCTCACGAACTGGGCCAATCTCATCAGTCACCATCCACACCGGCACACATGTATCTCCATCTATTTTCCGATACGTCAAACCTACCGCGGGTTCGGTCCAAAGTGTGCTGTCAGCCGATTAAGACATTAATCGACTCATGATTGCTTAAGGTTATGACGTAACTTTTTTACAACTATCAAAAAAGGCATACGGAAGCAGACGATTAGCATTCATCTAGTGCGGGTTTTATATCCAAGTCGTCGGCATTCAAACCCATCATGTCGTATTCCCGGTTCGCATCTCCCACAAGCCGTGATTGATTCCGCGAGCGTATGCCTTTGCGCAGCGTGGTTAGTTACCTCCTGCGGATCCTTTCGGCAGAGCAGGCTATGACCAGTGAACGCACACCCCTGCCTTATTGGTTTTTTTCAAGTTGCCGGCGGCCCATTTTGCAAGATCCGAACTTCTCCATCGTTTCCGGTCTTAACTGGCGGCTTGCGCATCCGTAACTCTTATGGCCAGATGCACACAACGCGGCTAATCAGCTGTCGGCCTTCTTGCGGTACTTGCGCGGCCGCCCCGGTCCCCGGTTAATGCCGAGCACTCCGTATTCCCGATAGACCTCCTTTACGAATCGGATCGAGCCGGTGAGCTTGCAGCGCTTGACGGCGGTGTCGATCATCTTCTCTTCGTTCCGGTCCAGGCCATTGCTCATATACACGCGGTAGGCCTCCGCCCGCTCTTGGATGGTGTCGCCCAGGCGGGCGTACTCCTCTGGGTCGCTCAGCCAGTACTGCCCTGTCTTGCCTAGCCGCATGCGATAGCTGCTTCGGTGGTAGTGATAGGCGGACGACGCGAGCTGGTGAATCACCGGCAGCCGCTCGACGTAGCACATGCAGGCGAGGAGCCATTGCCCCGGCTCCACCGGGCTGGAGCGGTAGCGCACCTCCCATACCGAGTTCCGGCCATGAAGGTGCTTGCGCCTCAGCGAGGTACGGCACGAGAGCGCCTTCATGAACGTGGACAGGTTGGCGGGATCTTCCAACGGCGTAGCGACGATGTGCAGGCCGTTTGGCAAGAGACAATAGGCGTGAATGGCGAGCTTGTACTCTTTACTGAGCTCCCGTATCTGCCCTATGCAGTAGGTATAGTCAGCTTCATCGAGAAAAACGGGTTGCTGGTCGCGGCTTTTGCGCACCAGGTGGTGCGGGTGACCCGCGAGCAGAAGGCGATCCTTGCCGGGCATAACTCCCCCTTTGCGGTTGCAGTTGGGTTTGTTTTTCTTGGAGCCTACCCCTTGCGTGCGTCGCGTATGAAGAGAATTTCGCCGCAATTTGCGACTAAAATAAAGCGCTCATATGGTCCGCTTAATTGTTCCATTGTTATCAGACAGTTACAGAAATCTAATGCGCTCATTTCGGCGTTGTGCGTCCCCTTTCTTCACGTATCCATGCCCCGTGGAAGCACCAATCTCTTCAATCTGTCGGGCCTTTGCGCGAACCGCAACTTTCGTTGTCGCGCCCGCAAAATGGCGCCTTTCCATCCTTCTGACATGGTTTTCCGCCTTTTTGCCCTGCTCTGCCACCTTTCTAGCAGTATCCGTACATCGCCTCTGCTCGCACTCCGCCTTCGCTTACAAGGACTGTCCGCATCGTAGGACAGACAACCCTGCTCGTCCCGGCCACGCTGGACGACACATATTGACTGAAGGCCCGCGGACGAGACCCGCCGTGCCGACCGTCAGGACACATACACCTTTCCTTTTTGTATTTTTTAAACTACAATGAGCATCAAATGTATTCAGTCTCCGGTCTTTCGTTTTTGGCTTTCCACTCTTAGGGACGGCAAAGGCAAGGGCTTGATTGTCGCGCGCATAGACCGCCTAAAAGAGGGCCTCGCCGGCGACACCAAGCAACTTGGTCATGGTATCAGCGAGCTGAGGATCCATTATGGGCCGGGCTATCGGATTTATTTCCATCGTCACGGAGATACTTTGATATTTCTTCTATGTGGCGGACGAAAAGCGAATTAAAAGCGTGACATTCGACGTGCCCGCTCACAACTGAAAGCATGGAGGGAAAACCGATGAACCAAGCCTTCACTGCCTTTGATCCTGCCGAGCATCTGGATAGCGGGGAAGCCATTGCCGTGTTCATCAGCGATGCACTCGAAACCGGCGACGCAGCGTATATCGCCCATGCCATGGGAGTGGTCGCGAGAGCCCGGGGGATGTCTCAATTGGCGAACGACACTGGCCTCTCACGGGAACAGTTGTACCGCTCTTTCAGCGAGCACGGTAACCCGACCTTGAAAACAGTGCTGGCCGTCCTCGATGCGCTCGACATTGATCTGAATGCCCACGCCAGAAATGCTCGCCCCTGAAGAATGGCTGCGCCGCGAAAGGCGAGCGCCGCTCGCCGGCAAGTTCTAGCGGTCTCTGGAATCCCGCCGGGCTTGACGCCCTTTCGCGGGCAAGGCCCGCTCTTACGCCAGGCCTGGGTGTAACCACCGACCCTTTTTGCGATCCCCGCAACTTTGGTTGTCGGACACGCAAAAGGCCGCTTTAGCAGATTTCCGGCGGTGTTTTCCCGCCTTTTTGCCCCGCTTTTCCAGCTTTCGAATTGAAGACAGCGCAAACCGCCGATCCATTCTTGCGGGGTCGATGCGTGCTTCCGTCTTCGCTTACAACGATTGTCCGCACGGTAGGACAGACAGACCGGCTCGTCCCGGTCAAGTTCGTTTTTCTAGATCGACGAGGTGCCCATGGACGAACACGACACCATCTACAAGCTGCTTTTCGCCCACGACCGGATGATCCAGGATCTGTTGGTTGGCTTCCTGCCTGAAAAGTGGGTCGCAGCGCTGGACTTGGAATCCCTGGAGAAGACGAACGGCAGCTACGTCACTGACGACCTGCGTGGCCGGCACGGCGACGCGGTCTGGCGAATACGCTGGGGCGAGGAGTGGCTTTATGTGTATCTGCTGCTGGAATTTCAGTCCTCGGTGGACCGCTTCATGGCGTTGCGCATTATGGTCTACACCGGCCTGCTCCATCAGGACTTGATTCGGCGTGGTGAGCTGGGGGCCGACCGTAAGTTGCCGTCGGTACTGCCAGTGGTGCTCTATAACGGCGAGCGCCGCTGGCGGGCGCCCACTGACGTGCGAGCTCTGGTCCAACCACCGCCGGACGGGCTGGAACGCTTTCAGCCCGATCAGGCGTTCCTACTGATCGATGAAGGCGCTTACAGCGCCGACGACCGCCAGCCGATCAATAACCTGGTGGCCGCGCTGTTCCGGCTGGAGCATCACCGCTCCTCCGACGAGGTGGCCGGTCTTCTTCAACTTTTGGTAAAGTGGCTGTCAGGTCCGGAACAGGCCGGCTTACGCCGGGCTTACCTGGAATGGCTGCGCCGCCGGCTCCCCAAATGGTTTCCCGGCGAAACCTTCCCCGAGATGCACGATCTGCAGGAGGCGTACGAGATGATCGCCAACCGGTTCGAGGAATGGAAAGAGCGTCAACGTCTCGCGGGCGTGGCGCAAGGCGTCGAGCAGGGCCGACTGGACGGTGAACGCGCGCTGGTTCTACGCCAGATACAGCACCGCTTCGGCACCGTGCCCCCCACGCTTCGCCTGCGCCTGCAAAGCGCCTCCCAGGCCGAGCTGGAACATCTGGCTGACCGCATTCTGGATGCCACCAGCGTGGATGATCTATTCCAATAGGCAGTAGCGCCAGGCTTGGCCTGCTTTTTGATACCTCGCTGGCTGCGTTCCTTGCGTGGCCGCTCGGTTCCCCGAACGACTAACCCAGCACACCGAACTTCCGGTACACCCCCCTCACGAAGCGCACCAACCCGGTGAGCTTGCAGCTATTCAGGAGAAGACTAGGCCAAGTCTTATCTTTTGCGCTGTTCGCAACTTTGCTTGTCAGACACGCAAACGTCCGCTTTTTCAGCTTTCCGACACTGTTTTTTGCTCCTTTTGTCCCTGCTTTGCCGGCTTTTTACCACTATCTGTACATCGCCTCTGCCCACACTCCGCCTTCGCCTACAAGAACCGTCCGCATCGTAGGACAGACAATCCGGCTCGTCCCGGCCACGCTGGACGACACATATTGACTGAAGGCCCGCGGACGAGACCCGCCGTGCCGACCGTCAGGACACATACACCTTTCCTTCTTGTATTTTTTAAACTACAATGAGCATAAAATGTATTCAGTCCCCGGTCTTTCGCTTTTGGCTTTCCACTCTTAAGGATGGCAAAGGCAAGGGCTTGATTGTCGCGCGCATAGACCGGCTAAAAGAGGGCCTAGCCGGCGACACCAAGCAACTTGGTCATGGTATCAGCGAGTTGAGGATCCATTATGGACCGGGCTATGAGGGACAACCGATGAACCAAGCCTTCACTACCTTTGATCCCGCCGAGCATCTGGATAGCGGGGAAGCCATTGCCGTGTTCATCAGCGATGCACTCGAAACCGGCGACGCAGCGTATATCGCCCATGCCATGGGAGTGGTCGCGAGAGCCCGGGGGATGTCTCAATTGGCGAACGACACTGGCCTCTCACGGGAACAGTTGTACCGCTCTTTCAGCGAGCACGGTAACCCGAC
>Ga0208301_1000230_pt1 | contig 19367 bp, 17 predicted proteins | sample 25BtaG_FD_184100 | JGI IMG/M metagenome (GOLD analysis project Ga0208301, IMG submission 184100) | Marine viral communities from Cariaco Basin, Caribbean Sea - 25B_WHOI_OMZ_CsCl (SPAdes) (version 2) | ecosystem: Environmental > Aquatic > Marine > Oceanic | place: Caribbean Sea: Cariaco Basin...
ACCAGTACCCGGGCCTGTTTCAGGGCCAGCTGACCTTCCACGTCAAAGCGTGGAAGCAGCAACTGGCGGCTGTATCGGAGGAGTTCGTTGTCGTCCAGCATTATGAAACCCTTGGTTAGCTAGCGAATCCACGGCCCTTCGACAGGCTCAGGGCGAGCGGGTAAGACCGGACTTTTTCGAAGGACCGCTTGCCCTGAGCCTGTCGAAGGGCCGTGAATTCGTGGCAAAAAAGCGTCAATCCCACCGCCCCAACGTCAGGCGTTCGTTGTCACCATAATCTTTCCGGGTTTCCACGGCGGAATAACCCGCGCCACAGAACAGTGACCTTACCGCCTCCCCCTGATTGTAGCCATGCTCCAGCACCAGCCAGCCCCCGGGGGTAAGCCAGCGCCGACTCTCCTTGACAAGGTGGCGTATCGCATCCAGCCCGTCAGGGCCGGAGACCAGTGCCGAGTCGGGTTCGTGGTGAACATCCCCGTTGGACAGGTGGCGATCACCTTCCTCTATATAAGGAGGGTTGGAAATAATCAGGTCAAAGTGCTGCGGTTCCACTTCATCGAACCAGTGACTTCGGATCACCCTGAGTGGCAGACCACATCGCTCGGCATTACGACGGGCGAGTGCGACAGCGCCCGGTACCAGGTCGGTGGCCAACACCTGCCAGTCCGGCCTTTCGCTGAGCAGAGCCAGGGCAATGGCGCCGGTACCCGTGCCCAGGTCGATGACCCGGGCCCGTTCAGGCAGAGGCAGTTCCAGGGCAGCTTCCACCAGGCATTCGGTGTCTGGCCGGGGAATCAGGGTGTCGGGTGTGACTTCCAGGGCCAGCGACCAGAAGTCCTGGTGGCCCAGGATATGGGCTATGGGCTCACCACTTGAACGTCGTTCAACCAGGTGGCAGAACTGCCTTACCTGGTCATCAGACAGTTCCGTCTCAGGAAATGCCCGGAAGCGGGTGCGGGACCAACCAGTGACGTCGGCCAGCAGCAACTCCGCATCCAGCCGCGGAGACTCGCCCACGATCCGTCCGCAAGCCTCGGCCAGGGCCTGTTCGCAGGTCAGTAACGGTTCACTCATCCGACAGGCTGGCCAGCAGATCGGCCTGGTGTTCCTGCTGAAGGGGTACAATCACCGGATTCAGGTCACCGGCAATCACCTCGTCCAGTTTGTACAGGGTGAGGTTGATACGGTGGTCGGTTACCCGGCCCTGGGGGAAGTTGTAGGTGCGGATACGCTCGGAACGGTCGCCACTGCCCACCAGGCTTTTACGGGCAGCAGCCTGGCTCTGTGCCTGCTTTTCCGCCTCCATGTTCTTCAGCCTGGATTGCAGGAAGCTCATAGCCTTGGCCCGGTTCTTGTGCTGGGAGCGCTCTTCCTGACATTCCACCACGATGCCGGTGGGAAGGTGTGTGATGCGAATGGCCGAGTCCGTCTTGTTGACGTGCTGACCGCCGGCGCCGGAGGACCGGAAAGTGTCCACCCTCAGGTCGGCCTTGTTGATCTCGATGGCCTCGGCCTCGTCCGCTTCCGGCATGACAGCCACGGTGCAGGCGGAGGTATGGATACGACCCTGGGACTCTGTCTCTGGCACACGTTGTACTCGGTGGGCACCGGATTCGAACTTGAGTGCGCCGTATACGCCTTCGCCACTGACCCGACTGATGATTTCCTTGTAGCCGCCGTGCTCCCCTTCACTGGCACTGATCACCTCGATCTGCCAGCGACGGGTTTCCGCATAGCGGCTGTACATGCGGAACAGGTCGCCGGCAAACAGGGCAGCTTCATCGCCACCGGTGCCGGCGCGGATTTCCAGGAACACGTTCTTGCTGTCGTCAGGATCCTTGGGCAGCATCAGGCGCTGCAGCTCTTCGTCCAGTTCATCACGCTTCTGGCGAGCGGAAGTCATTTCCTCTTCTGCCATCTCGCGCATATCCGCGTCCCCTTCCCGGGCCAGCTCCTCGGCGGTGGCCAGGTCATCCAGGGTGCGACGCCAGGCCTGGAAGCACTGGACGATGGGCTCGATCTCGGCAAATTCCTTCGACAATGCCCGGAACTGCTTCTGGTCAGCAATCACGCCCGGGTCGCCCAGCAAAGCGCTGACTTCCTCGAAGCGGTCAACCAGTTGCTCGAGGCGGGCCTGAATGGATGATTTCATGTTTTTTCCAGTGTGGTGGGAGCGTCCTGAGGATCCAGTGCTTCGAGCTGGTGCAGCTCACGAAGCCAATCGGCCACCTCCGGACGACCTTCAGCGGAGGCCTTGCGCACCTGCACCGAAGGTTCGTGCAACAGCTTGTTGGTCAGCCCCCGGGCCAGGCTGCGCAGTACAGTTTCCGGGTCGTTGCCGTTGTTCAGGGCCCTGAGCGCCTTCGCCACTTCGAGGTCCCGCAGGGTCTCGGCCCGCGCCCGGTACTGTTTAAGTGTGGACACCGCATCCAGGGCACGGATCTGACTGATGAAATCCTGGGTGCCGGCGATGATGAGATTCTCCGCTTCCTTGGCCGCACCGGCCCGGGAACGAAGGTTTTCCTCGATCACCTGGCGCAGGTCGTCGACGGAGTACAGGTAGACATCGTCCAGGCGGGCCACTTCCGGCTCAATGTCCCGGGGGACGGCGATGTCCACCATGAAGTAGGGGCGATGCTTGCGCTTCTTCAGTGCGCGTTCGACGGCACCCTTGCCGAGAATGGGCAATGGGCTGGCGGTGGATGAGATAATGATGTCCACATCCTTGAGGTAATCCGGGATATCCGACAGGACGATGCCCTGCCCGCCGTGTGCCTCAGCCAGGGCTTGCGCGCGTTCCACGGTCCGGTTGGCAACAATAAAATCCTTCACACCGGCTTCCGAAAGGTGCCGGGCAACCAGCTCAATGGTCTTGCCGGCGCCGATCAGCAGGGCGCGGTTACGGGACAGGTCCGAGAAAATATGGTGCGCCATACTGACCGCCGCATAGGCAACGGACACCGGGTTCTCACCAATGGCGGTTTCAGTCCGCACCCGCTTGGCCACTGAGAAGGTGTGCTCGAACAGGCGGGAAAGGAACGAGCCGCTGGCCCCATGCTCCCGGGACAGGGCGTAGGCGTCCTTCAACTGTCCGAGAATCTGCGGCTCGCCCAGCACCATGGAGTCGAGCCCGGCGGCAACCCGCATCATATGCCGCACGGCATCGCTGTCCCGATGGATATAGATGGAGTTTTCCAGGTCGGCTGGCGCCAGCTCATGGAACCCTGCAAGCCACCGCAACAGGGTTGGAGCGCAGTCATCATCTCCCGCCAGGTAAAGCTCGGTTCGGTTACAGGTCGAGAGGATTGCCGCCTCACTGGCACCGGTCGCCACCCGCAGCTCGCGAAAGGCATCCGGCATACGCTCCGGCGTAAAGGCCACCCGCTCGCGGATTTCCAGCGGCGCCGTGCGATGGTTAATACCCAGTGTGATCAATGCCATAATGAACGAGCTGACTCCGAAGCCGGTCCCGGGAGAGCGGACTTGACGTTTATAAAGGGCATTTTACCGGCGCAACCGCCTGTCTGCCACCCACCAATAGAGGTATACCCTTGTAACCACGGTGTGAAATGAGTGACTTGGGCCGAACCCGGCCTTGTGCCATCATAGCTCCAACGACGGCACCGGCAGCGTATACCTTGCCCTCTATTCCAGGAAGCCCAATGCCAAGAAAAGCCTTGTATCTCGCTATCAGCCTTCTTGCCTTCACCGGCTGCGCCAGCATGGACAGCAAGGAACCCTCGCCGGATTCCGGTGCACCGGGGCAACCGGAAGCCACGGCCGCGGTTGAGCAAACCACCGACCAGGCAACTGACAGGGAGTTCCGCCCGGAAGAACTCTATCTTCTGTTAACCGGGGAAATTGCGGCCCAGCGTGGCCGATATGACGTTACCCTCGCGAATTACGTCGAAGCAGCGAGGCAGTCCGGTGATACCGGCGTGATACGGCGTGCGTTGCTGATAGCCGAGTCACTCAATAGCCCGGGCGCGGTCCGCACCCTGACCGAAACCTGGATCGAAGTCGCGCCCCGGAGCGAGGAAGCCCGCCGCGCCGCAGCCATCCAGGCGCTGCGGGATGGCGACCTGATCGGGACCCTGGAGCACCTGGAGCAGATTCTGCAGATGGGCGGTGATGCGGACTTTGACGGCCTCGCCTCCATGGCACCAAGGCTGCCTGCAGATCAGCAACGGGAGCTCCGGCGGCTGTTCGACCAGCTTCAGAAACGACACCCGGACAATGCCGAAATCCGTTACAGCACTGCCCTGCTGCAGAACCTGACGGGGGCCCCGGAACAGGCTCTGGAGACACTCCGCCCATTACTGGAAACCGATGACAACGAGTTCCAGCCGGCGCTGGTGCTTCAGGGTGAGTTACTGTACGAACTCGGACAACCCCGTGAGGCACTGAGACACCTGCAGACCAGCTCCCGGCGCTACCCGGAAAACCGCCAGCTGGGCACACTCTATGCCCGGATCCTGGTCAGTGAAAACGAGATGCGCGCCGCCCAGGATGAGTTCAGCCGCCTGGTGCAGCAATTCCCCAACGAACACGGCCTTCGCCTCTCCCGGGCACTGGTTGCCATCGAGAACGATGAGCTGGACCTGGCTCACCAGGACCTGAAGCACCTGATCAACCTTGGCCAGCAAACCGGCCAGGCCCACTACTACCTCGGGCAGATTGCCGAGAAACGAGGCAACACGGACCAGGCCATCACCTGGTATGAACAGGTTACCGAGGGCAGTCATTACCACCCTGCCCTCAGCCGCGCTGCGGAGCTGCGTGCCGAGGCAGGCGACCTGGACTCGGCACTTGATCAGCTCAGGGACGTCCGTGAACTCAACCCGGCAGATGCAGCCAGCCTCTGGCTGGTCGAGGTCAACCTGCTGCAGGGCCTGGACCTTCACCAGCAAGCCCTGGCCAGTGCCACGGAGGCACTTGAGTCCCATCCGGACGACCAGAGCCTCCTCTATGCACGCTCCATGACGTATGAGCAACTGGGCAGGATCGAGCAGGCGCTGGGTGACCTGCGAACCATGATCGAGCTGGAGCCCGACAACCCCACCGCGCTGAATGCCCTTGGATACGTAATGACTGTCCATACCGAGCGGCTGCAAGAGGCCCGGGGTTATATCGAGCAGGCGCTGGCAATGGACCCGGACAACCCCGCCATCCTTGACAGCATGGGCTGGGTCCTCTTCCGCCAGGGTGACAAGGAGGGTGCGCTTGGCTACCTGCGCCGGGCCTACGAGATCTACCCGGACCCGGAAATTGCCGCCCACTATGGCGAAGTGCTGTGGTCGCTGGATCAGAGGGCCCAGGCGAGAGTCATCTGGGAACGGGCCGAGGACGAGGACCCGGACCACGAACTACTCCAGGAGACCCTTCAACGACTCGGTGTGGACGACCTGTGAGACATCCCGTCACAACGCTCATGAAACCACTGGCCGCCATTGCAATGAGCCTTGCATTGGTCGCCTGCGCCACCCTTGAACAGGAGCCCCTGCCGGCAGGGCTCAGCGAACAGCCACCGGCCGACTGGCCACAGCGACAGACCACCCTGCAGAACTTCAATCATTGGGTGCTGACCGGAAAACTGGCGGTTCGCCAGCCTGGGGACAGCGGCTCTGCCGTGATCAACCGATGGACGCAGAACGACGAACACTATGAGCTGGCGCTGTCGTCAAGCTTCCTCGGAATGGGCAGTACCCGCCTTGAGGGTAGCCCGGGCTTCATCGAGCTCGAACTGCCGGATGGCGAAACCTATGCTTCCTCGGATCCCCAGGGGCTCATCTACTCCGCCACCGGCTGGGAGTTGCCCATCGACGCCCTGGTCTGGTGGATACGCGGACTGCCATCGCCGGATGGCAACTACCGCCTTGCGTTTGATCGCGAGGGCCAGCTAGCACAGGTGCAACAGAAAGGCTGGACCATACGCTATGAACGCTGGCGGGCATTCATGGACGACAGACCCGAGTTACCGGCCCGGCTGACAGCCCGCAAAGGTGAAAAGCTGGTTCGGCTGGTGGTGTCATCGTGGCAACCTGGCTCAGCTGACTGACCATGACGGACCTCACTCGCCCGGACATCACGCTGCCCTCGCCGGCCAAGCTCAACCTGTTCCTGCATATCACCGGCCGCCGTGCCGACGGCTACCACGAGCTGCAGACGCTGTTCCAGTTCCTGGACTATGGCGACACGCTCACCTTTCACCCAAGGGATGATGGCGTTATCACCCTCACTCCGGAGCTGCCAGGGGTGCCGGCCGAGCAAAACCTGGTGGTTCGGGCGGCCCGCTGCCTGCAGGAAGCTTCCGGCACCGGCAAGGGGGCCGACATTCACCTGGATAAAAAACTCCCCATGGGCGGTGGTCTCGGTGGCGGTAGTTCCAATGCAGCCACCACCCTGGTTGGCCTCAACCACCTCTGGCAAACCGGCCTGTCGGAAGACCAGCTCGCCGAGCTGGGCCTAGCCCTGGGCGCCGATGTACCGGTTTTTGTCCGCGGCCGGGCGGCCCTGGGTGAAGGCGTGGGCGAGAAACTGACCCCCGCAAACCCTCCGGAGGACTGGTTTATCGTTGTTAAACCGCCGGTTGAAATCAGCACCGCTGAAATTTTTTCAGATCCAGGGTTGACAAGGAACACCCCCCGAATCACAATAGCGCCCGCTTTTGAGGGAGACGCCTCAGGGTACCGAAACGATTGCGAGGATGTAGTTAAGCGACTGTATCCCGAGGTAAAAAACAGCCTGGACTGGCTGGCCAAATTCGGACCCGCAAGGTTAACCGGAACCGGGGCTTGCATCTTTGGACGTTTCCCAACAGAAGCAGAAGCCCTGAAAGTCTGGGCAAAAAGACCCACCGGCATCACGGGGTTCGTAGCTAGAGGGGTGAACCATTCACCACTTCACATAAAGCTGACAGAGCTTAAATGATGCCGAGAAAGCAGCACGATACTGGGGTGTCGCCAAGTGGTAAGGCAACGGGTTTTGATCCCGTCATGCGCAGGTTCGAATCCTGCCACCCCAGCCACCTTTCTTCTTCTTCCTCTGAATCCAAAGCTGAATCACAGAAGGATACCGTCGTGTCCAAGTTGATGATTTTCGCCGGCAATGCCAATCCGGAACTGGCCAAGGCTATTGCCCAGAAACTTCATATTCCCATGGGACAGGCGACCGTAGGCCGCTTCAGCGACGGTGAAACCACCGTCGAGATCAATGAGAACGTCCGCGGTCACGACGTCTTTATTATCCAGCCCACCTGCTACCCAACCAACGACAACCTGATGGAACTGATCGTGATGGCCGATGCCCTGCGTCGCGCGTCCGCCACACGTATCACCGCCGTCATCCCGTATTACGGGTACGCGCGCCAGGACCGTCGGGTACGCTCCACACGGGTAGCCATCAGCGCCAAGGTCGTGGCGGACATGATCTCCTCCATCGGAGTGGACCGGGTTCTGACCGTTGACCTCCATGCTGACCAGATTCAGGGGTTCTTCGACATCCCGGTGGACAACATCTACGCCACTCCGGTCATGCTCGAAGACATCGAGAAGCAGCGCTTCGAGAACTTTATCGTGGTATCTCCCGACGTAGGCGGCGTGGTTCGCGCACGGGCCGTGGCCAAGCGCCTGGACGATGCCGACCTCGCCATCATCGACAAGCGTCGCCCCAAGGCCAATGTTTCCCAGGTCATGCACATCATCGGTGATGTCAAAGACAAGACCTGCATCCTGGTGGACGACATCGTTGATACTGCCGGCACCCTTTGCAAGGCAGCCAATGCCCTGAAAGAACACGGCGCCTCGAGGGTTATTGCGTATATTACCCACCCGGTGCTGTCCGGCCCTGCCATTGACAACATCAATGCATCACAGCTGGACGAACTGGTTGTTTGTGACACCATTCCATTGGGTGACAAGGCGAAGAATTGTGATAGAATCCGCCCCCTCGGAATGGCTGGGCTGCTCGCGGAGTCCATTCGCCGCGTAAGCAACGAAGAGTCCATCAGCGCCATGTTCGAGAACGTCTGAGCCAAATCCGGACCAGGGTAAAGCCAGGCACAGAGAACAGACTCTGAAGTATCCGGAACTGGAGCCCCGTTACCACGAGGCTCCAGTTCTGCTTTAAGCGCCGGCACAAAACCGGCATTCACTGACATCACCATCGCAAGCCTGGTCGCGGGCCCGGTGGATGATTCAACGAGGTAATGACCATGTCCAAGAAGGATTTCGTGATTGAAGCATTTCCTCGCGATGACCAGGGGAAAGGTGCGAGCCGCCGCCTGCGTCGCGAGGAGCGTAAGATTCCTGCCATTATCTATGGTGGCAACAAGGAAGCTACGCCTATCTCCATCTGGCACAACGAACTGAAGAAAGACCTGGAAAACGAGGCCTTCTTCTCCCACATCCTGACCATCGACATTCAGGGCAAGAAGGAAAGCGTCATCCTGAAGGATCTGCAGCGTCACCCGTACAAGCCGATCCTGACCCACGCTGACTTCCAGCGCGTTGACAAGGACCACGAGATCCACGTCAACGTACCGCTGCACTTCCTGAACGAAGACAAGGCTCCGGTCGTCAAGCTGCAGGGTGGCGTCATCTCCCACCAGCTGAACGAAGTGGAAGTTATCTGTCTGCCCCAGGACCTGCCCGAGTTCATTGAAATCGACGTCATGGACCTGGAGCTGGATCAGGTACTGCACCTGAGCGACCTGAAGATGCCGAAAGGCGTTCGCTCCGCTGCCCTGCAGCACGGCGAAGACCACGACCAGGCGGTCGTATCCGTTCACCTGCCCCGTGGCGCCAAGGTGGACGATGAAGCCGAGGAAGGCAGCGAGGAAGAAGGCGAAGACAAGGAGTAATCCCTGTCCGGGGAGTTGGCGTCTATGGCACAGGATATCGTCATGGTGGTGGGTCTCGGTAATCCCGGAGCCGACTACGAGCATACCCGCCATAACGCCGGCGCCCTGTTCGTCGAAGCGCTGGCCCGTGAAGCGGGCCAGACGCTCCGCCCCGAAAAGAAATACCACGGTCTCTATAGCCGAATTCAGTGGCAGGGCCTGGACCTTCACCTGTTAAACCCCACCACCTTCATGAACCGCAGCGGCCTGTCCATCAAGGCACTGGCGGACTTCTTCAAGATTGCCCCGGAACAGATCCTCGTCGCCCATGACGAACTGGACCTGCCACCCGGCACCGCCAAGCTCAAGAAAGGCGGCGGTCACGGCGGCCACAACGGCCTGCGCGACACCATCGCCCACCTGGGCACCAAAGACTTCCAGCGACTGCGAATCGGCATCGGCCACCCAGGCGACAGCCGCCAGGTTACTGGCTATGTACTGGGACGGCTTGGCAAGCAGGAAACCGAGCAGCTCAACGCCGTCATTGACGAGATTCTCCGGGTATTGCCGGACGCAGCCGGCGGCAAGCTCGCAGCAGCCATGAACCGATTGCACAGCTTCAAGCCGGCACCCTGAACCACCGGTCAGCCAACAGGCCTGAGCTAGCCCTTACTCGCACCTGTACCCGTACACCGGTATAATTCGCGCAAATTTCCGGGCGCCCGTCTCTGCCTGCAGCGGCAGATCACCAGACGGCCCCCTTTACGATCAGCAGAGGCACACATGGGATTCAATTGCGGCATTGTCGGCCTGCCCAACGTCGGCAAATCCACGCTCTTCAATGCACTGACCAAGGCGGAAATTGGCGCAGAGAATTTCCCTTTCTGCACCATTGAACCCAACGCGGGCGTGGTGCCCATGCCCGATCCGCGCCTGAACAAACTGGCGGAGATCGTGAAACCCCAGAAGGTCATCCCCACCACCATGGAATTCGTGGACATCGCAGGTCTGGTGGAAGGCGCCTCCAAGGGCGAAGGCCTGGGCAACCAGTTCCTGGCCAATATTCGCCAGACCGACGCCATTGCCCACGTGGTTCGCTGTTTCGAGGATGAGAACGTCATCCACGTGGCCAACAAGATTGACCCGGCTGCCGACATCGAGATCATCAACACCGAGCTGGCCCTGGCCGACCTGGATACCGTCGAGAAAGCCATCAAGCGCGTCCAGCGGGTTGCCAAGAGCGGCGACAAGACTGCCAAGGCGCAGCTGGATATGTTCGAGCAGCTGCTGCCGGTGCTGAACGAAGGCATGCCGGTTCGCAGCATGAACCTGGACAGCGACCAGATGGCACTGATCCGCGAACTGTGCCTGCTCACGGTCAAACCCACCATGTACATCGCCAATGTCAGCGAGGACGGCTTCGAGAACAACCCGCACCTGGACACGGTCATGGCCATCGCCGCTGAAGAGAATGCCGTGGTGGTGCCCATCTGCAACAAGATCGAAGCCGAGATCTCCGAGCTGGAAGACGACGAGAAATCCATGTTCCTGGACGAGATGGGCATGGAAGAACCCGGCCTGGACCGTGTTATCCGCGCCGGCTACAAACTGCTGGGCCTGCAGACCTACTTCACCGCCGGCGTCAAGGAAGTACGCGCCTGGACCGTCCGCATCGGCGCTACCGCGCCCCAGGCGGCGGCTGTGATCCACACCGACTTCGAACGCGGCTTTATCCGTGCCGAAGTCGTCGCCTATGAGGACTTCGTCCAGTACAACGGCGAACAGGGTGCCAAGGACGCCGGCAAGTGGCGACTGGAAGGCAAGGAGTACATCGTCCAGGACGGCGATATCATCCATTTCCGCTTCAATGTGTAAACGCTGAAAAAAATCCGGGGGTAAGCCTTGACAGATACCCCCCGAATACTGAAAATACGCGCCTCGTTTGGGGCGTAAATCCCGACGAAATGGCAAGGTAGCTCAGTTGGTTAGAGCACAGCACTCATAATGCTGGGGTCGGCGGTTCGACTCCGCCCCTTGCTACCAGAATTTAAAAAGGGTCCTCGCGTAAGCGTGGGCCCTTTTTTAATTCCGGCTGATAATGAGTCGAACCGACGAAGGCGGTGCGACCGGAGCACGCAACGCGTACGGAGGAACGTCGGAGCAACGCGACGACGGCCCGGAGGGTGAGGCCGCAGGCCGAATACTCCGCCCCTTGCTACCAGTATTCAGAAAGCCTGGCTCGAAAGAGTCGGGCTTTTTTCGTTCCTGCCTGGGTGTTTCGGGGGCTGGCCCGGGGGCACGGGCGGCCCTTTCTTCACCGCAATTCACGGCCCGTCCCTGGACCGGCCTTGCTCCGCGCCATTCCTGGCGCTGCTGCGAAAGGGCCGCCCGTACCCCCGGTCCGTCATCCTACCTACCGCGCCTGTACGAACCCATTTGAGCATGACAAAGCTCTCTTCAATTACTGATAAGCCTATAACCGCTGGAACTATGCGGCTGGTGTGTCGCCTGTGGCATACTCCCCATGCTGAAACTCATTAAGAATAATCCACCAGCAAGGAACCGACTCATGAAACCGGAAACTCTGGCGCTACATGCCGGCTTTAGCGGCGATCCGACCACCAAGGCGGCTACCACACCCATCTACCAGACCACCTCCTACACCTTTGACGATACCCAGCACGGTGCGGACCTGTTTGACCTGAAGGTGCAGGGCAACATCTACACCCGCATCATGAACCCCACCAATGGGGTGCTGGAAGAGCGCATGGCTCAGCTGGAAGGCGGTGTGGGTGCACTCGCGGTGGCGTCAGGCATGGCGGCCATCACCTACGCGCTGCAAACCATCTGCACCGTTGGCAACAATATTGTCAGCACCGCCCAGCTTTACGGCGGCACCTACAACCTGTTTGCCCACTCCCTGCCCAACCAGGGTATCAGCTGCCGCATGGTTGCCCATGACGATTACGACGGCATCGAAAAGGCCATCGACGACCAGACCCGCGCCCTGTTCTGCGAGTCCATTGGCAACCCGGCAGGCAACGTGGTGGACATCCAGAAATGGGCCGAGATCGCCCACAAACACGGCATTCCCCTGATTGTGGACAACACGGTGGCCACACCTTTCCTGTGCCGTCCGTTCGACCACGGCGCAGACATTGTGGTGCATTCCCTGACCAAGTACATCGGCGGTCACGGCACCACCGTGGCGGGTGTGGTTGTGGATTCTGGCAAGTTTGACTGGAAGGCCAGCGCCGACAAGTTCCCCATGATGAACAAGCCCGACCCCTCCTACCATGGCGTGGTCTACACCGAGGCCCTGGGCCCCGCAGCCTTTATTGGCCGCTGCCGGGTGGTGCCGCTGCGTAACACGGGCAGCGCCCTGTCACCGTTCAATTCGTTCCTGATCATGCAGGGCCTTGAAACCCTGGCACTGCGGATGGAACGTCACTGCGAGAACGCCGAAAAGGTCGCCCGGTACCTGGAAGATCATCCCTTGGTCGAGTGGGTCAACTACGCAGCACTGCCCGGCAGTCCCTACAAGGCCACCTGCGACAAGATCTGTGGCGGCAAGGCATCCGGCATCCTGAGCTTTGGCATCAAGGGTGGCCGTGACGCCGGCGCGAAGTTTATCGACGCCCTGCAACTGATCTACCGCCTGGTGAATATCGGCGATGCCAAGTCCCTGGCTTGCCACCCGGCCACCACCACCCACCGCCAGCTGAACGCGGATGAACTGCGCAGCGCCGGTGTCAGTGAGGACCTGGTGCGACTGTCCATTGGCATCGAGCATGTGGACGACATCATTGCCGATATTGACCAGGCCCTGAAGGCTGCCAGCTAATCCGGCGATAACGAAACGGGGGAGGCCGCGGCCTCCCCCTTTTTTTGATCAGCAGGAACTCAGCTCTCCCGTTCTTCCTGCCAGGTCTTCAACAGTTCCTCGTAGGGCACGGTTTCACCCTGAGGCTTTTCGTTATCGAGCTTCGGCTTGGGCGCACCGGGCTGGTCCAGCCAGTACTGGGCGTTCCTGGGCTCGTTCAGTTTGGGGCCGCAGGTTTCCATCACGTTGGCCCGCTCAAGGCGCATCATGATGCTGTCCTGGGCTTCTGCCAGGCCGTCCAGGGCTTCCTGGGGACTGGCCTCACCACTGGCAGCCTGGGAAATGTACTGCCACCACAGCTGGGCCAGTTTCGGGTAGTCCGGAACATTGGTACCCGTCGGGCTCCACTGCACCCGCGCGGGGCTGCGATAGAATTCCACCAGGCCACCCAGGCGCGGGGCCGCTTCGGTCATGGCATCCGAGTTGATATCAGATTCGCGAATCGGCGTCAGCCCCTTGAGGGTTTTCTCCAGGGATACGGTCTTGGCCACGGTGAACTGGGCGTAAAGCCAGGCCGCCAGGCGCCGCTCTTCCGGGGTTGAGTCCAGGAAGGTCCAGGAACCTACGTCCTGATAGCCCAGTTTCATGCCCTCTTCCCAGTACGGGCCGTGGGGAGACGGGGCCATCCGCCATTTCGGGGTGCCGTCTTCGTTGACCACTGGCAAGCCGTCTTCCACCATGCTGGCAGTGAACGCGGTGTACCAGAAGATCTGTTGGGCAACGTTACCCTGGGCAGGAACGGGACCAGCTTCCGAGAAAGTCATACCCTGGGCTTCCGGCGGGGCGTACTTCTTCATCCAGTCCAGGTACTTGGTGGTGGCATAGACCGCCGCCGGGCCATTAACCGCACCGCCGCGAGTCACGCTGGAACCCACCGGGTGACACTCCTCCACGCGAATGCCCCACTCATCCACCGGCAGGCCGTTGGGCAGGCCCGTATCGCCAGCACCGGCCATGGAGAACCAGGCATCGGTGAAGCGCCAGCCCAGCGAGGGGTCTTTCTTGCCATAGTCCATATGGCCATAGACCCGCTCGCCGTCAATTTCCTTCACATGCTCGGTGAAGAACTCGGCAATGTCTTCATAGGCGGACCAGTTCACCGGTACCCCCAGCTCATAGCCGTAGATCTCCTGGAACTGCTCCTTGAGATCGTCCCGCTCGAACCAGTCAGCCCGGAACCAGTAAAGGTTGGCAAACTGCTGGGTGGGCAACTGATACAACTTGCCATCCGGGGCCGTGGTGAAGTCCAGGCCAATAAAGTCGTCCAGGTCGAGCGTCGGCAGGGTCAGCTCCTTCGCCTCGTTTTCCATCATGTCGGAAATGGGGACCACCTTCCCATAACGCCAGTGGGTCCCGATCAGGTCAGAGTCATTGATATAGCCGTCATAGATATTTCGGCCCGACTGCATCTGGGTCTGCAGCTTCTCGATAACGTCCCCTTCCTGGATCAGGGTATGGGTCAGGTTGATGCCGGTAATTTCCCGGAAGGCCTGCGCCAGCCGGCTGGACTCATACTCATGGGTGGCAATGGTCTCGGAGACCACGTTGATATCCATGTCGCGGAATTGCTCCGCCGCCCGGGCGAACCAGAGCAATTCCTCCAATCGCTCTTCCTCGCTCAGGGTCGACGTGGAGAATTCCTTGGCCCATTTGCGGGCGGCATCCTCGTACTGGTCTGCGTGGGCCAGTGAGACAGGGCCTGCTGCCAGGGCTGCGATCAGCGCCCCCAGCAACAGTGTTGAGTGCTTGTTGTTATTGAACATATCCAACCTCGTCTGTTCGTGTAAGAGTCGAGTCAAAACTGCGGACTGACTGTATTTGTTCCCGGGCGGCGGGGTGCCTGCACGGGTCGTTCTCTTACATCAGGGACCCGGCTCCGCCAGCCCCCTTCGCCTTGGTGGTTCCATGAGTTCCTATAGGCATACCCTCCCTTCCGGTTAGCTCCTTTCAGCCCCAACGCAGCAAAATCAGCAGCCAGGCCACGGACACTGCCAGGGCAATCCATAGTGAGATCTCACTGAGCCCCAAAAACGCCAGGTGAATGTAGGCGGCACAAAGCAGCCCGATAAACAACCGGTCGCCCCGGGTGGTGGCAATGGGAAGGAAGCCCCGTCGCTCGCTGCACGGCGAAGCCAGTTCCCACACTGACATGGCCACCAGAATGCAGGCGATAACCACGAAGAAAATGGCAACCGGCTGGGTCCAGTTCATCCAGTCCAGCATCAGACTCCCTCCCCTATACACGCCCCAGGGCAAAGCCCCGGGCCACGTGGTTGCGAACGAACCAGACCACCAGTACCCCGGGCAGGATGGTCAGCACCCCGGCCGCCGACAGCACCCCCCAGTCAATGCCGCTGGCGCCGATGGTGCGGGTCATGATGGCGGCGATGGGCTGCGCGTCCACAGACGTCAGCGTCCTGGCCAGTAGCAGCTCTACCCAGGAAAACATGAAGATAAAGAACGCGGTCACCCCGATACCGGAGCGGATCATGGGCATGAAGATCTTCACGAAGAACCGGGGGAAGCTGTAGCCGTCGATATAAGCCATCTCGTCATACTCCCGGGGCACCCCGGACATGAAGCCCTCCAGGATCCACACCGCCAGGGGTACATTGAACAGGCAGTGAGCCAGGGCCACGGCGATATGGGTATCAAACAGCCCGATGGAGGAATACAGCTGGAAGAAGGGCAACAGAAACACCGCCGGCGGCGCCATGCGGTTGCTCAACAGCCAGAAGAACAGGTGCTTGTCCCCCAGGAACCGGTACCGACTGAACGCATAGGCCGCCGGCAAGGCCACAGTCAGGGTGATCGTCATGTTCATCAACACGTAGGTCATGGAGTTGATATAGCCGGAGTACCAGCTCGAATCGGTAAAGATCACCACGTAGTTGTCAAAGGTGAAATTCTGTGGCCAAAGGGTCAGTCCGCTGAGGATCTCCCGGTTGGTCTTGAACGACATGTTCAGCAACCAGTAGATGGGCGTCAGCAGCAGGATAATGAAGACCGTAATGCCCAGTCCCTTGCTGCGGGATCGTTCTCTTATCGCCATGGCCTAGCGCTCCTTGTCCATATGGGTGATGGCAGTAAAGAACAGCCACGACACCAGCAACACAATCAGGAAGTACACCAGGGAGAAGGCCGCAGCCCGCCCAAGGTCGAACTGGCCAACCGCCATGGTAGTCAGGGTCTGGCTCAGGAAGGTGGTGGAACTTCCCGGCCCGCCTCCGGTGAGCACAAAGGGCTCGGTATAGATCATGAAGCTGTCCATGAACCGCAGCAGCACGGCGATCACCAGCACGTTTTTCAGGCGGGGTAGCTGGATATAGCGAAACACCGCCCAGCGTGAGGCGCGGTCAATCTCCGCCGCCTGGTAGAACGCCTCGGGGATGGCCCGCAGGCCGGAATAGCACAGCAGTGCCACCAGTGGCGTCCAGTGCCACACATCCATCAACAGCACCGTCAGCCAGGCGTCCACCGGGTCGCCGGTGTAGTTGTAGTTGAAGCCCAGCTGGTTGAGCCCCCAGCCGAACAGGCCGATATCACCCCGGGCGAAGATCTGCCAGATGGTGCCCACCACGTTCCAGGGAATCAGCAGCGGAATCGCCAGCAGGATCAAGCACAGGGACGCGCGAATGCCACCTTTTGGCATCATTAGCGCGATCCCGATTCCCAGCGGAATCTCGATAGCCAGGACCGCTGCAGAGAAACCGAATTGCCGCAATAGCGACGCCTGCAGGCGCTCGTCCCGCAATACATCCCGGAACCATTCGGTGCCCACGTAATAGGCGTTACCAGGACCGAAAATATCCTGCACTGAATAGTTCACCACGGTCATCAATGGCACCAGGGCGGAAAACGCCACCAGCAGCAGTACCGGCAGCACCAGCCACCAGGCACGGTTGTCCGGGATCTTGCTCATGGCGATGCCTCCACCAGGAATTCGTCCACGTACAGCTTCAGCCAGCGTGCCGGAAAGTGAAGGTGCACCACCTGCTTCCGCTCAACCTGGATATCCTCCGAGAGCCGGACCTTGAGGCCCTGGCCTTCCAGTTGCGCGGTGAGGATCTGGTAGGTACCCAGGTCTTCCACATCCTCCACGATGGCCGGGCAGCTATCCGGGTTCGGCTCTGTCAGTTCGATAAATTCCGGCCTTATACCCAGGCGCAGATTGTCCGAGCCTGTTTCCGCGAGCCGCTTCATCACTCCTTCCGATAGTGGGAAGCGCGTGTTGCCGAACTGCACTCCGCCCGGGCAGCGGGTCACATCTATCAGGTTCATACCGGGGCTGCCGATGAAGAAGCCTACAAAGGTATGGTTGGGGTTCTCGAACAATTCCGTGGGTGTACCAAACTGCACGATGCGCCCCTCGTACATCACCGCGATCCGGTCAGCGAAGGTCGACGCTTCCAGCTGGTCGTGGGTTACATAGATCATGGTGATATCGAACTGTTCATGGATCTGTTTGAGCTTGCGGCGAAGCTTCCATTTCAGCTGCGGGTCGATCACCGTCAGGGGTTCGTCAAACAGGATCGCCGAGACGTCCTCCCGAACCAGCCCACGACCCATGGACACCTTCTGCTTTTCGTCTGCGGTCAGGTTACGGGCCTTGCGGTGCAGCAGGGGTTCCAGCTCAAGGACTTCCGCAATTTCGTTGACCCGCTCCCGGATTTTCGCCTTTGGTAACCCGCTGTTCCTGAGGGGAAAGGCCAGGTTGTCGAACACCGTCATGGAGTCGTACACCACCGGGAACTGGAACACCTGGGCAATGTTGCGCTCCCTGGGCGAGAGATGGTTGACCGGCTTGCCGTCGAACAGTACCTGTCCTTCCGAGGGCGCCAGCAGGCCCGAAATGATGTTGAGCATGGTGCTTTTGCCGCACCCGGAAGGACCCAGCAGCGCATAGGCCCCGCCCTTTTCCCATACGTGGTCCAGCTGACGGATGGCGTAGTCTTCCGGCCCGGCTGGCTCCTTTTCATAGCTATGAGCCATGGCCGTCAGGGCGATCTCAGCCATGAACACCTCCGCTATCCGCCGGGGTATGCACCAGCGCCCGACGCTGGTCGAACACGAAAAGGCGGTTCATGGGCAGGTAGATTTTTACCTGCCCTCCTGGGTGACGTGTATGCACTCCCAGCTCCTGGACCACCATGTCCAGCGCCCCGGCACCCACGTGGAGGAAGGTTTCCGAGCCACTGATTTCCGCCAGTTCCACTTCCATTTCCAACGCCAGGTCATCCTCCCCCGCCGGAGATAAGCCCACATGACTGGGGCGAATGCCGAAAAGGTAGTCACCTTCTGCCAGATCACCCAGTTCACGGGTGAGGTCGTGGTGGATATTGGCGCCAAAGGTAACCGAGTTGCCGGTGACCTTACCCGGTAGCAGGTTCATGGGCGGTTCGCTGAACAGTTCCGCCGCCAGGGTGTTGACCGGTCGACGATAGACCTCCGCCACCGGTCCGGTCTGCACCACCCTACCCTCATGCAGCAATGTTGTGGTGCCACCCAGTGCCAGGGCCTCGTTGGCTTCGGTGGTGGCATAGACCGCAATGCACTGGCGCTCACGGAACAACTGGCGAAGCTCCGAGCGCAGCTCCTCCCTCAACTTGTAATCCAGGTTAACCAAGGGTTCGTCGAAAAGGATGAGCGTTGCATCCTTGACCAGTGCCCGGGCCATAGCGGTCCGTTGCTGCTGCCCCCCGGAAAGCTCCAGCGGGTAACGGGACAGCAGGTTATCGATGTGCAGCATGGCTGCCGTCTCTTTTACCCGACGATCCAGTTCCTGCTCCTTCATCTTTGCAAGGCGCAGGGGTGAGGCAATGTTTTCGTAGACGGTTAGGTTGGGATAATTGATGAACTGCTGATAGACCATCGAGACATTGCGCTTGCGCACGCCCTGACCGGTCACGTCCTCGCTATTATGGAGGATACGGCCGCTGTCGGGCTGGTCCAGTCCCGCCATCAGGCGCATGAGGGAAGTTTTCCCGGCCAGGGTCCGACCCAGCAGCACATTGAACGATCCGGCCTCGAACGTCAGATCGGCATCACGGATGAAATCCACGCCATCAACGGCGCGGGAGACATTCTCCAGTTGCAGCGACATCCGGTTTCCTTCTTGTTTTTGTGCAGGCCGCTCGCAAGCACCCTGCTGTCCCTTTGAAACAACCTCCTATCGTTCTAGTACAGGCTCTGAATGTTCGCAAACAATCATGACCATTTTCGCAGTTTGTTAACGAAAAACGCCTGACTCCCTGTCACGCCACACAACCTGCTGAAATACCACAAGCTGAACGATCCTGGTTTATACTGCAGCGGCAAAAGCCTTTTCGCTGACGAACATCGGGAGTCAACATGCCGCAAACCCGCCGCCAGGAGCAGATCCTGGAACTGATTCAGCAACAGGGGTTTGCCACCACGGAACAGCTGGTTGACCACTTCCAGGTGACTCCGCAAACCATCCGCCGGGACCTGAACGAACTGGCGAGGCAGAACCGGGTACGCCGGCACCACGGCGGCGCCGGAATCGACTCAAGCACGGTGAACACCGCCTACCAGGCCCGCAAGATCATGGAACTGGACGCCAAGGAGCGCATCGCCTCAGCATTGGTGGACATGATTCCCGACAACGCATCACTGTTCATCAAT
>Ga0208301_1000236_pt1 | contig 18863 bp, 18 predicted proteins | sample 25BtaG_FD_184100 | JGI IMG/M metagenome (GOLD analysis project Ga0208301, IMG submission 184100) | Marine viral communities from Cariaco Basin, Caribbean Sea - 25B_WHOI_OMZ_CsCl (SPAdes) (version 2) | ecosystem: Environmental > Aquatic > Marine > Oceanic | place: Caribbean Sea: Cariaco Basin...
GGCGGCGCAGTTCCAGGTCCTGCTGTTCGCGCATGGCGGCCAGGGCGGTCTGGATGATCTCGTCCGCTTCGCCGCGCGCCTTGTTCTCGTCGTCCTTGAGCAGCTGTTCCAGCAGGACTTTCTGGCTGGCGACGATCTTGCGCGCCAGCGGCTTTTCCAGCTTGTGGCACTGCTTGCACAGCGCCTCGTGGCTGATCGCCGCGGACAGATCCCGGCCGCGGCCGTCCACCAGCCGGCGGATGGTGGTCACCGGCAGAAAGCGGTCCGCCTGCAGGTGCTTGGGCGCCACCGTTTCCACCGTGTAGGCCAGCTCCAGCAGCAGGGTGCCGGCTTTCACCTTGGGGTTCTTGAGCAGGCTCACCGACGCCTTGCCCCGGTGGGAGCCGAGAATCATATCCAGGGCGCCGGTCACCAGCGGGTGTTCCCAGGTGAGGAACTGCATGTCGTCGCGGGCCAGGGCGGTGGCGCGGTCGTCGGTGACGGTGACGCCGTCATCGGGCAGTTCCGGGAACGGCTCGCGCATGTGATTGCCCGGCTTGAGAATCCACGCCTGTTCGGAGTGCTCTTCCTGATCCACGCCGTAGTGGTCGAACAGGCGACCCAGGAACGGCCAGGGGCTGTGGGCGTCCGCCTCGCGCAGTTTGTCCTTGAGGGTTTCCGCCCGTTCGGCGTCGAACGACGCCAGCTCCAGCAGGCGGTCGCGGCCGCTCTCCAGCAGCTCGCGCAGGCGCGCCGCCTCGGTACGGGTGGCCTCGATCAGGCGCTGCCGGGTGTCGGCGTCGCCGGGCAGGGCCAGCGCCGCCTCCAGGGTGTCCTGGGTGCGCAGGCGGATTTCGTGGCCCGCCGGGTTGGTCTGCTCGAAGGCGTTCATGCCCTGGTGGTACCAGTGGAACAGCACCTCCTGGCCATGGTTCTCGAAGTAGGGCACATGGATGCGGATCTCCTCGCTCTGGCCGATGCGATCCAGGCGGCCGATGCGCTGCTCCAGCAGGTCCGGATTCAGCGGCAGGTCCAGCAGCACCAGGTGGTGGGCGAACTGGAAGTTACGGCCCTCGGAGCCGATCTCGGAGCAGATCAGCGCCTGGGCGCCGTCCTCGCTGTCGGCGAAGTAGGCCGCCGCCCGGTCCCGCTCGATCAGATCCATGCCTTCGTGGAACACCGCCACGCTCATGCCCAGCTTGTAGCCGCAGTAGGCGTGCAGGTCGATGGCGGTGTCGCGGCGCGCGCAGATCACCAGCACTTTCTCGCCGCGCTGCGCCTTGAGGAATTTTTCCAGCCAGTTGACGCGCGGGTCCTCGGCGCACCAGCGATCGTCCGGGAAGCCCGCCTCCGGGTACAGACGCAGCTCCGCTTCGTCGTCGTCCACTTCGTAGTTGCCGGGCAAGGGCAGGGGATAGCCCTCGACCTTGCGCGCCGGGAAGCCGGCGATGTTGTGGCGGGTATTGCGGAACAGAACCCGGCCCGGGCCGAAGCGGTCCAGCAGCTCCGCCAGTACGGTGTCGCGGTGGTCTTCGTCCACGGTCTCGCCGGGCAGCAGGGCGGCGGCCCGGTCTTTCAGCGCCGCCGGCCAGGTGTCCCGGTCGTGCAGCTCGCCGGCCAGTTCCGCCACTTCCCGGTACTGGCCCTGTTCCTCGACGAAGGCGTCCAGGCTCGGGTAGCGGTCCGGGTCCAGCAGCCGCAGGCGCGCGAAGTGGCTCTCCACGCCCAGCTGTTCCGGCGTGGCGGTGAGCAGCAACAGGCCGGGGCTGGTGCGCGCCAGCCGCTCGACGCGCTGATAGGCTTCCGACGGCGCGTCCTCGGACCACTCCAGATGGTGGGCTTCATCCACCACCACCAGGTCCCACTCGGCGGCGGCCAGGGTGTCGATGTCGCAGCCTTCCAGGAAGGCGGTGCTGCACAGGATCAACTGCTCGGACAGGAAGGGGTTGTCCACCACTTCCGGCGCGTCCGCCTCGCCCAGCTCCTCGGCGATCAGGTCGGCGAGCATGTCCTTGACGCTTTCCGCGCTGGGTTTGCCCAGGGCTTCCAGGCGCTCTTCGTCGAAGATCGAGAAACGCAGGTTGAAGCGCCGCGCCATCTCCACGAACCACTGGTGCACCAGGGCGTCCGGTACCACGATCAGCACCCGGCCGGCGCGGCCGGTCTGCAGTTGTTGGTGCAGAATCAGGCCCGCCTCGATGGTCTTGCCCAGGCCCACTTCGTCGGCCAGCAACACCCGGGGCGCGTAGCGCCGCGCCACCTGGTCGGCGATATAAAGCTGGTGACCGATCAGATCGATGCGCGGGCCGCGCAGGCCCTCGATCTCGGAGCCTTCGCGCTGGGCGCGGGCGCGCAGCGCCGACAGCCGCAGCTCGAACCAGCGGTTCGACGACAACTGGTTGGTGAGCAGACGGTCCATGGCGCCGCTGAGACGCAGCTGATGGCCGAGCAGAGACTCCGGCACCGGCTGCACATTGTCCGGCTCGCCGGCGGGGTGGGCGTGGTACACCATCAGCCCGTTGTGATCCTCGGCGCTTTGCACCACCAGCTCCAGGCCGTCGCCGGTGGTCAGGGTGTCGCCCTCGTCGAAGGTGATGCGTGACAGGGGCGCGTTGTTCTTGGCGTAGGTCCGCTCTTCTTCCACGGCCGGATAGAGCACCGTGACCAGACGGTAATCCACCTCCTTGATCAGGCCGAGGCCCAGTTCGGTCTCGGATTCACTGAGCCAGCGCTGGCCGGGGGTAAAGTCGGTCATAGATATCCTGTGGCCGGTGGATTCGGGAGCGGAATTATACGGATTCGGGGCCTTCAGTGCGATCAAAGCCGCCCGCTTCCTCGAAGAACGCCCGGGTGGCGTCGTCGGCGGGGAAGTAATGTTCGATGCGCAGCTCCTCCACCACCACGTCCACCGCGGTGCCGAAACAGGCCAGGGTGGAAAAGGTGCGCAGGCGCCGCCCGGCGATATCCAGCTCCAGGGTGAGCATCGGCTCCACGCTGGCCGGCGTGTGTTCCAGCAGGGCGTCCACGTCCGCCAGCTCGCTCAGCCGTTGATAGAGCGCGCGCAACACCGTATCCGGGCGGGTATCCAGATCCCGCCGCAGACGCCGCAGCAGGAAGCCGGCCACCGTCTCCCAGTTGGCGATGAACGGGCGGAACCCTTCCGGGTGGAACACCAGCTCGACCATGTTGCCGGTCTGCGGCAGCGGGCCGCCCTCGGCCACCACCGCCTGGATCAGCGCCTGCTGCGCCGGGTTGGCGAGCAGCAGATTCCAGTGCGCGTCCAGCACCGCCGCCGGATAGGGCGAATGGTTTTCCAGCATCACCTCCAGGGCCCGGCGCACCGGCGCCATGGCCGGATCGTCCAGCCGCGTTTCCGAGAAGCGCGGCGGATGGCCGGCGGCCACCAGCAGGTGATTGGTATCGCGGCAGCTGAGATCGAGCGCCTCCGCCAGCCGCTGCAACAAGCCGGCGCTGGGCTGCGCCCGGCCGGTTTCCACGAAGCTCAGATGGCGGCTCGACACCTCCGCCCGCATCGCCAGATCCAGCTGGCTCAAACGCCGGTTGCGGCGCCACTCCGATAACAAATGTCCCGCCTGCACTGTCGCCTCCCATTACCTCACGGGTAATTGTTTCGCTTCCCCGCAACGGGGATTCTGACTCTATCAGAAACCTGAAGGAGAAAGACCATGCCCTGGAAATCACTCAAACACGCTCTGCTCTTCAACGCCGTCGGCACCGCCCTGCTGGGCGCGCTGCTGATCGTCGATGCCGCCATCATCGCCGGCCTGCTCGGCGCCCACGCCGGCGCCATCCCGCCGCTGGTCTGCACCGTGGCCGGCGTCGTCTGCCTGCTGTTTGCCGCCGACCTGGCCATCGTCGGCACCCGCAAGCCGATCCCCCAGGGTCTGGCCAAACTGCTGACCCTGGCCGACGCCGCCTTCGTGGTCGCCATCCCCGTGGCGATGATCGCGGCGGCGCCGCTGCTCTCCATCCTTGGCCAGTTCCTGCTCGCCGACCTGGCCCTGCTCACCGCCTTCCTGATCTGGTGCCAGTGGCGCGGCCTGCGCCAGCCCCAACCCGCCCCGGCCAGCTCCTGACCCGGGCGCGGGTTTGTGGGAGCGGGCCTTGTGGGAGCGGGCCCAGCCCGCGAAAGGGAGCGAAGCTCCCGGCAGGATCCCAGAGACCTTTCTCTCCAGAAAGCCCGCGCCGGGATCGGGTGGGCCCGTCCAGGACACGCCACGAGTACATCCATGTAGGCTCGACGTTTGGCCATCCCTGGCCAAACACGGTCCTGGACGGGCCCACCCGATCCCGGCGCTCCTTGGGAGATTCGCCGCCAGGGTTTCGTAGAAAGGTCCGGGCGGCGTTTCTGACCCGTGGCGGTTCCGCTGCCGAGTGAGCGGGGCAATGGTGGTGCCTGGAGGGAGCTGTTTGGCCAGGGAGGGCCAAACTAACAGCGGCCATGGATGGCTTGAGCGGTCCCGGAAGGCACCACCATTGCCCCGCGTCTCCGATACGGAGCACCACAGCCCGCACAACCGAATTGACACCACCCGGAAAAAATTCGAGTAACCTGTACCGGTCCACAGACACACAAGGGTATTACCATGGGCGACGTGGTCCCCTTCCAGAAACCGGCCAAAAAGAAACCCAAAAAGGGCCTGTGCCAGCACGGCTTCCACAAATGGAAAGTGGTCAAGAACACCCGGTTCGACAGCCAGCAGGGCAAACTGGTCACCCGTTACCAGTGCGAGCGCTGTGGCAAACAGAAAGTCGAAGCGCGCTAGGAGGTACACCGACATGTTGGAAATGAAAACCGAGTGCGAACACTGCCACGACGCGCTGATCGAGCAGGGCGAAGTCTATATCTGTTCCTACGAGTGCACCTTCTGCGTGGACTGCTGCACCGCCCTGGGCGGAGTGTGCCCGAACTGCGGCGGTGAGCTGGTGCGCCGGCCGCGCCGTCCGGAAGGGGCGGAAACCGCGTGAGCGCGGCCGCCGCCGGCGCCGGCCATCAGGTCGATACCGCCAGCGGTTACCGGGTGCCGGTGACCTGGTACGCGGGCGCGCCGGACACACCGACGGTGGTGCTGCTGCCGGCGCTGGGCGTGGCGGCGCGCTTTTACGACAAGCTCGCCGCGACCCTGGCCGGGAGCGGGCTCAACGTGGCGGTGATGGAGCAGCGCGGCCAGGGCGGCAGCCCGTTGCGTCCCGGCCGGCGCCACAACTGGGGCTTCGCCGAGGTGCTCGACAACGACCTGCCGGCGCTGCTGGATTGGGCCGAAGCGCGCCGGCCGGGCGCGCCGCTCCACCTGATGGGCCACAGCCTGGGCGGCCATTTCGCCGCCATCACCGCCGGGCGCTTTGCCGAACGCATCCACGGTTTAATTCTGGTGGCCACCGGCAGCCCCTGGTGGAAAGCCTTCGAGGGCGCGCGCACCCGGCCCGACGCCAAAAGCGTGCGCCGGCTGATCCGGCTGATTCCCGCCGCCGGCCTGCTGTTCGGCTACTTCCCCGGCGAGCGCATCGGCTTCGGCGGCAATGAGGCGCGCGGCGTCATGAACGGCTGGCGCACCCTGGCGCAGCACAACCGCTACCAGGCCCGGGGTCTGGACGAAGACCTGGACGCCGCCGTCGCCGCCTATACCGGGCCGGTGCTGGCGGTGCGGCTGGCGGACGACGCCCTGGCGCCGCCGGCGTCGGTGAAGGCGGTCACCGACAAATTCCGCAACGCCCGGCTCAGCCAGCGGCTGATCACCGCCGAACAACTCGGCGACCGCGCCGATCATTTCCGCTGGGCCCGTCAGGCCCGGCTGGTGGCCGATCTGGTCACGCCCTTTGTTGCCGGCCCGCGATAGCGGTAATCTTGCCCCTTCGCCCGGCAACCACCCGACCGTAACCGTATGGCCCGCCATTCCGCTGTCACCACAACCGTCCCGCCCGGAGCCCGCCCGTGAGCGGCCCCATTCTGATCTTCGATTCCGGGGTCGGCGGCCTGTCCGTGGTCAAGGCGCTGCGCGAGCAGATGCCGGGCGCGCCGCTGGCCTACGTGTGCGACAACGCGGCGCTGCCCTACGGCACCAAGGCGGACGCCTGGCTGGTGCGGCGCATCGTCCAGGTGTGCCGGGCGGCGGTGGCCGCCAGCGGCGCCCGGGTGCTGGTGGTGGCCTGCAACACCGCCAGCACCCTGGCGCTGGACGCGCTGCGCGACGCCCTGGCCATCCCGGTGGTGGGCACGGTGCCCGCCATCAAACCCGCCGCCGCGCTCAGCCGCAGCGGCGTGATCGGCCTGCTGGCCACCTCCGCCACCGTCACCCGCCCCTACACCGACAAGCTGATCCACGACTTCGCCGGCCACTGCACCGTGGTGCGGGTGGCCGCCGACGGCCTGGTGGAGCAGGCCGAGCGGCTGCTCGCCGGCGAGCCGGTGGACGACGCCGTCATCGACGCCGGGCTGGCGCCACTGTGGCGCGCGCCGACCCTGGACACCGTGGTGCTCGGCTGCACCCACTTCCCGCTGCTGCGCGACCGGCTCGACGCCCGCGCCCCGCGCCCGCTGCAATGGGTGGACTCCGGCAGCGCCATCGCCCGCCGCGTGGCGCAGGTGGCCGGCGCGCCGCTGGAAAGCCAGCCTGAACATCTCGCCCCGGCCTGGGCCACCGACCCGCGCCCCGCGGGGCTGACCCACGGTTTCCGCGCCTTCGGTTTTGCCCCGCCGGTCGCTCTGTCGGTACCGCTGCCCCAGCCGGTCTGATCGCTTCCCGGTTGCTCCATCTTGTGCGCAAGGGTGCTTTTGAATACTGTCCAAAAGAACAGTTTTCAGAGTGGAGAGGTATCGTGAAACCAAGAATGAGTTTATTGACGCTCGGTGTGCGGGATCTGGCGCGTTCGGTGCGGTTCTACGAGCAGGGTTTGGGGTTGCCGCGCATGCCGTCGCCGCCGGAAGTGGCGTTCTTTACGCTGAACGGCACCTGGCTGGGCCTCTACGGCCGTCAGGCGATGGCCGAGGAAGCCGGCGTGGCCGATGACGGCGGCGGCTTCGCCGGCTTTACCATCGCCCACAATGTGCATTCGGAGCAGGAGGTGGATCAGGTGCTGGCGCAGGCCGAGGCGGCCGGCGCCACCCTGGTGAAACCCGGGCACAGGGCCCACGGGGCGGCTACCTGGGCTACTTTTCCGATCCGGACGGCTTCCTGTGGGAGGTGGCCCATAACCCGGAGTTCTGGGTCGGTCCGGAAGACAACTAATCCGCTACCTCAATATCAGTCACGCCGCACGGGGCCGGTCAGCCATTGCTGGATCGCGCCGCGCGTGTCGGCGCTTTTGATGAGGCCCAGGTGGCCGACCCCTTCCAGCACCTTTACTTCGGCGTGGTCGGTGTGCTCGCGGAACAGGGGCGCGTAGGCGTCGCTGTTGAAGCTGCTGTCGGCGCTGCCGGCCAGCACCAGGGTGGGCGCGTTCAGCGCGGCGATGTCAGTGCCGTAGTCGTCGCGCGGGTGCATCGATGTCTGCATACGGTAGCTGTAGGCCAGGGTCTCGGTGCCGTCGCGCACGGCTTCCGGCATCTTGAATTCGATCACGGTGAGGTCGTTCAGGCCGGTGATGCCGACGCCGTTGAGCAGGCCCAGCAGGATCAGCCGGAGTACTTTCGGGTCCGCCCAGTCCGAATTGCTTTCCGCGCTGGTGGGGGCACTGTGATGGATGTAGGGCGCCAGCAGGATGTAGCCGTCCACCGGCACCTGCGGGTCGCCGCCGGCGTGGCGTATCGCCAGGCCGCCGCCGCTGGAGTGGCCGGCCAGCAACAACGCCGCCTCGGGGTGCGCCCGGCGCACCAGGCCCAGGAAGTCGTCCAGGTCGTCCTCGAGCTGGCCGATGTAGTCCACGTCACCGCGCCGCACCGGGTCCGGGCCGTGGCCGCGCAGGTCCGGTGTGTAAACGCGCACGTCGCCGCTTTCCGCCAGGCCGGAGGCCAGCGGTTGCAGGTAGCCGCTGTGGTAGCCGGAGCCGTGCAGCAGCACGATCACCCGCGCCGCGTCGCCGGTGCCGGCATATTCCCGGTAGTGCAAGGGCGTGCCGTCGCGGGCCTGGTACTTGTGCAGCGCCGGCGGCGGTGCGCCGCCGGTGACCTGATCGAAATCCATGCCGCCGTCCTGCTGACTCCAGAGCGGCGTGGCGAGCAAGAGGAGCAGGGCGCCGGCCAGTGCCGGCGCCCATGGAGGGGTGCGGCCGGTGCGCCACATAAGAGCCTCGTCGTCGTGCGCCTGATGCCCGCACTGTGCGTTGTCATCGCGGTGGTCGCAAGGCCCGGGCCGTTCAACCCAGGATCATCACCGCCTGGCCGGCATTGATCTGCTGGCCCTCCTGGCGGGCGATGTGCACCACCTTGCCGGCTTCCGGCGCGGCCACTTCGATTTCCATCTTCATGGATTCCAGCACCGCCACCACCTGGCCCTCTTCGACACGGTCGCCTTCGGCCACGGTGAGCTTCCAGATGTTGCCGGCGGTGGGGGATTCCACCGGGGTGCCCTCCGGCAGGCTGTCCGCTTCCTCGGCGTTCAGGTCCTGCTGGGATTCGAAGTTGATCTGGCCGCTTGCCACCCAGCGCTGCAGTTCTTCGTCGAAGGCCCGGTTGCGGGCGTCGGTGAAGGCGCGGATGTCGGCGTCGTTGTCTTCCAGGAAGCGCTGGTACTCGCCCAGGTTGAAGGTGGTCTCCTCGACCCGGAACGGATAGCGGCCCTTGGGGAAGTCGCGGCGGATCCGTTGCAGCTCCTCGGCACTCACTTCATAGAAGCGGATCTGGTCGAAGAAGCGCAGCAGCCAGGGTTGGGTGAACGCCTCGGTGCGGTGGAAGCGGTTCCACATCTGCATGGTGCGGCCCACGAACTGGTAGCCGCCGGGGCCTTCCATGCCGTACACGCACAGATAGGAGCCGCCGATGCCCACCGAGTTTTCCGCGGTCCAGGTGCGGGCCGGGTTGTACTTGGTGGTCACCAGCCGGTGGCGCGGGTCGTAGGGGGTGGCCACCGGCGCGCCCAGGTAGACGTCGCCCAGGCCCATCACCACATAGCTGGCGTCGAACAGGATCTTCTTCACCTCGTCGATGCTGTCCAGGCCGTTGATGCGGCGGATGAACTCGATGTTGCTGGGGCACCAGGGGGCGTCCTTGCGCACCGACTGCATGTATTTCTCGATCGCCAGGCGGCAGGCTTCGTCGTCCCAGCTCAGCGGCAGGTGGACGATGCGCGAGGGCACTTCCAGGTCGTCCTGCTTGTCCAGGGTCAGCTCGGCCCGTTTGAGCATTTCGAGCAGATCCCGGCGCGGCAATACGGACGGCTCGAAGTGCACCTGCAGGGAGCGGATGCCCGGGGTCAGCTCGAGAATGCCGTCGGGCTTTTCCTCTTCCAGCCACAGCATCAGCGCGTGGGCGCGGAACCGCAGCCGCAGGTCCAGCTCCAGCGGGCCGTATTCCACCAGCAGGTAGCGGTCGCCGGCGGCGCGGTAGACCACCTCCGGGCCGTCTTCCTTTTCTTCCAGCGGGTCCAGGATCGGTGTGGTGACCGGCGCCGCCGCCGGGGAAAGCGTCGGCGCGCTCAGTTCGGCCAGGCAGGCGTCCTGTTCCGCCGCAAGTTGGTCCGCGTCGTCCAGGCTGAGCGGCACGAAGCGCAGGCGGTCGCCGGCCTTGAGCTGGCCCAGTTTCCAGCGGTCCGCCGAGATCACCGTGGCCGGGCACACGAAGCCGCCCAGCGACGGCCCGTCCGGCCCCAGGATCACCGGCATGTCGCCGGTGAAGTCCACGGTGCCCACGGCGTAGGCGTTGTCGTGAATGTTGGACGGGTGCATGCCCGCTTCGCCGCCGTCGCTGCGCGCCCACTCCGGCTTCGGGCCCACCAGGCGGATGCCGGTGCGGCTGGAGTTGTAGTGCACCTGCCAGTCGGCGCTGAAGAAGGTGGCCATGTCGTCGTCGGTGAAAAAGTCCGGCGCGCCGTGGGGGCCGTAAATCACGCGCAGCTCCCAGGTGTCGCCCAGCGCCGGTTTCAGGCTGTCGGGCACCGCCACCGGGGCCGGGTCCGCCCCCGGGGGACCGAAGTGCAGCACGTCGCCGGTGCGGATGGCGCGCCCGCCGTGGCCGCCGAACTGCCCCAGGGTGAAGGTGCTGCGCGAGCCCAGGTAGGGCTGGCACTGCAGGCCGCCGGCGAGGGTCAGGTAGGCGCGGGCGCCGTCGCCGCGCACCTTGCCCAGCTTGAGGGTCTGGCCGGCGGCGACGGAAACCGCCTGGTAGTTGGGCACCGGCTCGCCGTCCAGGGTGGCGCCCATGTCGGCGCCGGTAAGGGCGATGCGGGTGCCGTGGTTAAAGCGCAGGGTGGGGCCGTTGAGGGTGAATTCCAGGCCGGCGGCGTCCTCGTCGTTGCCCAGCAGGCGGTTGCCGAGGCGGAAGCTGAGCGCGTCGAAGGGGCCGGACGGCGGCACGCCGATCGGCCAGTAGCCGCGCCGGCCCGGGTAGTCCTGCACCGTGGTCAGGGTGCCGCCGGCGAGCACGTCCAGGGTGGTGGGGTGGTAGTCGAAATCGTTCAGGTAGCGGGTGGTCATTTCGCCGTTCTGGAACGCCCGGTCGGCGAGGATCGCCAGCACATAGTCGCGGTTGGTTTCGATGCCCTCCACGCAGGTGTGTTCCAGGGTGCGTTGCAGGGCGGCCAGCGCCGCGTCGCGGTCGTCTTCAAAAACGATCAGCTTGGCCAGCATTGGGTCGTACAGCGGCGAGACCGTCAGGCCCGGTTCGATCCAGTGGTCGATGCGCAGCTTCTCGCCGTCGGCCTCGGGGAACTCGGCGGTGGTGAGCAGGCCGGCGCTGGGCTGGAAGTCCTTGTTGGGGTCTTCCGCGTACAGGCGCGCCTGCAGTGCGTGGCCGCGCGGCTTGAGACCTTCGCCCAGGCCCGCCAGCGGCGGCAGCTCGCCGGCGGCCAGCTGCACCATCCAGCGCACCAGGTCGATGCCGAACACCTGCTCGGTGACGCCGTGCTCCACCTGCAGGCGGGTGTTCACCTCCAGAAAGTAGAAACGGTTGCTGTCCTGGTCGAGGATGAATTCCACCGTGCCGGCGTTGCGGTAATCCACCGCCGCCACCAGGCGGCGGGCGGTGTCGTGCAGGGTGGCGCGCACCTCGTCCGGCAGGTTGGGCGCCGGGGTTTCTTCCAGCACTTTCTGGTGGCGGCGCTGGGCGGAGCAGTCCCGCTCGCCCAGCGCGAGCGCGCCGCCGGCGCCGTCGCCGAACACCTGCACTTCGATGTGGCGGGCGCGCTCAATGTATTTTTCCAGGAACACGCCGTCGTTGGAGAAGTTGTTGGCGCTCAGCCGGCGCACGCTGTCCCAGGCTTTTTCCAGGCCGGCGTCGTCGTGGCAGATCTGCATGCCGATGCCGCCGCCGCCGGCGGTGCTTTTGAGCATCACCGGGTAGCCGATCCCGGCGGCGGCTTTGAGCGCCGCCGCCGGGTCATCCAGCAGGCCGGTGCCGGGCAGCAGCGGTACGTCGTTGTCCTCGGCCAGGGCGCGGGCGGTGTGTTTCAGGCCGAAGTCGCGCATCTGTTGCGCGGTGGGCCCGATGAAAGCGATGCCGTTGTTTTCGCACCGCTCGACGAATTCGGGGTTTTCACTGAGAAAGCCGTAGCCGGGGTGCACCGCGTCGATGCCGTGCTCGGCCATCAGCGCGAACAGCTTGTCCTGGTTCAGGTAGGTCTGCGCGGCGTTGCCGTCGCCCAGGTACAGCGCCTGGTCCGCCAGGGCCACGTGTCGGGATTCGGTGTCCGCGTCGGCGTAGATCGCCACGCTGGTGACGTCCAGATCCTTGAGGGTACGGATGATGCGGGTGGCGATGGCGCCGCGGTTGGCGATCAAAACCTTGTTGAACATGACGTCGGCTCTCTTGCGAGGGCGGGCCGTCCCGCCGTTGTGTTTCCTTGCGCCGGGGTCGTCCCCGGGGGCGTTTTCGGTGAACGCCGTTACCAGATCAGCACTTCAATGGGGGTCGGGTTGTAGCCGTTGCACGGGTTGTTGAGCTGCGGGCAGTTGGAAATCAGCACGGTGGTGTTCATCAGTGCTTTCAGTTCCACGTACTTGCCCGGCGCGGAGATGCCGTCCTCGAAGGTGAGCCCGCCGTCGGGGGTCACCGGCACATTCATAAAGAAATTGATGTTGTGGGTGATGTCCCGTTTGCCGAGGCCGAACTCTTCGTGCTCGTTCACCGCCAACATCCAGCTGTCGCGGCAGGCGTGCATGCAGCGCTTTTCCAGGTCGTAGCGCACGGTGTTGCTCTCCGTGGCGCAGGCGCCGCCCAGGGTGTCGTGCCGGCCGCAGGTGTCGGCGGTGATTTCCAGCATCGGGTTGTTGCGGTTGGAGCGCAGCACCGTGCCGGCGGTGAGATAGACATTGCCCTGTTCGCGGATGGTGTCCATGGCGCTGTAACGCTCGGCGCTGTCGTCGGCGTTGAAGAACAGGGTGTCGGCGGCCTGGTTGCCTTCCAGATCCAGAATCCGGACCGTCTCGCCTTTTTTCACCACTTTCAGAAAGTAGTCGCCGGCGGGGACGGTCTCCCGGAAGGTGGCGTCTTCGGGTTTCAGAATGCTTTCTTTGATCATCTTGTCCTCCTTACGGCTCAGGCTTCGTCCAGGTAGTACAGCCGGTTGTTTTCGAAGGCGCGGCCGTTCTCCGGGCGGAAGTTCAGGCAGTAGTCGTCCGCCGTCACCGGGTCGGCCTTGAGCATTTCCACGTGCACCGGCTTCTTCGGGTATTCCGTGGCCGGGTTGAGCGGGTGCGGGCAGGTGTGCATCACCACCAGGGTTTCCATCTCGAAACGCAGCGTGACCTGGGCGCCGGGCTTCGCCGCGGACGGGTCGAAGAACATCTTGCCGTCGTCGTCGGTGGCCACCTTGCTGAACAGATTGAGGTTGGCGGCCAGGTCCCGTTCGGTGAGGCCGTACTTGGCCAGCTCGGTGAGGAAGCTGGTGTGGCCGCTCAGGTACCAGTCGTTGTGGTGGTCCTGGTAGCGGTGCTCGCCGTACTTCTCCTTCACCTGTTGCGGGTGCAGGTTGCCGCACACGGTGTCGTGCCAGCCGAAGCTGTCCTCGACGATGGAGGCGAACACCCGGCCCATGTCCGAGTACAGGCAGTTGCCGCGGGTGAGCTTGAAGGTGTGCTGGCCCTTGAGGCTGTCCGGGGCGTTGTAGCGCTCCAGCTTTTCCTCCGGGTTGTAGAACAGCATGCCCACGTTGGCGCCGCCTTCCACGTCGGTGAGACGCAGGGCGGTGCCGCGCCGCATCCGGAAGGACCAGTGCGCGCCGCCGGGCAGGGTGTATTGGTAGAGCGGGGTTTGCATGGGGTTGCTCCTCGTTCTCTGGTTACGGGGTCGGTATCAGGCGCCCAGCACCCGGGCGGTGGAATCCACGCTCTGGGTGATCGACTGCAGGGTGCCTTTGTCGCTGTTGCCCACCGGCAGGTCGTAGGTGATACGCGCGCCGTAGCTGCCGGGGGTCTGCGGGTCCAGCCGTTCCTTGTCGAACACCCACATGCGGGTGCCGAGGAAAAAGCCCTCCGCCAGGTCGTGGGTGATCATGAACACGGTCAGGTCCTGTTTGCGCCACAGGTCCAGCACCAGCTCGTGCATGTCCCGGCGGATGCCCGGGTCCAGGGCGCCGAAGGGTTCGTCCAGCAGCAGAATGCGCGGCTTCTTGATCAGCGCCTGGGCCAGCGCCAGGCGTTGCTGCATGCCGCCGGACAGCTCGTGGGGGTATTTGCCCAGGGCCTGGTTCAGCCCCACGGAGGCGAGCATTTCCTCGGCCTGCTCGCGCAGGGCGCGGCGTTTGCCGCCGAACACCCGGCCCAGCCAGCGGCTGCTGTCCAGTTCGCCGGCCAGCATCACGTTTTCCACCGCTGTCAGGTGGGGCAGCACGGAATAGCGCTGGAACACGATGCCCCGGGTCTCGTCCGGCTCGTCGGGGATCGGTTTGCCGTCCAGCAACAGTTGGCCCCGGGTCGGGCTTTCGGTGCCCAGCATCATTTTCAGGAAGGTGGTCTTGCCGCAGCCGGAGGCGCCCACCACGGTGACGAACTCGCCTTCTTCCACCTTGGCGTTCAGGCGCTCCAGGACCACGTCCTGGCCGTACTCCTTCCAAAGATTCTTGATCTCGATGGCAGCCATATCGGTCTCCTTATTGCGCGCCGTGGAACCAGGGGTAGCGCCACTGGGAGTAACGCTTGAGGGCGAAGTCGAGGGCGAACGCCAGGAAAGTGATCCAGGCCACGTAGGGCAGAATCACGTCCATGGCCAGGTAGCGGCGCACCAGAAAGATGCGGTAGCCCAGGCCTTCGGTGGCGGCGATGGCTTCCGCGGCGATCAGGAACAGCCAGGCGGAGCCCAGTGACAGACGCACGGAACTGAGCAGGCGCGGCATGATCTGCGGCCACACCAGCCGGGTGATGATCTGCCAGGTGTTGGCGCCCAGGGTCTGCATCTTGATGATCTGTTCGGTGGGGATTTCCTCCGCCCGCTGCTGCAGATCGCGGATCAGAAAGGGGGTGATGCCGATGATGATCAACATCACCTTGGCCAGCTCGCCGAGCCCGAAAATGATGAACAGGATCGGCAGAATCGCCAGCGGCGGCACCAGCGACATGCCGGTGACCAGCGGCGAGATGCCGGCCCGGAACAGCGGCAGCGAGCCGGTGGCGATGCCCACCACCAGGCCGATCAGAGCACTGATCGCCACGCCGATGCCGAGCCGCTGCAGGCTGGCCAGGGTGTCCACCAGCAGGGTGTACTCGCCGCTGCGTTTGCTGGGCTCGAAGGCCATGCGCTCGATGGCGTCGGAGAAGCTGCTCAGGGAAGGCAGCAGTTTGTCGTTGGGGTTCGCGTCCAGTCGTGCGTCGGAGGCGACCAGGTACAACACCGCCAGGATCACGAAGGGCAGCAGCCCGAGGGCCCAGCGGCCCACCGGTCCGGCCTGGCGGTTGATCAGTTTCTTCATGGCGACCTCCTTGGTTACAGGCGATGAGGAATCCAATGACAGGGCGTCATCATGTCCTCCCGGGCTTTTGTCCCGCCGTGTAACCTCCCCGGCGCGCCGGGCGAAGGTCGACCGCTCTCGGACCAGGCATCGGCGTTGCCGACCGGAACCCTAGCGATCCATTGATAGCAAATTGTCGAGTCGTGATGGCAAAACCGGCCATTCGATTCCTGACTTCGATACAGCAAAACCGATGCCAGGGTGGCCAAGGTGTTGTTTTGTAAGGGCTGGCGCCCGGAGGCGAGGCGTGGCGGGGTCGTTTTGGGGCAGCGGTGTGCGCTTTATTGGTGCCCGGCGCCCCAGGGTGGGGCGCCGGGGTGGGAATCAGGGCTGCTCGATGAAGTCCATCAGGGCTTCCCAGCTCACCAGATCGGCCTCTTTGTCGTAGGCCAGCGGCAGCTCGAACCGTTTGCCGGTTTCGTCCGCCTTGGGGTTGGTGAAACCGTGCTGCACGCCCGGGAAGCTGAGCAGCTGGAACTGGGCGCCGGCCTGGGTGAGCTCTTCCACCAGGGCGCTCACCTGGTCCGCCGGCACCATCGGGTCGGCCTGGCCGGTGGCCACCAGCACGCGGGCGTCGATGTCGCCTTCACCGGCGCGCTGGTTGGTGCCCAGGGTGCCGTGGAAGCTGGCCACGCCGGCCAGGTCGTTGCCCTTGCGCGCCTGTTCCAGCACCACGCCGCCGCCGAAGCAGTAACCCACCGCGAAGATGCGCTCGTCGTCCACGTACTGCTGATCACGCAGTATGGTTTTGGCGGCGTTGAAGCGCGCGGTCAGTTTTTCCGGTTCCGACAACGCCTGCTCCATGAACGCCTTGGCGTCCTTGGGGTGGCTGGCCACCTGGCCGTCGCCGTACATGTCCACCGCCAGGGCCACATAGCCCTCCTCGGCAAGCAGGCGGGCGCGGTTGCGGGCGTAGTCGTTAAGGCCCCACCATTCGTGCACCACGATCACGCCGGCGGTGGTGCGGTCCAGGTCCTCGTCCATGAACAGCACGCCCTTGCCCAGACCACCGGGCAGTTTCACGGTCTTTTCCGCCACGTCCGCGATGGCGATACCGCTCAGCATCAGCAGGCCCAGCACAATACTCAGTCGTTTCATGGTCGCATCCTTCTTGGTTGGTGGTGATCTCACTCGTCCCACACCCAGCGCAACGGTTCGCCGAAATCGTCATAGATCAGTTTGCGCCGTGGCCGGCGCTTGTGCGTGGGGCGGGTGGTTTTGCGTTTGCGCGCGTCAATCGCCGCCGCCACCGCTGAAATGTCCGTGCGGGTGGCGCGTGGCGCCTGGGAAAACGGAAAAGCACGCTTTCCCTGGGGCTGCGCCGGGTCATTGCCGGAAACGCCGTGCGGCACTTCCTTAATGCGTCCGCCGTGGGAGAGAAAACGCTCCATATCCCGTTGCAGGCGCCGGCGCTGCTGTTCCTTACTATTGCGGACTTTCATCGGGTCGGGGGGATCGGGCAAGTAGCCTTCCACCATAGCAGTGCAAGGCAGGGGCGAGAAGACGCCGGGCCCCGATGGGCCTAAAAGGTATAGACAGTGGCGCCGGCGACATCGGGAAGGGGCAGGCCCTGGTTGGCGCGGATACCGGTGGGAACATTCCGGCCGGAGGGCCAACTGTCCTGGGACTCGGTTTCTTCATCGGCGGCGTCCAGGGAGGGCAGCCGCGGCGGCTCGCCGGCGCTTGCCATGCCCGCCACCAGCATAAGCAGCCCCAGCACTGAATATCGGATCATAACCACCTCCCCCTTGATGTGTGCGGGAATAGTGGTCGGCGCCGGGTCAAGGCGGCGCGAAGGCGGCCGCCGCCGGCGTTTTCAGCGGGGTCGCCTCGCGCCCGGGGAGGCTTACAGGCCCTTGTCGAGGGTCTCCGAAGGTGCGGGCGTATCGCCGGCGCGCAGCGGGTTGCAGTTCTTGATCACTACCTTGCCTTCCAGCACGTTACCCCGTGAATATTCCTGGAAGATGCAGCGGTTGGTCTCCGGGTCGTAGTTTTCGATCCACAGGTTGTCGCCTTTCCAGGTGGCCGCCACGTGCTGGTGCCCTTCTTCCACGGTCACGTTCATGGTGCCGCCAAGGCGCTTGACGAAAATCTGTTCCAGCCAAAAATAGTAGAGCAGGGTGCTGAGCAGCCAGATCACCACGGCGGTGATGAGCGCCGGTTTCCACTTGCCCATGCGGACGCCGATGCCGAACAGGGCCAGGAAGATAGCGGCCGCCACCAGCAGCCAATAAAGGTAGGTGATCATGCGAAGCTCCTTGTTTCAGGCTATTGTTGTTTCAATGCGAAGATATCCATTGATGATAGCAACTCCCGGGAAAACAGGTGTAAAACCGTGAAACAGAGCACGGCGCCGGCGGCCGGCGACTGGTGGGTGTACATGCTGCGCTGCGCCGACGGCTCCCTGTACACCGGCGTCACCACCGACGTGCTGCGCCGCTGGCAGGAACACAACGACGGCCCGCGCGGCGCCCGCTACACCCGCGCCCGGCGGCCGGTGGCCCTGGTGATGTGCGTGGCGGTGCCCGGGCGGGCCGCCGCCGGCCGCCTGGAGGTGCGCCTCAAGGCCCTGTCCCGCCCGCGCAAGGAAAAACTGATTCAGGCGGTCACCGGGGTTTCGGTTGCTAATCCACCGGGGAATTGCTTGACTGCGTCCACTTCTGAATTGGAGAACCCGGAATGAACTTTTGGCGTGCTTTCATGCTGATGTGGCTGGCGGTATCGCTGGCCGGCTGCGGCATCAACAATATTCCCACCTACGACGAGCAGGTGAAGGCCGCCTGGTCCCAGGTGCAGAACCAGTACCAGCGCCGCGCCGACCTGGTGCCCAACCTGGTCAACACCGTGCAGGGCTTCGCCGACCAGGAGCGCGAAGTGCTGGTGGAGGTCACCGAGGCCCGCTCCAAGGTGGGCTCGATTCAAATGGACGAGAGCATTCTCGACGACCCGCAGAAATTCCAGCAGTTCGAGCAGGCGCAGAGCCAGCTCGGCTCCGCGCTGCAGCGGTTGATGGTGGTGGTGGAGCGCTACCCGGACCTGAAATCCAACCAGAACTTCCTGACCCTGCAGGCTCAGCTGGAAGGCACCGAGAACCGCATCGCGGTGGCGCGCCGGGATTACATCCAGGCGGTGCAGCAGTACAACACCGAGATCCGCACCTTCCCGGGCCGCCTCTGGCACAGCGTGCTGTACAGCGAACTGGAACAGCGCGAAAACTTCGAAGCCACCACGGAGAACGCCGACCAGGCGCCCTCCGTTAACTTCGAATGAGTACCGCGCTGACCCCCAACCGTCTCGGCGCCGCGCTGCGGCTCGGCGCCCTGCTGATGCTGGCGGCGCTGGCGCTGCCGGTGTCCGCCGCCCCGGACTTCCCGGAACTCACCGGCCGCGTGGTCGACAACGCCGAGCTGCTGTCGCCGGCCCAGGAACAGGCGCTCACCGAGCGGCTGGCCGCCGAAGAGCAACAAAGCTCCAACCAGATCGTGGTGGTCACCCTGGCGGACCTGCAGGGCTATGACATCGCCGATTACGGCGTGCGGCTGGGCCGCGAGTGGGGCATCGGCCAGGAGGGCACCGACAACGGCGCCCTGCTGATCATCGCGCCCAACGAGCGCAAGGTGCGTATCGAAGTGGGCTACGGCCTGGAAGGGGCGCTCACCGACGCCACCTCTTCCAGCATCATCCGCAACGACATCCAGCCCGCCTTCCGGCAAGGGGATTTCGCCGGCGGCATCAACGCGGCCCTCACCTCGATCTTCGCCGCCATCCAGGGCGAGTATCAGGCCCCGGCCGGTGGCGGCGACGCCGACCGGAAAGAAGCCTCCAGCCTGC
>Ga0208301_1000249_pt1 | contig 18138 bp, 12 predicted proteins | sample 25BtaG_FD_184100 | JGI IMG/M metagenome (GOLD analysis project Ga0208301, IMG submission 184100) | Marine viral communities from Cariaco Basin, Caribbean Sea - 25B_WHOI_OMZ_CsCl (SPAdes) (version 2) | ecosystem: Environmental > Aquatic > Marine > Oceanic | place: Caribbean Sea: Cariaco Basin...
AGAGCTCTTCTCCGCCGCGCGGATGGAGTTCAAGCACATGGAGTATTTCTACTTCCATAACTTCATCTACGAAGCGGTGTGGACGAAGAATGTGCGTCGCCTGCACGAGACCACACCGGTCTGGGACATCCTTCACAAGTACAGCCCGGACTACAAGGTGATCTTCATCGGGGACGCTACTATGGCGCCCTACGAAATCACCCATCCCGGCGGCTCCATTGAGCACTGGAACGAGGAAGCCGGTGCCACCTGGTTCCAGCGGGTTACCGACCACTTCCGCAAGGTGGTCTGGCTCAACCCGCTGCCGGAGAGTTACTGGGGCAGGGGAGGCTCACTGGGTATCACCCGGCAGTTGGTAGGGGATCACATGTATCCACTGACCATTGAAGGGCTGGAGTCGGCCATGCGCCACCTCAGCAAGTAATGAAAGCGGCTTGATCCCGCTCACAGACCGGAGTCAGACCGGTCACCCCAGGTGCAGCCCGGGCCGGTTCCCGGGCTGTTCTGTATCTGCTAAAGAATAAGACATTTTCAGTTAATGTCTCACTATGTTTCAATCACTTCCCGGAGTGACCGACGGCTTGCTGTGAAGGCTTGCCCGTCAAACTCCAAGGTTATGCCCTGGTTTGCGAGACGGAACCTCGCGCGGTATTCCGGGGCTCCCCACTTCAAGAACCTGCCAGGAAGGAACCTGTTTATGAACAAGAAACTGTTGCTTGCCAGCGTCGTTTTTGCCGGTATGGGCCTTGCCACTGTTGCCCAGGCAAACCCTGTGTGTGAAGCCCAGAAAGCCGCTGCCCCGGACCTTGTGGGCGCACGTGACAACGACACCGCAATCGAGGAGGTCTATTCGGCCATCGATGAGAATGCGAGCAGCGAGGCATCTGCCAATGTACTGAAGGAATCCGTAGGTCAGATCTACGCCGATAAGTCCATGGACGTTGAAGCCGCCACCAGGCTGATCGGTGAAAACTGCGAAGCGAAACTGGGCGCCTGATCCGGCTTCCCGGTGTCGGAGATAGCCGTACCGGCACCAAAACGGACATTAATGCCGCTTTTCCCCTTCGCCAGGTAAAGGGCCAAAAAAAGCCGATACACGGTTGAGTGTGTATCGGCCAAGCTCGGCATTTAACGCAAACACCTCCAGTAAGCGCCTGCGTCATCCACCTATCTAGCAGGATCGCTGCCACCTCCTGAAATTACCCTTCTAATCAATTTGGTACCCCTCCTGAAACGCGTTATAAACCGCGGAGCCTCGCAGATCTGTAAAAATAACTGACGGATTAACGCGAAAGCGATCACAGAGATCGTCAGCAAACGTGGTCGAACCGGGCAGGATCTACCTGAATAAGGACAAAACTGGTATTCTCGCCTTTCTTTTAAGGCTGATACTTTTGTCTGCTTGTTTTTTCGCTGGAACCGGTTCCGGTGGAATAACTGGTCGGGCGTCTGCGCAGAAAAAAAACCTCGCAGACTCCTTGACGGTATCCCGACAAGCTAAAGCAGTTCTTGGCTGGTCACGGCAGGGAATCCGGGGGTGGCGAGGCTGCGACACTATAATCATAAGTAACTACAGGAGATGGTGCGATGGACTTCGAACAGTTCTATCAGGACAAGTATCCCCCCGGTGTTCCGCGCGAGATTGATCTGAACAAATACCAGAGCATGGTTGATGTCTTCAACCAGTCGGTAAAAAAGTACGCTGATAAGCCGGCGTTCAGTGCGGTAGGCGTCACCATGACCTATGGTGAGCTCGACGCCCAGGCCCGCAACTTCGCTGCCTGGCTGCAGAACAAGACCAACCTGAAGCCGGGTGACCGCATCGCCGTGCAGATGCCGAATCTCACCCAGTACCCAGTGGTTGTCTACGGTGCCATGCGCGCCGGGCTGGTGGTGGTCAATACCAACCCGCTGTACACCACACGGGAGATGGAGCACCAGTTCAATGACTCCGGCGCCAAGGCGCTGGTGGTGCTGGCTAATATGGCGTCGAACGCCGAGAAAGTGCTGCCCCATACCGGTATCGAGCACGTCATCGTGACCGAACTGGCCGACATGCACTCGCCACTCAAGCGCACCCTGATGAACGCCGCGGTCAAACACCTCAAGAAGATGGTGCCTGCCTACAACCTGCCCCAGGCCCACAAGTTGCCTGCAGTACTTGCCGCCGGTGCGAAGGAAAAACTGGACGAAGCCCGGCCCACCCAGGACGACCTGGCGGTGCTGCAATACACTGGCGGAACCACAGGCGTAGCCAAGGGTGCCATGCTGACCCACGGCAACCTGGTCGCCAACTTGCTGCAGACACGCCCGTTGCTGGAAGACAAGATCGAAGAAGGCAAGGAGGTGATGATTGCGCCCCTGCCGCTGTACCACATTTATTCGTTTACCCTGAACTGCGGCATCATGCTGGAAGCAGGCGCCCATAATGTGCTCATCCCGAACCCGCGTGACATTCCGGCGTTCGTGAAGGAAATGAAGAACTACAAGTTTACGTCGTTTGTCGGGTTGAACACCCTGTTCAACGGCCTTATGGCCAACGAGGATTTCCGGAACCTGGACTTCAGCCAGATGAAGATGACCTCTTCGGGCGGCATGGCCCTTACCAGCGCCACCGCCAAGCGCTGGCAGGAAGTGACCGGTGTGGAGATCGCCGAGGGTTATGGCATGACCGAAACCTCACCGGTAGTAACCTTCAACCCGCCCAGCGCTATCCAGCTCGGCACCATTGGCCTGCCCATCTGTAATACCGTGTGCAAGACCGTGGATGAAGATGGCAACGACCTGCCGCTGGGTGAGCCCGGTGAGCTGTGCGTCAAGGGCCCCCAGGTCATGCGTGGCTACTGGCAGCGCCCGGAAGAAACCGAGAAGTCGTTCACCGCAGATGGCTTCCTGCGCACCGGCGATGTGGCGGTCATCCAGGAAGACGGCTATATCCGCATTGTCGATCGCAAGAAGGACATGATCATTGTCTCCGGGTTTAACGTGTACCCGAATGAGGTGGAAGACGTAGTAAGCAGCCACCCGAAGGTGCTGGAATGCGCTGCTGTGGGTATTCCTGACGAGAAGAGTGGCGAGGCCGTCAAGGTATTCCTGGTGCCGTCAGACCCGAGCCTGGAGGAAGACGAACTGCGGGAATTCTGCCGTGAGCGACTGACCGCGTACAAGGTTCCGAAATCGTTCGAAATCCGTGAGGAACTGCCAAAGACCAACGTTGGCAAGATCCTTCGTCGCGAACTGCGTGACGAAGAGATCGCCAAAAACTCGTAACCTGCGGTTTGACTGATGAAAAACCCCGCCCCGGCGGGGTTTTTCGTTTGTGGTCTGGGTTCCGTTACAATATCGCCCTCATTTACCAACCGGGCTATCCATGAGTAACACCCCCTCCGGCAATTCGTCTTCAACCCTTCCTGGTGAAAAGCCTTCAGTGGAGCATCCGCTGTTGACTGTTGACCACGTCAGGCAGCAACTGGGTGAATGCAACCAGCGTGAAACCGCCCGTATTCTGCGACTGCTGGCGAAAACCCGGAACAACCCTGATCAGCAACAGTTGGCCCGGGTAAACCGCTGGCTGGAACAGGGGCTGGCCAGGGTGGAGTCCCGCCGTCGGTCCCATCAGCCCGCCCGCTATCCGGAAGGGCTGCCGGTGTCCGAACGGGTTGACGACATCACCCGGGCCCTGGAGGAAAACCAGGTCATCATCGTGGCCGGCGAAACCGGTTCGGGCAAAACCACTCAGCTACCCAAGATCTGCCTGAACGCAGGACGTGGAACTCGGGGCCTGGTGGGGCACACCCAGCCACGGCGAATCGCTGCCCGCACCGTGGCTGGCCGTATCGCAGAAGAGCTGGGCCCGGACCAAGGCCGCCAGGTTGGGTACCAGGTTCGCTTTACGGATACCAGTAACGAGGATACCCGGCTGAAGGTGATGACCGACGGGATCCTGTTGGCTGAAATCCAGCACGACCGTTTCCTGGATGCCTACGATACGATCATTATCGATGAGGCCCACGAACGCAGCCTCAACATCGACTTCCTGCTGGGCTACCTGAAGCAATTGCTGCCCAGGCGGCCCGACCTGAAGGTTATCATCACCTCGGCCACCATCGAGGTGGAGCGGTTCAGCGAGTATTTCCACCAGGCGCCGGTGATTGAGGTTTCCGGTCGCACCTACCCGGTAGAGGTGCGCTACCGCCCCATGGCTGGAGACGCCGATGAGCGGGACCAGGGCTGGGGCGATGCAGTGGTGTCGGCGCTGAATGAAATCGAAGACCATGAGCGGGCCGAGAAAAAGCCACCAGGGGATATCCTTGTGTTCCTGCCCGGGGAAGGGGAAATCCGCGCCCTCAGTAAGCAGTTACGCCATGCCGACCTGCGTCATACCGAGGTACTGCCGCTCTATTCGCGGCTGAGCACGAAGGAACAGAACCGGGTATTTCAGTCCCACCGGGGCCGGCGCATTGTGCTCGCTACCAACGTGGCAGAGACCTCGTTGACGGTACCGGGTATCCGTTATGTCATTGACACCGGTGTGGCCCGGATCAGCCGTTACTCGGTACGTTCCAAAATCCAGCGCTTGCCGGTTGAGGCTATCTCCCAGGCCAGTGCGAACCAGCGGGCAGGGCGCTGCGGGCGCGTAGCACCGGGGATCTGCTTCCGGCTGTTTGATGAACAGGACTTCGTCAGCCGCGACGAGTTTACCGATCCGGAGATCCTGCGCACCAACCTGGCGTCGGTCATCCTGCAGATGGTGACCCTCGGGTTGGGGGATATTCGCCACTTCCCCTTCCTGGAGGCGCCGGACAACCGTCAGATCAATGATGGCTATAAATTGCTGGAAGAGCTTGGCGCTGTTTCCGGCAAACGCCGCATTACCAGCCTCGGGCGTACCATGGCCCGTTTGCCACTTGATCCACGGCTGGCCCGGATGTTGGTGGCCGCCAGCGAACTGGGCAGCCTGGCCGAGCTACTGGTCATTATTGCCGGGCTCAGTGTCCAGGACCCCAGGGAGCGACCGCAGGACAAGCAACAGGCAGCGGACCAGGCACACAGTCAGTGGAATGACAAAGAGTCCGACTTCATTACCCTGCTCAATCTCTGGAATGACTTCGAGGAGCAGCGTCAGGAACTGTCCGGTAACCAGCTCAGCAAGCACTGCAAGAAACAGTTCCTCTCCTACATGCGAATGCGGGAGTGGCGGGATATCCATCGTCAGCTCACCCTGTTGTGCCGGGAGCAGAGGTTCACCATGAATCGGGATACGGCCGGTTATGATGCCATACACAAGGCTGTACTGGCCGGTCTGTTGGGGCAGGTGGCGACCAAGCTGGAGAAAAGGGAGTACCTGGCTACCCGTAACCGCAAAGTGTTTATCTTCCCTGGCTCAAAAGTGGCGAAGTCTGCGCCCAAGTGGATCGTGGCCGCGGAGATTGTTGAAACCAGCCGGGTGTTTGCACGGATGGTTGCCAAAATCGACCCGGACTGGGTGGAGCCACTGGGTGAACACGTGGTCAAACGCCATTACTCGGAACCGCACTGGGAACAAAAACGGGCCCAGGTTATGGCCTTCGAGCGGGTCAGTCTCTACGGCCTGGACGTGGTCAGCCAGCGACGGGTGCCCTATGCAAAGATTGACCCGGTTACCTGTCGCGAACTGTTTATTCGTCGTGCCCTGGTGGAAGGCGACTACCGTACCAAGGCACCTTTCATTGCCCGTAACCGGGAACTGCTGGATACCGTCGAGAGTCTGGAGAACAAGACCCGGCGCCGGGATCTGCTGGTGGATGACGAGCAGCTTGTCGCTTTCTATAACGAGCGCCTCCCGGCGGAGATCGTCAGTGGCCGTCATTTCGAAAGCTGGTGGAAATCCCTGTCCGCGGCAGACCTGAAGTCCATGGAACTCACCGAGAAGGATATCCTGCAACGGGACCTGGACTACAGCGAACTGGAGCAATACCCGGACGAGCTGGAATGGGAGGGAGCGAAATACCCCCTGAGCTACGAATTCGAACCCACGGCTGAGGATGACGGTGTCACCATCCAGGTGCCGGTCATGGCGCTCAAGCAGTTGCCGGGGCATCGGCTGGACTGGTTGGTTCCTGGCCTGGTGAGGGAAAAGTGCATTGCCCTCGTCAAGGGGCTGCCAAAGGCCGTTCGCCGTAACTTTGTGCCGGTACCCGATTTTGTCGACGCGGCGTTGCAGAACATGGCGCCATCAAACCAGCCGTTGACCGAGGTGCTCGCTGACCAGCTGCGCCGCATGACCGGCGTCCGGATCGCGCCGGAAGACTGGCCAACCGATGAACTGCCCAGGCACCTGCGCATGAACCTGAAGGTGCTGGGTGAGGGCGGCAAGGTACTGGCACGGGGGCGGGACCCTGAAGTACTCCAGAAGAAACTGGAAAAGCAGGCGGAAGAAGCCCTCAGTCGGGTGGATGAGGCCGAGGGCAAGGCGGAACGGGTCCAGGCGTCTGACTGGCAGTTCGGCACCTTGCAGGAATCGGTTCATACCGACAGGGGTGGTATGCAGGTTACGGTCTATCCGGCGCTCGAAGACCTGGGCGGTGAGGTGCGGGAAACCCGTTTCCTGGATCCGCTGACGGCTTATGAAAGCCACCGTAAAGCAGTCGCGCGGCTGTTGTTGAACCGGCTCGGCAATTCCCTGGATCGCATAGATAGCCGGCTGCCCCGGTTTCGCCAGTCCGCGCTCATGTTTGCGCCGATGGGCCAGGCCCGGGCGCTGCTTGATGACTTTCTGCTGGCCAGTGCGGCCAATCACTTCCTGGGCGAGCCGGAACAGGCATCTGGAGCACTTCCGCGCAGCGGTACAGACTTTGACCTGGTTTATAACAATGGACGGGGAGATTTTCTGCCAGCGCTTGCGCAGGCTGACGAACAGCTCCACCAGGTGATGCAGGGCTATCACCGGGTGATGAAACAACTGAAAGGCAAGATCAACCTTGCCCTGGCCAATAGCATGGCGGATCTCAAGTTCCAGATGGAGCACCTGGTGTACCCCGGGTTCCTGGTGGCAACGCCCCCGCAGTGGCTGGCCTGCTTTCCCCGTTATTTCGAGGCTGCGGACATCCGGCTGGAGAAGATGCCCAGGGAAATGGGGCGGGAGAGGGAATTTCTGCACACGATTGCTCCCCTCTGGAGCCGCTACCAGCAAAAGCACGAGCAGCAGCGTCGTCAGGGCGCTATGGACCCACAGCTTACCCTCTACCGCTGGATGCTGGAGGAGTTCCGCGTATCCTGGTTTGCACAACAGCTGGGAACAGCCATGCCGGTCTCGGTGAAACGGCTGGACCGCCAGTGGGCGGAAGTTCGTCAGTAGTCAGTAACTGGAGCGGCTGCAACCCGCTGGTAGCCGGTCTTTCGGGCCGGTCGCCTTTCTCGTTTTCGGGTGGGGACCGGACTCCGGGGTTTGTGATAACATCCCCGCTAATTATCGGACAGGGATGTTTCACGCGTCCTGTTTAGCCTGCAGGATAGCTGTCCACAATAATTTCCAGAACAGTCGGGGTCCTACGTGAGCATCACCGCCATTATCACCGGTACCGGGTTGTATACACCGCCTGCCTCCATCAGCAATGAAGAACTGGTGGCTTCCTTCAATCGTTATGTCGAGCTCCACAATGAGCGCAATGCGGATGCCATTGCACGGGGAGAGATCGACCCCCTGCAGCCTTCAGCTGTGGAGTTCATCGAGAAGGCCTCAGGAATCAAGAGCCGTCACGTCATGGACAAGGACGGCATACTGGACCCGGAGCGGATGTGCCCGCGCCTGCCGGAGCGCAGTAACGACGAGCCTTCCATCCAGTGTGACATGTCGGTGGCTGCCGCCCGTGAAGCGTTGGCCCAGGCTGGCCGCACGCCGGAGGATGTGGATGCCGTCATTGTGGCTTGCTCAAACCTGCAGCGGGCCTATCCTGCGGTTGCCATCGAGGTTCAGGAAGCCCTGGGTATCGACGGTTTTGCCTACGATATGAACGTGGCGTGCAGCTCGGCCACATTTGGCATCCAGGCGGCTGCCAATGCGGTTGAAAACGGCACTGCCCGGGCCGTGCTGGTGATCAGCCCGGAAATCTGCTCCGGACATCTCAACTTCCGGGATCGCGACAGCCACTTCATTTTCGGCGATGCGTGCACCGCCGTGCTCGTGGAGCGTGACGACCAGGTAGCGGCAGGTCACGGCTTCGAGGTGCTGGGCACCCGCCTGAAAACCCGTTTTTCCAACAACATCCGCAACAACTTCGGCTTCCTGAACCGGGGTGACGAAAGCGGCATTGGCAAGCCGGACAAGCTGTTCGTGCAGCAGGGCCGCAAGGTATTCAAGGAGGTTTCACCCATGGTGGCAGAGCTGATTGTCAGCCACCTGGAGAGCCTGTCCCTGAAAGCGGAAGACCTGAGGCGTATGTGGTTGCACCAGGCCAACCTGAACATGAACCAGCTGATTTCCAGGCGCGTCCTTGGCCGTGACGCCACTACCGATGAAGCGCCGGTCATCCTGGACGAATACGCGAACACCAGTTCCGCCGGCTCTATCATCGCCTATCACCAGCACAAGGATGACTTTAGCCCCGGTGATCTGGGAGTGATCTGTTCCTTTGGCGCCGGCTATTCCATTGGCAGCGTGGTGGTGCGCAAGCGCTGATCCCATACCCGTTCAAGGCCGAACTTCTGGATGATGACTGCCAATCAGGAATGACCATGTTTCATGAAATGCCCAAAGCGGCTGCAACACTGACCCTGGCGGCGCTGCTGCTTGCCGGGTGTGCATCTTCCCCGGACCAGGTAGCTGATGAAACGGTCCAGCCCGATGAGCGGGTTTCCACCGAGACCGGACAAACGGGCAGTCGCGATCCCTGGGAGCCCTGGAATCGCCAGGTCTTCGCTTTCAACGAGACGGTAGACGACTGGGTGCTGCGGCCAGTGGCTGAGGGATATCAGTTCGTGATGCCCTCGTTCGCGGACCGGGCAGTGACCAATTTCTTCAATAACCTCACCGAAGTCCGCAACTTCGTTAACAGTGTCCTCCAGCTCAAGGGGGAACACGCCGTGGTGGCTGCAGGGCGGTTTACCTACAATACTGTCTTTGGTCTTGGCGGGTTGTTTGATGTGGCAACCGCCTTTGACCTGCCCGAGCGCCCGGAAGATTTCGGGCAGACCCTGGGGTACTGGGGCGTAGGGCCGGGCCCGTACCTGATGTTGCCGTTCCTGGGGCCATCCTCGCCGCGTGATTTCACCGGTTTCGCCACGGAAACCCTGACCTTCCCGTCACTGTGGGTTTACGCAGAGAGTCCTGATCGTTACTACGCCCTGGCCCTCGATGTTGTCGACACGCGGGCCGACCTGATTTCAGCAGAGCGCTTCATATCTGGTGACCGATATGTGTTCGTGCGTAATGCCTATCTGCAACGGCGGGAATACCTGATCAACGACGGCAAAGCTACTTCCGACCCCTTTACCAGCGGTGAAGAGGAAGACCTGATGCTGGACAACTTCTGAGCTCGTCCAAACGGCGATATTCTACGCGGGAAAGTGAACCGGTCGGTGTGTCATGGTGACAGTCAGCGACCGCCGACGGTATCATGGGAGCATCATAATGCGGGCCTTCGACTGAAAGGGACGGGCCCGGTAATTCCGGCCGCCAGCTGACTGGATCTTCATGTACTACGACTTCTTCGGGTTTCGGGAGCCGCCGTTCTCAATTGCGCCGGACCCTCGATATCTGTACCTCAGCGAACGCCACAAGGAAGCCCTGGCTCACCTGATGTATGGCGTCCAGGGGCAGGGTGGCTTCGTGGTGATCACCGGTGAGGTAGGTACCGGCAAGACCACCATCAGCCGCTGTTTCATCGAGAATGTTCCCGATCACGTCGACATCGCGCTGATCCTTAACCCACGCTTGTCTGCCCGTGAGTTACTGGCGTCCTTCTGCGATGAGCTGGGCATCCCCTACGCTGAAAATGCCACCATCAAGCAACTGATTGACCGGATCAACCAGCACCTGCTGGAAGCCCATGCCCGCGGGCGCCACCAGGTACTGATGATCGACGAGGCCCAGAACCTGTCCGCGGAAGTGCTGGAGCAACTGCGCCTGCTCACCAACCTTGAGACGGCGGAAAAGAAACTGCTGCAGATTGTCCTGCTGGGCCAGCCGGAACTGAAAGAAATGCTCGACCGGCCGGAACTGCGGCAACTCAACCAGCGGGTCACCGCGCGTTACCACCTGGATGCCCTGGAGCGGGAGGAATTGCCGGCTTACCTGCATTACCGACTGGGAGTGGCCGGGGTCAAGGTGGAACTGTTCAGTCCGGCGACAACCCGCCTGCTGTTCCGCAAGAGCCATGGTATTCCCCGGTTGATCAACCTGCTCAGCGACCGGGCCCTGCTGGGGGCCTACAGCGAGGGTGTCCAGCATATTGAGCCCCGTCACATCCGCGCCGCCGCAAAGGAAGTCGGTGGCCTGGCGTCGCGCCCGTCGCCCAATGCTGTGCCCCCTGTGCTTCGCCTGGTAACCGTGGCCGCTGTCGTTGTCGCATTGGCGGTTGCTGCATGGGCGGTGGTTGACCAGCGCCAGGGGGCTGCCATTCCCGAGCAGCTGGCGGCTGCCGGAGGCGCGCAGGGAGGAGACGCTGTTGAAACATTGCCGGGGCCGGGCAGTGAGGAAGGTGACCCGAATGATCCGGTGTCCACCGCCGGCGGCGACGATTCCGCCGAGGCGCAGGTCGCGTCGGGCACCGTCGAGCGTCAACAGGATGCGGTCAATGAGGCCCCTGAGCTACCTGCCTTTGACCTCGAGGAGCATGGCCTGTCAACGGCGGATGCCTATGCCGGCCTGTTCCGCCTGTGGGGCTTTGACTGGGATCGAAGTGCCTATCCCTTCGCCTGTGACTATGCCGATGCTGCGGGATTGCGTTGCATGCATCGCCAGGGGAGTCGGCGCAGCATGGAGGCTATCAACCGACCTGCGGTTCTGGATCTCCGTGGGCCCGGAGGAGAACGAACATACGTCACCCTGCTTCGCCTGAAGGGCGATGTGGCCACAATTGCTACCAGGGAGGGGACGCTGGATGTATCGTTCAGCGACTTGGAAGACTACTGGTACGGCCAGTTTTCAGTGCTCTGGCAACTACCGCCCTATATGGCATGGGGGGGTGACCCGTCGGAGTTGCCCCGCAATAACCGCGAGGGTGTATGGCTCAGCGCCAGGATGATGCAGTTGGTCGGGATGCATGCCTCGGACCGTGAAGAAGTCGACCGGGTAAGTCGTATGATCCGCAACGAGCAGGTTCGCTGGTACCAGAAAGTCAAAGGCCTTAAGCAGGACGGGGTGGTCGGTGCCATGACCCTGATCCAGATGAGTAACGACCTGGACGCCGGCGTGCCTCGCCTTGTGCCCAGTGATGCTGCCATGGTCGCCCCCGTTGAAACCGGTCAGGCGACCCGGCCAAGGTCAGGGTAGTTCGAAGTATGTCCTACATTCTGGAAGCACTGAAGAAGTCCGAGTCCGAGCGCAACCAGGGCAGGGTGCCAGACCTTGGCCAGCAGGTTCGCATGATTCACCGGCGTCATCGTCGGGGTATCCCCGCCCTCGGCTGGCTGGCGATCGCCCTGACCCTGAATGCACTGGTGCTCGGGGTGCTGTTCTGGCCGGACAGCGGCCTTTTGCGGACCACGGTCGTCCCGGACCCGGCCCCAGCGCAGCACCAGGCGAACATGTCTTCAGTATCATCGACACCCAGCCCGGCGGCGGACTCCCCCACTGCGACAGAAGCGGTTCCCCAGGGCGGCACCGGGGCAGGCGCGCAGCCCTTGACCGAAGCGCCGGGGGAAATTGCTGAGGCTACCGGTGACCTTGATGGGGCCGGGGTAGTGGTACTGGATACGCTGGACGAAGCGCCTACGGTTATTGTCCCGACCGTTCGCCCTGCCAACCCAGATGGCAGTGACGACGCCTATTCACCGGCACCCTGGGAAGGTCGGGTTCCCCATCTGGTGGAATTGCCCATGGCCTTCCAGCGGCAGGTACCTGACCTGGTGTTCAACAGCCATGTCTACTCCTCACGCCCATCGGCTCGCAGTGTGATGATCAATAATCGCTACCTGCGGATGGGGGATACCCTGGGGCCGTTAAGGATCGAGAATATAACCGAGGATGGCGTTGAGCTCAGTATGGATGGCCAGCGCTTCCGGGTGGGTGTGGTCCGTGACTGGAGCAGCCCCCGCTAATGCCCCTGAGTGACGACGTAAAGGCGGAAATCCAGCAGGGTTATCGCGATGTACTGACAGGCAAGGGTATCCGGGCCCGCTATGGGCAGCGGCTGATGATTGCCGAGATAGCCCGCTATATGGGAGATATCACCGAGGATGACGGCAAGCGCACTTCCGCGCCGGCAGCCTGCGTGGTGGAGGCTGGTACCGGTACCGGCAAGACCCTGGGCTACCTGATTGCAGCTATTCCGGTCGCTCGGGCGCTGGGCAAGACCCTGGTGATTTCCACGGCGACGGTGGCCCTCCAGGACCAGATCATCAGCAAGGACCTGCCGGACCTGGAGAAGCACACCAGGCTTAGGTTCGAATGGACCCTGGCAAAGGGGCGGGGCCGCTATCTCTGCCTGTCTCGCCTGGAAACCCGCCTGCAGGATGAAGGCCATGGTGACAGCGATACCATGCCGCTATTCCTGCTGGATGAGGGCAGGGAACAGGAACCTGGTACCCGGGAGTTCTTCGAGGAACTGCTGGGGCAGTACGGTTCCAGGCAATGGGATGGCGACCGGGATCACTGGCCCAGCACCATCCCGGATGACATCTGGCGCCAGGTCACCACTGACCATCGTCAATGCACCAATCGTCACTGTGCCTATTTTGACAACTGCGCCTTCTTCGACGCTCGCAAGGGCCTGGAAACCGCTGACGTGGTGGTGGCCAACCATGACCTGGTGCTGGCTGACCTGGCCCTCGGCGGCGGTGCTATCCTGCCAGAGCCGGAGAACGCCCTCTACATCTTTGACGAGGCCCACCACCTGCCGGACAAGGCCCTGAACCACTTCGCCGCTTCGGTGCCGCTCAACAGTACTCGCCAGTGGCTCAAACAGCTGGGCCAGGCCCTGGTGAAGATCCAGCCCTGGTTACCACCATCCACTGTGGCCAGTCGCACCGTGGAAAAGGTGTCTGAAGCCTCCCGTCAGCTGGAAGACTGCCTCAACCGGGTCCAGGAACACCTGCTGAACAGTATCCAGTGGGAGTTTTCCGATGAGCGCCGCACGGCCCAGTGGCGTTATCCGGAAGGAGAGTTGCCTGAGCAGTTGCTGGCCCTGGCCACGGAAACCCGCGCCGCGACGGCAGGACTGGTTCGTCACCTGGGCACAATGGCGGACGAGCTCCAGAAAGGGTTTGACGAACGCAAGGACCATGAACTGGACCGGGACACGGCGGAAGCCTGGTATCCGGTGATCGGCAGTTTCCATGCCCGCGCAGAGGACCAGTCCCGGCTTTGGGCCGCCTGGTGCGAGTCCCCGGCGCCCGCTTCGGATGACGACAAGCCGGCGCACCGGCCGCCACCTCCGGCCCGTTGGGCGGTGCGGCAACGCTGGGACCATGCCGAGGAGGTCACCCTGTACAGCAGCCCTGTACTGGCGGATAACCTGCTCTATTCGAGACTCTGGTCCCGGGCCCATGGCGCGGTGTTAACCAGCGCCACGCTGACTGCACTGGGGCGGTTCGACCGCCTGCGTTCCCGCGCGGGCCTGCCTGCCGACAGTCGGTACCTGGTGGTGCCCAGTTCCTTCCGATATGGTGAAATGGCGACGGTGCAAGTGCCCCCCATGGACGCTCTGCCAACGGATACGGAAGGCTTTACGGCAGCCCTTGTGAAGCGGCTGCCGGAATTGTGGGCGGCGGAAAAGGCAACGCTGGTGCTGTTTACCTCACGCCGGCAAATGAACGCAGTGCGTGACCGGCTGGCCCCGGACCACCCGGGACTGATTACCACCCAGGACGATATGGCCAAGGGTGAGGTGCTGCGGCATCACTGCGAGAGGGTAGACGCGGGCAAGCCCTCGGTTCTGTTCGGTGTCGCCAGTTTCGCCGAGGGCATAGACCTGCCAGGGCGTTACCTGGACCACGTGGTAATCACTCGCCTGCCGTTTTCTGTGCCGGACGACCCTATCGAGGCCAGCTTGGCAGAGTGGGTCACCAGCCGTGGCGGTAATCCGTTCATGGAAATTACCGTACCTGACGCTTCCGTCAAGCTGGTACAGGCGGTGGGCCGACTGTTACGTACCGAGTCGGACACCGGTCGGGTATCCATCCTGGACCGACGCATTGTCAGCCGCCGATACGGACAGCTGTTGCTCGATGCCTTACCACCATTCCGAAGAATCATTCAGTAACGCTTCTGTGGTCCCGGCAGCAGTTGCATTTGAGGAATATGGGCTACACTGAGTATTCGGAGACTCTCTATTCTCAAAAAGAATGAAAACAAACATCTTTATGCGTATTCTGGTAATAACACTGACAAAACCGTGACGCATAGCCGGTGGCAGGGCGCAAAGTCCTGAATCCGCTTAGGGAGCGAAAGGATCAATGAAATTACAGCAGCTGCGTTATATCTGGGAAGTCGCCCATCACGACCTCAATGTTTCTGCTACGGCCCAAAGTCTGTTCACCTCTCAGCCTGGTATCTCCAAGCAGATCCGGCTACTGGAAGATGAGCTGGGTATCGAGGTGTTTGCCCGCAGCGGCAAGCATCTGACCCGGATTACACCCGGTGGCGAGACCATCATCCGCGAGGCTGGCGAAATCCTGCGACGGGTCGAAGGCATCAAGAAAATCGCCCAGGAGTTCTCGAATCAGCGCAAGGGTGACCTCAGTATTGCCACTACCCACACCCAGGCCCGGTATGCGCTGCCGCCGGTCATCCAGGGCTTTATCGAAGCCTACCCGGATGTATCCCTGCATATGCATCAGGGTACACCCATGCAGATTTCGGAGATGGCTGCCAACGGTGCAGTGGACTTCGCGATTGCCACCGAGGCCATGGAGCTGTTCAACGACCTGATCATGATGCCCTGCTACCGCTGGAATCGGTGCGTCATTATGCCCCGGGACCATCCGCTCACCCAGCTGTCTGAACTGACCTTGCCGGAGCTGGCCCAGCACCCGCTGGTCACCTATGTGTTCGGGTTCACCGGCCGTTCCAAGCTGGATGAGGCGTTTCAGGCCGAAGGACTGGAACCGAAGGTGGTATTCACAGCTGCCGATGCCGACGTCATCAAGACCTATGTGAGACTGGGGCTCGGAGTAGGGATTATCGCGTCCATGGCCTATGACCCGGAAGCCGATTCGGATCTGGTGGCCCTGGATGCCAGCAAGCTGTTCCGTCCCAGCGTTACCCGGCTTGGCTTCCGCAAAGGGACCTTCCTGCGTGGTTACATGTACGATTTCATGGAGAGATTTGCCCCACACCTGAGCAGGGACATGGTAAATGAGGCCGTTGCCCACCAGGGTAGCCGGCAGGAAATCGAAGACCTTTTCCGTGATGTGGAGCTGCCGGTCTACTGACCGGTCAGCTTCCGGGTGTCAACGTCAGGCGCTGCCAATGTCGCTGGCAATCAGGTTGCCAGCGTGCAGTCCGCATTCCTTCTGGGTGGCTTCTTCCCACCACCAGCGGCCCTCCCGTTCGTGCTGTCCGGGGAGCACCGGGCGTGTGCAGGGCTGGCAACCGATGCTGACAAAGCCCCGCTCATGGAGCTTGTTGTAGGGCGCCTCTGAAATACGGATATAGTCCCAGACCTCCTTTGACGTCCAGTTGGCAAGGGGGTTGAACTTCACCAGTTCTCCGCTTCGACCTTCAAAGGCATCGTCGAGCTGTACCACCGGCACCTCATTGCGGGTGCCCGGGCTCTGGTCCCGGCGCTGGCCGGTAATCCAGGCATCCAGGGTTTGCAGCTTCCGGCGCAGGGGTTCGACCTTGCGGATACCACAGCACTCCCCGTGGCCGTCCTCGTAGAAACTGAAGAGGCCTTTTTCGGTTACCAGCGATTGCACCGCTTCCGCATCCGGAAACTGGAACTCAATCTCGAGACCATAGTGCTTGCGGACCTGTTCGAAGAATTCATAGGTCTCCGGATGCAGGCGGCCGGTGTCCAGGGAAAACACCCGCAACCGGTCTGTGAGCTTGTGAGCCATTTCGATCAGGGCAACATCTTCGGCTCCACTGAAGGAAATGGCGATTTCATCGTAACGGGCCAGCGCGGCCTTGAGGATGGCCCGGGGGCTTTGTCCATCAAGCTCTTTCTGAAGTTGTTCAATCTCGCTCATCGGAAGTCTGGTCCCATTGCAGGGCGTCGCCCGGACCGACCGGGTCCGGAGGATGCTGGTTATTGGATGGTGGCGCCAATCTATCACCGGAACGCAGGTTGCTGAAGGAATCTGCAATCATAAGGTTATATCAACGGTCGGGGCACAGCCCGGTCGAACGTGATGGACGGTGCATTCCCCGCGCGTTTTTTCTATCATAGCCGCGCGATTTGCCATTAACCCCATTGCCGCTAGCCGGCGACTGACAGGAGACCACCGTGGAACTTGCGTGCCTTGACCTTGAGGGAGTACTGATCCCGGAAATCTGGATTGCCTTTGCGGAAAAAACCGGTATTGAGGAGCTCAAGGCCACCACCCGGGATATTCCTGACTACGATGTGCTGATGAAGCAGCGCCTGCGTCTGCTGGACGAACACGGCTATGGCCTGCCAGCAATCCAGGAGGTTATTGGTGAACTGGATCCGTTGCCCGGTGCCCGGGAATTCCTCGACTGGTTGCGTGACCGCTTCCAGGTGGTGATCCTGTCGGATACCTTCTACGAGTTCGCCATGCCGCTGATGAAAAAGCTGGGGCATCCCACATTGCTGTGTCACAAGCTGGAAGTTGACGAAAATGGCCGCATCATTGACTACCTGCTGCGCCAACGTGACCCCAAGCGCCAGTCGGTCCGGGCCTTCCAGTTGCTCAACTACCGTGTAATCGCCGCAGGCGATTCCTATAACGACACTACCATGCTGACCCAGGCGGAAGGTGGCATTCTGTTCCATGCGCCCCAGAATGTGATTGACGAATTCCCTCAGTTCCCTGCAGTGCACGACTTCGAGGAGCTCAAGAAGACCTTCCTGTCACTCAGTCACCGCCACTGACGGGAGGTTCACGCAGGCGCGCCTGGAGGCGAGGCTGGTTCAGGCCTGCACTCAGGCGCTGCCTTCACTGCGTTGCAGGCCTCCCATGGCCTCCAGGGTGTCTAGCAGACGTTGTATCTTGCTGAGAGACTCCTGGTACTCATCCTCCGGATCGGAATCCGCCACAATACCGCACCCCGCCCAGGCCCGGATGGTCCCGTCTGGCCAGGTCTGAAGGCTGCGTATGGCAATATTGCTCACCAGGTGATTGTTCGCATCCCACCAGAACAGGGTGCCGCAATAGGGGCCCCGGACGTGGGATTCCAGTTCGTCGATGATTTCCATCGCCCGCCGTTTTGGTGCGCCGGTAATGGAGCCTCCCGGGAAGGCGCTCAGCATGGCCTCGAAAGGAGTAATTCCACGCTTGAGCAGACCGGTAACGGTGCTGACCAACTGGTGGACATTGCGATAACTCTCCACCTCGAACAACTGCGGTACCTTTACTGAGAATGGCTTGCAGAAGTGAGAAAGGTCGTTGCGGATCAGGTCCACGATCATCAGGTTCTCGGCCCGGTCCTTGGCGTTGTTTACCAGGTCTTCTGCCAGCGTCCTGTCCCTGTGCGGGTCTTCGCTTCGAGGCCTGGTACCCTTGATGGGTTTGCTGGTAACCCGGCCGTTGTCGATTTCCAGAAACAGTTCCGGTGACACGCTCAGCAGTTGCCACGACCCTGCGTCCAGGTAGCCTCCATGGGGCACGGGTATCGCATCCGCCAGTGCCTGCCACGCCTGCCAGGGCGAGCCCTCGAAGGTACCTTCAAACTGTTGTGACAGGTTGGCCTGGTAGCAGTCGCCGGCCTGGATGTACTCGAGCACCTGTCCGACCCCCTTCCGGTACTGCTCGGGCGTGCAGCACGCCTGGAAGTGACGGGTCATCCGGAAGGTATCAGCGGGCTCTGTGGGGGAG
>Ga0208301_1000263_pt1 | contig 17540 bp, 28 predicted proteins | sample 25BtaG_FD_184100 | JGI IMG/M metagenome (GOLD analysis project Ga0208301, IMG submission 184100) | Marine viral communities from Cariaco Basin, Caribbean Sea - 25B_WHOI_OMZ_CsCl (SPAdes) (version 2) | ecosystem: Environmental > Aquatic > Marine > Oceanic | place: Caribbean Sea: Cariaco Basin...
CCCCTGCGGCAGTTGTGGAATACGCAATCAAAAAAGGTGCATCTGTAGATGAGCTTGAGAAGCTCTTGACATTACAGGAGCGCTATGATGCTAACCAGGCCAGGAAGTCCTACAATAAGGCTATGGCGGATTTCAAGGCCAATCCGCCGAAGATAGAGAAGGACAGAACAGTCAAGTATGGTAACACTCAATATAACCATGCTTCTCTATACAATATTACTGAAAAGGTCAATGCTGAATTAAGTAAGCATGGCCTCTCTGCTTCCTGGGCGACAAAACAGAATGGCGCGGTTTGTGTTACTTGTAAGATAACCCATGTCCAGGGCCATAGCGAGGAGACTACTCTACAGGCTCCATCCGATATATCCGGTAGTAAGAATGCTATCCAAGCTATCGGATCAACGATAACATATCTTCAGCGCTATACTTTGTTGGCGCTCACAGGCCTTGCAACACATGAGGATGATGACGGTCAGGCGGCGGCAACAGAGTATATAGATGAGAAACAACTTGGTGAGATAACGGATTGGATTGCTCATACAGATACCGATATAAAAAAGTTCTGTAAGCATTTTGGTATCGAAGCCGTTGAGAAGCTTCCTAAGAGCAAATTCAATCAGGCCATTGTTGCTCTTACAGCCAAGAAAGGTGGCCCCAAATGATTATTTCAAAACACCCTCAAGGCACACCTGAATGGTTAACAGAAAGAGCCGGCATTCCTACAAGCTCTAGTTTCGATATGCTTATAACGAGTGTCGGCAAACCCTCCAAGCAGAGGCAGAAGTATTTATATTCTCTCGCGGCTGAGAGGCTTACAGGAGTAAAGATAGAACATTATCAAAGTCAATCTATGCAGAATGGCATTGCACTAGAGGATGAGGCGCGATCCACATATGAGTTTATTACCGGGAATGAGGTAAAACAGGTCGGAGTATGTTTCCCTGATAAAAGAAAACTATATGGGAGTAGCCCTGATGGGCTCGTTGGCAAGAATATAGTTTTGGAGGTCAAATGTCCTGAACCTCACACGCATATTGGGTATCTTTTAGATAATAAGCTTCCTATAAAGTATTTTGCACAAGTACAAGGGCAACTACTCGTAACAGATAGAAAATATGCACACTTCTTTAGTTATTATCCGGGACTTAAACCTTTACTTATTGAGGTAGAACAAGACAATAAGTTTCTTGACGCTCTAGCAATAGAGCTTGAAATATTTTGTAAAGAACTCGACGAGATAACCGAAAAACTACAGGGGGCGTAATGGAAAAAAATAATCAGTTGGCAATAATAGTAAAAGAAAGCAAGTTAGAACCTTCAAAGGCGAAATATATCTTAGAACAATTCCAAGATTACTTCGAGATAGCTGCTGAGTGGGAAGTAAAGGCAAAGAATATAGTAGTTACTAAAGAAACTCAAACAACAGATATGGAGATGGCCCGGACTGGTCGATTATTTCTCAAAGAGAAGCGCGTAGCTGTTGAGAAAGCTCGGAAGAAATTAAAGGAACAGGCCCTGAGAGAAGGCAAAGCCATTGACGGCATAGCTAACGTCTTAAAAGCTCTTATCATTCCTATAGAGGAACATCTTAATAAGCAGGAAAACTTTGTTAAGATAAAAGAAGAAGAAAAGCGTGAGGCTTTGCGTGTTGAAGCAGAGAGAAAGATGGAGGAGGAAAGGATAGCTAAAGAGAAAGCTGAAGCCGAAGAACAGGCTAGGATCCGTGCTGAAAATGAAAAGCTTAGAAAAGAGGCTGAGGCACGGGAGGAAAGACTAGCCAATGAGCGTAGAATACATGATGAAAGTATCGCAAAGGAACGTGCAAAGGCTGATGCAGAAAGAAAAGCTATTGAGGATAAGGCAAGGAAAGAACGTGAAGCTGCTGAGCAAAAGGCACGAAAAGCCAAAGAGGAACAAGAGAAAAAACTTGCAGACGAACGAGCCAAAGCAGAAGCCAAAAGGAAAAAGGCGGAGGCAAAGGCAGAAGCAGAACGCAGAGAGAAAGAACGCCTTGCCGAACTGTTAAAGAATCAGATTACCTGTCCTAAATGTAAGCATAAGTTTCAGTTAGAGGACGGCAAATGCCAAAAGTAGCTGCTAAAGTTATACATACACAGATAGAAAATAATCAAATGTTTGCTACTTTGCAATGCAATGGCAAGCTCCCTCAGAAAGGACAGGCTTGTACTGTCAAGTGGGGATCTATTCGTACACTATCTCAAAACTCCTTATATTGGGTTTTCCTAACCTGGTTAATCAATGACGCAGGCTTAAAGGATCATGGCCATTTCAGCGTCGAGGCCCTACATCTTGATTTGAAGGCTTATATTCTCTCTGAAAAAATCTTTGACCGGGGCAAATTTAAGGCCATCGAGGAGGCCACAACGACTGACCTTACAAAATCAATGTTCGCGGAATATATGGGAAGGGTTGACGATATTATTAAGGATATTTTTAATATTGATACGGCCCCTTTTTGGATAAGGTATGATAAAGAGTTTAAGATATAGGAGGTCTTATGCAGCCTACATCCTTACAGGCTTACGATGAAGTGAAAAAGACTTTGGGAAGAAGGCAATCTTTTGTATTTATAGGTATAGACACCGCCGGTTCTGTAACTAATAGCGAGCTTGCTACGCAACTCGATTGGCCCATTAATACTATAACCCCACGCGTCTTTGAGCTACGGAAGATGGGCCTTGTGAAAGAAGATTGCAAGCGTAAGTGTACTGTTACCGGCCGCAGAGCTATTGCTTGGCGTGTCAGAAGGCTGGATGAAATCAAAGAAAAACAGATGGAGCTGGAATTAAGAACTTGACAAAACACAAAAGATATGGTAAACTATAAGAAAATAAAAAGGGGTGATAAAAAATGCGCTCAATAAGCAAGAAAGTTTTTGAAGAAATGTATAACTCGATGACCAATTATCAACTAGCTGATAAATTGGGTGTGAGCATAGGAACCATAAAAAATCTTCTCAAGAAATATAATATTAAACCAAAGGGTAAGGGGAACCGTTTACCCAAAAGCTCTATTCGACTTACATAGGGGGCTAGTGTGCAATATCTACACATCAAGCAACTCGAAAAATACCACCCAAAATATAAAGACAGAACCCTCCAATGGGCCAAAATACATTTCAAAATGGTTCAAGGTGATCCGGATTGTGAGCTTATAGAGAATGAAATTGACTGGGCTAGGCTCATAAAATTCATTCTTCTTGAATTACAGGCTCAGCGACCAATACCGTTAAATGAACAATACCTAGTTAAAAAAGGGTTTAATCTCAAAAAACGACCTATCTCTGCAACACTAAACGTGTTACATAACTTTATAGAGTTGTGTACAGAAAATAAGATACACGACTACGTAGATAAAGAGAAAGATAAAGAGAAAGAAGTAGATAGTAAGAGTAAAACTTCTGTTACCAATCAAGATTTTGTAAAATCCTTAAAAACCAATCCCGCTTACGAGCACATCAACATAGACATTGAGCTAGCCAAGATGGACGCTTGGCTATCTACCCACAAGGGCCGGCAGAAGACACGCCGGTTTGTAGTGAACTGGCTTAACAAGATAGATAGGCCTATTGGTAAAGTAAATACAAGGTCAAATGTCCATATACCACCAAAGACCCGAAAGTCCGAGAAACCCTTTGCTGATCCGAAAATACCGACATTAATACATAAAACCCTGGAGAATATGAAATGAGTATAACCTTGACCGAAAAAGTGATAATCGTGCTTATAATATTTATGCTAGGCTATGTAGTGGCTGCAGAATCAAGAATTGGAACTTATACAATAACCTTTTACTCAACTGGAGAGGAGGGTGGAAATGGTAAATGGGGTGATCTTAACGCTATGGGTGGTACTCTTAGGTATGGTGATATTGCTTGCGATCCAGCTATACCGTTTGGCACAGAGTTTATTATTGATTACGAGGGGCTTCAATTACCTAAGCCTGAAAATGGCACTTTTGTGTGCCGGGATCGAGGAAGTGCGATCAAAGGTAATAAAATTGACATCTTCATACCCAAATGGATGGGGGGAGTCGAAAGATGTTTTAGACTTGGGAAATTACAAATGAAAGTGAGGAGAAAATGAATAACACAGTCAAAGGAATTGTGGCAGGTTTTGTTATTGCGCTGACTATCGGTATGAGCGCTGGGAGTATGTTTTATGTTTTGAAGAAAGTCAGAGAACACGATAAGATATTTACTCAGCACGCACAAGCTGTACAAATGATTTGGGATAAGATGAAAGCGGAAGAAATAAAAGGAAAGAAAAGTGGAAGAAAAAGATAGGTTATTGAACGAAGGCTTCCATAAGCAACAAGGGGCCGCGAAATATAGCATTAATTCTAGAGCACAGCTTGAGGGCCTTCTCAAGCACTCAAAGGATCACAAGAAAAGTGTTACAAAATCGCCCTGCAAGAGTTGTAAACAGGGCTGGCATTATAAAATACGCAATAACTGGACAAAATGTAACCTGTGTGGTTACAGAGGATATAAATTACCATGATAGCCGCTTGTATTGGTGGGCTTGTAGCTTACCAATCGCTCATTAGACACAAACGCTAAGAGGAGTATACAAGCTGGAAATAAGGCAAACTCCATATCGGAATGATCCGAGAGCGGCTATTCAGGAGGAAACATGAAAAAGCAAAATGTAGCAGTCGTGGGCGGTGCAGGATTTTTGGGGTCGCATTTAGTGGACTATCTTATAGAGTGCAAAAACAATGTCCTAGTATTGGATAATCTTATTGCCGGTCGCAAGGAGTTCATAAACCCAGAGGCTAGGTTTCTTTGGTGCGACATTACTCACTCGGAAGCGGAATTGAGGAAAATATTTACTCAGTATGATATAGACTATGTCTTTAATTATGCAGCGATCCCCTATGTGCCGGTATCCTATGAGCGGCCTCTCCATACCTTTGACATAAATGCGCGCGGGGCCTTAATGGTAATGAACGCGGCCCAGGAGTGTGGAGTTAAAGGCATATTGCAGGTATCCTCTGCTGAGATTTATGGAGATGCTAGTGGTAGAATTGATGAACAATGGCCGGCCCATCCTCATTCCACATATGGAGCTTCAAAACTTGCCATTGATACAATGGTGCAGACACGTTTTAAAGAGTCGTGTTGCCCGGCCATAGCTCTTAGGCAATTCAACTGTGTAGGCGAGCGCGATGTTCTACACCCCTATGTTATCCCGGAAATCTATAAACAACTTTGCAAAGATGACCTAGTATGGCTTGGTAATAACTCCTTCCGAGATTTTATGTATGCTAGGGATGCCGTGAGAATGGCCGTTGAATTGCTTGAAAAAGGTAAGTATGGCGAAGTCTATAATCTCGGCTCAGAGGAAGGGATTAAGATATATGATTTGGCCCGCTTGATGGGCATACTTATGCGAAAAGAGATTTTTGTTGAGGAAGATGATACCCGTAAGCGCAGGTGGGAAGTATGGCATTTACAGTCTGACAACACCAAAATCTACTCAACCATAGAGGCTAGACCCCAGATTTCACTTGAGGATGCCCTGAGACGCACGATTGCGTATTATGATAGGGAGGAGACCACATGGGCCTTTTAAAAGTATCAGAGCCCCTATTGCGGGGCAATGAGAAGGCATATCTATGTCAAGCAATAGACGAAGGTGAGGTTTCCAGTCAGGGTCGCTTTGTTCGGCTCTTTGAGGAGGCTTTTGCCAAGTGGGCCGGCACGAAATATGCAATAGCGGTCTGCAATGGTACGGCAGCTCTTGAAACTGGTCTATATGGCATGGATTTAAAACTCAAAAGCATAATTGCTGTACCAAATAATACGATTATAAGTTGTTTTTTTGCTGCAATGCGAGCAGGTTTGCGACCATCGCCCTACGAAACTACCGATCCTTTTATGGAAATAACAGAAGAAAATGTAATGCGATGTCATTTATTCGGTACTTTTACAGAAGCCATAGCTTTTAGAGCCATTGATGATTGTTCCCAATATTGGAAACCTTTTCAACCTCAAGAAGTGGCTTGTTACTCCTTATATGCAAACAAAATTATTACATCTGGAGAGGGTGGCATTATTACAACCAACAAAAAAGAGATATATGAAAGATGTAAAAAATATAGAAATCTTTGTCATGCAGGTCAAAGATTTATACATGATGATTATGGATACAATTTTCGTATGTCAAATTTACAAGCTGCAGTTGCACTCGCACAACTTGAACAGATAGATAAATTTGTCGAAAAGAAAAGGCTTATGGCTAGTTGGTATGTTAATAATTTGCCCGATAATGCAATCCCTATGTTTGGTATGGATGTTCCTTGGATGTATCTTATTAAGACCCCGAAAGATGCAGGAATGATGGTATCAAAATTATATAATCGTGATATAGAATGTAGACGATATTTTTTCCCTTATCATAGGCAACCATTTCTTTTGACATCAAATAGGATTATTATGGATAAGCCCTATCCACATAATTTATTTCCATATTCAAATGAAATGTGGGATCACGCTTTTTATTTACCATCAGGATTAACATTAACAGAAAGGGATATAATCTATGTTTGCAGAAACTTACGCGAAATACTATAATCTTCTTAATTCTGACAAGCCCTATAAAAAAGAAATAAACTTTGTTTGTAAATGGGCGGAGAAACCTAAGTCTATACTAGACATTGGATGTGGGACTGCTAACTATTGGAAATATTTTCCAAGCCATACTTTAATTATAGGAATGGAAGAATCAAAAGACATGATAGATAATTCGAAAAAATATAAAGATAGGATTATATGTACCGATATTATGGATTTATTTTCACCCGAACTCTATAGAGACAAATACCCACTACACCCTCGCTTTGATTGTGCAACAGCCCTCTTTGATGTCATTAATTATATTCCTCAACATAATTGGTGGAAACGCATACCATTAAAAAAGGGTGGCCATTTTATATTTGATGTCTGGGATAAAAAGAAAGCCGATCGGGATGGATTTAAAGTAACTGTGAAGCGTAAAGGTGGCGTTACTAGAGTAATAACGCCTGATTTACACAGGGATAATAAAATCCAACTTCTTATATATATTTCAGATAAATATTATGAGGTAGTAGAGCAACACGTTATGTACGTCTATTCCGAAGCTGACATAAAGAGATTTTGTGGCAAGCAATTTAAAATCGTCGATAAAAGGGAAACAAAGACATGGCAAGTGTTTTATAAACTGGAAAGGTTATAATATGGCAATTAGAAAGTTGTTGTTAGAAGCATTTAGTAAAATACCCACCAGATTTATTGATGCTGAGACAGATTGGATTACAATGGGTGATAATTATGAAGAAGGAAAAATATTTATAGCAAATCCAAAATATGCACCAATGGTTTATAAAGGATATGATCGCAGATGGAAAAAAATAAAAATAAAAAAATAGCAATCCTTCATAGATACCCATACGAACAAATAAGAACTACAAACGCCGCTATCAAGTATCTCATGCGGCCCGGTGTAAAACTCTTGACCTATCGCAAGTTTAACAGGCTCAATGATTGGCTCAAGTTCGTAAAGAGCCTAGCCTGGATAATCTATGCCCCCTTACTTGTGATAGGTCGAGGTTATGATGTTATATATTGTGATGATTCATTTCCTTTTTATTCAGGTCTCGTAAAGATGGTATCACCCAATTCTAAAGTCGTCAAGCGCATGGGAGATTTTCATCTTATGTATTATACAAGCGGATGGCTATATAAGGTATTGCATTGGCTTGAGATAAAAGAATGGAATATTATTGATCGTATCATAGCCATATCAGAAGTCATGTGCGATGAAATAAAGTTTAAAACAAAAATCCCTAAAACATTTGTGGCATTAGACCCTATTGATCCTGTAGATTTCCTTCCAGCAAATATGTTGAAAGATAAAAGCAAAAAAATAGTCATGTTTCATGGATTGCTTACTCGAAATAAAAATGTAGATATGCTTTTAGATGCGGCAAATCATTTACCAGAAATAGAGTTTCGTATTATAGGAGATGGCCCCGATAAAAAACGACTTATGAAAAAGGCAAATCGTCTTAATGTAAAGTTTTTTGGCTGGAAACCTTACTCCTATATGTATAGTTATATAAATGATTGCGATATAGGAGTAGCCCTCCGGAGCAATAATCCAGGCAACGAATACGTGGTAACTTCTCCATTTCTTCAATATAGCATAATGGGCAAACCTTGTATTGTTACGAGACGCAAAGTATATGGAGATTATCCGTGGCAAATTATTGATGCGGATGATTTAATAGAATATATATATGAATTATTAGATATGCTAGAAGAAGGCGAAATAATGAGAAAATATGTTTTAGAACATCACGACGCAGAAAAGATTGCGGAGCAAATATGGTATCTATTGTCGTCTTAACATCTAAGCCATTATCCAAAAAGCTGGAATATGATTTGAGAAAACAAACCTTTCGGGACTTTGAGATTATACTAGCCACAGAAAAAGGTATCGTTAATGCTATGAATAATGCTCTTAAAAGAGCTAGAGGTAATATATTTGTGCGTATTGATGATGATGTAAAGCTTCCCCCCGATTGGTTACAAGAATTGATTATCCCGTTTGGAGACCCAAAGGTTGCTGGTTCTACGGGCCCGACATTTATTTCTTTTATTCATAGGGCAAACAGAGATAGCATTCGAATAGCAGAAAATCCTAATTGGCTTTTAAGATGGCTTTTCGATAATAACCCCTTTGCCCCGGCAAAAATATATAAATGTGGTTCTGTGTCTTATGGCTCTAATTTTAGCGAACACATCGATCGAAATAAGGAGTATCAAATAGACCATTTGGAAGGCACAAACTGGGCCATGCGAACGGATTTAATAAAACAGGTGGGCGGCTTCGACCTGGCCTTCGATGGAGTGGCAGAATGGTATGATGATGATGTAGTTTTTAAGGTCAAGAAACTCGGCTATAAACTTGAATATAATCCTCACGCCTTTCTCTATCATATGCCACAGAGGGGTTCGCATTATTCTGAAAGAGTCAAGGATTTTGGCCGTATTAAAAACTGGTTACGTTTTCATAAGCGGCATAGTAGGTTTCATCCAAAGATGATAATTTGGTTCTTCTTAATGCTAGGATATGTGATATGGAAAAGGTAAGTGTTATCATACCTACAATAAAAGGCCGAGAGCATTTACTTGATAGATTAATACGTTCACTTCCGTCGGATTGTGAAATTATTGTTGTTGCCGATGAACATCTGCCATTAGCATCAAAAAGGAATAAAGGAGCAGCCCAAGCAAGTGGCGAATATCTTTTGTTTATTGATGATGACAATTACCTTATAGGTCATTCTTTTTTCGGCATGATGCTTATTCTAAATAACTACAATATTGGGATAGTAGGAATGGTTGCGTGTTATGCAAAGGATATTTTAAAAATAGCCGATGGTGGATCGGTAAGACATTTACTATCAGGATTTACTATTGGTAGCTATACTAATTGGAATATTATAGATATACAGAATAAATACTTGCTTTCCCCACAATGTTATGTAGTTGATGAAGCTGCAAACGCTTTTATGATACGCAGAGATTTGTTCTTAGATGTCGGAGGCTTCGATGAAACACATTTTCCAATAGACTTAGATGAAGCTGATTTGTGCTTGCGAGTAAAGCGAAAGGGCTACCAAATTGCTTATACACCTTTTGCACAAGTTATACATGATTCAATTACCTATTCAAGAATACCAGATTTTCGCAGGCCTTTAAATGCGTATATGATGGGACGCAATCGCGTATTGTTTCAAAGGAAACACCTGTCGCCCATCAGGTTCTCCATATATGTGATTGCGTTCCTGCCAATTTTTGTTATATCTTATTGCTTATCCCTTTTATATCGTAGAAAACCTATAATGATTTATCACTTTTTGAAAGGAGCATACGATGGATTACAAGGTCGTCTCGAAAATACGTATCAATAAAGATAAATGTAAGAAGATAGGCGAATTTCTGTATGACCCTGAAATAGACGGTCTATACTTTGAGGGCAAATATCTTTTCCCTGTCCAGTTATTGATAAGCCAGGGCCTAAGCAAGGTTGAAGTTACGCCCATGTTCTTAAAGCTTCCATTTATATTAAGAGGATGGATTAATCTGGATATATTACTACGGGAAATTACTCTCCTAAAACTAGCGTTGCAAGATAAACTATTGCTTCATGCCTCATGTGTAGGCAATACTCTGATAGTAGGGCTTCCTAATTCCGGGAAGACTTATCAAACCTATAAAATGGTATCGCAAGGCCATAAATTATTTTGTGAAGAATATACTGTTGTTGAAAACAAGATGGCTCGTGCTTATAGAAGCATAGACCGAAGTTGCTTATCTGCAAAAACAATTCGGGATTGTAATATCAAGCTTACCTTTCAGGAAAAAATAGCATTGGGATTGCGAACCATGAGGGCAATGCTTATGCCTTTTATGTTTGAAGCCGTTATTTGGAAAGAGATGCCAGCAAGCTACAAAAGCACCGAAATCAAAAAAATAGTGTATGGCTCAACAGGGATAGAAGTAAAAAACTACAAGCAATTAATCATTCTTACTGAAAACGAATTCCCTTATATGGGAGAGGCCTTCCTTGAGGCATATGCTCTCATAGCAGGGCTCGATTTAATAGCAATACAAGCGCGTCAAAGAAAACTTATAAAGGAGTTTGTCAATGCTGTCTATCCTAATACCAAACCATAATGAGGATAATATTCAAGAGTTGATAGCTGAAATAGAGCGAGTTCTGCCTGCCAATCAGATTATTATTGCAGTCGATCGGGATGGCAAAGGCAAGGGCTGGGCTATGAGAGAAGCCCTACATTATGCTAGAGGCAAATATATTGCATTTCTTGACGGAGATGGAGACATAGAGCCTCGTATGCTAAAAAGATTGCTCCCATTTTTAGAGGACTTTGATGTGGTGGTAGGCTCAAAAAGAATGACATATGCGCCCTTGCAAAGAAAAATCCTTACCTATCTATCGCGCATATATATTCGACTTATGTTCGGCCTTCCATGTGATACTCAAACAGGCATTAAACTTTTTAGAAGTTCAGCTTTAAGAACATGGGAAACTGATGGATTTTTATTTGATGTGGAAATACTTGCAGCCGCTCACAGGAGAGAACTTAAAATTGTAGAAGTTCCTGTTGAAGCAGAGATAACAAAATCAATGTCAAGGAGAGCTATATGGCGAACATTCCTAGAGAGCTTAAAAATAAAGTTTCTATAATTATACCTTGCAAAGAAATAGATGGCCAATCATGGTATTGTATAAAAAATTGTGAGTATTTACCTAACAATAAAGAAATAATTGTTGTTGACGATAAAGCCTGCCCTGGCTTCCCTGCCACAAAAAGAAACTGGGCTATGGAAAGAGCTACAGGAAATATTCTTGCCTTTATAGATTCAGATGCTTACCCACAGGAGGATTGGCTAGACAAGGCATTAATTCATTTGCAGTATCATGCGGCGGTCTGTGGCCCTGGCATACTTCCCCCAGATTCATCTTTATGGGAGAAGGCTGCCGATTTGGTTTATAGATGGTTGCCTTATTCGTATCGCGTAGCTCCCAAGAGCCCCAGGGTGGTTGCGGAGTTCCCTTCTTTCAATTTGATTGTATGGAAAGATAAGGCCCCCAAGTTCAAGCCCTATCTTACAGGTGAGGATAGTTTATTCTGCCGGGAGATAAATGGAAGCATATTTTATAGTCCTGACATTATCGTGTATCATCAGCGCCGGCCCCTGTTCAAACCTTTTTGGAAACAAGTAGCTACTTATGGGAAACACAGGGGGCATTTGATAAGGCTGGCGCTTCTTGGTTGGATTTCTGGTATAATAGTGTATGGGTTCAATTTTGTAAGAGGATTTTTCAGGAGGAAGATATGAAATTGTTTATCATATTCTTTGCGATCATAGCGGTCATAGTATTGATCGTTGGCTTTGTATTCCCCATTATTGATATTTGTATTAATGATATGGTACGGAAACACAGAAAAAACAAGGGATAACAAGGAGAGAAATTATGGGTATAGCAGAATGGGTAATAGTAATATTTATCTTGGTAATAATAGTACCGCTTGCTCTGGAAATTTTATTGAAACCTCTATTGTATTATCTTGACGAAAAAGAAAAAGGAAAAAAGTCATGAAAGTTCTTATTACAGGCTCCGCCGGTCTAGTAGGCTCAGAATGCGTAAAGTTCTTCCTAGAAAAAGGCCATGATGTCGTAGGCATGGATAACAATATGCGCGCTGAGTTCTTCGGGCCGGAAGGCTCTGTCGCCAAAAACGTAGTAAAGCATCCCCGCTATAGACACTGTCATCTTGACATTAGAAGCTCCACAGAGTTTATCAACGTAATAAGGCCTCACGTCATTATTCATGCGGCCGCTCAGCCTTCCCACGATTGGGCTGCTAAAGACCCATTTACTGACTTCAAAATTAATGCCACAGGTACGCTTATATTACTAGAGGCCGTCCGACATCATTGCCCCGATGCAGTTTTTGTTTATGTGTCTACAAATAAGGTTTATGGAGATAGACCGAATAGGATACCTTTAATTGAAAAAGAAGAAAGGTATGAGGGCTTGGCTTTGGGAATAGATGAAAGTATGCCTATTGATTATTGTATGCACTCTCTTTTTGGAGTATCAAAGCTTGCGGGAGATTTATTAGCTCAAGAGTATGCGAGATATTTCGGTTTAAAAACAGGCACATTCAGATGTGGCTGTATCACCGGATCGGCTCATGCCGGAGTAGAGCTTCATGGTTTCTTATCCTATATGGCGAAATGTAAAAAAGAAAATAAAATCTATAAGGTTTATGGTTACAAGGGAAAACAAGTCAGAGATAATATTCATGCACATGATTTAGCAAGCGCTTTTTATGAGTTCATTCTTAATCCTCGGCCTGGAGAAGTTTATAATATGGGTGGTGGTCGACACGCAAACATTTCTGTTTTAGAAGCCCTACGTGTTATGAAAGTAAAACATGAATATATTGATAAACCTCGTAAAGGCGATCATCAATGGTATATCAGCAATGTCTCAAAGTTCCGACGGGATTATCCGAACTGGGAATATAAATATAATATGGAGTCTATAATTGAAAATCTTATTTCTTCCTAATCAATACTCTCAGCAACGCCAGCGAGAAAAGAAGCGTTGGATATATCCGGTTCATTTGGCTATGGAGGCAGAGCACTATAGACAAGTAGGTCATGATGTAACTTGGGCTACAACAGATATGCCAGTTGGGCATTTTTATGATGGAGTTTGCTACGACAAAATTATAAGAAAACCCGGAAGTATATCTTTTCTTCGATTGCCTGCCCCCGATAGAATATTTACTGACGCTTTTGATAAACGATACCAGCAAAATGGCAATTTTAAATATCATCCTGGTACTTATATGCAAGTCGCAAATGGTTGCTGGCATGGACAATGTACTTTTTGTGTAGAACAGAAAAACGAATGGGAAGTAAGGCCAGTCGCTGACATAATAGAGGAATTAGCAAGGTGCGAGTATTTAGGCTTTAAGGAGGTGTTCGATGATAGCGGAACTTTCCCAACTAGCAAATGGTTGGATGACTTCCTTTCAGAGTTCTTTAAGGAACGGAATAAACGTCTATGGGATTTACGCTTGGGTTGTAATATGCGTATGGTTGACGTGGACTATTTTCGAATGGCCCAAGCAGGTTTTCGAATGGTGCTATTCGGCCTTGAGTCGGCTAATCAAGCGACTCTTGACAAAATAAATAAGGGGGTGCGAGTCGATGACTACAAATACATTATCAAAGCGGCAAAAGCGGGCCTTGAACCTCACGTGGCGGTCATGTTTGGCTATCCGTGGGAGCGAGATTGTGATGCACTTGAAACCCTTAGACTTGTCCATTGGCTTCTTAAGAAAGGCTACGCCAAAACTGCACAAGCATCTTTTTATATTCCGCCGGATTCAAAAAATATTCCATCGCACAATAGATATATTAAACACATCTATAGAGTGGCCCGATCCCCGGAGTTCTGGTTGAATAAGCTCCGGGACATTCACGACATGGATGATTTGAAATACTTATGGAGGCAGATAAAAGAAGGGATGAAGAATGTTTGAAAAACTCGGTATCATAATAGTAGTAAATCTATTACTTTATTTCAAAACCCTACGATATAAGTTCGTCTCAGATGATTTCTCTGTATGGAAAAACCCTCCAAAGTTTAAGAATAACTGGCACCGGCGCTGGCTCCAGGTTCTAGGCCAGGCAAAAATATACTCTACCACTGCGGCTTTCAAATGGGAGAAAAAAAGACTCAAGCTTGTTAAGTTCAAGAATGAGCAACAGGAACATTTCTTCACCCTTCTCATACATATTCTTATCTGTATTCTGATATACTTCGCTTTTGGAAGAACTAACATAGCCTTCCTAGCCGCGCTTCTCTACTCTGTCAATCCTGCCAATAACCAGGGTACCATATGGCCCGGTGGCCGGGGATATGCTTTGCCGATGGTAGGGCTTCTGAGTGCTATGGCCTTACCATATATTTCTCCTCTCATGCTATTTTTCTGCTCATCATTCACGATAGGTTTCCTGGCCCCGCTTGCCTTAATTGGATCAGCTAAATGGTATCTCCTAGCCCTGATGCCTATAATATGGTTTCTTCACTCAAGGAAGTTTGTAACCGCAGTCAAAACAAAACATGGGGCTGAGTCCTTTACAGAGGACAACCGATTCCATGCCCGGAAGCTAATCTTGGCCATAAAGACCTTCGGATTCTATTTAACCCTTTGCCTTGTTCCATTCAGGATAACCTTTTATCATGCCTTCCTTCAGTCCTGCGCCGGGAACATAGTAATGCGAAAGCGCGCCTACTCATTGTGCAAGTTCTTTTGGATAGGGCTTACTGTCGGCATAGCATGGGTAGTCTACTCCTGGCATAATTGGAATAGTATGTCTTGGGCCTTGTTTGCCTTTATGATAACGATAGCGCCTTTCTGCAACCTAAAAAGAGCCAATCAGGAGATCGCCGAACGCTTTGCAGCACTCCCTAATATCTTCCTAATGTATTTCCTCGCTCAAATCCTTATCAGATCACCTATAGCCATAACAGTCTTCTTGGTATTCTATGCCACGCGTACATTCTATACTCTTATGCTATACAAGGATGAATATTACATCACCGAATGCGCAGTCATAGAAGACCCGCACGCATGGTGGGCCTGGCATTGCCGAGGCATGAAGCGATGGGATACCAAAAGTTATAAAGAGGCCCTTATTCTTTGGGTAATGGCAAATCTTATATCTCCAAAAGAGTTCAAAGTGCTTATGAACATAGCAACAGTCCTGCGACTTTTAAAGAATGATAAAGAGGCAGACCAATATCTACAAAAGGCCGCAGAAAACATAGTGGAAGGTCAGGAGCAGGAATCCTGGAGATTTATCAAAGAACATAAAAGTGGGAAGTTACCAATACTATTATGAAACCTCCATTACGACAAGGGAGCTCTAATGATTTCCAAACACCTATCGAAGCTATAGAACCATTATTACCTTTTCTTAAGAGGGGTTGGGTAATTTGGGAATGTGCTTGTGGAAAAGGGAATATAGTTAATTATCTTAATTCTAAAGGGTTTTTAACAGTAGGTACCGATTTGTTAACTGGACATGATTTTATGATGTATGAACCGACGCGATACGATTGTATAATAACAAATCCTCCCTATAAATATAAACAAGATTTTTTAGAAAGAGCCTACCTTCTTAATAAGCCTTTTGCTTTCCTTTTGCCACTTACTACTTTTGAAACAAAAAAGCGACAACAATTATTCAAAAAACATGGTCTTGAGGTAATATTTTTGCCTCATAGAGTTAATTTTGAAACCCCAAGTGGGAAAGGTTCGGGGAGTTGGTTTGCGACCGCATGGTTTACTAATGGTTTTAATATTGGTAAAGGAATGATTTTTTTATGATGAAAAACCCAAAGTCAACAGGCGGAAACAAGCTAGGTACCATCCCTGTTACCTACTCTCCTCCTTCGGAGACATACAATACGCCTGCGAGATTTGTTTGCTTGTTTCATTGCTCGCGGCTTTGGGTTAAAAAGGAGGAATAGATGAATTGGTTAATTTACATTTTCGGTGGGTATATGTGGATGGTTTTTTGGGCCAAACATCTGATAGAGGAAAACGATAGCGCATCTACAAAGATTATTTGCGTAATTGCGCACCTTTTATCTTGGATATGGATTTGCTGGAGATTTTTTAGCGAAGTCCATGTAGGATTAAGCCTTATTTAGCAAAGGAGACCCCATGAAAGAACTAACACAGTTTGCAATTGAAATATTAATGTTGTTAGGAGTTTTTGTGTTGTTTATTATGGTGAGTATAGTTTACTTTCAGAGATGGTTTTATAGTTGGAAAAGGAGGAAGGGGCTATGAAAGAACTAACGCCTACTGAACTCAAAGCCCTCAAGAAAGAGAATGAAGACTGGCGATTTGAAATGGCTTACTACACCAAAGAAGATACTCCCACACCCAAAGGAGTAAAGAAGTTTGTCCAAGAGATTATAGATAAAGCTACATAAATTGATAGGAGAGTAGGTGCCGAAAAGGATCGATCTTAAGATATATCTCCGGAAACGAAAATACACCTCTGCCGAGTTCAAGGCATTAAAAAGAGAGTATCATCATCTCGAAAAACAAAAAACCCTCATCAGCCATTACCAAAGCCGCATCGTCATAAAACTCGAATGCTATAATCCGACCAAAGGCCACGTCAAACCCTAAAACTTGCCAATATAGTATATAACATATATACTTATTGTATGTACAATGCAGATAAAAGCGGACATAGTAAAGCCACAAGAGAGAAAGTCCTCGATAAGTGTTGGCAATTTCTGTTAGTCAATTTTGATAAGTTCAGCGATACCAATAAGTTAAAGGTAGCGCTTGAATTATCTAAAAAGACTATTCCTTCCCAAACCAATCTTCAAGCTGACGTAAGAGTAATTGAAATGTCAAACATTCAGAAAGGTATTCCAGGAGTAGACACGCCGGGCAATCGCCTATTGGAGTACAATTTAGGATGACTACTCTAACCCTTCCCAAGATCCTAGATATGCCAGATAAGCTCCTCCCCATAATAACTGATCTCGATAAATACCGTTATTTCCTTATCGAGGGCGGCAGAGGCGGAGGGAAATCCCAGGCAGTAGGCCGCTTCATTCTGTACCTAGCCGAGAAATATAAGGTGCGAGTAGCCTGCGGCCGTGAGATACAAAAAAGCATAACCGAATCTGTCTATTCTCTACTGTCTGATCTTATCCAAGCGAACCAGCTTAACTATGAAGTCCTATCCACCAAGATAACCCATAGGAAAACAGGCTCACCTATCAATTTCAGAGGCTTCCGAGAACAGGGAGCCTTTAACATTCAGGGAATGGAGGGTATTGATATAGTATGGATAGATGAAGCCCAGGCCCTCACAAAGCAAACCCT
>Ga0208301_1000265_pt1 | contig 17454 bp, 18 predicted proteins | sample 25BtaG_FD_184100 | JGI IMG/M metagenome (GOLD analysis project Ga0208301, IMG submission 184100) | Marine viral communities from Cariaco Basin, Caribbean Sea - 25B_WHOI_OMZ_CsCl (SPAdes) (version 2) | ecosystem: Environmental > Aquatic > Marine > Oceanic | place: Caribbean Sea: Cariaco Basin...
GCGACATCCACTCCACGAGCCTGCGCAGCCTGGACCGCGTCATAGATAACCGAAGCGCTGTCAGCACCTGTATGCTGCGCGATCACCGGCACGCTGTTACGATCGCCCCAGACCTGTAACTGCTCCACCGCAGCAGCCCGGAAGGTGTCCCCAGCGGCCAGCATGACACTGCGCCCTTCATTCTGGAACTGGCGGGCCAATTTGCCGATGGTGGTCGTCTTGCCAACACCGTTGACGCCCACCATCAGCATCACCCAGGGCTTCTTGCCACTATCAATTACCAGGGGTTCTCGGCTACCGGCGAGCAGGTTACGCAGCTCTTCCTTCAGGGCATCACGCAGCGCAGCACCGTCCTTCAGCTGGCTCCGGTTAAGCTTGTCGGTGAGCGAGTCAATAATTTCAGTGGTGGCCGTGACGCCCACATCGGCCATCAGCAATGTGGTTTCGATTTCCTCCAGTAAGTCCTCATCCACCTTGCTGCCGGGCGAAAACAGGCCGGAGAGGCCTGATCCCAGGCTGGCGCGGGTCTTGCCGAGACCGGACCGGATGCGCTGGAAGACGCTGACCTTTTTCTCGGGCTCGGGCTCGGGCTCGGGCTCGGGCTCGGGCTCGGGCTCGGGCTCGGGCTCGGGAGCAGGTTGCGGCGTTTCAGCAGGGCTGACCACGGTTTCCTCATCAACCGGCACGGCTTCCGGCTCCGCCGCCACATCCGGCGTTGTCTCACGGTTGAGGGGTTTTGGGGCCGGCCCGGGCAAGGCCTCCGGCTTGCGCTGGGGAACCGGTTGCGGGCGCGGCGCAGCTGCGCGCCGACCGGCCACATCCACAATAAAGGCCAGTACCAGCAGCACCAGCAGGCCGATCAGAATCCACTCTGCCATCATTTGTCTTACCATTTTTGCTGGAGGGTCAGCCGCCCACTCGGATTCCTGTCGAAGGGCCGCTGTCAGGAAAGCGGTCATTCTAGCGGCAGGGAACGCCCGGGTCCAAACCTCCCATGCTGCCCGGTTACCGGCGAGCCGTTTTTTTCGCTACCATGGCGCACTTGTGCAATCACGGATTCCGATATGAGCCGCCCACGTCGCCCAACGCCAGCCCGCAACCGCCGCCGCACCGGCCCTTCAGCCGACGAGGGAGAGCTTCGTATTATTGGCGGCGACTGGCGCAGTCGGGTATTGCGTTTCCCGGATGAAGGTGGTGTAAGGCCTACCCCTGCCCGCATTCGGGAAACCCTGTTCAACTGGCTGCAATTCAAGGTGCCGGGCAGTCGCTGCCTGGATCTGTTCAGTGGTAGCGGTGTACTGGGACTGGAAGCCCTGTCCAGGGGTTCCCGCGAGGTGACGTTCGTGGACCACACTCCTGCCCTGGCCAGGGCGCTCCGGGACAACCTGCGCAAGCTGGGTAGTGAGGACGGACGGGTGGAATGTGTGGATGTCCAGGCTTTCCTGCAGAACCGGACAGGGGAGCACTACGACATCCTTTTCATGGACGCCCCTTTCCATCAGGGCTGGCTGGAATTGCTGATTCCGTTAATAGAGGAAAACGGATGGATTGGCACCGGCAGCCGGGTCTACCTGGAGTATGAAAGCGACCGGGTTGCGCCATCAGTCCCGGCACGTTGGCACCTGCACCGCCAGAAACAGGCCGGGCAGGTAACCTACGCCCTATATCATATCGTGGACGCTCAGGCCGGCCTGAGTGAATAGGCCCGCAAGTGGGCGGCAAAGTCCTCAAGGTAACGGATGCCACTGGCTTCCGCTTCACGGCACCAGGCCATCAGCGCCTGCAGCTTTTCCTGGGGCTTGACCCCCCGACGGCGCCACAGGGCCTGCAACTCCTGATTCATATCATAGATCTGACGCAATACCGGGTGGTTATCCAGCACGGTTTCCAGGTGCGCTTGCTCTTGGGGAGGGATCAGGGAAACGTCGCGGGACAGTAGCTTTTTAACCCGACGGTACCGTGGCCTGATTGTGCCATCCATCATCGCCTTCTGCTGGCGTAACACCGGCTCCATGACCCGCTTGCGATACTGGCGCATGATATCGAAACGGTTGTTGGCAATAGCCTGTACGGTCTCCACATCCATGTCCTGCTTACCGGGCACCCAATGCGCAACCGGGCGGTAACCCTTCGGCTTGGCGAGGCGGAACAGCTGGAACAGGCGGATGTAACCCCAACCTATGTCCACCTCGTACCAGCGCCGGGACAACTTGGCGGAATTGGGGTAAGTGTGGTGATTGTTGTGCAATTCTTCACCGCCGATGATAATGCCAAACGGTGAAATGTTGCGGGCATTGTCCTGGCACTCGAAGTTGCGATAGCCCAGATAGTGGCCCAGGCCGTTAACCACACCCGCGGCCCACACTGGAATCCACATCATCTGTACCGCCCAGATCCAGATACCATTGACTCCGAACAGGGCCAGGTTGACCAGGAACATCAGGGCAATGCCAAGGTTGCGGTGGCGGGTGTAAACGTTACGCTCAATCCAGTCGTCGGGTGTATTCTTGCCGAACCGGTCAAGGGTTTCCGGAGTCACGGCCTCGGCGTAAAGCTCAGCCCCCTCCAGGAGAACCTTGCGAATACCCTTGACCACCGGACTATGAGGATCGTTTTCCGTCTCGCAGGTCGCATGGTGTTTACGGTGGATGGCGGTCCACTCCCTGGTGTTGATGCTGGTGGTCAGCCAGAGCCAGAAACGGAAAAAATGCCGCAACACCGGGTGCAGGTCCAGGGCGTTGTGGGCGGAGTGACGATGCAGGTAAAGCGTTACGCTGACAATGGTGACATGTGTCAGCACCAGGGTGACCAGCACCAGCTGTACCCAGGAAAGGTCCAGGAGACCGTTGTACCACATAGGGAGATCCTCAACTTACTGAAAAACCAACGGATAAACCGTCAGGCGCCGATTGCGAAAGGCAAACTGACACGCCAGTACTTTAGCGTACACCTGTTCGCCCAAACAATGGCCTTTACATTGTCTTTTGTTACCGTTTTCTCAGGAGCCTGATTTGCCGGAACTCCCCGAAGTGGAAACCACCCGCCGCGGCATCGCGCCCCACAGCGAAAGCAAGACCGTGGCCGAACTGATCATCCGCGACCCGCGGCTGCGGTGGCCAGTGCCGGACAACCTGCCCGCACTGCTGGTCGGCCAGACACTGCGGGAGGCCGACCGCAGGGCCAAGTATCTACTGCTGCACTTTGACCATGGCACCGTGATTGTCCACCTGGGCATGTCTGGCAGCCTGCGGGTGATCACCGACACCAGCCCGCCGCAAAAACATGACCATATCGATCTGGTGTTCACGGATGGCCTGCGACTGCGCTTTAATGACCCCCGCCGCTTCGGCTGCTGGCTCTGGGCTGAAGAGCCTGCAGCCCACCCCCTGCTTGCCAGTCTTGGCCCGGAGCCGCTGGGAGAGGAGTTCAACGGTCGTTACCTGTTCAGGAAGTCCCGGGATCGCAAGACGCCCATCAAGAGTTTCCTGATGGATAACCGGGTTGTGGTGGGTGTCGGCAACATTTACGCCAATGAAGCACTGTTCAAAACAGGCATCCACCCTGGCCGCCCGGCCGGCAGGATCAGCGCCGCCCGCTACCATCAACTGGCCGAGGCGATCCGGGAGGTGCTCAGCGCTGCGATACTGATGGGCGGGACGACCCTGAGGGACTTCGTCAACAGCGAAGGCAAGCCCGGCTACTTCGCCCAATCCCTGCTGGTCTATGGTCGTGGCGGCGAGCCCTGCGTGGAATGCCATCAGCCACTGCGTGAAATCCGCATGAACCAGCGCACCACGGTATATTGCACCCGGTGCCAGAGGTAAGCCGGCACACCCGCGGCCAGTCTGCTTGCGTAGCTGTGAACCGGTTCAGGTAAATTCGTCACAGATAGCGTAACGGGTAACGACATTTCGGTTACACTTGTGACAGAATTTTCCAATAACGCAGGACTTCTGACCTGCGGAAAATCAGGAACCAGGAGACTGACAATGATGTACAAGTGCCTTTCACGAACCCTGCTGGCCACCCTGGCTGCATGCCTGATCGGCTTTTCCTCGCTGGGCCACGCCCAGGCGATAGAAGAAGAGCCGTCCGCCCTGGCCATGACCGGCGACGCAGTCCTGGTTCGCCCACTGCTGTTGGCGACAACCGTAGTCGGCACTGCCGTCTGGATCGTTTCGCTGCCTTTCTCGCTGCTAGGCGGTAACGCCGGCGAAGCCGGTGAGGTTCTGGTAAAAGGTCCGGCGGAGGCTACTTTCGTGCGCTGCCTGGGCTGCACTACCTCCGGCCGCAAACAGGAAATGGTCACTGAGTAATTCCCGCACTTGCAGGGATCGTCAATCTTGTGCAGCCTGAACGTTTGATGACAATTCGGGCTGCCTACTGATGATTGAATGGTCAAAAGCAGACCAGGTGTTCCTGGATATGGATGGAACCCTGCTGGATCTGCACTTCGACAACCACTTCTGGCTGGAGCACCTGCCCCGGCGCTATGGTGAGGCAAATCGATTGACTCCGGACCAGGCCCGGAACCTTATCGTGCCCATGATCATGGCCGAGCGTGGCAGCCTGAACTGGTACTGCACCGACTACTGGAGCGAACGCCTCAGTCTCGACATCACTGCCCTCAAGGCGGAGGTAGGTGACCGCATTGCCTACCGGCCCCGGGTAAAAGAGTTCCTGCAGGCCCTTCGCCACAACCGGCTTGCCCCGGTCATTCTCACCAACTGCCACCCGGACCCGCTGAAACTGAAGCTGGCACGCACCGGGCTGGACCAACTGGTGGACCGCGTCATATCAAGCCATGACCTGGGCGCCGCCAAGGAAGAACAGGCGTTCTGGGACCGGCTCCAGGACCACCACACCCACCACCGCGACCGCGCCATCATGGTTGACGATAGCATGCCGGTACTGGAAAGTGCCCGGCGCGCCGGTATTGGCCAGTGCCTGGCTATCCTGGCGCCAGACAGCCAGCAGCCCGACCGGGAGCCGCACCCGGAATTTCCCGCAGTACGGCATTTTGACGAGGTATTGCCAGCCCTCACCGCCCAGGCCTCTGCCAAACCGCAGGCATGACCGTTATAATAGCTGTGACAGTTCCCGGAACAGTCCTGACCAGTGGAGGATCATGAGTTCCCGACACGCTGATGCCGACAATTCCCAGGTACGCCTTGACAAGTGGTTATGGGCAGCGCGTTTCTACAAGACCCGCTCCCTGGCCAAGGAAGCTATTGAAGGTGGCAAGGTCCATTACAACGACCAGCGCTGCAAGCCCGGAAAGTCAGTGGAAACCGGTGCCAGGGTGAAGTTGCGGCTGGGCTGGCAGGAAAGGATCGTGATTATTGATGGCATCTCGGATAAGCGCCGGGGCGCTCCGGAAGCCCAGACCCTCTACCATGAAACCGAAGACAGCATCCGCCGCCGGGAGGACCTGTCCTGGCAGCGCAAGACCATGCAGACCGCCCAGTTGCCCCCTGCACGCAGACCTACCAAGAAAGACCGGCGCGATATACAGAAATTTCGCGAACAGCAGGGAATCTGACCTGACTGTTCCCCTCGTTTCCCCTGGAGCCCATTAATGCAAGCCAGCGACCAGTTTCGCAAATTCCTCTTTGAACACAGCCAGATCCGCGGCGCCTGGGTACACCTTCGTGACAGCTATAGCGACATCCTGGCCCAGACCGACTACCCGGAACCGGTTGCCCGGCTACTGGGGGAATCCCTGGTAGCCAGCGTACTCATGAGCAGCACCCTCAAGTTCAAAGGCACCCTGTCACTCCAAGCCAATGGCGAGGGCCCTGTCACCACGCTACTGGCCGAATGCAGCCATGACCGCCATGTCAGGGGGATCGCCCGTGTGGACGAGGAGGCCACCGTAGCGGCCGGTAACCTCAACCAGCTACTGGGTCAGGGCCGCATGGCGATCACCATCACCCCGGAGCAGGGTCAGCGCTATCAGGGCGTGGTACCCCGGGAAGCCGATACCCTGGCAGGTGCCCTGGAGGAATATTTCGAGCGCTCGGAGCAGCTGGCTACCAGGCTTTTCCTGTTCGCCGATGGCAGGCAGAGCGCAGGCCTGCTGATCCAGCGCCTGCCCGGGGCCACCGAGGAAGACAATGAACTCTGGGAGCGGGTGGAACACCTGGCCGCCACCATCAGTGCGGCAGAGTTACTGGAACTCGACAGTGAAACTGTCCTGCACCGCCTGTTCCACGAAGAGGAAGTGCGTCTGTTCGACCGCGAGCCGGTAGCCTTCCGCTGCACCTGCAGCCGAGACCGGACCCTCGCGGCACTGAGCTCCATTGGCAAGGAAGAGTGCTATAGCATTCTGGACGAACAGGGTACCATTGAGATGGACTGTCAGTTCTGTCACACCACGTACCGATTCCAGCGAATTGATATTGATCAGTTGTTCTCTGGTCACACCCTTCACTGAAACGGATACACCAGCCCCCCGAGCCAGGCGTAGCAAGGCTTTCAGGGCTGTCGTTTTTTTGGACCGCGTCTGGCATAATAGCGCGCCTGAATTGACCCGACTGCTCACAAATCCACCAACCCGCCGCTGTCCCCGGGCCTGGCGGATCGAGCAGTCCAAAGACACCTTGAGGGCGAGGTCGAAGTGAGCACAACCTATACAGATCTGAGCTCAGCACGATTGGTCGAGCTGGCACTGGAAAATCAGGAAGGTCAACTGGCCGCCAACGGCTCGCTGGTCGTCAAGACCGGCAAGCGTACCGGCCGTTCACCGATGGATCGGTTTATTGTTCAGGAGCCCGGCACCGAGAATGCCGTTCACTGGGGACCGATCAACCGACCGTTCGACGCCGACAAGTTCGACGCGTTGTGGGACCGGGTAGATAGCTACCTCTCCGCCAAGGACCACTTCCTGTCCCATGTCCATGTAGGCTCTGATCCGGCCCACTACCTGCCGGTACAGATGCGCACCGAAACCGCGTGGCAGAACCTGTTTGGTCGAAACCTGTTTATCCGCCCTGACAGCTACAATCCCTCCTCGAAGGAGGAATGGCAGATTCTGAACGCAGCCAACTTCGAGTGCGACCCGGAACGGGACGGCACCAACAGCGATGGCTGTGTAATCATCAACTTCGCCGCCCGCAAGGTACTGCTGGCTGGCATGCACTATGCCGGCGAGATGAAGAAGGCCATGTTCTCGGTGCAGAACTTCCTGCTGCCCGAGAAAGACGTCCTGCCCATGCACTGTTCCGCCAACGTTGGCGAAGATGGCGACACCTGCCTGTTCTTCGGCCTGTCCGGCACCGGCAAGACCACCCTGTCTGCAGACCCGGACCGCTACCTGATCGGTGACGACGAGCACGGCTGGGGCCCGGGCACCGTGTTCAATATCGAAGGCGGCTGCTACGCCAAGTGCATCGACCTGAGCAAGAAGAACGAACCCATTATCTGGGACGCGATCCGCTTCGGCGCCATCGTGGAGAACGTGGCCATTGATCCGGACACCCGCGAGCCCGACTACACCGACGTATCCCTCACCGAAAATTCCCGCTGCGCCTACCCGCTGGAGCATGTGGAAAAGCGCGTCGAGGAAAACCGTGCCGGTGAACCATCCCACATCGTCTTCCTGACCTGCGACATGACCGGCGTACTGCCGCCCGTGTCCATTCTCAGCAAGGAAGCCGCCGCGTACCACTTCCTGAGTGGCTACACCGCGCTGGTGGGCTCTACAGAAATGGGCTCCTCCTCCAAGCTGAAGTCCACCTTCTCCACCTGCTTCGGTGCGCCCTTCTTCCCGCGCCCGGCCGGCGTCTACGCAGAACTTCTGATGAAGCGGATGGACGACTTCGGCAGCAAGGTCTTCCTGGTCAACACTGGCTGGACCGGTGGTCCGTACGGTGTGGGTGAGCGCTTCAGCATCCCCACGACCCGAGGCATTATCGCCGCCATCCAGAACGGCGACCTGGACAATGCCGAAACCGAACACCTGCCCACCCTCAACCTTTCCGTACCCAAGGCGGTACCGGGGGTCGATAGCCACCTGCTGAACCCGCGCAACACCTGGGCCAGCAAGGAAGACTACGACGCCAAGGCACAGGAACTGATCAGTCAGTTCGTGGAGAACTTCAAGAAGTTCGAAGTGTCTGACGCCATCGTGGCGGCAGGTCCTAAGCTTTAACCGGACCCCGAGACCGAAAAAAAGCGCCCTGCCTGACGGCACGGCGCTTTTTTATTCTGCTGCCCCCCCCTGACGGTCGGCAGGTAGTCCCGCAACCTGTCAGGACCTCCGGTATGCCACTTTCCCGTCACAGATATTCCAGTGGATGACGCCCTTCAGGTCCCTGCCAGGCGCAGGCACGTGGAATCCCCGGGACAGCAGGGTTTGCGGGCCAGCCTGCCAGGTATCATCGAGGCGCCAGAGGCTGAAATTCGCCGCACCACCTGAGGCAAGGCCCGAAGCCTGTTTGATAACGGTAGCCGGACCCTCAGTCAATGCCCGCAGCAAGGCTTTCAACGAGAGCTCGCCTTGCGCCACGAGTGACAGCCCCAGCGAAAACACACTCTCAATCGTGGACATACCCGGCTCGGTCACGCCCAGAGGTGCCTGCTTGGCAGCGGAGTCGTGTGGCTGGTGCTGGCTGACGATGGCGTCAACCGTGCCGTCTTCGACACCTTTGAGCAGGGCCTTGCGATCAGACTCTGTGCGTAACGGTGGCACCACATGGTAGCGGCTGTCGAAGCCGGACAGGGCTTCCTCGGTGAAAAGTAACTGGTGCATCGCTACGTCGGCGGTAACCGATACCCCCCGCATCCTGGCCTCGGCAACCATCTCCACGCTGCGAGCACAGGAGAGCTGCCCCAGGTGAAGGCGCACGCCGGTTTCCTCCGCCAGCAGCAGCATTTCCATGACCGAAGCGGTTTCTGCCACTTCCGGCACGCCCAGCAGTCCCAGGCGGGCAGCCACCTTGCCGTCATGGGCATAGCCGTCGGCAGCCAGCGCCTGATTCACAGGCTGCAGCATCAGGGTCAGGTCAAAGGTACGGGCATAGGCCATGCACCGGCGCAGGATGCGGGCATTTGCCATGGCATGGGTACCATTGCTAAAAGCCACACAGCCGGCATTGCTGAGGCCTACCATGTCGCTGAGCAACTCGCCTGCCAGGCCCCGGGTTGCAGCGCCGACTGGCAGCACCCTGATCGGCGCCGAACTGCGAGCCACGTCCCGAATCAGGTTGGTTACCGCCCCGGAGTCGTTAACCGGTGAGGTGTCCGGTGATGCACACACGGTGGTGAACCCGCCCCGTGCCGCAGCGCGGGTTTCCGAAGCTATATTGCCCTTCTGGCCATTGCCAGGCTCACGAAGGTTGCAGCAAAGGTCCACAAACCCTGGCAGCAGGATCAGGCCACTGGCATCGATCACCGTGTCGGCAGCTTCGGTGATCGCGTCTTCGTCCATGGTGCGAATAATCCCGTCACGGACGAACAGGTCCACCGTGGTTTCTTCCCCCGGCAGGCGTGCGTTATGGATCAGCAGGCTGGCACTCATTGCTCACCTCCCTGCTGGCGGGAGCGGCTGGTACGCTCGGCTACCTGTCCACTCATAGCCATGGACATCACCGCCATCCTGATCGCTATACCATTGGTGACCTGATTGAGAATCACCGACTGGGGGCCATCCGCCACGGCTGACTCAATTTCCACACCGCGGTTAATCGGCCCCGGATGCATTACTATGCAGTCCGGCCTGGCCAGGGCCAGCTTGTCAGTATCGAGCCCGTACAGTCGGTAGAACTCACGCTCACTCGGCAGCAAGGCGCCCTCCATCCGCTCTTTCTGAAGGCGCAGCATGATCACCACATCCAGGTCTGCCATGCCTTTTCTCATGTCGTATTCCACCGTACAACCCAGGCTGTCCACATCTGCCGGCAGCAGGGTACCCGGCGCAATCAGCCGCACCTCCTCGGCCCCAAGGGTCTGTAGCGCGCGAATCTGGGACCGGGCTACCCGGGAGTGCAGGATATCCCCCACAATGGCCACTTTCAGACCCTCAAACTGCTGCTTGTTCTGCCGTATGGTCAGCATGTCCAGCATCGCCTGGGTCGGGTGTGCATGTCGGCCGTCACCGGCGTTGATGATAGCCACGCCGGGAGTCACCGACTCGGCGATAAAGTGGGGTGCGCCGCTTTGCGAATGACGCACTACAAACATGTCGCTGGCCATGGCCTCCAGGTTGAGTAGGGTATCCGACAAGGACTCGCCCTTGGATGTGGCAGAGGTATTGATGTCCAGATTGAGCACGTCGGCCGACAGGCGCTTGGCTGCCAATTCAAAGGTGCTGCGGGTGCGAGTGCTGGATTCGAAGAACAGGTTGACCACCGTCCGCCCCCGTAGCAGAGGCACCTTCTTGATGGTGCGCTCGCCTACCTCGATAAAGGAGTCCGCCGTATCGAGGATGTCAGTCAGCATGGCCCTGTCCAGGCCGTCCAGAGTTATAAAGTGCCGCAACTGGCCATCCGCAGTCAGCTGGAGATTACGGGAGGCCTTGTCGTGGGCGCTGAGGGGCGTGGCGGCCAGCTCAGTCATGCCTTCACCTCCCGGATCTCAATGGTCAGCGGTTCAGGACCCACCAGCTTCACCCGTTGGGTCGGCGACAGATTCAGACGTTCGCCGCAGACATCCGGCTGCACCGGCAGTTCACGGCCGCCCATATCCAGCAACGCAACCAGAGAGATGGAGCTGGGCCGGCCATAGTCAAACAGTTCGTTCATGGCGGCACGGATGGTCCGCCCACTCATGACCACATCATCCACCAGCACCAGGTCGCGGTCTTCGGTTTCGAAGGGCAGGTGGGATGGGGTGACCCAGGGGTTAAGTCCGATACGGCTGAAATCATCCCGGTAAAAAGAGATATCCAGCTCACCGCAAGGCTCCTCAAGCCCCAGGCGCCGGTGAAGTTCGCTTGCCACCCAGACGCCGCCTGTGCGGATGCCCACCAGCAACGGGCGTTTGATGCCCCGTTCATTCAGATAGTGACGAAGCCCTTGCTCAAGACGATCAAGCAGGGCGGGAACGGCAGGTAAATCAGTCATGACGGCATCATTCTCCCGTTGATGAGTCCTGCTGGTGATTGAACCAGCTTTCCAGGATCAGCACAGCGGCCAGGTCATCCACGCCATGGCGACCGAAGTCACTGCTACCGCCCCTGGCCAGTACCGCATCCTTGGCCTCGAAGCTGCTCAGGCGCTCGTCCATCATCTCCACCGGCAGGTGGAAGCGCCCATGGATTCGCTTGCCGAACTTGCGCGCCCGGGCACACATATCGCTTTCAGTTCCGTCCATATTCAGGGGCAGACCAACCACCACCAGGTCAGGCTGCCATTCTGCCAGCAGGGCTTCGACCTGTTGCCAGTCGGGCACGCCATCACGGGCGGGAATCATGGCCACCGGACCTGCGGTACCCAGTAACGACTGACCGAAGGCGACGCCAATACGCCGCAGGCCGAAATCGAAGGCGAGAACCTGCTGGCCGCGACTACCCCTCTGGCCTGCCTCAGGCATGGCCCACCGACTGATCCAGCTGGCCGGGGTCGATGCCCATCCGGGCCAGCACTGATTTGTAACGGTCCTGCCAGGGGGTATCGAACAACAGGACATCACTGGCGGGGCAGGCCAGCCAGGCATTACCGGCCAGCTCTTCTTCCAGCTGGCCGGCACTCCAGCCTGCGTAACCAAGGGCGACCAGGTAGCGCTCCGGGCCCGCGTCATTACCGATGGCCTGGAGGATATCCCGGGAGGTAGTAACCTGGATACAATCACTGACCGCGACTGAACTCTGCCAGTCGCCACCGGGCGGGTGCAACACGAAGCCCCGCTCCTGCTGAACCGGGCCGCCGGCAAATACCGGCACCTCCAGGTGCCCACCGTCCATGTCCAACTGCTCGAGAATTTCCCCAAGAGAGACATCCAGGGGCTGGTTGATCAGCAAGCCAAAGGTACCGTCGTCACCATGGTCACAGATGTAGACAATACCGCCATGGAAGTTGGGGTCGCCAAGCCAGGGCGAGGCCACGAGAAAGTGATCCTTGAGATTCTGCAGGGGCTGCTGGTGCTCACTCATCCGGACGACAGCCCCCGGCGCTGGAATGACCAGGTACGTATGATTTCAAGCTCATCTGTTTTCTCACGCATTTCCTCCGGGAAAGGTGCGAACGGCGCTGCCAGGCGGATAATGCGGATGGCGGCATCATCCAGGACGGTGCTGCCGGAGGATTCGAGAATACTGACTTCCTTTATGGTGCCATCCTTGCGCAAGGATACCAGCAAACGCAGGTCACCGTAGATACCCCGATTGCGGGCCTCTTCCGGGTAGTTGCTGTTGCCCACCCGGGTCACCTTGTCGACCCAGCTGCGAACGTACCAGGCATTGGAGGACTGCAGGGTAGACGCAGCGGTTACCCGGGTGACCCGAGGCCGGCGGGCGTAGGCCTGTTTCTGGGCGTCCAGGCGCGCTTCCAGGCTGGCGATCTCCAGGCTTCGCTCCATCAGGCTCTTCTTTTCCGCAACCGGCAGAGTCTCTTCCGGCGGCTCCTCACGGTCTTCGCGGGTCACGGTAGCGTCAGACTCAGCCCGGGCCTGCACCACCTTTCGCTCTGCCTGTGGCTGGCGCTCGGTTACCGTCGGCGGCTCCGGCTGCACCGGCGCCACTTCACGGGCGTTGACCTCTGCGACCTCCGGGGTGGTCTGTTCGAGCTTTTCCTCGGCCTCGCCACTGCCCTGCTGGTTGGTGGCCGCCAGGAAATCAGCTTCTTCCGGTGCCTGCTCATCGTTGAAGCGGGACAGGGTGATTTCCATGGTGGATGCGCTGGTGGCGGGCTCTTCCGGGGCGAACGTCACCCCCAGCAAGACGACTGCATGCAGCGCGAGCGCCATGAACAAAGTAAACATCAGGCGATCGTTCGCCGTGACCTGTGCTGCCATTCCTGCCACTTCCGGGGTTTCTGACTCAGGGGATCGGGCTATTATCCCAGACGACGCTCGATGGCATCCATGAGCTGGCCCGCAATATCGATACCGAAGGCCGCATCCAGCTCCCGCACGCAGGTGGGACTGGTGACATTGATCTCGGTGAGATAATCGCCGATCACATCGATGCCAACGAAGATCAGATTCTTCTCTTTCAACACCGGGGCAACGCGGTCACAGATTTCCCGATCACGGGCGGTGAGTTCCCGCCCCTCACCGCGACCGCCGGCTGCCAGGTTGCCTCGATTCTCCCCGACAGACGGTATCCGCGCGAGGGCATAGGGTACCGGCTCACCCTCGATCAGCAGTATGCGCTTGTCGCCCTCGGTAATCTCCGGGATGTACTTCTGGGCCATACACTGGTGCTGGCCGTCGTTGGTGAGGGTTTCAATGATCACCCCCAGGTTGAAGTCGTTTTCACGGACCCGAAAGATGGACTTGCCGCCCATACCGTCCACCGGCTTCATGATCACGTCTCCATGCTCACGGTAGAATTCCCGCAAGCGTTCGGCTGAGCGGGTAACAATCAGGGGCGGCGTGCAGTCTTCAAACTGCGTGGCAAACAGCTTCTCGTTACAGTCCCGCAGGGCCTGGGTCGGGTTCACGACCAGCGCACCCTGCCTTTCCGCCGCCTCGAGAATGTGGGTGGCCATCAGGAACTCCCGGTCTACCGGCGGATCCTTGCGCATCAGGATGGCGTCCAACTCACCCAGGGCAATATCGTCCTCGTGACCGAAGGTATACCAGTGCGCCGGATCCATCCGGACGTCCAGGGAGCGTACCCGCGCCCGTGCCTGGCCGCCTTTCATATAAAGGTCCGGGAGCTCCATATAGGCCACCTCCCACCCTCGCTGCCGGGCAGCCCAGAGCATGGCCAGTGAAGTATCCTTCTTGAACGAAATATCCTGGATCGGATCCATCACCACGCCGATTCTGAGTGTCATTGTGCCTCTCCGGTCAATTGACGAAAAACAGGAACCCGTCTACAGAGCATACTGATCAAACGGTGCTATGCTGGAGCATGATGGTATTGTACCGGGCGCCGGAATGCACCTGCGATCCGCCTGCGCCGACATTCTGTCGTTCCGGTCCGGCAATTTTGTGACCCTGTACAATACGACACAAACTGAAACTTTGTTGCACGTCACGAATAACCTATAAATAGAGGGGCTTGATAGAACACCTTCAATTTGTGTGTTAAAAAAGCCAATCTCTGAACTCCGACACTCGCAGAGCGCAAGGCAGTTGCACAATGGATGACAACTTCGAAAATCTGAAAATCATGGTGATTGACGACAGCAAGACCATTCGTCGCACCGCAGAAACGCTGCTCAAAAAAGTGGGCTGCGAGGTAATCACCGCGACGGACGGATTTGATGCGCTCGCGAAAATAGCCGACTCCCACCCCGACATCATTTTCGTGGACATCATGATGCCACGACTGGACGGCTACCAGACCTGCGCCCTGATCAAGAACAACTCCGCATTCCGCAAGACACCCGTTATCATGCTGTCGAGCAAGGACGGGCTGTTTGACAAGGCCAAGGGGCGCATTGTCGGGTCAGACCAGTATCTGACCAAACCGTTCAGCAAGGACGAGCTGCTTAACACGATTCGCCAGTATGTTCCCCAGGCGGAACAGTGAATCCGCCCTACAAGAGAACCATCGAGGATAACATGGCCCGCATTCTGATCGTTGACGACTCCCCCACCGAAATCAAGAAAATTTCTACCATCCTGGAAAAGCACAAGCACGAAGTCCTGACCGCCGACAACGGTGCTGATGGCGTTGCCATGGCCCGGGCCGAGAACCCCGACCTTGTGCTTATGGACGTAGTCATGCCCGGACTGAACGGCTTCCAGGCCACACGACAACTGACTCGCGCACCGGAAACCGCCTCCATCCCGGTGGTTATCGTGACCACCAAGGACCAGGAAACCGATCGCGTCTGGGGCACCCGTCAGGGCGCCAAGGGCTACCTGGTCAAGCCGGTAAACGAGAGCGACCTGATCAACACCATCAACAGCCTCGTGTCCTGAACAACCGTCCCTTGGAGTAAGCATGTCTGCCCAGGCCACACCCTTTGCCGTACTGACGGATATTGCCCGGCGAAGCCGGTCCCTGGCTGCCGGCCTGCCCGAACAGCAGGAAGCGGTGACCCTCTGGAACGGTATCGGCTTCATGCTGGCCGGCCAGCGCTTTGTTGCTCCGATGGGCGAAGTGGTCGAAATCCTCCACCTCCCCCGCTTCACCCATGTGCCAGGGGTTCATCCTTTTATGCTCGGGGTGGCGAACGTTCGTGGTCGCCTGCTCCCACTGATCGACCTTGCCCAGTTCTTTGGCTTGCCGCGGAGCGCCCGCAGCAACCGTGACCGGCGGGTACTGGTGGTGGAACAGGACGACATATTCACCGGCCTGGTGGTGGATGATGTCGCCGGTATGCAGTATTTCGCCGAGGACAGTTTTGTGCCCCGGTCAGAAAACATCCATGAAACCGTGAGCCCCTTTGTGCAGGGGGGCTATGTCCGTGACGACGAAATCTGGAACGTGTTCTCAACTTTTGCGCTAATCGATGATGAGCGCTTCCTGGATGTGTCACAGTGGTAATGTTTACGGCCGTGCCGGCACTGCTGGCCGACTTACCCTCTGAAACCTATTTGCCAAAAAGAAGAGAGGCCGGGAGCCAAAGATGAAAAACAAAGCCGGAAGATTCAGCATGGGACAGGGCGCCAACAGGTTTGTTGCCGGCCTGATCGCAGCGCTGATAGCACTTACCGTGCTGCTCGTTGTGGTGCTGTTCATTATCAACCAGGACAGCCGTAACGACCAGGAGTACATTGCCTACACCGGTGAGCTGCGGGTACTTTCGCAGGAAATCACCAGTAACGCCACAGAGGCGGCCGATGGTAACGAGGAAGCGTTTACCCGGCTGCAAGGCAGCCGCAACGAGTTTGCCGAACTATGGGGTTATATCCTGGAAGGTAACCCGCAAACCGGCCTCCCGGCCAGTGACCTGGCAGCTGACAGCCAGGTTCAGCCTTACTGGGATACCGTTCGTGACAGCGCCGACAGCATTGTAAACACCCGAGAGGAAGTACTTGGCCTGCATGAGGTTGCCAGCACGCTCAACGAGACCATTCCCCGCCTTCAGGTGGAATACCGGGATATCGTCTCCGTCCTGCTGGACAACAATGCCCCGGCAGACCAGGTTGCCCTCGCCCAGCGGCAGTCGTTGCTCGCCGAGCGGATTGCCCGGGCAGTGAACAGCGTTCTCTCCGGCGAGGAAGACGCGGTAGTCGCCGCCGACCGTTTCGGCCGCGACGCCACTGAATTTGGCCGCGTGCTCCAGGGTCAGCTGCAAGGCAACCCGGCCATGAGCATTTCCCGCATCAATATCGAAGAGGCCCGCTACGGCCTGGAAGCGGTACAGGAGCTGTTCCAGTACGTTTCCCAGAACATTGACGCGATTCTGGAGGCCTCTCCCGACCTCTACAGCGTCCGTAACGCCTCCAACGATATCTTCCAGAATTCCCAGTTACTCCTGCAGGAAATCTCCACCCTGGCGGATCGCTTTGCCGACCAGGCTGGGTCCCGCGTGATCAGCCCACTGCTGGCGTACCTGATACTCGCCCTGATGGTAGCCACGGTTGTGGCCATCGGTGTGGTGCTGTACCGCGCCGCCCAGGAGCGCCTGGCCCAGACCCAGGCCCAGAACGAACAGAACCAGAACGCGATCCTGCGACTGCTGGACGAACTGGCTGACCTGGCGGACGGTGACCTGACTACCGAGGCCACGGTAACCGAGGACTTCACCGGCGCCATCGCTGACTCCATCAACTACGCCATCGACCAGATGCGCGGCCTGGTACAGGCTATCCGGGGTACGGCAGTACGGGTTGCCTCCGCTGCCCAGGAATCCCAGTCCACGGCCATGCAGCTGGCAGACGCGTCCGAGCACCAGGCCCAGGAAATTGCCGGTGCCTCTGCCGCGGTCAATGAGATGGCGGTGTCCATCGACCAGGTATCCTCCAACGCCGCCGAGTCCACCGCGGTTGCGGAGCGCTCGGTTGCCATCGCCAAGAAAGGCGCGGAAGTGGTACAGAACACCATCCGCGGCATGGACAACATCCGCGAGCAGATCCAGGAAACCTCCAAGCGGATCAAACGACTGGGTGAGTCTTCCCAGGAAATCGGTGACATCGTATCGCTGATCAATGACATCGCCGACCAGACCAACATCCTGTCCCTTAACGCCGCTATCCAGGCCTCTATGGCCGGTGACGCAGGCCGGGGCTTCGCGGTGGTTGCGGACGAGGTCCAGCGCCTGGCGGAACGCTCCTCTGCAGCGACCAAGCAGATTGAAGCCCTGGTTAAAACCATCCAGTCGGATACCAACGAAGCGGTTATCTCCATGGAACACACCACCGCCGAGGTGGTCCGCGGTGCACGCCTGGCAC
>Ga0208301_1000277_pt1 | contig 16817 bp, 17 predicted proteins | sample 25BtaG_FD_184100 | JGI IMG/M metagenome (GOLD analysis project Ga0208301, IMG submission 184100) | Marine viral communities from Cariaco Basin, Caribbean Sea - 25B_WHOI_OMZ_CsCl (SPAdes) (version 2) | ecosystem: Environmental > Aquatic > Marine > Oceanic | place: Caribbean Sea: Cariaco Basin...
GGCATCGAGGTCGTTGACGACGACGCTCGCACCCTCAGAGGCGAGCTTGAGGGCGATTTCGCGACCAATACCGCGTCCCGAGCCACTGACAATGGCTACTTTTCCTTGCAACTTCATGATGCTGAATCCTTGATTTTATTGTATTGGAATCTGAAGGGGGTGGTTCAGGCCAGTGCCACGAGAGCCTCGCCGGCCAGCTTGACCTCCCCCTTGTCATCAATCACGCCAATCTCCAGCCGGGCCAGCGTTTCATTGCCGTGCTCGGTGAGTTCGGCGATCTTGCCGGTGCAGGTCAGCCTGGCACCGACCGGGGTGATGGCGGCAAACCGCACCGAAAAGTGGCGCAGATGTGTCTGCGGGGCCCACTGGGTCAGAAAACGGCCCAGATATGCCATCGACAGCATGCCGTGGGCGAACACGTCCGGCATGCCGGCCGCCCTGGCGAAGTCGATGTCGATATGGACCGGGTTGTGATCGCCCGAGGCTCCGGCAAACAACGCCAGCGTGGTGCGCGTGATGGGCGGGAGCTTCAGCGGTGGCAGTTCCTGGCCAACACTGACTTCGTCACGATGAGGGATCTTCATGCCGACTTCTCCTGTTCCTGTGGGTTGCGCACCACGAGGATGCCGCGAGCCTCGACGACGGTCTTGCCCTGGGCATCCCTGATCAGTGAATCCTTGACGATGAACTCCAGCGCACCGCCTTTCTTGCTGTAAATGTCGCTGATCCTGGCCTCGACGCTGACAACGTCGCCGGCGCATACCGGCGCGTGGTAGGTAAAGCTCTGCTCGCCGTGCAGGATGCGTTCGATCGGCACACCAAGGGTTTCAAGCAGCGTTGTGGTCGTGCCCGCGTCGAAATCAGCGCCCATCAGAAAAGTGGAAGGTGCAGGCAGGCTGCGATAGCCTGCGGCCCTGGCGGCCTCCTCGTCGAGATACTCGGGGCGAGTCTCGCCGATGGCCTCGGCAAAAAAACGCAGGCGCCCCTTTTCGACCTCGAAGGTGACGACTGGCAGTTGCAGGCCGATGTGTCGGGTATCAATCATGTCGCTCTCCAGTCCAGGATGCCTGGTACATGGTGACCACGCAGGCACCGCCCAGGCCCAGATTGTGCTGCAGGGCTACACGGGCACCGTCGACCTGGCGCGCCTCAGCCTGGCCACGCAACTGCTGAACCAGCTCGGTGCACTGCGCCAGACCGGTGGCACCCAGCGGGTGACCCTTGGACAGCAGGCCACCGGAGGGGTTGGTAACCACACGCCCGCCATAGGTGTTGTCACCGTCCTCGACCATTTTCTCGCCGCCCCCTTCCGGAGCAAGCCCAAGCGCTTCGTAGGTCAACAGTTCGTTGGTGGCAAAGCAGTCATGCAACTCCACCACATCCACATCCCCGGGGCCAATGCCGGCGGCTTCGTAAACCTGGTCGGCTGCGGCGCGTGCCATGTCGCTGCCAACCAGCTGCATCATATTACGCGCCTCGAAAGTGCTCGGCGTGTCGGTAGTCATTGCCTGCGCAATGATGGTCACGCGCGCGTCCAGACCATGCTGCCTGGCAAAAGCCTCCGAGCAGACAATCGCAGCAGCAGCGCCGCAGGTGGGCGGACAGGCCATAAGGCGCGTCATGGGCCCGATAAGTACGGGAGATGCCATGACATCCTCCACCGTCACTTCCTTACGGAACAGGGCGACGGGATTGTTCACGGCATGCCGGCTGGCCTTGGCGCGGATCTTTGCGAACGTCTCGGCACGGGTGCCGTATTTCTCCATGTGGGCCATGCCAGCGCCACCGAAGTAGCGGATCGCCATCGGAGTGTCCGGATGACCCACCAGTTCGTTACATACCTGATCAAATGCTTCGAAGGGCGTGGGCCGGTCGTCGAAATAGCTGCCCAGCGCGCCGGGCTTCATCTGCTCGAAGCCCAGCGCGATTACGCAGTCCGCAGCGCCGGAGGCCACCGCCTGGCGTGCCAGAAAGAGGGCGGTCGAGCCGGTGGAGCAGTTGTTGTTGACATTGACCACGGGGATGCCGGTCATTCCGACCGGGTAAAGTGCACGCTGGCCACAGGTGGAGTCACCGTACACATACCCCACGTAGGCCTGCTGTACCTTGTCGTAGTCCAGGCCGGCGTCGGCCAGTGCGCGGCGCGCGGCTTCCGCGCCCATGTCATAATAGGGCGCGGAAGCGCCAGGCTTGGCAAAGGGCACCATACCCACGCCTGCAACAACGGCGGGATTTTTCATTGATTGTTCTCCATACGGTAGTTGAAAACTGATGATCAGATAGTCGCGTTAGCCCACCTGACGCTGACTGCCTTCCCAATAGGGCTTGCGCAGCTCGGTCTTGAGAATCTTTCCGGCACCGCTTATGGGCAGTGGTTCGCTCTGGAAAGACACACTGCGGGGCAGCTTGTAGCCGGCAATGCGTGACCGGCAATGCTCGATGATATCTTCAGCGGTCAGCGACACACCCGGCCTGGGCACGACCACGGTGTGCACCGCCTCGCCCCATTGCTCGCTGGGCACACCGAAAACCGCACACTCCTGAACTCCGGGGTGTTGGTAGATCGCGTCTTCGACCTCGATGCTGAACACGTTCTCCCCGCCGGTGATGATCATGTCCTTGGCGCGATCGACGATATAGACAAAACCGTCCTCGTCCATGTAGCCAAGATCACCGGTATGCAGCCAGCCATTACGCAGGGCCTGCTCGGTCTCTTCCCTGAGCCCCCAATAGCCCTGCATGACGTTCATGCCACGGGCGCAGATCTCGCCGACCTCGCCACGGGGCAGCTCCCGGTCTTCAGGGTCCATGATCATCACTTCGACGCCGTAGGCCGGGCGCCCGGCGCTGGTGAGCTTGGTTCCGCCCTCAACATGGAAGCGTGGGTCCAGAAACGTGATGAGAGGCGCCGCTTCGGTCTGTCCGTAGCCCTGGCTGAACTCCACGTGGGGAAGCATGGCCATGGCCTTCTTCAGCACCGCTTCGGACATGGGTGAGGCCCCATACATAAATCGCTCCAGACTGGAGAGATCGTAATCATGAATACGGTCGGAGCTGATCAGCATATTGACCATCGTCGGCACCAGCATCGAGTGAGTTACCCGGTGCGTGGCGATCGCCTGCAGTACTGCGTCCACATCGAAGCTGGGTACGGTGACGTGGGTGCCGCCCACTTTCGTGAGCGCAAAGGTGCTGGCCATGTCCGCAAGGTGGAACATTGGCGCCGCGTGCAGGTACACCGCTCTCTCGTCATAACCGAGAGTCGGGAGGACATTCAGGGCGTTGTAGACGATATTGTCGTGCGAGAGCATGACACCCTTGGACTTGCCAGTCGTGCCACCGGTGTAAAACAGGCCGGCAAGATCACTGCCGCCGGCGTCGGCATCCGGCACGGGGGCGCTCTCCGCGAGCAGCTTTTCGTAGTCGAGACAACCCTCCGGACAGGGGCCGTCGCCAATAAAAATCACGTGTCTGACAGTCGTGAGCAGTGGCCGCAGGGCGGGCAGCACCTGAGCAAACGTATCGTCCACAAAAAGTACGGAGCTTCCGGAATCTTCCAGCGTGTAGGCAATTTCCGCAGGCGCGAGACGGATATTCACCGGGTTGGACGCAGCGCCGGCCCAGGCGACACCGTAGATGTATTCAACAAAGCGATCACTGTTCAGCGCCAGGATCGCAACGCGGTCTCCGCGGCCGACACCCAGTTCCTGCAGTGCCCCTGCCAGCCGCGCGACGCGTTCCTGTAGCTGCGCCCAGGTCTGATTCCGTTCGCCGCAAATGGTGGCGGTCCCCTTTGCGTTGGTCTGGACCGCCCGGCGGAGTGTTTGCGTGATAAACATTCTTTTCCCCTGTGAATTTTTATTATTGTTCGTATTTGGTTGTGCGACCAATTTAAACCACGGCTGCCATAAAATGCAAGATGGTTAGCGACTCGTCCAGCTCGGTACGGATGACCAGCATCACGCCCGGCCCTTGCAGATGAGGCGGGCGCTTTGGCATTGCTGAGCACGACGGTGTCACGCTGGCCTGGCAGCCCTGGCGCGCTGTTGCGGCGGGCATTCTGGCGGAGGGGGCAGGTCATTGAGTCCGGGCAGCCGGCGCAGGCCGCACCTGAACCGCGAAGCTCTTCGCTGGAAGCCGCCGGCCTCACCGGCCTCGAGCCGGTAGGCGTATCCGAAATAGATCCGCATGAAGCGGCGGGCCAGCTCGTTATTCTTGGGCAACTGCCACAGCCTGGGCACCAGGTGCTCCCATTGCTTCTGCGAGTAACTCATTACCGCACCCCGATCCGGTGAGGCCGTCACCATCACCGGTTCACCCAGCAACTTCCTGTGGTGTGACGGTATTTACCTGACAGTCGGCCACTGAAACGAAGGTGGTCATAGTGCCCCCGGTGGGTTATAGAACGAGTGTCTGACGCTCGACTGTAACTTCACGAGGAAACGACTATGACCACCAATGAGAAAGTAGCACGACGGAAGCTCAGCCTCCTAGAACTGGCCAAGGATATGCAGAATGTCAGCAAAGCCTGCCAAGTGATGGGGTACTCCCGTCAACAGTTCTACGAGATCCGCCGGAACTACCAAACCTTCGGAGCCGAGGGCTTGATGGACAAGCTACCCGGACCTCGTGGGCCTCACCCCAACCGGGTCAGCGAAGAAATTGAAGAAGCCATTCTGGCTCACAGCCTGGAATACCCGACCCACGGTCCGGTTCGGGTTGCACAGGAGCTGGCTCTGAAAGGCATTCAGGTGAGTTCTGGCGGCGTCCGTGGTGTATGGAGCCGTCACGATCTGCTCACACGACACGACCGCCTACTGCGTCTGGAGCGGACTACCCGGGAGCAGAAGATCGACCTGAATGAGGACCAAATACGCCTGCTGGAGCGCTTCAGTCCCGAGTTCCGGGAACGGCACATTGAGGTCCATCACACCGGAGAACTGGTGGCTGTGGACACCTTCTTCGTCGGCACGCTCAAGGGTGTTGGCAAGGTCTACCTGCAATCAGTGATCGACTGCTACAGCCGCTATGCCTGGGGGCGCCTGTACACCAATAAGCTACCAGTAACCGCCGTCCACGTGCTCAACAACAACGTCCTGCCGTTCTTCGAGGACCACGACGCGAGGATCACCACTATTCTCAGCGACAACGGTCGGGAGTTCTGTGGCCGCAAGGACCGGCATCCCTACGAACTGTTCCTACAACTGGAGGAGATCGAACACCGGACCACCAAAGTGCGCCGCCCACAAAGCAACGGCTTTATCGAACGGCTGCACCGCACGCTACTGGACGAGCACTTCCGCATCCAGGGACGAACCAAGTGGTATGAGAGCATTAAAGAGATGCAGCAGGACCTTGATGAGTACCTGATGCAGTACAACACCAGGCGCCCTCACCAAGGCCGCAATATGAAAGGTCAGGTGCCCTATACGGTGTTCAAGAAAGGGCTCCCCAAACGACCGAAAAAGGAGCACAAGCAGGCGGCTGAAAAAGCTGCTTAAATAGGGTGCCCGCTGGGGGCATGTGTCAGGGGATTACTGTCACTGTACAAACTTCCCGAGCTCCGGCGATTGGCACTGTCTCTCGCTGCGATCAAGTAAGCACGGCTTTTAAGACTGACCCCTGAATCAGTGACTTCAATCGGCTAAAACTGCGCTTAAAGCCTGCAATAACAAGCCATTGAGCGATATAACACGGTATGACATCCATTCACCCAGTCTGTGCATTTGACTCATGCGTACATTGGGCAGCCCGCAGAATTCGGAAAAAATCGTACGCTGAGGTTGTCCGAGTCGCCGTAGCGGCCTAAACTTCCCGCCTTCCAGCTTGCGGCTCTGTCGCCAAACGTAATCGCCGGTCAGGTTTCAGGTTAATGTGCGTATTCCAGACTAAGGTTGCCACCCATTCCACGCGAAAGCTGCCACCCCGGCAGGCTGCCTGAAGCTCCATCAAAATCGTCCGGCGGGGGATAACTTAACGGTACTCTGATCCTTTCCATCCGGAGAAGGTCAGATGCCAGCTCAAAAATATTTCCTGTGAATCAGTTAATTATTAGTTTCTGGATGGGCGCTAATTTGGCGCAGGAACTTGAGCCACTCGATGTGGCGGTGCCTTTGCTGACATTGCCCGATCACTGTCCCATCCAGCACATTGAGTGCGGCAAACAAAGTGGTTGTGCCATGACGCTTGTAATCATGAATCATGGTTTGTGCCCGCCCCTTCTTCAGTGGGAGACCCGGCTGAGTCCGGTCCAAAGCTTGCACCTGACTCTTTTCGTCACACGACAATACCAGCGCATTTTCAGGTGGATTCATGTACAAGCCGACGATGTACTCCAGCTTTTCGACAAACTTCGGATCACGTGAGATCTTAAACGTTGCAAATCGATGCTAAGGAGCGACTAGATCTATATCAGGACGTCCCTTCGGATCAGGACTCCTGCACCTTTACTACCAGGAGCGGCTTGTCATCTTCAGCCGCGTTCGGTCCGGCCAATTGATTCCACATGGAATCGACCATGGGTTGAAGAAAGAGCTGCCCGAGCTGGCGAATCATGACGCCGATTACTTGACTGGAGTCACGATGTGCCTTGGACGCAACGCCGACATTGCGCAAAGTCGCCACTTGTTTGGCAGCGAGATCGGTGAGCATCTCCAGAATACGGCCGCGGTGCCCCATGGGATCGAGCAAAGCCCGCCTGAGGTAACCGACTACCGCTGGGTTATCAGAGAGCATGTCCGCGACTGCTTCGTCACGAGCAGCTGCAATCTCCGCCGTGGTTCCTTCGAGGGGGACTTGCTCGATCGCACCGAAGAATAAATCAACAATATGTTGCTCGATGGCCTCGCGCAGTCCGTCCTTGGTTCTAAAGTGGTGCACCACCAAACCAACCGTAACACCCGCCGCCTCGGCAATGGCGCGCATCGAGGTCGCGTCCTCTCCGTAGTTCGCATACAGGGCGAATGCCGCATTGCGGATGCGTGCCTTCGCAGTCAAGTCGCTATTCACTTTAGGGGATACCCCCACCGTTTTCTTCACTATCTAACTCCTGTGCATAGCTGAGTCTGTGTAGTTCCTCGAACATGACCGGACTATCAAGCTGGCGTTGTACGCTGAGAAGCCACGATCGATCGGGACGTGCAAGGTTACCAGAAACGTTGATGTTGTCCCTTTGGCATATTCTGCTATACGATCGTATAGTATTGATGCGTTCGACAGGTGATAATGATGAAATCGGTTACTCTAACCTTTGTCACAGATAGAGAGGACCTACGCTCCGGCTACCGGGTCGAGCTAGGTAGCTACACGCTCAGCAAAGAAGAAATCGTAACGTTTGCAAGCCAGTGGGATCCGCAGTTCTTCCACCTCGACGAGCGTCGCGCTGCGAACAAAGGATACTTCGGAGGCTTGATCGCCAGTGGTGTACAAACCCTGGCGGTATACCAACGACTCACCGTCGGTAGTCTCTTTCGGCACTGGGATGTGATAGGCGGCGCTGGTATCCGTGACTTGAAGTTCCTCCACCCGGTACGTCCGGGCGACACTCTTACGGGATTCACTGTCATCGAAGATGTTCAGGGCCAATCTGAACGAGGCCGCATACAGGTCGTGTTAACGGGGGGGTTAGTTAACCAGAGCCGCAGACAGGTACTTGCTCTGACGATGTCGATATATCTGCGGATGCCCAGCTTATGAGCGCTCACGCACCTGAACAATCGACCGGGATTTGGAGGGGCTCGCTCGCCCCGTTGACAGCTCAGGCCTGGGCAAGTTGAGCGTCACACACGATTACAAGCGCCATGGCACGACCAGCCTGTACGCTGCCTTCAATATTTTGACAGGCAAGGTGATTGGCCGCATTACCCAGCCTCACCGCGCCAAGAAGTTTTTGGACTTCTTGCGACAGATCGACCGGGAAACCCCTAAGGCTCTGGATCTTCACTTGATTCTGGATAACAGCTCTACGCATAAAACTCCGGAGGTTAAAGCCTGGCTGGCCAAGCACGATCGGTTCAAGCTGCATTTCACGCGCCTTAGCTGAATGCGGTAGAGGGTTGGTTCGGCCAACTGGAACGCCGAGCGCTTTATCGGGGTATTTTCACCAGCGTCAGCGAATTGAAGTCTGCAATTAAGAAGTACATCAAGGTTCACAATGAGAAACTGGCCAAGTCATTTCGGTGGCACAAAAGCGCCGAATCCATTATGACATCGGTGGGTCAAAACAGATGGCCATTGACAGCACGGAACACTAGGCAGCTGCCCGCAGCGTTAATGGTGGCCCAGAGGATGCTCCATCTCCATTCATTGGCTACCTTTATTACGGGACATTGCTATCAATGTCCCGGTCTGCATCGCACCGATAGGATGATAACAGGTTCCGTCAAAGTGATCGTCCGATCAGCTCCTTCATGATCTCGTTGGTGCCACCGTAGATTTTTTGCACCCGCGCAGCGGCGTACATCTGCGCGATGGGGTACTCCATCAGATAGCCATAGCCGCCGAACACTTGCAGACAGCGGTCGATAATGGCGACCTGCTTGTCGGTACCGAGCAACTTAGCCATTGAAGCGGTGGCAGGGTCGAGCTCACCGTCCATGTAGCGCTGGACGCAGTGATCCATAAAGGTTTTCGCGGCCAACACCTCGGTCTTGCACTCGGCAAGCACGAAGCGCGTATTCTGGAAATCCAGGATTGGCTTGCCAAACGCCGTCCGTACCTTGGCATACTTGATCGCCTCCAAGACTGCGGCTTCGGCCATCGCGACACCGGCAATCCCGATAATCAAGCGCTCACGGGGTAGCTGCTCCATCAGCTGGAAGAAGCCCTGGCCTTCTTCGCCACCGAGCAAATTCTCCGCGGGTACGCGCATGTCGATGAAGGTAAGCTCGCGCGTGTCCTGGCCGTGCTGCCCAACCTTCTGCAGCACCCGTCCGCGCTCATAGCCCTCGACCTTGTCCACCTCGACCACGAATAATGAAATACCACGGGCGCCTTCTAACTTGTCAGTCTTGGCTACCACAATCATCAGGTCAGCGTGGGTGGCGTTCGAGATGAACGTCTTTGACCCATTGATCACGTAGTGATCACCGTCGCGGATCGCGGTCGTACGCACTGCCTGAAGATCCGATCCCGTGCCGGGCTCGGTCATAGCGATGCCAATCACCTTCTCACCATTCGCCATTGCCGGAATCCAGCGTTGCTTCTGCGCCTCTGTTGCATAAGCCGCTACGTAATGGGCGACGATGGTCGAGTGTACGCTGAATCCGAACGCAGTGTCTCGGGCCAACGCCAGCTCCTCTTGGACCACGGCCTCGTGGCCGAAGTTGCCACCACCACCACCGTACTCATCGGGCAAGCTAGTACACAACAAACCAGCAGCGCCGCTTTTGTTCCATAACTCACGGTCAACCTGGTGCTGCTCAGCCCATCGCTCCTGGTTAGGCGTGACTTCGCGGGCGAAGAACTTGGCCGCTTGGTCGCGCAGCAACGTGTGGTCCTCGGCCTCCCAAGGTGCCTTATAATCGGGAAACAATTCGCTCATGGTGTTTATTTTCCTGTGTAGTGAGGTGCACGCTTCGCCAGAAAGGCGGCCTGACCCTCGTGGCTGTCGGCTGAGTGGATTGCCAAATGAAAGTTCTGCTTTTCATACTTGAGTCCTTGGCTGAGTGATGTCTCAAAGGCCTGCAACGCCGCGTCTTTTGCTAGCGCTACGGCCAGCGGCGAATTGGCGGCAATATGTCCAGCCATTGTTAGAGCTTGGTCAAGAGCCTCACCCTCTGGGACCACGCGGGCGACGATGCCGTCGGCGCATGCGTCAGCCGCACTGATGAAATTGCCAGTCAGCAGCATGGTCATTGCCTTGGCTTTTCCTACCGCACTTACCAAACGCTGCGTGGCGCCGCCGCCGGGGATGACGCCGAGTTTCACCTCGGGCACCCCAAATTTCGCGGTTTCAGCTGCGATGACGATGTCACAGGCAAGGGCAAGCTCACAGCCCCCGCCCAAGGCCAGTCCCTCTATAGCCGCGATAACGGGCTTGGGAAAGCCTGCCAAGTCATCCCAGAACGTACCACCAAGGGCTTTGTGTGGGCCGATCAGCGCATCTTCACGAATACGGTCAAAGGCAGTGATGTCGGCCCCCGAGCAGAAGTTCCCGGCGGCACCGTGGATCACCACGGCACGCACACTGTCGTCGTACTGAAAAGTCACCAGCGCCTGTCCCAGTGCGCTTAAAACTTCTTCGTTAAGTGCATTGCGGGCTTCTGGCCGATTGAGTTCGAGGATAACGATGGATTCGTTGCGGCGGATATTTAAAATAGCCATCAGATGTCCTTATAAATATCTTTATATGTGGCGCGGATCGACTTCTTGTCGAGCTTGCCGACGCTGGTGCGGGGCAACGTTTCGAGAAACAAGGCAGTATCTGGCAGCTGCCACTTGGCGAAACTGGGTTTTAGAACTTCGTGGATCTCGTCCAGCGGCAACTCGGTGCCGTCGTCGGTAACCAACAGGGCGACAGGGCGCTCCTGCCACTTGGGATGTTCAATGCCAACAACTGCAGCATCGCGGATGCGTGGGTGTGCGATCAGCGCATTTTCCATGTCGATGGAGGAGATCCACTCGCCGCCGCTCTTGATCACGTCTTTTAGACGATCGGTCAGCTTGAGGTAGCCGTGCTGGTCAATCGTGCCGACGTCACCACTCCGCCAGTAGCCGTCGAGGAAGCGATCTCCATCGTCCTCAAGCTTATGATACTTCTCGATGATCCAAGGTCCTCTTAATAACACCTCGCCCTGGGAAATGCCGTCGAAGGGCACATCCTTACCGGCACCGTCAACCAGTCGGAAATCGACGCCGGATACCATCAAGCCTTGGCAGCGCTTGCGGTTCCATGTTTGCTCGTCGCTCAACACTTCGCGCAGCGACGGTTTCAGCCCCTTGTTGACCGTGACCAGCGGAGTGGTCTCGGTGGCACCATAGGCGTGAATAATGTCGGCCCCGGTGAGATCATAAAAGCCACGCATCAGACGCAACGATGGCTCGGTGGCACCGCTCAGCAGCCTCGCACGGCTGAAGTCTGGCTTCTTGTCCAGTGATCGGATGTACTCCAGCATCGGTGTAAAGATCGCTGGCGCACCGTTAGCTACAGTAACCTTTTCTTCTATCATTGCATCGACCAAAACCGACGTATCCTCAGCGACGTAGCGGCCTGGCAGGACGACTTTAGCCATCGCCTGGACGGCGGCCTGCGGAAGACCCCAGCACTGACCGTGGAACATCGGCGTAATGAGCATGGCGGTGTCGTCACTACTCACACCGATCACACTGTCCATCGCCAAAGTGTGCAGATAGATACCGCGGTGGGAGTAGTAGATTCCCTTGGGCCTACCGGTTGTGCCTGTCGTGTAGCAGGCGCTGTAGGCCGACGTCTCGTCCACCATCGGCCAATCGATGTGTGTATCTTCCGCCAGGAGCAGATCCTCGAAGTGATGCACGTTCGTCAGGGTCGTGCTGATCTGCGACAGCGGACGGTCGGTCATTACGATCCAGCCTTTGACTTGAGGCACCAGCGGAGCGAGCTTCTCTGCAATTGGCAGCAGGGTCTCGTCAACTAGAATCCAGGACGCCTCACTGTGGTCGGTAACATAGCCCAAGTCCTCGGGCGCCAGACGAAGGTTCATCTGCAGCATGACGGCAGCGAGGCCGGGGATCGCCCAATAGAGCTCGAAATGTCGGCGACTATTCCAGTCCAGAATTCCAACTACGTCCCCGGGGCCGACACCGAGGCTTCGCAACGCGTTAGCCGCTTGACAGATCCGGAGGTAGGACTCGCCGTAGGTGTACCGGTCCCAGCCGCCATCGGCGGTACGATAGACGATTTCTTGTTCTGGATAAGTCCGGGCCGCATGCCGAATCATGGTCGTTGTGTTGAGCTGGTAGCTGTCGCCATGGGTGGAAGGACGACCCTTAGTAATATATGTCGATTGCATATCTTTCTCCTCAGATGCGTTCAATTATTGTTGTGTTGGCAGTGCCATGGGCTTCACAGATAGTCTGTAAGCCCAACTTCTTCCCTGAGCGTTCAAGTTCACAAAGTAAATCCGTCAGCATGCGGGCACCGGTTGAGCCCAGCGGGTGCCCGATTGCGACTGAGCCACCGTTAACATTGAGCTTGTCATCCGGAATATCGAATTCGCGCTGAAACATCAGCGGTACGCCTGCAAAAGCCTCGTTGACCTCGTACAAATCAATGTCCGCCGCGCTTAGTCCCGCCATTTTTAGTGCCTTGTGGGTAGCCTCAAGTATGGCGGTGAACTGGATCACGGGGTCCGCACCGGCGACCGACATAGCACGAAAGCGGGCGCGTGGTTTGAGGCCTTTTTGTTCAGCGTATCCACGATCAGCGACTAGCAGTGCCGCCGCACCGTCGCTAACCTGAGATGCGTTCGCGGCCGTCGTGCGGCCATTTTTCGCAAAGACCGTCTTCAGGCCCGCCATCTTCTCCGCATCGAGATGCTCGCGAATGCCCTCATCAGCGGTAATACATGGACCGTTGGGGTCTTGGGGATCGGCGGTGATTGGCACCATCTGTTTGACAAAAGCACCAGCCCTGGTAGCAGCGAAAGCCCGCTCATGACTTCGAACGCTGTAAGCATCAAGTTCCTCGCGGCTAATCCCGAAGCGATCGTTCATAAGTTCAGAACTGGGACCCTGCGCCATAAGTCGACCGTCGTAGCGTTCCAGCTCAAGCGGGCCGTACTGAGGGCCGAGCGGCGCACCTGGCTGAAACGCTGACGGCATAGTCACCTGCGACATCGATTCAACCCCACCTGCGATCACCAGATCATAGCTGCCAGCCATGACACCATGGGCGGCAAAGCTGACTGCCTGCTGTCCGGAACCACATTGGCGGTCCACAGTTACTGCGGGCACGGACTCGGGTAAGCCGGCGGAAAGCACGGCGTGGCGGGCGATGTTGGAGGACTGTTGGTCATGCTGCAGCACGCAGCCAGCGATCACGTCGTCGATTGCGGATGGATCAACTCCGCTGCGATCGACAAGATATCTTAGAGTGCAGCCGAGCAGGTCGGCAGGATGCCATTGACTCAGTACACCACCACGTCTGCCGACCGGGGTTCTTACGGCATCAACAATGACTGCTTCACGATTAATCATTTGTTACTCCGGAGGTAGGGACCTTGACTTCGGCCAGAGGAATATCGTGTTCGCGACCGATCGCTTCCCAGTAGCTTGTCGTCCGTGTTTTGAAAGTGGACTCGAGCTCCTCAATCGTACGACCGATATGCTCTGAAACCCGGGCGGCAAAGTGGGGCTCGAGCGCACCGAGAGCGACATAGCCGTCCAAAGTGGGATAAATGCGGTAGGTGGGTAACGCTCCTCCCAGAGGCGTTGCAGGCCCCATCAGACCGTGGCGAACTGCGGCACCAGCCATCTGAGCGGCATGGTCAAGTACTATCTTGTAGCCGCCACCCCTACCAACGCGCGTTCGACTCAGGAGTCCCGCGACCGCAGCAGAGACCGCACGCTCAGCTCCCAGCAAGTCCGCCACCGGAACGAGTGGCATGGTCGGCGGGCACAACGTGCCGTGTGCAGCCTGATAGGTCAGATCGTGCCCGGGAACTTCAGCCGCATCTCCGTCGTGGCCGACTATTTCGACGTGAACCAGAGCAGGATGAGTCTCGGAGAGTCGGTGCAGGTCAAGACGGTTTAACGCAGACGGACGCATGGCCGTTATTAGGGCATCAGCATCTGCAAGGTAATTATCAAGACGGCCTCGCTGTTCGGACTGCTTGAGATCCAGGACAACGATCTCTTGATCAGCCACAAGCTCGTCGTACCAAGCTCGGGCCACTGCAGCAAGCGGATCACCAGCTGGGGGCTCAATTTTGGTGACCTGTGCACCCATGCTAGCCAGTTGCGCGGCCGCGATGGGGCCTGGCAGGTTGGAGGCGAGCGAGACGACCCGAATCCCGATCAGTGGCTCCGGTGCAGAAGCGCTCATTAAAGCAACCGATTTCATCACTATCACCTGTCGAATACATCAACACTATACAACTGTATAGCATGATATACGAAGGTACAATATCAACCTTTCTGGTAACTCTTGAAGGTGGTCCTGTTTCCCACCTTGAGAGTGTCTCCCGCTGCAGAGCAATCGAACCACCAGGTTGCGTCGACCGTCTTGGGCCCGTCTTCTCCGGGAACGATCAAGCTATGGATCTTCCTATCAGGGTTGCCGCCGAAAGCTGGATAGTAGTGTTCGGTGCTCCCGTCCCCAGAAAAGCTCATGGCCAGGTGGCCCATGCCTATTGAATCGAGCATGTCCTGGACCTCAGGGCTGTCTGTGACCCGCCTTATGTAGCCGCACATTACAAACCTCCTTTTTGGCAATAACTGAGTCAGAACCTGAAAACGAACAGTCAAAGAGTCAATTTTGCTATAGTAAACTGGATACCGTGATAGGGGACAGGGATGCTCTGGAATAAGTCAACTCGGAGACACTTGAGGGGTTCAATTAAAGCTCAATGGGCTGCGGTTATTGTCGCCATAATTGCAATACCAGTTCCTATCGTATGGCAAATTATCAGTTCTGCTAAGACCGAACCGATACCTTCTGCTTGCGTCCCCTTCTTCGATAAGAGAAGCATAAAGGTTGAAGAGCTTTATCAGACTATAGGGGAATTGGCAGCTTCTGCTTTGAAAAGCCCTAGAATCATAAAGAGCATGACTGTTAACGAATCATATTCACAAATAGATTCAGATGATGAATTTCCTAAAAACTCTATTCAATATTTGGTAAACTGCTCACAAAAGCTGATTAACTCGTATGATCCACCACCTTTGCAAAAAGCAGATCTTGCGGTATTCGCTATTTACGAAATGCACAATGATGAATACATTATTGAAACCGCCAAAATGTATACTGAGATAGCCAATAAATCGAATCCTGACAACATTTACAAGGAAGTAGAAGGATTAACATATGAATACATGAAGTACTTTGAAGAATTTGATCCAGCTGGTTTGTCAGATGTGAAAATTATAGGTCACGCCCTAGCCATTCAGGCCACTCACTCAATATTGCAGAACATTGCAGAGGAGCATGGTCTAGGAATTGCGCATTCATCAATTCATAGATTACTTACAGAAGCTATAAATTCTGTCGATAGTTTATGCGCTGATGGTCAAATTAAAGCGTGGGAGCAAGATATAGAGTTAAATCTTAAAACCGCAGCTGAAAATTCAATACCGTCATATAGGTCCGACACATGGGAAGAAATGCTTGCTCGTAGAGAACATTCTAAAACCCGTCGTGACAACTGTGAATAGGAAACGTTGAAGTGGCTCAAATCTGCTTTACAGGTTAATAAAATACACCAAAAGCGGATTCACCATGACTGACATTCCTGAAAACCAAGTAATTGATTTCGAAATTTCGAAAGCTCACCTAGAAGCGACCGGTTGGAGCCTCAACCAGTTCGAGCGCTCTAACCCTTTCGACTGCCATGCAGTCTACGTCTATGATTTCCGGTTTCAGACACCTGAGCTATTTACCTTCCCCATTAACGATTTCAACGATCGGATCGTGGAGCAGCCAGCTCAGGTACTCGCCACCGTTCTGGAACAGTGGATGAAAAAAAGGCATCGGAAGAAGCTGAAAGGCAGAGAACGCCGGGCCCTCCCCGGCGTGATTGCCGACTATGTGAAGGCCTCACAGTCCTACCGGGCCTGGCTTACACGAAAATCAGCCAATGACCGGATGCATGCCTTCATTGACCTGCCCCCAGTCTTTAATCCAACTGCTCCCTAGTAATGTCCGTTACTTTTGAATCAGTTTTTCCAAGTCTGAGAGCAGAGGCAAACTTGATACCCCAAGGATGAATGCGGTCGCTGCTCATTGTAGTCCAAGCGCCAGTTGCTGATCTTGTCCCGGGCGTGGGCGAGATCCCGGAACCAGTGTTCATTCAGACACTCATCCCGGAATTTGCCGTTAAAGCTCTCAACGTACCCATTCTGCATCGGCTTTCCTGGCTGAATTAGCTTCAGTTCAACGCCATGGCGGTAGGCCCATTGATCGAGCGCTCTGCCAGTGAATTCCGGTCCCTGGTCGGTTCTAACGGCTTTCGGATAGCCTCGGAAGGCCGCAATGCCATCCAGGGTACGGACAACCTGTTCACCCGAGATGCCCATGGCCACGGGGATGTCGAGGCATTCCTTCGTGAAGTCATCCACGATCGTCAGGCATTTGATCCTGCGGCCGTTAGCCAGGGAATCCATCACGAAATCCATGGACCACGTATGGTTTGGTGCATCGGGCAGCACCAAGGGCTGCCGTTCGACCATCACGCCTTTACGACGCTTACGTTTGCGGACGGCCAGGCCTGCTTCCCGGTAAAGTCGATAAACCTTCTTGTGATTCACCTCAGCACCCTCACGACGCAGCAACTGATGAACACGCCGGTACCCGAACCGGCGACGTTCGAACGCAATGGCTTTGATGCGTTCTGTCAGATCACGCTCTTCTGGCGAGCGCTGAGACTGATATCGCATCGTTGCGCGGGATAACCCGACGAGTGAACAGGCTTTGCGCTCGGATATCGTCGTCTCCGACAGCATTGTGCGCACAGCCTCGCGCTTGTTCCCGACGGTCAGTACTTTCGGTTGAGGGCGGCCTTCAGAGCTTCTGTGTCCAGCATGGACTCGGCCAGCAACTTCTTGAGCCGGGCGTTCTCTTCCTCAAGAGCTTTCAGGCGACGGGCTTCAGAGACTTCCAGGCCGCCATACTTCTTGCGCCA
>Ga0208301_1000278_pt1 | contig 16793 bp, 22 predicted proteins | sample 25BtaG_FD_184100 | JGI IMG/M metagenome (GOLD analysis project Ga0208301, IMG submission 184100) | Marine viral communities from Cariaco Basin, Caribbean Sea - 25B_WHOI_OMZ_CsCl (SPAdes) (version 2) | ecosystem: Environmental > Aquatic > Marine > Oceanic | place: Caribbean Sea: Cariaco Basin...
GGATCAAGGGGTTTAACCAACTGAAGCTGGTCGTGAACAACGTTCAGTTTCGGGATGGAGAACGGGTGGATGATCAACCTGACAGAGACGCCGCTTGATGGTCATACACCAGATTTGACAATAACTCTGCTCCAAGCCATGATCGCGAAGATCAAATTCGTAGAACTTGGTGTCAGGTACTGGGTTGTGGAAATAGGGCGGAATTTCAGTAAAGCCCATCCTCGCATATAAGGCCTGGGCTTTTCTCGTGGGAGGCACTGCGTCTAGAACGAGCCGTTCATAGCCTAAGCCTTTGAGTTTTTGCACCAGATTGGTCATAAGAGACCATCCGATATCTTTTCCCTGATGGTCCGGGCGGACGTACAAGCGCTTTACCTCTGCGGTATGGACGTCGATTTTCCGGAAACCAACACCTCCCGCAATTTCAGAACCCACCACTGCAAACGTGTACTGTCCACTTGGCAAAGAAAAGAGTGTTTCCAGGCTTGCCATCTCTCCGTCGAAATCCTGGTAAGAGAGATCAATACCGAGCCAATCGACATACTCATGTATTAGCTGTCGGAGATCCCTACTATCCGAGGGGAAACACACATCCCTGATTTCCATCAACTGCTCCGTGTTTTCGATTGATGCTTAACGCCTCAAACACCGGCTTGGTGAAGTTGGCGGCTTTTTTGGAACAAAAAAGGTGACAGATTTACCAAGTCCGCGTGCTTTGACTTGTTATACCTAATGTTCCACCTTGGCTATCCACTGAGTGTGCTCTCTAGAAAACGCATTTTCTGCATCTCTCACAAAGTCAGAGAACAGTTCATCAGTATCAGGCTCAGTGATTTTGCTTTCAATTATCCCGATTTCGTGTGCTGTCAGCGCATATGCCGTCCCGATTTCTTGAAATCGCTTCAGTTGCATCCAGGCAGTGACGGAACCGGCAGCAACCACAAAAACTTCCGTGGGCCAAATCTGCCATTCTGGGAATGCAATTCTGGACAGGACGAAAGCGACAGCAACAGCCTGAAGTATTACAAGTAGAACAAAGAATTGTGTGCTCCGCTTCTTGTTGTACTTTGACTTCGCAGCGTACCATTTCCTTTGCTCTCCAATTCTGCTGGTTAGGTAAAGTTGTCGCCTTTCTTCGATAGGCTTCGCCCTGGTATCCCGCATGAACTGTGTGATCTGGTCCCGGGCGCAATCATCGCCACCAAGCAAATCACCAATCTGATTGTTTGAGGAAAGTATTCCCTCAAGCAATCGACGGAAAACATTATTTACTTCCCCAACTGAAGCAGCGTCTAAAAACGGCTCGGCTCTCATCATATACCGCCAAGTTGAGGTCTTCACCGATTCAGCTACTGCTCGCGCACTGTACCAAGATTTTTCGTAACGCTTCGAAGCTATCAGCACTGATATTCCTAAAGCAGCCAAAAAAACACCCGCATTTATCAGCGAATACAACGCAGTAGGTGCAGGATTCACCGCAAGCGCGGCACCCGTAATGAGGGTTACAATATGCCACTGGAAGGAGCGTAAGTAAGCAGACTGGGCCGTCGCTGAAGCAGTGTCTGCTGCTCTGTATAAACCGGGATAATCCTTCTGTTCCAAGACCGGACTCCTACATCGTAGCTAAGGCTTGCAAGTTGGCTTCGCTCCACGGATGCACCTTTATACCGTTCTTAGTCAGACAACTGGGGATTGAACCTTGAACACCATTGAGTCTGATCGCGTAAACTGGCTTCCCTCGATCCAATGTCATCTGTACTTCATGAGGAACCCAGTAGCTCTTCCAAGTATCAGCGCCGACGAAGACGATAGTTCTTGATGTGCCGGTAATGCTTTTTGATATCGCCTGTTTAATCACGCTTTCGTTTTCTGTTTGCCATCGCTTCAACAAATCCTGAACGCGGAAGTTTAGTGCGGAATAACGGGGATTGACTGCACGCCCCTTTATGGTAAGCACTACTCCTCGATCCTGCTCCTTGAAGCTAAAAAACACTACGTTTGGCATTTCAATCTATCTCCATGTGTAAAAAGAGCCGTGTGGCCCTGAGGTATAACGCCGCTAAGCACGCGCGGTTACGGAATGAAGGCGAAGCCGCAATGTAGTAACCGTCGCCGTGGCTTGCATGGTTATGTGTTTTAGCCATTGTGGCTGAAAACTACCAGTTTCTTGTCGGGTATCACCATCAGGACGCCTTCCCTCTTGAACGAATAGTACGAACCACTGGTTCGTCCGCTCTCTACTATGTCGTCGTACAAAGATTCACCGATGCTTCCGCCGCAAAGAAGTTCATAAGACCAATTTTCTGACCTAGTCCAGTCGCCCCTAGGAGTTTCCCTCCACTCACCATACGTATAGTAGGAGTCAGAATGACCTCGGGCTTGGCTTGATTCCTCGAAAAACTTAGCACCTAGTTCTTTGATGGCTTCTGCTGTTTTACCGCCCAATTTGTAGACGGCCGTACCACAAGCTTCCCTAAACCCAGAATCCGAGGTGATAGAAATTCGGTAACTGAGACCAATATTCTCGGGAATAGCTTTTCTGTACCAGTAATCTTCGAATAAGTACCACGCCCCGATAAGGGCGAAGAGAATTACTCCGATAACCTTTAAGGCCTTCATGATCTTGCGGGCTTTCCTTGCACATAACGCTTGCAGCATGCGCGCCCGCGGAATGGAGCCGAAGGCGCAATGTAGTGGGCGTCGCCGTGCCTGCACTGGTTATGTGATTTTTAATTCACGACGAAGAGCTTTGCGCCCCGTTCAGTCGAGGACCGGTGAAGCTCAGCGTTGTCCGCCACCTGATAACTAGAACCAGGCTGGAGAACAAAGCAACGCCCGTCCTTCAATTCGGTGTGGAGCTCACCCTCTAGGCAGAGCAGGATGTGTCCTTTGGCGCACCAATGATCAGCCAGATAGCCGGGGCTGTACTCGACCATACGAACCCGGATATCGCCGAAAGTGCGGGTTCGCCAGTAAGCGACTCCCTGCTCCCCTGTGTGTTCGGTCTTCTCGACTTCAGACCAGTCAGTAACCCCAAAGGGCAGATCCCTTATGTCCAATTTGCTTCTCCTTAAGCACATAACGCCTGGCTCTGCGGTTGGTTGAAGTTGGCGGCTTTTTGGCCAGCGAAGCGATGCCGAAAAGGTGCCAACTGTAACCAATCCGTAGCAGCCACTTGTTAGGCAGCCGGTACTGAGCCAGTAGTAACTTTATGTTGATAGTTAATATACCCTAAAATTACCAAACAGATAATTTGAATTTCATTATTTATAGAGTCGTTTGACCAATTAACTACGCAATTTTCTGCTTGATAGTTAGGAACAAAGTTTAAATTAACATTGCTCTGCTTTGCTTTATTAACTGAAAACTTTTCAACTAATGAATCATTTTTATACAAACGAATTTTTCGCCAAAAAAACATACCTGACGATTTCATTACGTATTTTTCTCCGTTTAAGGTAGTAAACGAAAAACTATATGATCCAAACGAAGGGAGAAAGCTGCCTTCACAAAATAGCTCACCATCTTTTTTGATAGTGAAATTTTCTTCTGTTATTTGAAGCTGAAATTTATTCATATTTGCCTAACAGCTTATTAGTTTGCATTCGTAGTAAACCGCATCCGTACCACCGTGTCCAAAACTGTTTCACACCGCTGATAGCGTCGATTTTTCATAGTCTTACCAGCCATTAGCTGGCCGTTTTCGGGCTTCTGCGTCCGTGAAAAGTCTGCACGCGGTTTATCCTTGCACGTTTCTGCAAGTTAAATACAGAAGACCGAAATTTTCCATCGTCAAATCAGGCACATGCAAGACACGTCTGTGGAAAGTGTGCATAGCCTTGCAAATTAAACCGCAAGAAATTTGGCGTTTTAGAGCCTTTTTTATTATAACTGTACGCATATACAGCTATCTCGACCAGGGAGGGTTGCCGTGGCGAAATCACCGTTTCTAGAGTCTGTTCGCACAGAGATCAGGACCAGGCAGTACAGCTATCGAACCGAGAAGTCCTATCTCTACTGGGTCCGGCAGTTCATTCTTTTCAATGACAAGAAGCACCCGGAGGTGATGAGTAATCCCGAAATTGAACGTTTTTTAAATCACCTTGCAGTCAATCGAGGCGTGAGCCCAGGCACACAAAATCAGGCGCTGTGCGCGATCATTTTTGTTTACAAGCATGTGCTGAAACGGGAGATCGAAAACCTTCAGTACAAGATGACAAAAACTCCACGCCGAATGCCAACCGTTCTCAATCCCGACGAAGTCGCCTCTATTCTCGGCAACATGGAAGGTGAGTATTGGCTAATAACCGCACTCCTCTACGGGTGCGGTTTAAGAATTAATGAGGCTCTCTCGCTCAGGGTGAAAGACATCGATCTCAAGAGCCGCAACTTGCTCGTGTTCAATGGCAAAGGACGAAAAGATCGTTACACATTGATCCCCGGGAATCTCAGAGAAAACATGGAGCGCCAAATCGATCATGTCAGGGCAGTGCATGAATCCGACCTTGCAGACGGATTCGGGCTAACATCGGTGCCAGCCTCTCTTCACAAGAAGTATGGACCGATAATGAAGGATCTGGGATGGCAGTACGTTTTCCCATCGTCAACACGATGCATTCATCCACACGCACATCATTAGCGATCGACGTGCCGGCACTGTCAGCCCGTTTGATCGTTTGCCAGGCACCTGAAGAGCTATGTTTTGCCTGCTTCAGAGGTGGGATAGATGCCAGAAATTTGCGGGGCCGCGAATGTTCGCTTTTGTTTAGCGACGGGAGGAGCCTGATCGCAACCCGAGGGTGATCATCAACTGGAGCTGGCAGCGCCTGCGGCATCCAAAGGAACCAAGGACACAAGTTACGCAACTAGATCTCAATGCTCTCAGCTATCTCCAGAGCATCTTCGACCTCGACACCAAGGTAGCGCACGGTGCTCGACATATTTGTGTGTCCCAACAGCAACTGGACAGCTCGAAGATTCTTGGTCTTCTTGTAGATCAATGTCGCTTTGCTGCGTCTCATTGAATGGGTTGCGTAGACTGTAGGATCAAGTCCAATGCTGGTAATCCATTTTTTGACAAGACGGGCGTATTGATGAGTCGTGATATGGTCAAACTTTCGTATCCGGCTCGGCCACAAATGATCCATACCTGAGAGTCCGCGCAACTCGATCCATGCTTCGACCGATTCGCGCGTTTTTTTGGTTATCTCAAACTGAACAGGCTGACTGGTCTTCTGCTGGATGACTTGCGCCCGATCCAGAATCTCACCGTTTCTGGAAATATCTCGAACCAATAGCTTTACCAGATCGCAGGATCGGAGTTTGCAGTCAATTGCCATGTTGAACATCGCCAGCTCGCGGATGTTCTTTGCTATCTCTAACCGAATGCGGATAGCCCATATTTGTTCGAGTTTGAGCGGTAGCTTCTGGCCGACGAGCTTCCCTTTGTTCCAGGGAGCTTTGCTAATAGGAAACGTCATGACGTGGCCCTCCTTGGAGGGTAAGGGCCTTTAAGTATGGTTCAGAAGACCAGTCTTTGCCGCCCAGGTCGCAAAGCGGGCATTCAGATTCGGGCGCAACACCTGTGTTTTTTTTCTCAAAGCGGTCCTTGCTTACGGTTCCGCGACTGACCATTTTGACCACAAAACGGGCCTTTTCCTCGGCCACGACCTTATTCACTTTCCCCCTGTTTCACTGGAAGGTCTTCTCATTAAACTGCAACGCACTTGCTCGTCCAAACCTCGCCGTTTGTAGTTCTTGTCGTCAATTTTCTTTACACGAGTACGGACGGTATCAATGAGAGACCATTGATCTAAAGGGATTTGACATCTTTGGAGTCATCTTTGCTTAGACACTATCGCGAACCACAAATGGAGAGGAACATCGAGATGCTAATGAGACTATTACTGAACAGTTTAGTGGCATTTTTTGTCTGGGGTGCGGTAAATGCTGTAGCGGCGCCTATTTACCTGAACGAGTCCAATATAACGGTTGCAGTAGGCTCGGGCACGTCGCCGGGTTCTTATAACAACACCTTCGCAAGCGGCCAAACGATCAACAAAGTGATTGACGCGCCTAGCGCGACTTCCGAGGAGTTCCACAATCAAACAACACATATTTGGTATACAGCTTATGAGATGGGCGGGGGCTTGGAACTCTCATTTGACTTTGGGCAGGAGTACGATCTAAACACTCTGCACTTCTGGAATTACACAGGTGAACACTATGATGTCGACAATATCGAGTTCACCTTTTTCAATTCCGCGAATTCTCAGGTGGGCATTTTGGAAGTTTTGCCAGATCTAGGCACTGCTCCAGGAATCACCGCTCAGGATATTACTCTAGCCGCTCCGTTAAACGTTCAATATGTTACGGCGTTTCTTACGGGATCCAACCGCCAGGTCGATTTTCAAAACATTGGTTTTACCGCAGAATTGTCGAGCCCAACCGATCCAAAACCCGTCCCAGAGCCGGGGACGTTAGGTTTGTTAGCTTTTGGCTTGGTCGCGTTGATGAGTCGCTCACGTCGGCGCAAATGTTAACGTGCAGTTTTCCTGTTAGCCGCGGTTCTGTTTTGACCGCGGCTTTCTGGATACTGGGAAAGACATCTTTTGATGTATGCCGTAAGCAACACCAGATGATGGCCTTGTTTAGGTTCTAATCACGTCGATTGGGCGGGTTTTACGATGAATGATAGCTTCAGGTCCTGGCCGCCATCTCTAATATGCTTCTCAATTGGTCAAGCCGCCCACTTGAACCGAACACACTACCTCGGGCTTCGTTTGTGACGCCATTTGACCGCTTACCAGGATCATGAAAGCTCGTTTCCTAACCAACTCAGGGTGAACTGAGGGAGCAACTCGCGGTTTTGTTTACGGTGCCGACCGGAATACGGGATGGTCGCAAAGCGAACATTCGGAATGGCCTTCAATGCCGCCCAATTTGCCTCCGTTTGAGGCTCGGGGTTGTCGTGTTTAGTGGGGGAAGTCCAGACTGGATGGTGGGTCAAGGTTTGTTGAAGGATTTATCAAGGAAATGTCAAATCCCAAACTTAGGCTTTGACATGGGGTAAATATCCACACACCCTGAACGGCTGAGCAATGAACTGGCCGACCTGCCACGCCCGGACACGATCACAGCCCCCCCGATTGTTCCGGCTTGGCATGAAATTGATGCAAGGCTTTACCATCAAAGGTCGTCAGTTTGAAGGTGCGACGGTGGCCGATGGCGAAGTTGTTTTGTTGGGCGAAAGCGAGGTTTGTGAGTTCTTCAACAACACCATGATACCGAATCCCATGCATGTCCGTGGATTGCAGTTCAGGGTGCTAAGCCGACGCTACGCCGATGCACTAGCTGCCGGGCAGTTGGCGGCCGGCATCGTGGATTCAGGGCTGCACGACACCGTGCTGGTGCTGCCCGGAGAGAGGGTCCGGATTGCGCTGACCTTCACCGACTTCCCGGGACTCTATCCTTACCATTGTCACAATATGGAGCACGAGGACAATGGCATGATGCGCTATTACGAGGTGCACAAGGTCTAGGCAACTCAGCAGGGTTGGGTGAACTCCGGGACCGGCACGGCGGTCCCTCCTGCGTTTATTTCCCGGTTACGGATTCAACGTAGTGAGCAACGGCCTCGATCTGTTGCTCCGACAGCGAATCACCGAACGCTGGCATGATCCCCACGCCACTCTTTACCGCATTGCGGACCTGCTCCGCAGAGGGTTTGAGCTCGTCCAGATTGGGGCCAATTTCGCCAACCGATCCTGCATCGTTCAGTGCGTGACAGATGGTGCAGGAGGGTTGAGCCTGCTCGGTGAACACCTTCTTGCCCAGTTCGAGTTGTTCATCCGCCATCACGGTGGCAGACGCAGAGACAAGTACAGCGAATAACAGTGTACGTAGTGACATGGAAAATCCTGGTTCGGTCAAAGAAACGGGCGGCCCGGCGGGCGAACCGCCACAAGGTTCATGCATTTATGAAACGGTGACGGTCACGCCATGGTCTTTCCAACTGGTGTTGCCGTATCCGCGCTCGTTTTCCGTGCGTGTGGGCGGCTGGGTATTGCCCTCGGTGTCGGTTGCGCGGCTGACAATCCGGTGATCGCCGGCGCTCAGATCCATCGACACCACAAACGGCCGCCAGGCATAACGCCCCATGTCGGGCCCAAGGAAGCGGGCGGTCTTCCAGGTTTCGCCACCGTCGGCTGACACCTCCACCTTGCTGACAGCATTCATGCCGCCGAAGGCAACGCCGTACACCAGGTTTTTGCCCTGGCTGGCGGTGGTCAGGGGGGCGGTAACCCAGGATTTGACCGGCATCTCCCACATGGACGGCTGATCGGGTGCTCCTTTCTCGCCAATGGGACGAATGCGATAGCCGGAGGCCTGAATCTTGGCGTCCGACTGGCCCTCGGTGAACGCCACCCGATCCACGTATTTCACGTTGTTGACCCCGAAATAGCCGGGCACAACCATGCGCAAAGGGCCGCCGTGGGCCAGGGGCATGGGCTCATCATTCATGTCCCAGGCCAGCAGGGCCTGATCCAGAGCCTTCAGGGGAATGGACCGTTCCACCATAATGGTTTTCGGGTCCAGCCCGGCAGGCAGGCTCTCGCCGCCCGTGCTGGTGATGTAATTCATCCCGGGTTTCACGCCGCCCAGTTTTGCGACAACCTCCCGTAATGGCACACCGGTCCAGATCAGGCAACCGGCCGCACCTGTGCCCCACTGGGTGCCCCCCGGCCCGTGCTGATAGTAGGCCCGCCCGTTTCCTGAACACTGAAGCACCGTGGTCACAGTTTCCACGCCGATTTTTTTAAGGTCGCCAAGGGTCAGGGACTGGGGGCCATTCACGCCTTCAAAAGTCACTTTCCAGGCATCGCGGTCAGCAACGATATCGGCATTCGGGGCTGGCAGATTGTTGCGCACGTACAATTTGTCACTGTCAGTGACCACACCACTGCCAATCGCTCCCCGTTCGGTTTCGATGGTGTTGGCACTGTGAACGATGACGTCATTGGCGTTTTTCCAGCGAACGTAGTCCGGCAGCGTTTTGGGCTCTGCGGCTTTGGCCAGCGGGCTGAGCCCCAGCAGACTGACGGACGCCATGGCACCGGCGGAGCCCAATAAAAGGCGCCGACGGCTCATTTGGATTGACTCTGCCGGAGACTGGGAGGCAATGGCGGGCGAATCATTGATCGACATGGTATTTCCCTCATTGTTGATCACTCCGGACTGGTTCCGGTTTTGTTGTTGGGCTGATTGCGAATGCATGAGTTAAGTGTAGGGATTGATTAGAAAATAACCACCGAGGTCGGTTCAGGAAGCACTCATCGCTGACTTGTCGATGGGTGGCACATTGCCCGATGGCGCCACAACCAGTAAGCCCGATGCCCGCATCGGCAACCCAATAACTTCCAGCTCGTTGTCACGGGTTCGAAAATCACCGGCACGGGCCACGGCCTGTCGCACGTCCGGATTCCGGAAAAACACGCGCTCCGATATTTGGTACTGAACGATCAGGCTGTTGCCCAGCCGCACGGCGTAGGCCTCGGCGGGCTCGCCACCTACTCTGGTTGTCCAACGGGCCAGAACGCGGCCATTGGCCCACTGCATGGGCGGCGACAGGTCGGCGTCGTCAGACGGCGTGCGCAGATCGTTGCCCACCACCCGCTGATAATCGGCCAGCACGTCGTTGACCATGGGAATCTGACTGGCCACCGCCATCTGATTGGGATCTTCGGGCGTCAGGCTGGGTACCAGAAGCATCGCCGCCAGCACCATGGCCACCGCCCAGCCGCCGCCTCCGATGACAGCCGATGGGCTCAGGCGGGTCAACCAGTGTTTCAGGCCTTCCAGAGGCTTCTGACCGACCGGGCGCCTGTCGCTGGTCTGGACGCTGGCAAGGGTATCGTCGAGGCGCTTGGCAAATGCGGGGGACAATCTGGGCGCGGGTATCTCTTGTAGTCGTTCAGAAAGCATCCGCTGGCGTTCGGCATCGTGTCGGCAGGCCTCACAGCCAGCAAGGTGAGCTTCAACCAGAGTGATGTGATGCTCATCCAGCTCGCCATCGGCATAGCCCGCCAGCCAGTCCTGAATCTGGTGGTGCAGGTCAGACCACTGATGGGATTCCGAAGAGGGGGTGATAGAGGGCTTATCACTCATGGGGGGTCACCCTTGTGTGCGTGTTGTCACTGGCAGCCGGATTGTCGGATGCCACCTTGATCAATCGCTCGGCCAGCAGGCGACGGCCTCGTGACAGGCGGCTCATCACCGTGCCTGGCGCCAGGTCCAGAATCTGCGCAATGTCCTGATAGCTCAGATCTTCAAAGTCCCTCAACAGAACCACCTGCCGGAAGTTGTCCGGCAGGTCGCGAACGGCGGCCATCACCTGCGCATCGGTCTGATGTTTCAGTGCCTGCTCGAACGGGCCGGGAGCGGCGCAGGGGTGTTCGCTCAGCACGGCGTCTTCGGTTGTGAGTACCGGGGCCAGTTGCCGCCGCCGATTGTCCCGGCGGTAGCCATCGGCAACCACACGGTTGAGAATTCTGAGCAGCCAGGCATAGATTGCTACCTGGTCGTCCAACTGGCCAAAATCCCGCCAGGCCCGAAGCAGGGTTTCCTGAGTATAGTCTTCCGCTATTTCAGTCGAGGCGGACTGGCGTTGCGCAACACCGTACAGCCGGTAACGCCAGGGGCGTACTAGGGTGTCAAACTGCTGCTTGCTTCCGGTGCTGCGCATTTTGTGTGCCCGTTTGGAATCGGTGGACTTGTTAACCAAAGACGTCGCCTGTGTTCAGTTTATTCCCTGTCGCCACATTTTTTTACGGGTTGCCGGGAACCGCAATCCAGAACGGGAACTTGCCGTCCACGGGTTGCCGGCGAACGACCTTCAAGGATTGGCTGTCAATCACGGCAATCTGGTTATCCGCCGTGACAGAGGCGTATATGAACCGGCCGTCACGGCTGGCGCGAACGCCATGGGGGCCGACGCCCACATCGACGTTCTTGACAATTTCCAGGCTTTCGGGGTCGATCAGGGTCACGGCGGACGCGGAAATCGCCCCGGTCGCGATGTATTTCCCGCCGGGCACCACGTCGATGCCGCCATGCCCACTGCCCACCTTGAAGGTTTTCAGCATGGTTTCACTGGCCAGGTCCATCACGCCCACGTTGCCCGTAAAGTCGCGCAGCCACAGCCGTTGGCCGTTGGCGCTGATGTCAACGTTGTGAGGCGTCTCAAGCCCCGGCGTCGGAATCTGATGCTGTTTTTCCAGGGTTTGCATGTTCACGACTGCCAGAGCGCCTTCGCCCTGCAAAGTGACGTAGGCAAATTTGCCGTCGGCGCTGTAGATGAGATTGTGGGGTACCTTGCCCACCGGAATTTTCTTCACCAGTTCGAGGGTGTTCATGTCGATCACTGCAACGTCGCCCTGGGTCGGCGCAACCGCAAGGCCATAGCGGCCATCCGGTGAGATCTTGACGCCCTGGGCCACCTCGCCTATCGCCACACTGGCCATGACGTCGCCATTGGCCGTATCCAGAACATAGACATTACCGGTTTTAAAACCAGACACCATCAGGCGAGAGCCATCCGGGCTCAGAGCATCGTAGTGCGCCCCTGCCACGCCAGGCCAGGCCTGTTTTGACGGTAAGGCTCTTACAATACCGCTGTTCTGGACGGCCACATAAAGCGGATCGCGGATGGCGTTCTCCAGGCTCAGCTCTGGGGCCGACCGGGCGGTTGGACCTTCCCGGGATGGCGCTACTGACTGACCCAGCACCGCCTGTCGCAACTGGTACACGTCCTTGCCGGACAGGTTCTGGCCCGCAATCGCCTTGATCTCCTCAGCGGTGTAGGGCTGAAACTCTCCCGCAAGACGCTGCTCGTTACCAAAGGCTGTCAACACGTAGTTCAGCACATCCGCGATCTGCTGGTTCGTGAGGGCACCGCCCCAGGCGGGCATGTTGCCGTTGTACGCCGTGCCCCCCACTTCGATGGACCCCGTCAAACCGTATTGCAGCACGTGGCCAAGATACTGGCGGCCACCAATGCCGTCGGTGGCGTTGTACAGTTCAGCGGTGTGGTTTTTCTGGGGCGGAAACGAGCCCGGTATGCCCTGGCCCTGTGCCTGATGGCAGGCCGCACACTGCTGGCTGTAAACCTTGGCCCCGCGCTCGAAGCGGGTGGATTCAGCCGCATTGGCAGACAAGCTGATACCGATTGCCGTTCCGGCAACAGCGATGAAGGATAGAACGTATTGGCCGATGGTTGGATGCATGCTGAAAGCCCCGAACGCTGAATGAAAGCCGACCGCCTCCATGCTGTGGCAACGCGATGCCAAGATCGAGCCGGTCGGATAAGAACTCAGGGGCCAAGGGCGTTGCCGGGCCGGAATTTATTCCCGACGTAGGTTTGGAACCTGTTCAGATCATGGGCCCCTGCAGACCGTTACGGGCAAGATGCAGTGCGATGGCAGCCATCATGGCACCGAACCAAATCACGGACGCAGTGCTGGCACCTGCAAAAAAGCCACCAGGCTGCCACGAATCACATTGAAAAAGGCTACAACGGCCAACCCCGACGGGCCAGAAACTGTTGAATCATTTACATTAGGTTCAGTCAGGAAGATGTGCTGATGGATCTGGTGATTGAGGATCAGGACGTGGGCCTTCGCCGGAGTTTCGGGACCACTTCTTCGCAGACGGTATCAGCCTGGACTCGCTGAGCCGCGCACCCGCCATCGTTTACGGCCCAAACGACCAGTTACAGCATCGGTTCATGGACAGCTTTGGGTATCACGGCGGTTTTCGCTATCACCTGTGCCCGTCCTCGCAGGGATTTGTCCAGTTTGCACTGGCCGGAGTGGGTTACGGCATGATTGCAGAAAATCAGGCCCTGAGTGTTCCGCTGTATTGGCATTTCTGGCGACACAGCGGCCACACCATTCAGTTTCTGACAACCCGGCTTGAGCGATTTTTTAACAGAGCGTCGTAATACCCACCCCGGGCGATTGCGTCCAGCATTTCAGGCCAGTGCAATCATCGGAGTCACCGCAAGCCCGCCACCGATCAGCAGTACAAACAACATCAGTGCCAGAGCAAAAGGCTTGATCCCCAGGGCGCGAAGCTTCGACATGCGCGTTTCATAACCCAGCGCTGCCATAGCCATGGTAAGTGCGATCTGGCCCGTCAGCGTCAGGCTTTCGTGCAAGGCTTCCGGCAGCGTGACAACGCTGTTAAACAGCGCCACCGCCACAAAACCGAACGCGAACCAGGGAACGGTCAGTTTACCGACGGATTGGGTGCCATCCTGTCTGGTTGCGTGGCGATTGAGCCACCATCTGCCCACCAGCAGCAGGAACGGTACCAACAGCATCACGCGTACCAGCTTGACGACAACCGCGTTCGCCAGCGCCTCTGGGCCAATTGCATTGCCGGCCGCAACCACTTGAGCGACCTCGTGCACGGTGGCACCGATGTAAATGCCATACAGGCCCTGATCCCAGCCGATCATCGAAAACAACACGGGCTCCACCACCATGGCCAGGCTACCGAACAATACAACCGTTGCCACTGCCATGGACGTAGTGGCAGGCCGCGCCCGAATCGTGGCTTCCGTTGCCAGAATGGCCGCCGCCCCGCATATGGCGCTTCCCGCACTGGTCAGCAGGGCAGTCTCCGGGTCCAGCTTGAACCAGCGGGTGCCCAGTTGGTAGCCAACAAACAAAACAGTGACAATGACCAACAGATCCAGAACCACAATGCGCGGCCCCAACGCAAAGACCTGCTGCATGGTGACGGAAAATCCGAACAGCACAATGCCTGTGCGCAACAGCCAGCGGGTCGAAAATTTCAGTCCGGCCTCAACGGATTGGCTTTTCCATGGCATGGGAAGATTCCCGACGATGACCCCCAGCACCAGAGCAAACACCAGCGGGCTGACGCGGTCGCCTGTCAGCGCGGTGAGCAAAAAACCACCGATGGTGAATAGAACACATAACCCAAGACCTTTGTACATAACGCTTTCCTTTATTATCTAATGGAATTACGTTATGCCTTAAATTGTTATCTGTAAAATGAATAAAAAAGGAGATATAAATCGAATATGTAGATTAGTGGTGTTTAATCCGCTGCTATTGTCTCGTGCGCCTTACCTTTTAACCTGTAGTTTGATAAGCTCCGCGCCCGCTGTCGGTGGGCAATTCCGACCCGTTTTCCCGCGTTTTACTCTCGTTGTCACCGCAAGTTGTGTTCGTAACCTGCCTTTTCGTTGATAAAGAGAACCCGCTGACACCCTTCCTGTTTTGACGAGTGCACTGGAAACTCAACTATGGTTAACAAACTCAAAGCCGACTGGCTTTCCAACATCCGAGGCGATTTACTGGCCGGCATCGTGGTTGCACTGGTTCTGGAGCGCTAAACAGCAACTTCTGGGGCTGGTTCAGCCTGGACATCAGGGCCGAGTTTTTGATCGAGACTTTCTGCGGGTCTGGGACACACGTTCTGCATTGAGTAACGGTTAAGGACTTTATGTTGCGACGGTTGGCCAGCAAGCAAGAAATCGCTAGCAGCTCGTGCCGGAATCCCTGCCGCGTTTTAATCAGACCCGCGAGAGCCTCGTTCGAACTCTTGAAGTAGCGCGTTGGGCCATCAAAGTTTCAGAGGTGTATTATCCAGACGCGTTAAGTGGTTCCTTGAGGACAAACGATGTGTCTTATGATGGAGCTATAAACGTCGTTGCACTTTCCACCGAGTGTCATTGAATGGGGTGGAGTCCGATCATAGCCGAGCAGACAAACCTTCTTGTCCTTAATGCCTCCATCGAAGCACTCCGCGCTGGCGAGCAGCGCCGAGGCTTTTCCGTCATTGCCGATGAGGTTCGAACCCCGGCCCAGCGCAATCAGAGATCTACTGAAGAATTGGCATTGACTGCTGAAGCCGAGATCCATGGAGTAGTCGAGGCGACAACAAACATTGTCGACGGCATCCGCAATTCATTTAAAGGTTTTCGCTGAGATCTCAAGAACCATGCAGGAAAGTTCAAGGTCTGGAGCCGCTTTTGAATATACGTTCTGATTGACGAGAGCAAAACTTCCTCCAGCGATACCAATGATTGTTGCGTATTCGTCTATCTTTAATGTTCGCTTTTGTTTAAAACCTGACGCGACTGAGCTATTCGGAAGCATTGCCAAGGAACCACAGGACAACAAAAGCCGACGTATATTTCATTGGGATCGATGACATTTCTGCCACCGAGCTCAATGAGTACCTGCGACCGAATATATTGGCCCGAATCCTCTATAACCGATGGGTAAGTGACCCAAATTTTTTCACCGCCATCGTCTAGCTCAACGGTGCGATGCTCGGATACTGGCAATTTAGCCAATTCACTTTCTAGGTGTGGAACGACCACTTCGTTCGCATAGGCAAAAACATAACTTTTCAGTCGTTCACTAAACTGCTTGGTTTTGGTACGACTTACGCCCCCTGCGAATGGGTCAAAGCCGTCCTCGAAGGCCCTGTAATCCAACGTGATATCGACATCCTCGGAAAAGCGATCAATCACATCGTAAACTTTGGAGAGCGATGTACCACCTTTAAAAGCCATCGGGTGCGCACCAGGCATGGAGAACAGCGCCTGCAGAGTCCAGCAGACCCATACATCCTTTTCCAAAACAGATGCACTGCGAGCCAGTTGAGGTGCAACAGTTTGAAGGATATCGCGTTGTTCCTCCGCGGAAAGTTCGAGAAATACCTGCTCAGCCATGGACACGGCCAGTCTCATATTGCCTGAACACCTCGCTCATCCAGGCCGGCATACGGGAGGAAAGCAACGTCTCGAACTCTTCTTCGCTCAACCCCTCTTTGATCCGCTTCACTACCTCGGTACTGATGTTGTTTTTACCCAGATACCAAAGAGCAGAGAGGGCCAAGCCAGGTCTTTTGCCCGCATGCTGAAGCTTTCTCTGACTGCTGGTGTGCACAAGCCTCACTTTAAGTTTACCGATGCAAATTTCTCGGGTGGGGCCACTAGTGTAGTAAACCGGTGCCGTTGGCATTTGCGTACTGAGCTTGAAGCGGCGAGCCGCTTCTGCCCCGTGAACCTGAATGGTTTCTCCATGCTCTTTCGCGATCACCTCAACCACACGCGACACGTCGGGCATCACCACCCCGACAAACCTGCTTTGCTTTGGCCGGACAAACACGCCCCTTGCAACCCGCTGAATCACACCCGCCTCTACTAGCCTAGACATAGCCTTATCCACAGCTGCGCGTGACCCGAGCCGAAGAAACCTTGTATTTGTAAAGGGCTCACCTTGCGGGAGCTTGACTATTTGACGCTCAATGGACTCTTTCACGGACATGACACACCTCCAAGCATTGTCAGAAAAACTACTACTTTTTCGGACACTATTCAAGCTTGATCGACGTGACAACATCGAGTTTTGCTGACGTATTGGCGGAGCTAAGCCTCATCAACATCCTGAATTATCACCTAGCAACTCAGAAATGACCTCAAAGACATAGGGGTAAATGCCAGCGCATTGCGAAGTTCTCGGACCTGCAACATTTAACGTCCCTATCTGATTATCGATGCAAAATTCCCGGATCTTCTCAACAGCCAGGCTGCGTAAACCGCTGAAGGTTGCCACCCATTCCACGTGAAGCCTGCCACCCGGACCGGAGCAAGGCTGCCACCCATCGGAGCGTAGCGACGCGGGGTTTCTCTTCTTACTCCGAAGTCTCAGTGCCCGTCAACTTTGCCTGCTGTTTTCGCATGGATTCGC
>Ga0208301_1000282_pt1 | contig 16545 bp, 14 predicted proteins | sample 25BtaG_FD_184100 | JGI IMG/M metagenome (GOLD analysis project Ga0208301, IMG submission 184100) | Marine viral communities from Cariaco Basin, Caribbean Sea - 25B_WHOI_OMZ_CsCl (SPAdes) (version 2) | ecosystem: Environmental > Aquatic > Marine > Oceanic | place: Caribbean Sea: Cariaco Basin...
GCGGCGGGCTGCCAGCCGTCGGTACCTGAATGAGGACCAGTCACCGGAAACCCGGCAGAAGCTGATTGACGAGATCGTCTCCGAGATGTTCAGCAAGTACCCTCCAGGGCTTGATTGATCCACCGGGAACGACAGGTAAAGGAACGGAGACAGAATGAAAAAGCAATCCGAGGGTGGACTGGTGTTCTCCACCGAAACCGGACGAATGTGCCCTGGCTGCCGCAATCCGGTGGCCGATTGCACCTGCAGTGAAGCTGCCGCGCCTGCGGGCGACGGCATTGTCAGAGTCAGCCGGGAGACCAAGGGACGCAAGGGCAAGGGCGTTACCCTGATCACCGGTATCCCGTTGGCCGAAAAGGACCTCAAGGCATACGCCAAAATACTGAAAGCCAAATGCGGAACCGGGGGCACGGTGAAAGATGGCGTGGTTGAGATCCAGGGAGACCAGCGGGATCTTCTGGTGCCCTTGCTTGAGCAGAAAGGCTGGACGGTCAAACGCGCAGGTGGCTGATAGTCGGGGCGCAATTGCTCCTCCGCCCCGTTACAATAGCGCCTTCGAGTAGCAAATCTCACGTGTAATACTGACCGGAGGCAAGAATGCACATACTGGTTTTGGGTGCGGGTGTTGTCGGGATAACGACAGCCTGGTTTCTGCAGAAGCAGGGGCATCAGGTAACGGTGGTTGACCGACAGAACCAGTCCGGGCTGGAAACCAGTTATGCCAATGGCGGCCAGATCTCGGTATCCCATGCCGAGCCCTGGGCCAACCCTTCAGCCCCGCTGAAAGTCCTGAAATGGCTGGCCCGTGCCGATGCCCCCCTGTTGTTCCGGCCGAAGCTGGACCCTGCCCAGTGGCGATGGGCACTGTCGTTTCTCGGGGAGTGCACGTCTGCCCGGGCGGCACACAACATTCGGCAGATAGTGAACCTGGGCACCTACAGTCGCGGCAAGCTTCAGGCTCTCAGGAAGGATGCCGGTATAGAATACGAGCACCTGGAAAAGGGCATTCTTCACTTCTACACCAATCCTGCCGAGTTCGAAGCTGCCAGGGAGCCGACTCGGATAATGCAGTCGCTCGGCTGCGATCGCCAGATCATCGATGCCGACCGGGCCATTGAGCTGGAGCCTGCCCTGAAACCCATCCGGAATCGGATTGCCGGCGCCACCTACACCTCCGAGGATGAATCCGGTGATGCCCGGATGTTTACCCAGAACCTGGCCCGGTGCTGCGCAGAAGCAGGCGTGGAATTCCGGTATGGCACACAGATACTGGCTTTTGAACGAGCTGGCGAACGGGTGCTGGGAATACAGACCCTGACCGATGGCCGTTACGAGACGCTGCGGGCAGACGCCTATGTTTTAAGCCTGGGCAGCTATAGCGCTGCACTGGCTCGTCAGCTGGGTATCTTCCTGAACATCTACCCCGCCAAAGGCTACTCCATCACCGTGCCGGTGAAAAATGAAGAGGCGGCGTTCAACGTCAGTCTCACCGATGACGAATACAAACTGGTGTATTCACGGCTTGGCGACCGGATTCGAGTCGCGGGTACGGCCGAACTCAGTGGCTACAGCCGAAACCTGAACTTCACCCGTTGCCGGGCGATTGTCCGCCGTACTGCAGAGGTTATGCCCGAAGCAGGCTACTGGGACCAGGCGGAATTCTGGGCCGGATTGCGGCCAGCGACCCCTTCCAACGTTCCATATATCGGCAAAAGCCACTTCGCCAACCTGTACCTGAACACCGGGCACGGTACCCTGGGCTGGACACATTCGTGCGGCTCGGCGGCGGCACTGGCGGATATTATCGGCGGGCGCAAGCCGGACGTGGATTTTACCTTTTCCGGGCTTTAAAACGTAAAAAGGGGTCAGATGAAAGCCTTCATCTGACCCCTTGTTCGGCCTCGGGCTCCAAAGTGTCAATCTGGCCCGCGGCTGTGGCTTCCAGGCTGCCTACTTCAACTGATCCCGAATCAGTTTCTTGTTGATCTTGCCAACACTGGTCTTCGGAATATCCTCCACGAAATCAATATGCTCGGGGATCGCCCATTTATTGATCTCGCCGCTTTCCACGAATTGCTTCAGGTGGTTCTGGATATCCTCGGCACTGGCTTGCTCACCTGGCTTAAGGGTGACCAGTGCGTGCGGCCGTTCGCCCCACTTTTCGTCGGGCACACCCACCACGGCAGCGCCGGCCACGGCCGGGTGCTGGCTGATCAGGTTTTCCAGGTCCAGTGACGACAGCCACTCACCGCCGGTCTTGATCACGTCCTTGATACGATCCTTGATGGTGATGGTGTTGTCCGGCTCCATGGAGGCAACGTCACCGGTATGAAGCCAGCCACCTTCCCAGAGCTGTTCGCCTTTTTCGGGCTCCTTGAAGTAACCCTGGGTCAGCCAGGGAGCGCGGGCCACGATTTCGCCTTTGGCCTCGCCATCATGGGGCACCGGGCTGCCTTCGGGGTCCACGATTTCCAGCTCAACCATGGGCGTTGCAATGCCGGTCTTTACCCGGATCGCCGTTTGCTGCTCAAGAGGCAACTCCAGGTCTTCGGGCTTGAGGTGCGACGCGCAGAGCAGCGGACAGGTCTCAGACATGCCGTACGCGGTGTACATCTTGATGCCGAGCCTGGCCCCCGCATCGCACAGGCCTTTGGTCAGTGCGCTGCCGCCAATCAGCACATGCCAGTTGCTCAGGTCCGCGGTCTTGATGGATTCGGTGGCCATCATCATCTGCATAATGGTGGGCACGCAGTGGGAGAAGGTTACTTTATGCTCCTTGATAAGGTCGACCAGCAGCTCCGGCTCATAGCGGCCGGGGTACACCTGTTTGATGCCCATCATGGTGGCAGCATAGGGCACGCCCCAGGCATGCACGTGGAACATGGGCGTCACCGGCATGTAAACCGACGAGGAGCGCATGAGTGGCATCTCATCGAATGACGCCACTGTGCCTGTCATGGCCAAGGTGTGCAGGACCAGCTGGCGGTGGCTGAAGTAAACGCCCTTCGGGTTACCGGTGGTACCCGTGGTGTAGAAGGTGGTTGCCACGCTGTTTTCGTCAAAGTCGGGGAAGTCGAACTTGTCATTGGCCTTGGCGAGCAGGCTCTCATACTCTCCGATAGCATCAACAGGTGCCTTTTTGGCGGCATCGCTGTCGGTGAGCTGAATCCAGGTCTTGACCGTTTTGATCTCGTCTTTGACGCCCTCGATGATCGGGAGGAAGTCGTCGTGTACCAGTACAACGTCATCCTCGGCGTGATTCATGGTGTAAACAATCTGCTCCGGGGAAAGCCGGATATTGACCGTGTGCAGAATGGCGCCAATCATCGGAATGGCAAAGAAGCACTCCAGGTACCGGGGCGTATCCCAGTCCATCACGGCAACCGTATCACCCGGTTTCACTCCGGCATCTGTCAGCGCGTTTGCCAGGCGGTGAATGCGCTCAACCAGGTCGGTGTAGGTGTATTTGCTGCGGTTTGAGTAAACAATTTCCTGGTCAGGGTTGTACCTGGGGCCTGAGAGCAGGAGTTGCTTGATCAGCAGCGGGTATTCATAGGCGTTTTCAGCCGGGGGGAGAATGCGGGTTTGTGCCATTACGTGTTTCCTCTTTCCCAGTTGTTCGTGTTATCGCGAGAAACAGGAATAAATCTGACACAGATTGCCTGAAACAGGAACCGGTAAAAGTGAAAAAATGCAGAGCGGACGGCGGCTTAGATGCAAGGTCCGTTTCGCTCTGCGGATGCGCCTTTCAGGGCTTCGGTATTGCTCGTCGGTGCGGAATTACTCGTAGGTGCAAAGGTAAGCGGTATCGATGTCGGTCTTCGCCTTGAAGCTGGCCTGACCCGCTACGTCAAAGCTCTCGCCCGCCCCATAGGTCATCCACTCTTCCATGCCCGGGAGCAGGACCGTCAGGGCGCCGCTGATCACCGTCATGGTTTCTTTCTTGCTGGTGCCGAACTCATACTCGCCCGGGCTGATCACACCAACCGTGGCGGGCAGAGTGGAGGTCTGGAAGGCGATGGATTTTGCCTTGCCGTCGAAATATTCATTTACTTTCAGCATATGCCGGGCTCCATGAATTGGTTGGGGACGCTACTATACGGCAAAATTCTTCCAGTCCAATGACAAAATTCCGGGCGGGGCTGCGGTAACGCCGTATCACTGGTCCCAGGGCTTGCCCTTTGTTTCCTCCATTGTCCTCACTCCGATATGCATGGCCGCTTTGGCAAGAATGTTGGCACTGACCGGCGCTGTCATGAACAGAAACACGGTAATGAGGATTTCTGACACTTCCACCCCCTTGCCGCTGATGCTGAAGAAAATCATCGAACCGATCACGATGGCACCAGCGCCGAGAGTCGTAGCCTTGGTGGGCCCGTGAAGACGGGTAAAGAAATCCGGCAGCCGGGCCAGACCAATGGCTCCGACCAGGGTGAACGCCCCGCCCAAAAGCAGCATGGCCGAGATGATGGTTTCCGCGATCAGGCTCATGGTCAATGTCCTCCACGAGTTGGGTGGTTGAGACCGGTACTATTCAATGACACTACCCCGCTTCAGATATTTGGCCATGGCTACGGTGCCGACAAAACCCATGACTGCAATGAGCAATGCCGCCTCCAGGTACATGCGGGTTCCCAGGGTGATGCCAAGCAGGATGATCAGGGCGATGGCATTGATATAGAGCGTGTCCAGCGCCAGCACCCGATCGGGCGCATCCGGGCCTTTGATCAGCCGGTAAACGTTGAGCAGGGCCGCCAGAACGACCATCGCTATGGTGATGTAAAGGGTGATCGTGATCATTGAAACATCTCCATCAAGCGCTTCTCGTAGCGGTTGTGTATTGCATCAATAACCTCCTGGTCGCTGCCCGCATCCAGGGCATGAATCAGCAGGGTTTTACTGTCATCGCTGATATCCGCACTGACGGTGCCGGGGGTAAGCGAAATGGTGCTGGCGAGCATGGAAATGGCCAGGGGGTGCTGAAGCTGCAGCGGATAGCAGACAAACACCGGTCTCGGCTGGCGCGGGCTCAGGATCAGGCGCGCCACCGAGAAACTGGCAACGATGATGTCCTTGATTACCAGCACCAGGTAAGCCGGCATACGCCAGGCTTTGACGAAGGCCGGCCGTTCGGGCCAGAAACCCTGGGTCAGTTGGGGAATCAGCCAGGCCAGAATCAGCCCCATGACCACGCTGGCCCCGGAAACGCCATCACTGAGCAGCTGCCAGGTGGTGAACAGGAGCAGGCTCAGCCAGGGTTGTGGAAAACTCAGTCGATCAAGCATCAGTGATCCTCCTCGACCATGGGGATCTGCAGGATTTCGATGTAGGCAGCAGAGTTGTGCAGTTGTGCCGCCGTTGCGTCAGTGTAGCGGGTGATTGGCCCCGCCAGAACTACCATGGCAATCGCCAAGGCCGCCAGGGCACCTGCGGCGACTGAAACCCGGCCATTCAGCGGATCGGGAGTTTCCAGGTGGCCATCAATCGTGCGCCAGAAAACGATGCTGCCGGCGCGGCTGTAGGCGATGACCGTGAGGAAACTGCCAACCAGAAGCACGGACCAGAGCCAAGCCATTTCAGGTCCTGATTCAACAGCCTTGAGAATCAGTACCTTGCCAAAGAATCCGCTCAGTGGCGGCAGACCGGCGGCAGCGACGGCTCCTATCAGGAACAGAACGCTCAGAAAGGTCCGGTTCCGCATGGCTGGGGCAGTAACGATCCGATCGCGGGCGCTTCCGCGCTGATTGGCAATCAGCTCCGAAACGAGGAACAGCCCCCCCACGGTCCAGGTTGTGCTCAGAAGATAGAACAGCGCTGCGGACAGTCCTGCTTCAGAGCCGAGTGAAACCGGGGCAAGTAGGGTGCCCACGGAAATGATCACCTGCCAGGCAACCAGAGTTTTCAGTGTCCCGGCGCCCAGGGCGCCAATGACCCCCATTGCCAGGGTGAGCAGGGCAATCGGGAACAGCCAGTCCATGCCCAGGTTGGCGAGCTGGCCGGCGCCATCGCCAAATATCAGCAGGTAGACCCGCAAGATGGCATAAACCCCGACTTTGGTCATGACTGCGAACAGGGCAGCCACCGGAGCCGTAGCCTTGGAGTAGGCCCGGGGCAGCCAGAAGCACAGCGGCAGGACGGCGGCTTTCAGGCCAAACACCACCAGCAACATCATGCCACCGGCTTTCACCAGGTTGAGGTCCGCGCCGGAAAGACGGCGAACCTCCAGTGCGAGATCGGCCATGTTCAGGGTTCCGGTCACGCTGTAGATCATGCCGACACTGATCAGGAACACGGCGGAACCCACCAGGTTCAGCACCACATAATGCAGCCCGGGAACGGTCCTTGCGGTTCCTCCCCCGTGCATCAGCAGGCCATAGGAGGCAATGAGCAGCACCTCGAAGGCAACAAACAGGTTAAACAGGTCCCCGGTAAGGAAGGCAATGTTCAGACCCATCAGCTGGAACAGGAAGAGCGCGTGGAACTGGCGGTTGTCCTCGTCGGCGCCTCCGATGGCATAAAGGTGGCAGAACAGTGCGAGTCCGGCCGTCAGGATCAGCATCAGGGCCGCCAGGCGGTCCAGAACCAGAACGATGCCGAAAGGTGGCTGCCAGTTACCAAATGCATAGATCCGGTAACTGCCATCATCTGCCAGGGCCAGCAGGACAATGGCTGACACCAGCATCAGCACGGTGGTTGCCAGTGCCAGTGTCCGGCGCAGGCTGATTGGCGCGTAACCAATGAGGGCCTGCAGAATACCGCCAAGCAGGGGAATCAGGATAGGAGCGGAAAGCCAGTGATTCATTTACTGTTTTCCTCCTCTTCTTCCTCGGGTGCCGGCGATCTGTAGGGTTTCCGTCCATCCACGTGATCGTCATCGTTATCCGCCAGGCTTCTCAGGGACAGCACCACGACGAATGCAGTCATGGCAAATCCGATGACAATGGCCGTCAGAACCAGTGCCTGGGGCAAGGGATCGGTGTAGTTTTCAGCCGTGCCGAGGATCGGCTGCTGCCCGGTAGCCAGCCGACCGCTGGAGAACAGGAACAGGTTCACCCCATAGGAAAGCAGGGTCAGGCCTACCACTACAGGAAAGGTTCTGCCCCGTAACAGGAGGTAAACCCCGGAAGCTGTCAGGGCGCCAATAGCCAGTGCGAAAACGAGCTCCATTACCCGCCCCCCTTTTTGCTTTTGATGGCGGAGTGAGGTGACAGCCGGCCTATGCTTACCAGGGCAAGCATGGTGGCGCCGATGACGGTGAGGTAAACACCCAGATCAAACATCATGGCCGAAGCCACCTCAAACTTGCCGACCACGGGCCAGGTAATGTAGCCGAAGGTGGAGGTTAGGAACGGGTAACCAAAGGCGAGGCTGCCGGCACCGGTGATGACCGCAAACAGCAGCCCCAGTCCGATGATGTTGTGATAGCGGAACGGTAACCGGTCCTGGGTCCAGATTATGCCACTGGCAATGTACTGGAGAATCAGTGCGACCGACGTGATCAGGCCGGCAATGAAGCCGCCACCCGGCAGATTGTGGCCCCGGAGGAAAATGAACACCGAAACCATCAGCGCCAAAGGCAGCATCGGACGGGCTATCTGGCGCAACATCAGCGGATGGGAATCCCGTGTCCAGGCATGGCCCTGACCATCGCCCGGTGGGGGTGTCAGGGCGGTGTGCTTGAGCATGGCGTAAATCCCCAGGGCCGCAATTGCCAGAACGGTGATCTCGCCGAGGGTATCAAAACCACGGAAGTCCACGAGTATTACGTTCACTACGTTGGTGCCGCCCGCGCCCGGTTTGCTGTTCTGCAGGAAGAAATCCGAAATGGAACTGAAGGGCTGGGTCAGCATGGCGAGAGTCGCGAATGTCATACCAGTACCAGCCAAACCCGCTATGACCATATCCCTGACACGTCGCTTCATCGGTGTTTCAAAGGGCGTCCAGGACGGCATGTAGTACAATGCGAGCATCAGCAGAACAATGGTTACCACTTCCACAGATAATTGGGTCATAGCGAGATCAGGGGCCGAGAAGCGGGCGAATGCCAGCGCCACAATCAGGCCGACCACACTCAGTAGCACCAGCGCGTAAAAGCGTTCCCGGTGCATTACGGCAGTGGCAAAGGCGCAGAGGATAAGAACCCCCGCCGTGATACCGGTGGGCCAGTCCACCGGACTGAGGCCGAGCTCGCCCACGAAAATTCCGAGGCTGATCAGAGGCATGGCAGTCACGGCGATCACAGTTACCAAAAGCAGCATGTTATAGCGCTGGAGTGAGCCGGTTTCCAGCAGTGCCGTGAACCGGTTGGCGGCATCCACCAACCGGGAAACGACTGTCTCGAACACGGCCTTCTCGTCGATTTCGCGAAAGCGGGCATGGAAGTCGAAAAAGCGCTGGCGCTGACTGTACATCAGCAACCCGCCGGCGAAAGCTATGAAGCTCATCATCAGCGGCAGGTTAATGCCGTGGAATGGCGTGAGATGATACTCAGGCACATCACCGCCAAAAGTGGCTGATGCCGCCATGTAGAGTAACGGGCCGACTGAAATGGCCGGAAATATGCCAATCATAATCAATGCAAACACGAGAATTTCGGCCGGGATTTTCATGTAACGGGGTGGCTCGTGCGGAGGATAGACGGGAAGATCAATAGGCTTGCCATTGAAGAAAACGTCGTGAATAAAGCGCGCGGAGTAAGCCACTGTGATGATTCCCGCCAGTGTTGCCACAACCGGAGGGAGCCAGGCCCAGAGCCCGGGCAGATTCAGCTCCAGCGATTCTGCAAAGAACATCTCCTTGCTCAGGAAACCGTTCAGCAGTGGAACGCCTGCCATGGATGAAGCGGCCACGATGGCGAGGGTGGCGGTATGTGGCATGTAGCGCCACAAGCCATTGATCCGGCGCATGTCCCGGGTGCCGGTTTCATGGTCGATGATACCTGCAGCCATGAACAGGGACGCCTTGAAAGTGGCGTGGTTAATCACGTGAAAAATGCCTGCAACAGCCGCAAGCTGGGTGCCCATGCCCAACAGCAGGGTGATAAGGCCCAGTTGGCTTACTGTTGAGTAGGCCAGCAGTCCTTTCAGATCGTGCTTGAACATGGCGCTGTAGGCGCCCAGAAGCATGGTGAACATGCCGGTAAAGCTGACCATGTAGAACCACTGTTCCGTGCCTGCCAGGGCGGGATAAAGCCGGGCCATAAGAAATATTCCGGCTTTCACCATTGTCGCTGAGTGCAGGTAAGCTGAAACGGGTGTTGGAGCCTGCATGGCATGGGGCAGCCAGAAATGGAACGGGAACTGCGCCGATTTGGTGAAAGCGCCCAGCAGAACAAGAGTCAGGACAACGGGATACATCGCATGTGCCTTGATCTGATCACCGGCTGCCAGGACATCATCCAGCTCAAAGCTGCCAACAATGTTACCGAGGATGAGCACGCCAGCCAGCAGGGCCAGGCCTCCGCCGCCGGTCACTGCCAGCGCCATACGGGCTCCACGCCGCGCATCCTGTTTGTGGGTCCAGAAGCTGATCAGCAGGAATGACGTCAGGCTGGTCAGTTCCCAGAAAATCATCATCAGCAGCAGGTTACTGGAAAGTACAATGCCCAGCATCGAGCCCTTGAAGCACAGTAACAGCGCGTAGAACTTGCCGACGTTCTCGTGGGCTTTCAGGTAATAACGGGCGTAGAGAATAATCAGTAACCCGATTATCAGGATCAGCAGGGTAAACAGTAGCGAGAGCCCGTCCAGCCTGAAGCTGAAGGACAGGCCGAGGGCCGGTAGCCATTCGTAGCTATGCAGAACCACACCGCCATCAGCAAGGGTCTGCCATTGGGGAAACAGGGCCGCCAGGCCAATTAGTGCGGGAACTGCTGACGCTATGGCGATCGCCGTTCGCCCACCCTGGGCGAACAGGGGTGCGGCCAGGGCGCCCAGAAAGGGCAGTAAAACAACCAGCGGTAGCGACATCGCAACCTCGTTATTGGCTTTCTTTTAAGTGAGTATCAGAGGCGTGTTTGCCTGAGTCTAGTATCCTGCCGCTGTCCTTGCATAACGTGTTCCGGTGCCTTTACGGAGGGAGCGGTGAGGTGGATCAGCAGGGAGCGGGCGGGTCCGGAAAGTACGGAAGACGTCCCCGGTGCAGCGCGATGTCGGCGGTAACAGGAGGGCGGATAATGTTTTTGCAGCCGAAGGACCTTGCGGTCATGGTTGCTCCGTCAGTCAAACTTGAAATCTGATGATACGTGGCCCGTCGGGAAGGTCAAGTCAACTTGCCATTAATCAAGTATATACTCCCGATAAATATTCCGTGAGAGCACCCCATGAGTGACACCTATCCCAACCTTTTGAAACCTCTCGATCTCGGCTTTACCGAACTGAAAAACCGGGTGCTGATGGGGTCCATGCACACAGGGCTCGAAGATCGGTTCTGGAACATTCACAAGCTGGCCCGGTACTTCGCTGAGCGGGCCGAGGGTGGCGTGGGGCTCATGGTGACGGGCGGTTTCTCGCCAAATCTGGTTGGACAGCTGGCCCCACTGGCATCAACGATGAACAACCGGGCCACCGCCCTGCTGCATCGCCATGTGACCGGTGCGGTGCATGAAGCGGGCGGCAAGATCTGCCTTCAGCTCTTGCACGCAGGGCGTTATGGTTATCAGCCGTTGATTGTCTCAGCCTCGGCAACCAAGGCGCCGATCAGCCCGTTCAAGGCTCGCGCGCTCTCTTCAAAAGGCGTTGAACGGCAGATCGATGATTTTGTCAGTGCCGCGAAACTCGCCAAGTTCGCCGGCTACGACGGCGTTGAAGTGATGGGCTCCGAAGGCTATTTCATCAACCAGTTTTTGTGCGAGCGGACCAACAAGAGAACGGATAAATGGGGCGGGCCCTACGAAAACCGTATGCGCCTGCCGGTGGAGATTGTCCGGCGCATGCGCGAAGCCGTGGGGCCGGACTTCATCATTATCTACCGGTTGTCGATGCTGGATCTGGTAGAAGGCGGCCAGACCTGGGACCAGATCGTGACCCTGGGCAAGGCCATCGAACAGGCCGGCGCCACCATCATTAACACCGGCATTGGCTGGCACGAGGCCCGGGTTCCCACCATCGTCACCTCCGTGCCCCGGGGTGGCTTCGCCGATGTCACCGCCAAGTTCTATGGCGAAGTGGATATCCCGGTATGTACCACCAACCGCATCAACACCCCGGAAAAAGGGGAGGAAATCCTCGCCGCGGGCAAGGCCGATATGGTGTCCATGGCCCGGCCCCTGCTGGCAGACAGCGAGTTCGTGCGCAAGGCCGAGCAGGGCCGCAGTGATGAGATCAACACCTGCATTGCCTGTAACCAGGCCTGCCTGGACCACGCTTTCCAGGCCAAGCGGGCCTCCTGCCTGGTAAACCCGCGAGCCTGCCATGAAACCGAGCTAGTGTTGACGGTGGCGCCCGTTATGCGCCGGGTTGCCGTGGTTGGTGCCGGACCTGCAGGACTCGCCGCGGCGACAACGGCCGCGAAACGGGGCCACAAAGTAACCCTCTTCGAAGCGGATGAGCAGATCGGCGGCCAGTTCAACTACGCCAAGCGCATCCCTGGTAAGGAAGAGTTCTATGAAACCCTTCGCTATTACAGACGCCAGATCGAGCTGCTGGAGATTGACCTCCAGCTCGGTACTCGTGTGAATGCCGACTTACTAAAGGCGCAGGGTTTCGACGATGTGGTGATCGCCACCGGCGTGAAACCAAGAACCCCGACGATTGAGGGTATCGATCACCCCAAGGTACTCGGTTACCTTGATGTGCTTCGCCATAACAAACCGGTGGGCGAGTCTGTGGCGGTCATTGGTGCCGGCGGCATAGGCTTCGATGTCAGCGAATTCCTGACCCACGACTTTAGCGATCATCCGGAAGGAGAGCAGGTCAGCGTTGCTGACTGGCAGGCAGAGTGGGGCGTCAATCCGGACTTCGATGGCCCCGGTGGTCTGGCAGAGCGTAAGCCAACACCGTCTCCCCGCAAGATCTACCTGATGCAGCGAAAGACCGGCAAGGTAGGCGGAGGCCTCGGCAAGACCTCGGGCTGGGTTCACCGCAACAGCCTGAAGCATCGAGACGTGGAGATGCTCAGGGGCTGTCGCTATGAGCGGATTGACGACCAGGGTCTGCATATCTCCATGACTGATAAAGATGGCAAGGTCACCGAAAACCGCGTGCTGGCTGTGGATAACGTGATCATTTGCGCCGGTCAGGAGCCCTATCGGGAACTTTTTGACCAGTTGTCGGCCTTTGGTGTGAAGGCACATCTGATTGGTGGCGCAGACGTTGCCGAAGAACTGGACGCAAAACGGGCCATCCGGCAGGGAACGGAAGTCGCAGCCAAACTATGACATTACTTATTGCCTTCGCAGTACTTTCGATTGGCTTCTCCTTTTTGTGCTCCATTCTTGAAGCGGCTTTGCTTTCGGTGACTCCGAGCTACATCGCGTCATTGAAGAAAGAGAGGCCGCAACTGTTCGCCCGTTTGCGCAAACTGAAAGACGAGGTGGATGATCCGCTGTCTGCAATCCTTACACTAAACACCGTTGCCCACACGGTTGGCGCTACCGGCGTCGGAGCGCAGGTAGCGGTGGTTTTTGGTGAGGCCTGGCTCGGGATCGCCTCTGCAGTGATGACCCTGGCCATCCTGATCTTCTCGGAAATTATTCCCAAAACCATCGGAGCCAAGTACTGGCGGAGCATTGCGCCAAGGTTGCCAGCCATTCTGGGCTTTATGATCAAGGCGTTGTTGCCGTTCATCTGGCTGTCCAAACAGGTCACCCGTCGAATTGGCTCCGGCGACGCAGACGTTGATATTCGTGCGGAGATCAGTGCTCTGGCTGAAATCGGCAAAGATCAGCAGGCTTTGGATGAAGACGAACGACGGATGATTCACAACGTTCTGCGATTCCACGAGATCAAGGTGAGTTCCGTGATGACACCCCGGACAGTCTGCAAGTACGTCGCCCCGGACATCACCTACGAACAGTTCCGGGAAAAGGTCAGGAAGTCACCTTTTTCTCGTTACCCCGTAATCGATGAAGACGGCGAGGCGCTCGGCTACCTGCACCGGGCAGACCTTATCAGCATCGACGCGGAGGCCGACCTGCTCGAGCACATGCGGAAAATCAAGCGGGTTAAAGGCAACACCAACATTGAATTTCTGTTCTCGGACATGCTGCGAGAGCGGCAACACCTGGCCGTGGTCTATGACGAGCTGGGTACCTGGCTGGGAATAGTGACGCTGGAGGACATACTGGAGACACTTTTGGGCACCGAAATCATGGATGAAACCGATAATGTCTCTAATCTTCGCCGGTATGCGAAGCAGCGCTGGAGCCGCCGTCTGAAGAAGTATGGCTCCGGATAGAAGGGGTTGAACTGGTTAGCGGGCGGCTTTCAAGGCATTGGAAATCGCCTCAGCTTCCGCTTCAAGTACCTGACAGCGAAGGCTGTTTCCCTGCTGCAGCGCCCGCTCGATCTGCTTTCGTTTCATGTCGTACAGCTTGCTAAGAATGTCTGCCTGGCTTTGTCTGATCGGTGCGTTCATGGCGGACCTCCCCATAGTGACACCTGTCGGTATTCTTTACGTTTCAGACCGGATACTGGCCTTCATTGAAAACAGATGCATAACCCGGGCCAGCCAAGACACTGCGAACATTACCTGACAAAACGCGAGCGGTAGGCGCCCGGAGACAGGCCGGTGTGTTTGCGGAACAGGCGAGTGAAAGAACTCACGTCTTCATACCCCACCGACTGGGTGATTTCATCAATCGGTAACCGCGATTTCTCCAAATGCTGACGTGCAACCTCAATCCGCAGAAGCTGCAGGTAGCCGGTGGGCGTGTCGCCGGTTGCTGCCTTGAACCGGCGAATGAGAGAGCGCTCAGTTAATCCGCTTAGCGAGGCCAGGCGTTGGAGGTTCGCTGGCTCACTGTAGTGACTATCCAGCCAGTCCTGTAATCTCAGAATGGCAGCATCGGAATGGTAGCGCCGGGCCTGCAGGGCACTGTATGGCGCCTGACTGGTCCGCCCCGCGTCAATCACAAACGCCTTCGCCAACTCCCGCGCTACCTGAGCACCGGCGTACCGTTCCACCAGGTAAATCCCCAGATCCCACCAGGCCATCCCGCCCCCGGCACAGGCAATGTCACCGTCCACCGTCACCAGCTTGTCCGGCTGCAGGTTCACCGCCGGGAAACGCTGCCGGAACTGATGACTGAAGCCCCAATGTGTTGTCGCCTGCCGACCATCCAGCAGCCCCGCCTCGGCAAGCATGAACGCACCGGTACAGTTACTGGCAACCCGAACCTGCCCGGCGTCTGAGGACCGAAAAGCGCTGAGCCAGTCGATGAGCTCCGAGTTCCCGGCCAGTACGACATCAATCGGGCCGCCAATAGTCGGGATCACCACCAGATCACTGTCATCGCCCGGCAGCAGATCATTCCAGGCTCCGTCTGGCTGAATGGTCAGACCGTTGATGCAGCGACAGGGTGCTCCGTCCTTCGTCAGAAGCCGGGTCGTAAACTGAGGCGTCGGCGTTTCATCGTTAATCCGCGCCCAGGTCACCCCGGCAAGGCGGAAAAGGTCAATAATGCCAGTGATGGCACTGGCAAGTGCCCCATCAAACCCGATAACAGAAACGGTTCGCATGCATTCTCCAAAGTAGGCCACCAGTGGGGCATCTCCTCCCGGGACTGTCTGCAGCATGGATGCTGCAGTCAAGCGTACAGGGATGTATTTACAGCGTGTCCCGGGAGGAGATGCCCCACTGGTGGCCGGTCGCCGAACGTGGGTTCGACTAGCTAAAGAGCCATGTGTGGCAATATTGGCCATAATTATGTCATAAACGCCGGTTCCCAGAAAAAACCAGTTGTGAGAGGCTGTCGACAACAAACAGGAGACCAAGCATGACCGACACCCTGATCGACCGCCGCGACCTGGCGTTCCAGCTCTACGAAGTCCTCGATACCGAAAACCTCACCACCCGCGAGCGCTTCAGCGAACACAACCGCGACACCTTCGATGCCGTCATCGAGACCGCCGACAAGATGGCCCGGGAAAAATTCGCGACCCATAACAGCGCCGCCGACAAAGACGAACCGAAGTTCGTCAACGGCCAGGTCGAGATGCTGCCGCAGGTAAAGGAAGCCTTCGACGCCTATGCGCAGGCGGGCTTTATCGCAGGACGCTATGACTATGAGCTGGGCGGCATGCAGCTGCCCGAATCGGTCATGGCCGCCTGCAACGGTTTCTTCACCGCTGCCAACCCGGGCACCGCCGGCTATCCGTTCCTGACCACTGCCGCGGCCAACCTGATCCGGGTTTTTGGCAACGAACAGCAGAAAACCACCTTCCTGCCGAACATGCTCAGTGGCCGTTTCAGCGGCACCATGGCCCTGACCGAGCCCCATGCCGGCTCCTCCCTGGCCGAGATCCGGACCTCGGCCTCGCCCACCGACGAAGGGCACTACCTGATCAAGGGTGCCAAGATCTACATCTCCGGTGGTGAACAGTCCATCACCGACAACATCGTTCACATGGTGCTGGCCAAGATCAAAGGTGCCCCGGCAGGCGTCAAAGGCATCTCTCTGTTCATCGTGCCCAAGTTTCTGGTGGATGATGAAGGCAACCCCACCGAGCGCAACGGCGTCAGCCTGGCTGGCCTCATCCACAAGCTGGGCTACCGGGGAACCACGTCCACCGCACTCAGTTTCGGTGACGACGCCCCCTGTTACGGCTATCTGGTTGGTGAGCCTCATCAAGGCCTGAAATACATGTTCCAGATGATGAATGAGGCGCGGGTTGGTGTCGGTTTTGGTGCTGCCGTGATCGGTTATCGGGGTTACATGCACAGTCTCGAATACGCCAAGGACCGTCTGCAGGGCCGTAAGGCCAGCGAGAAAGACCCCGAGTCACCACAGGTACCTATCATCGATCATGCCGATGTCCGGCGTATGCTGCTGGCCCAGAAAGCCTACAGCGAAGGTGGCCTGGCCCTGTGCCTCTATGGCGCCCGACTGATGGATGACCAGCACACCCATCCCGACGAGCAGAAACGCAAGGAAGCCGGAAAGCTGCTGGACCTGCTCACCCCGGTCATCAAGGCCTGGCCCTCTGAATACGGCCCCAAGGCCAATGACCTGGCCATTCAGGTATACGGTGGTGCGGGGTACACCCGGGAGTATCCGGTGGAACAATGCTGGCGCGATAACCGCCTGAACCCGATTCACGAGGGCACCAACGGCATCCAGGCACTCGACCTGCTGGGCCGGAAGATCTGGCAGGATCAGAGCCACGGTCTGCAATTGCTGATGCAGGAAATGCAGGTGGACTTGCAGGCAGCCACCACCGATCGTTGCCAGCAGTGGGCCCTGTCCCTGAGTGAAACCCTGCAGCAGGCGGTGAAAGTCACCCAGAGTTTAGGTAAATCCCTGATGGAAGGGGATCCCGACAAGACCCTGGCCAACGCCTCCTGCTATCTGCACCTGTTCGGGCACATCATTGTTGCCTGGATGTG
>Ga0208301_1000284_pt1 | contig 16491 bp, 14 predicted proteins | sample 25BtaG_FD_184100 | JGI IMG/M metagenome (GOLD analysis project Ga0208301, IMG submission 184100) | Marine viral communities from Cariaco Basin, Caribbean Sea - 25B_WHOI_OMZ_CsCl (SPAdes) (version 2) | ecosystem: Environmental > Aquatic > Marine > Oceanic | place: Caribbean Sea: Cariaco Basin...
ATCACGACCATGGCGTCCTGGTCGTAGTTGTAATGCTTGAAGCGGGGCATATGACCACTCCTTGTCCGTTTGCCTGATCCTATCAAAACCGAGGGGGATATCGGGGTTTTTCTACAGCCTCAACGCCTGCGATAACCGGCGCCGGAGCGCCAGCGGAGGGAACCAAAAGCGCTACGCTTTTGGCGTCCGGTTGACTGCCTGGTTATGAGTTCCCACTCAATAGGTCATTTACCCTTTTCTTGGCCCAACCTTCAGCCAGCTCCCTTGCCACTTTAATAACGGTCCCAAAGCTCGCTTCTTTGAAATCCCGCTGGATCGTATTCCAGATCTCAGACTGCTTCATGAGGTCGATAAATTCATGACCCTGCCAGGTCAATTTTTTGATGAATACATTTGCAGGAACCTGAGTAGTATTTGAAAGATCATCCAACATTTTGCCTTCTGCAAGACCCGCCTCAATGACCAGAGCTTGATGGTACCGTATCTCGTCAGAATCATAGCCTTCGATTTTATCGGGATCCTCACCAGCTTCCACTGCTAAAAGGACCTGCCTGATCAATCCCATATCTCGCTTCATGACGTACCTACTCCCACTCATAACAGATTATTCTACGGCAAAAGTGACGGTATATCTGAACCAGCCTTTCCCAAGGTATAGGGCAAAGTTCTTGTAAGAACAATGCCTTGCCAGAGCCAAAGCTTCCCTCAACCTGCATATCCATACCAAAAAAAGCGACCAAACGTCGCTATACTTCGAATATACCGACAAAACCGGTGAATATCCGGTGGATATCCGAGAAAAACGTCAAAACCCGCCCACACGAGACGCCAATCACGCGTTCTGATCGGGATTGGGCTACTGTCCAAAACAAAAAACCCGGATAACCAAACGGCATCCGGGCAAGGGACTGTCACTGTGAACAGTGCAACCGAGGGGTTTTAATCAGCACACGGTGGTGCCGCCATCAATGGCGATGTTCTGGCCGGTGATGTGGCGGCCGGCTTCGGTGGCGAGCAGGGCGATCAGGCCCTTCATGTCTTCCTCGCCGCCGAAGCGGTTCAGGGGGATGCGCTCCAGCATCTTCTCGCCCATGGCGTCCAGCAGGCCGTTGGCCATCTTGGAGGGGAAGAAGCCGGGGCAGATGCTGTTCACGTTGATGTTGTACTTGCCCCATTCGGCGGCCAGTGCCCGGGTGAAGTTGACGTTGGCGCCCTTGGACGTGTTGTAGGCGATGGTGTTCATGCCTTCCGGGTTGCCGGACAGGCCGGCGATGGAGGCTGTGGTGATCACCTTGCCGGACTTGTTGGGGATCATGCAGCGCTTGCCCACTTCGCGGGTGAGGAAGAAGGTGGCGTCCACGTTCAGGTTCATCACCTTGTCCCAGGCTTCGTCCGGGTAGTCTTCCGCTGCGGCACCCCAGGTGGCACCGGCGTTGTTGACCAGGATGTCGATGGTGCCGAAGCGTTCGATGACCTGGTCTACGAAAGCGGGTACTGCCTCACGCTTGGACATGTCGGCAGCGATGGTCATCACTTCGATGCCCTGGCCTTCCAGGTGCTTCTGGGCGTCGTCCAGTTCGTGCTGTTTGCGGGCACTGATCACCAGCTTGGCGCCCAGCTCACCCAGGGCTTCGGCCATTTGCAGGCCCAGGCCGCGGGAGCCGCCGGTAATAACGGCGACTTTTCCGGTCAGGTCGAGAAGTTGTTTCAGGCTCATTGGGGGCTCCTGTAGTTGTTGTGATCTGCCCGGCCGCCTCGTTATTTAACGATCAGGGCCGGGCATTGTGCAGGTGGGCTTAAGCGATTTTTTCCAGCAGCGCGTCACTGACCTTGCCCAGGTGATAGTCGGCATCACCGAACACCAGGTTGATCAGGGTCAGGCGCTTGAAGATATGGGCAGCCCACATCTCGTCGGTCACGCCCATGCCGCCGTGCAACTGTACGCCGGCCTGGCCAACCTCACGGGCACCCTGGCCGATGAGCATCTTGGCCTGTGAGATGGCCTCGCGGCGGGCCGCACGGTCGTCGGAGTCGGCACTGTCTGCGGCCAGGATGGCCATGGACCGGCCCTGCTGGGCATGGATGAACATGTCCGCCATGCGGTGCTGCAGTACCTGGAACTTGGAGATCGGCACGCCAAACTGCTTGCGGGTCTGGGTGTATTCCAGGGTGGCTTCGGTCATGGCATCCATGGCGCCCACGGCTTCAGCGCACAGGGCGGCAATGCCCTGGTCGATGGCCTTTTCCAGCGCCGGGAAGCCCTGGTTGGCTTCGCCGATGATGGCGTCGGCGCCCACTTTCACGTCCTTCAGGGTTACTTCGGCGGTACGGAAACCGTCGTGGGTGACGAAGTCGGTGACGGATACGCCGTTGGCATCGGCATCCACCAGGAACAGGGTGATGCCGTCTTCACTGCGGGCATCGCCGCTGGTGCGGGCGGATACGATCAGCTGGTTGGCCTGGCCGCCGTGGATGACGGCGGTCTTGGTGCCGTTGAGTACGTAGTCGCTGCCGTCAGCCTTGGCCACGGTATTGATGTGTGCCAGGTTGTAGCGGGCACCGTGCTCGTAGGTCGCCAGGGCCATCAGCTTCTCGCCGCTGGCGATGGCCGGCAGGATGGCCTGCTTCTGGGCGTCGGAGCCGGCGTCACGTACCAGGCCACCGGCCAGTACCACGGTAGCCAGGTAGGGCTCGGTCACCAGGGCGCGGCCGAAGGATTCCATTACCAGCATGGTGTCGATGCCGTTGCCGCCCAGGCCGTCGTAGTCCTCGGGGAAGGTGAAGGCCAGCAGGCCCATTTCCGCCAGGGCATTCCAGATGCCTGCGTCGGTGCCCTTGCCGGATTCGATGATCTCGCGGCGTTTCTCGAAAGTGTACTCGTTGGCCAGGAAGCGGCGCAGCGAGTCCTGCAGCATTTGCTGTTCTTCTGTCAGTTCGAAGTTCATGGTCCGCTCCTTACAGCCCCAGCACCAGTTTGGAAATGATGTTGCGCTGGATCTCGTTGGATCCGCCGAAGATGGACAGCTTGCGCATATTGAAGTAGTCACCCGCCGCCGGCACGGCGTTCATGCCGCCAACCATGGGGCCGTTGTAGTCCGGCTCCAAGGCATCCGGGATGTGGGCGAGGGCGTCCTGGCCGGTGGCTTCCATGGCCAGTTCAAACAGACGCTGACCAATCTCGGTACCGCGGATCTTGAGGATGGAGGCCTCGGGCCCTGGGCCGGTGGCGTTGGTCAGTACCCGCAGCACGGTCAGTTCCAGTGCACGCAGCTCGGCGTCCAGCTGGGCCAGGCGGTCGCGGAAACGGGGGTTCTCGATGATGGCGTGGCCGTCATCCTGTTCTTCCCGGGCGATTTCCTTCAGCCGGCGCATCATGGCTTTCCACTGGCCGACGTTGGCCAGGCCGGTACGCTCGTGGCCCAGCAGGTACTTGGCGTAGGTCCAGCCCTTGTCCTCTTCGCCCACCAGGTTTTCCACCGGCACCTTGACGTTCTCGAAGAATACGTCGTTAATCTCGTGCTCACCATCCAGCATGATGATGGGCTTCACGTCGATGCCCGGGGTCTTCATGTCGATCAGCAGGAAGGAGATGCCCTCCTGGGCCTTCACGTCCTTGTTGGTGCGGACCAGGCAGAAGATCCAGTCGCCGTGCTGACCCAGGGTGGTCCAGGTTTTCTGGCCGTTGACGATGTAGTAGTCACCGTCCCGCTCGGCGGTGGTGCGCAGGGATGCCAGGTCAGAACCGGAGCCCGGCTCGGAATAGCCCTGGGACCACCACACGGAACCGTCAAGGATGCCCGGCAGGTGCTTGTCTTTCTGCTCCTGGTTGCCGAATTTCATGATCACCGGGGCCACCATGCGCAGGCCGAAGTCCAGCTGGCGGGGTGCGCCGGCGAGGGCACACTCTTCCTCGAAGATCAGCTGTTCCACTTCGCTCCAGCCGGTGCCGCCGAATTCCGTCGGCCAGGTGCTGGCACCCCAGCCCTGCTTGTACAGAATCTGTTGCCAGCGGACGATCATGTCCTTGGTGAAACGCAGGCGCTTCTGAACCCGCTCGCGGATGTCATCCGGCAGGTTGTCCTGCAGGAACTGGCGGACTTCCTGGCGGAAGGCCTCCTGTTCAGGGGTGTAGTTCAGATCCATGGTTTTCTCTCTTTATCGTCAGTTGCAACGGGGCCCCTGAACAGCTGTCAGGGGCCCCGGTTAGTCATGCAATAGCCTTATTCGTATGAAATGCCCGATCAGGCCACTTCAAACAGGCCTGCGGCACCCATACCGGTACCCACGCACATGGTAACCACCACGTATTTGACGCCGCGGCGCTTGCCTTCGATGAGGGCGTGGCCCACCAGGCGGGAGCCGGTGGTACCGTAGGGGTGGCCCACAGCAATGGCGCCGCCGTTGACGTTCAGGCGGTCCATGGGGATGCCCAGCTCACGCTGACAGTACAGTACCTGGACGGCGAAGGCTTCGTTGAGTTCCCACAGGCCGATGTCGTCCACGGTCAGGCCGGCACGTTTGAGCAGCTTGGGTACCGCGTAGACCGGGCCAATGCCCATTTCGTCCGGCTCACAGCCGGCGACGGCGAAGCCACGGAAGATGCCCAGCGGCTGCAGGCCGCGCTGTTCGGCCAGCTTGCCATCCATCAGCACACAGGCCGAGGCGCCATCGGAGAACTGGCTGGCGTTACCTGCAGTGACCACGCCACCTTCCATGGCGGAGCGGATCTTGCTCACGCCTTCCAGGTTGGTCCCAGGGCGGATGCCTTCGTCCTGGGAGACGGTCACTTCCTGGCTCATCAGCTGACCGGTGGCCTTGTCGGCAACGCCGGCGGTGGTGGTGATGGGCACGATCTCGTCGTCGAACTTGCCTTCCTCACGGGCCTTGGCAGCCAGGGTCTGGCTGCGTACGCCGTATTCGTCCATGTCCTCTTTCTTGACCTTGTAGCGCTGGGCCACGGTCTCGGCGGTCTGTAGCATGGACCAGTAGAGCTCCGGCTTGTTCTGCATCAGCCAGGGCTCGGCAACGTAGTTCTGGTTAACGGTGGCCTGTACGGTGGAGATGGACTCCACGCCACCGGCAACCATCACTGGGACCTTGTCCACGGCAATGTGGTGGGCGGCCATGGCGATGGCCTGCAGGCCAGAGGAGCAGAAGCGGTTAATGGTTGCGCCGGCCACGGATACCGGCAGGCCGGCACGGATGGCACCCATACGCGCCACATCGTTACCGGTGGAGCCTTCCGGCAGGGCACAGCCCATCAGTACGTCTTCGATCTCAGCCGGGTCGACCTTGGCACGCTCAACCGCATGCTGGATGGCGTGGCCGGCCAGGGTGGCGCCGTGGGTCATGTTCAGGCCGCCGCGCCAGGACTTGGCCAGGGGCGTGCGTGCGGTGGATACGATGACGACATCATTCATAATCTTTCTCCTGTGTGCCGAAGCCCCTGCGGGCCCCGGCGATCAATTCGTGGTTTCCGGTTTCGCTCGCCTTACTGGTCAAAGCCCTTGCCTTCCTGCGCGCATTTCACGAGCAGGGGTGCCGGCTCCCAGAAGCCCGGCTGGGTGTTGGGGTTTTCGGCGAAGGGCTCCATGTCGCGGACTACGTTGGCCAGGCCAACCTGCTCGGCGTAGTGCATGGGGCCACCACGGAATACCGGGAAGCCGTAGCCAGTCAGGTACACCATGTCGATATCGGAGGCACGCTGGGCAATGCCTTCCTCCAGGATGCGGGCACCTTCGTTCACCAGGGCGTAGACACAGCGCTGGACAATTTCCTGGTTGCTGATCTTGCGCGGGGTGATGCCCATCTCGGCGCGACACTCGTCGACTACCTTGTCCACTTCCGGATCGTGCAGGGCCTTGCGGTTGCCCGGTTCATACTTGTAGAAGCCGGAGCCGGTCTTCTGGCCATAGCGACCCATCTCGCACAGGCGGTCGGCAATGAGGTTCTTCTTCATGCCGGGGTTTTCCGCGTACAGGCGCTTGCGGATGGCCCAGCCGATGTCACCACCGGCGAGATCCGCCATGCGCAGTGGCCCCATGGCAAAGCCGAACTTCTCAATGGCCTTGTCGATCTGCTGCACGCTGGCGCCTTCCTCCAGCATGGTCAGGGCCTCACGGGAGTACTGGTTGATCATCCGGTTGCCGATAAAGCCATCACACACACCGGAAACCACTGCTGTCTTGCGGATGGTCTTGGCGAGTTTCATGGCGGTGGCCAGGACGTCCTTGGCCGTCTTGTCACCGCGCACCACTTCCAGCAGCTTCATGATGTTGGCGGGGCTGAAAAAGTGCAGGCCGATCACGTCTTCCGGGCGCTTGGTAAAGCTGGCAATCTTGTTCACGTCCAGGGTGGAGGTGTTGGAGGCGAGGATAGCGCCAGGCTTGCAGGTCTCGTCCAGGGTTTTGAACACCTGCTCCTTGACGCCCATTTCCTCGAACACGGCCTCGATCACCAGGTCCACGTCCTTCAGGTCGTCATAGCTCAGGGACGGGGTCAGCAGGTCCAGCTTCGCCTTGGCCTTGTCTTCGGTCATGCGGCCTTTCTTCACCTGGCCTTCGTAGACCTTGCGGATGGCTTCCACGCCACGGTCCAGGCCTTCCTGCTTCATCTCGACGATGGTTACCGGAATGCCGGCGTTCAGGAAGTTGATGGAGATACCGGTGCCCATGGTGCCGGCGCCGATTACGCCCACCTTGTTGATGTCACGGGTGGGGGTATCAGAGGGTACGTCGGAAATCTTGCTGGTCTTGCGCTCGGCAAAGAAGGCGTGACGCAGGGCGGCGGATTCCGGGGTCTGCATCAGGTACTTGATACCGTCGCGCTCGACCTTCATGCCCTCGTCGAAGGGCTTGGTGGCAGCGGCTTCCACCGCTTCCAGGCACTTCAGCGGGGCCGGGTAGTTCTTGGCCATGGCGCCGATGGTGTTGCGGGCGAACATGAAGAAGCCTTCCGGGTTGGGATGCTTCACTTTCAGGTCGCGGACCTTCTTCAGCGGCATCTTGTCGGCAACCACCTTGCGGGCGAAGGCCAGGGCGCCTTCCATCAGGTCGCCTTCGATAATTTCGTCCAGCAGGGGGGTGCCTTCAAACTTCTTCGCCGGCACTACCGCGCCGGAGACGATCATGTTCAGGGCCTGCTCGACACCGATAACCCGCGGCAGCCGCTGGGTGCCACCGGCGCCTGGCAGAATGCCCAGCTTCACTTCCGGCAGGGCGAGGGTGGCGTCCGGCTTTGATACCCGGTAGTTACAGCCCAGGGCCAGTTCCAGGCCGCCGCCCATGCAGTTACCGCTGATGGCCGCGATAACCGGTTTTTTGGCGGTTTCCACATAGTGGATGGCGGTGGTGAGGATGGGCTCCTGCATCACTCTCGGGGTGCCAAACTCGGTGATGTCAGCGCCGCCGGAGAAAGCCCGGTCAGAACCGGTGATGACGATGGCCTCGATGGCGCTGTCCTGCTCTGCTTTCTTGATGCCGTCGACAATGCCCTGGCGCAGTCCGAGGCTGAGGCCGTTGACCGGCGGATTGTCCAGGCGGATAACGGCTACATTGCCGTTGGTGTCGTAGTGTGCGGTGCTCATGCTCGCTCCTTATTGGCGGTGGCAACAGGTGCCGGATAGCTCTGTCGGCTCTTTCCGGGACAGGTCGGTCCCCGGTTCGGCGCCTTATGGATAATGGAATGGGGGAGTTTTATTCCATACACTGGTGTCTGGAGAGTCCGTACAGTAATGTATGTTGGCGTAAAAGGTCAACGGGGTTGTACACTCCGCGCCCCTTGGCCTTCCAGGACCCAAACTGGCACACCCGCCACCCGATCGACAGGCAGACTATGGCATCCGACTCCAAAGGTACCCCCAGGGCCTCCGGAAAAACCGGCAAGCCCCAGTTGACCCGCGACGACTGGCTGGATGCCGCCGCTGGTGAGGTGGCCAGTGGTGGTTTTGGCAGTTTGCGGGTGCTCACGCTCGCCAAGAAACTCGGCGTTACCCGGGGCAGTTTCTACTGGCATTTCCGGGACCATGAAGATCTGGTAGACAGCTTCCTGGACCGCTGGCGGGACCGGCGGTTCGTCGAGCTGGACTACATGCGGCCTAAAGGGGAACACCCGGAAGAGGAACTGCACCAGTTGCTGCAACTGCTGCTGACTGACGCCTCCCGTAACGTACGCCGGTTACAGGTGGAACTGGCCGTGCGGGACTTTGCCCGCCGTAACCGCCATGCCGCCGAGATCGTCGAGGAGGTGGACCAGGCCCGGGTCGAGCAGAACAAGCTGTTGTTCCGCAACCTGGGCAGCGCCGATAGCGAAACCGAGGACCTGGCGATGCTGATGTACGTGGCATCTGTGGGTTCCCAGGTGGTGCTTTCCGGCCGCAAGGGTAACGAGGATGCGGTCGCCAGGATCGAGAACCTGGTGGCCCGGCTAGCCCTGGGGCAGGGCGGCGGCAGCGTGCGCGTGAAGGACGAAGAAGAGTAGGGCGGCCATCAGGACCGCCCTTTACGGAATGCCCGTTCAGCGGGCGTCGAAAAAGCCGTTCATGTGACCAGCCACCTCTTCCGGCTTTTCTTCCTGCAGGAAGTGTCCCGCATCCACCTGTTCCACCCGGATGTCGTCAAAGCAATCCTCGATGTGGTTCAGGTATTCCGGAATGATCACCTTGTCCTTGTTGCCGTAAATGTAGAGGCTCGGAATTTTCCATTTATGGCCAGACAGACTGGCCCAGCGCTTGGCATCCTCCTTGAAAGCGCGGTAATAGCTGGCGCCCGCACCCGGGGTGCCGGGAATGCTGTACATGCGTACGTATTCGGCCACGGCGTCCTCCGGAATCGGCTTCACCACGCCGTTGACGAAGAAGCGGATCCAGGTGTCCTCGTTGCCGGGGATCATGGCCTCCGCCAGGCCGGGGGCCTGCTGGAAGTGTTGGTACCAGTAGGCCTTGCCGCTGCCGGAGCGGACCTTCTCGATCACTTCCATGTTGCCCTTGAGGTTGTTGATGATCGCGATATTCATGATCACCATCTTCTGGATTCGCTCGGGGATCGCCAGGGCCACTTCCTGGGCCACGATGCCACCCCAGTCATGCCCTACCAGCTGGAACTCCCTGATGCCCAGCTCGTCCAGCATGCTGACCACGTCTTCCGCCAGGGCCTGTTTCATGTAGTGCTGCTGGCCTTCTGTGCGCTCGCTGTCACCCAGGCCCCGCAGGTCAGGTGCGATCACCCGTAGCCCTTCTTTCAGGTGGCGACCGGTGTGCTCCCAGCAATAGGAGCTTTCTGGCCAGCCGTGAATCATGACCACCGGGGCGCCGGAGGGGTCACCGCCCTCGCGCCAGGTGAACGTGCCGCGTGGGGTGGAGAGGGTTTTGGGTTCGCTGAGATACATGGTGGGGCTCCTGCCTGTTGTTCTGTCGTTGGTGTTGGTTGGAATCAGGTTGCAAAACAAAACCTGATCCTAGACAGCCGGATGGTGGCTTGTCCAGTGGGTTGCGTCAGGGGAGGTGGGCGTGAGCGGGAAAGGATCAGGAAAAAGGGGGCACCCGGCCAGGGAAGCCGGGAGCCCAAGAGGTCACCGAGTACTTCTTCTGTTGCCGGCTGGCGGATACATCACCAGCCGGAAAGCCTTTACTACAGGCCGAGTTTGACGTTATCGATAATAATGCGGCTCGAGGTGGCGGCGCCCATCACATGCAGTCTCAGCTGGTTAATATTGCCGGAAGGCTGCAGGCTGAACTGGCTGTTGATCGTGGACCAGCTGTTGGTGGCAACCTGGCCGCCGCCGAGCTTTTGCCAGTGGGCGCCTTCGTCATCTATGTACCACGCCCAGAGTTCCACCGCATCCGTGGCCTGGCGGCGGTTGCTCAGCATCACATCGAACGACGCCTGGTACGTCTTGCCGGCTTCCAGCAACCCTGTGGCCTCCAGCACCGGGCCGGCATTGGTGCTCATCCGGAACAGGGAGGCCAGGCCGAAGTTGCCTTCACTGGCGGTGCGGGTACGGAAGACCCAGCTGCCCATATAACCGGACCAGCCGTTGCCGCCCTGCTCGAAGCCTTCTTCCAGGAGGGTGGTATTGCCGCCGTTGTTGTCATCACCCCCGTCGTCATCCGGGGCATCGGCGAGCTTCTCAAGCCGGACTTCATCCGCCACGAAATCAACGCCTTCGGCAGGGCCAGCGATCAGCAGGCGTGCCTGCCGGACGCCACCCTCGGCAGCGACGGTAAAGGTTTCGTCGTACTGGCTGAACTCGTTGGCGGTTACCGACAGTTCCGGGAGATCCTGGAAGTGGGTGCCCTGGCTGTCAGCGATTTCCAGGCTGATCCGGACCACGTCACGGATATCGGTCCCGGCCAGCGCCAGCTTCGCGGAGACCCGGTATTGTGCACCTGCTTCCAACCCATCTTCGATCAACTGCACGGGGCCGCCGTAATACTCGGTGCGGTCCGTTACCAGCAGCAGGTTGTCGCGGCCACAGCTGGTGTTGATGCTGGCGGTGGTCAGGCTGGCGGCGTTGTTGAAGCTGCCCCAGGGCGACAGCTCATTGAAGTCCGGTGCCCGGACCAGGTTGTTCTCGGCCAGCTTCGGCTTGTCACAGACTGGCAGCTCGGGGTCGTTGCCGTTGTCATCACCGTTGTCCCCGCCGTTGTTGTCACCGTCGTCCGGATCACCCGGGTTGCCATTGCCGGGGTTACCGGTATCCGGCTCTTCCTCTTCCGGGTCACTGTCGTCAATGACTGCCGTGGGCATGAAATCCGCCACCTGCGCCGCCAGGCGGTTGATGGCGGTCACCGCATCGGCGCCATCACTGCGATTGATGTCTGAGCCACAGGGCTGACCTTCGCAACGGACCTGGTCCGGGCTGGCGAACTGTGCCAGGTGGTTGCGGGTGCCGTAGGACTGGGGGTAGGCCATGACGGTACTGAAAAGGCCCGAAACCCCATGGCCACGGCCCCAGGGGAACACGGAACCGAAGGAGTTCTGGGCATGGGAGTGGCCCAGTGACATGTTGTGGCCCAGCTCGTGGGTAAAGGTGTTATAGCCGCAGCTGACGCCGGTCATGCTGTAGCCATAGGCGGAGGCGTTGGAATAGAAGCGACCGGTATTCTCGTTGCCGCCGGGTTGGTAGCCGACACCGCAGATGTAGCCGGCGCCGCTGCGTTGCGGGGTGCTGATCAATGCGACCAGGTCCGCCCCGTATTGTTGACGCAGGCGGGCGACGTTGCTGTCGGACCGGAACCGGCCAAGAACATTGCCATCTACACTGCCGTAACTGCCCTGTACCGGTTCGGTGCCCACCAGCCGCAGCTGTACGTCGACATCACTGTTACGGTAGGCCTGGTTGGCGTGTTCCACATAGGACACGATGCGGGCTTGGATGTCCTGGCCGGAGGAGTTTGCGGCGGCTTCGCCCGTGTAGAACACCAGTACGTCGACCTGGTTGGCGAGGGCCAGCGGGCTTCCCAGGGCGAGGGAAAGGCCGGCCAGCCAGTGAATGGGTTGTTTCATAGCGTCAGTCCCTGATCAAGGGTGTGTTTGTACGACGGGTACTCCTGTCCGCCGTGGGGTTCGAGGTACTGCAGGCAGCAGCCGCCGCCTTACTGCAATATCGGTTAGCCAGAGGGTGGCAGTTGCTCCACGCCAGGCACCGGAATGGCATCATCCTCACCGGCCAGGTTGTCCTGTATGTCGGTTTCGCTGGTCAGGGTGGTGTCGCCGGTCTCGTTGTCGATGACCGCCGAGTAGACCCCCTCGCGGGTGCTGAGCACCACATAGGTGGATTTCTTGCCCCGGGTAACCACAACGTTGTCGTCTTCGTGGCCACCACTGACCGGGCCACGGAATACCTGGATGTCGTTGAGCTGGTTATGGGTGCTTTCCAGGCGGGCGCTGAGGGTGCGGTCCAGGTCCGGTAGCTGCAGTGCCAGTTGCTGCCCCACGTGCAGCGAAGCGGCGGCTTCCGGGTCACCTTTCATACGAATGGCCGGGAAGCCGTCCACCTCGGTCTTTTCAGGGTCACCGTCGGTACGCCACAGGGAAACCACGGGTCTGGCGTTACCGGAAGGGCTGTTGGGCCTCGCTGGCAGGGCAGAGGTGGCTTCGGGGTCTGGCCAGCGGGAAACGTTATCCGGCACACCGGCATCGGCCAGGCCTGCGGCAGGTGATTCTCGGGTATCAGGGTTGTCGGTTGCCCGGGTGCCGGCTTCCGGGGTTTGTGCCGGTGATGCAGACTCCGGGTCGCTGGAAACCGGGGCAAACAGGAACAACAGTGCCGCGATGACAACGGCGATGCCTGCAACAAAGGCCAGGGCTTTGGACATGGGCGCCTCCTGCGAATAAATCGGTTCCGTATTTGTTGAGGCCATAGTGCCTGCTCAGCGCAGCCGACCTCATGTGAAAATCTGTTAAGTATCCCGAATTGGGAACCGGTTCAAAGACCTATGCGTGGGTCAGGCCTTGCCGGTTTGGGCGGGAATGGGGTTGTTCCCTGGGGGCGCGGGTTTATGCCCCCTGGGCCTCGGCGCCCGGCCGCCGATGAATCAGGCGGCGCTTGCGGCGCTGGTTCAGGCCGATCAGCACCAGGGGCACGATAATCATCAGGCTGCCGGTAAGGAACCACAGATCCGGTATTTCGCCAAACGCCAGCCAGCCCACGGCGATGGCCCAGATCAGGCCGGTGTACTCGGCGCTGGTGACCTGGTTGGCATCCACGTGTTTGTAGCCCTTCAGTACACTCGCGTTGTAGCCCAGGATAAACACTGCCGAACCAACGGCACTGGCAATGATTTCCCACCGCCAGGGGGCCCCTTCCCACATCGCCAGCGCGAAGCTGGCGGGAATGGCCAGTAGCGAATTGAGGAACAGCTTGTGCAGCGTGGACTGTCCGGAAGGCAGCCGGCGCACCATCAGTGCTGCTACCGCCAGGCAGAAGGCGGTGCCCAGTGCTGATAGTGCGGAGAAGTCCAGCGCTGTCGGCCGCAGGATCACCAGCACCCCGGCGAAGCCACTGATCACCGCCAGCACACTCAGGGGTGAGAGCCGCTCACCGTATACCAGCACCGACAGCACCATCAGGATCACCGGCGCTGCGTAGAAAACCGCGTTGGCCGTGGCCAGGGGCAGGGTGGTCAGGGCGACTACCATGCACAGCAATCCGGCCAGTAACACATGGGAGCGAATGGCATGGACCACGAACCCCTCGAACAACCGCCCGTATTCCGCCCGTTTCAGGAGCGGCATCAGCAGGAGGACGGTAATGAGATTACGCAGGAAAGCAAACTGGAACACCGGGGCTTCCGGCTCCATCAGTTTGATAAAGACGTCGGACACAATGGCCAGGGCATTGCCGATGATCAGCAGCAGAATGGCGCTGTTGACGGTCTTGCCTGACATGGTGCCTCCCTCTGGCTGATGGTGGGTGCATGGTGAAAGGGGAAAGTATAGGTTGGCAAGAATATCCGATAAAATGATATTTATTGCTCATCTATGAGAAAATTCGATAATGAAACTGCCACCCCTGAAATCCCTGCCCGTGTTCGAAGCGGTTGCCAGGCTGAACAGCTTCTCCCGTGCCGCTGAGGAGCTCAGCGTTAGCCAGAGCGCGGTCAGCCACCAGATCAAGCAGCTGGAAACCTTCCTGGGTGAACCCCTTTTCGAACGTCATGGTCGCAGCCTGGCCCTGACCCGGGGGGGGCAGGACTACCTGGAGGGCATCTCTTCGGCGCTGGTCCAGATCGACCGTGCCACGGGCCAGCTTCTGGGCCGTCAGGACAGCAGCCTGCGCCTGGCGGTATTCAGTTCCTTTGCGGTGCGATGGCTGGTGCCACGACTGCCGGACCTGCACCGCCAGCACCCGGAAATCCAGCTGATACTGGAGATGACCGGTGAGCACCCGGTGTTGTCCGGCCGTGTTGCTGACAGCTTCATTACCATCAATACGGATTCACCCGCCTACAGCTATGATCTGTTATACCGGGAACGGCTGTTTCCGGTGTGCAGTCGTCAATACTGGCAGGCGCTGGAGGGGAACGTGCTTACCCCCGGAAACATGGCGGAGCACACGCTGCTATCTACCTTCAGCATCTACAACCGGACGTGTGGCGACTGGGAGGCCTGGTTCGCGGAAGCTAACATGGGCATTCCTGCTACGGCCCAGGTCCAGCACTTCAGTCATATGCTGCTGGCACTGGAAGCGGCCCGTTATCATCAGGGTATCGCCCTGACCAATGACTATATGCTGAGCAACCGGGACGATGCCGGCGATTTTGTGCGCTTGCCCCTGCACAGCGTGGTCACCGGGGACAGTTTCTATTTCGCCATCAAGGCCAGCCGGCGCCAGGAGCCCGGATTGCGATCTTTACGAAACTGGTTGCTGGCCCGGGCTATCGACAGTGGCTTGCTCGATGACAAGCCCGTTATAAACGGCAATGCGGGCAACCGGAAGGAGAATGAATGAGCCAATCGAAGGACTCCGGGTCTGCCGATGGGCATCGCCTTGACAGCCTGGAGGGTCTGCTGGACCGGATTCGGGACACCGATGGTGATGGTCGGCGGGTAACGGTGAGGGAGATTCTGGATGCGGCCGGTACCCGAAGTTTCGGTCCCGTGGCGGTGGTGGCCGGACTGGTGGTGCTGGCACCACTGATTGGTGACCTGCCGGGCGTGCCCACCCTGATGGGGATGCTGGTCATTCTTACCGTTGGCCAGCGGCTGTTTCGCCGGGATTACATCTGGCTTCCCGCATGGTTGAGCCAGCGTCGGGTGCCACGGGACAAGCTGCACAAGGGGCTGGCATGGATGCGCAAGCCGGCCCGTTTCCTGGACCGCTTCACCGGGCCCCGACTGACCTGGCTGATGACCGGGGGTGGCAACCTGCTGCTGGCGCTGGCCTGCCTGGTGGTGGCACTGGCCCTGCCGCTGATGGAATTCGTACCCTTCAGTGCCAACGGCGGCGGCCTGGCCCTGATGGCCTTCGGCCTGGCCATGATTGCCCGGGACGGCGTGGTGGCAGTGCTGGCACTGGTGCTCAGTAGCGGTACCCTGGGGTTTATCGGCTGGCAGCTGGCCAGCAATTTCTGAACCGGTCGACTGGTCAACTGACCACAGCTGAGGCAGGATGTGGCTTTTGCAGTCACACACAGGTAGCACGTATCCCATGGCAAAACTCTTTATCGTCCGACACGGGCAGGCCTCCTTTGGCCAGGCAAACTACGATCAACTTTCCGAGCTTGGCTGGCAGCAGGCCCGCTGGCTGGGGGAATACTTCGCCGAGCGTGAACTGAACTTTCACCGGGTGGTGGCTGGCGACCTGCAACGTCAGCAGGACACCGCCAAGGGGGTGCTTGAGGGCATGGCACACGCTGGTATCGACGTTTCCACCCATCCCGGGCTGAATGAGTACGACGGCGAGATGATGTACCGGGCCTTTACCGGCCAGGGGGACCAACACCTGCACCAGAAGCGGGATTTCAAGGATTACTGGCGCACCTTCCGGGCGGCTTACGAGGCCTGGATCGACGACCGCCTCACTGACGTCGACGAGACCTGGGGCGACTTCGGCCAGCGTATTGAAGACGCGATCAGCCACGCCTGCGAGGGTGCGGGTCGGGACGATGCCGTGCTGGTAGTGACCTCCGGTGGCGTGATTGGCAGCGCCCTGACCCAGTTGGTCGAAGGCCCCCAGAAGGGCGCCATCCACTTCAACTTCCAGTTCCGCAACGCGGCATTCTGTGAGGTCATTATGGGCCGCAGTGCCCGCCGGGTGCTGAGCTTCAATAACGTGCCCCACCTGGACCGGCCAGGGCGCCGGCACGCCCTGACCCACGTTTGACGCCCGCCTGACGGCCGGAAGACTACGCTTTCCGGCCGTTTGCCTTGCTGCTGGTAGCCTTGCGGGTCTTTGTCGCACGGGTGGAGGCGTTCCCGCTGCCGGCGGGCTTCTCCGGCAGGACTGACTCAGTGTCCTGGTCGTCGCTGGCCGGGCGCTCCACCACCTTGCGCTTGCCCTTGGCACAGCGGGAGAGGGCCTTGAGGCCGTCCGCATCGAAGGCGTCCACCCGGATCACGTCGTAGAGCGCGGTCAGGGCCTCCAGCAGCTTGTCGCATTCCTCATCCCTGACAATACCTTCCTTGCAGGCCCAGTCCACCAGTTCCTTGCGCTGATGCCCCAGCAGCATATCAATGCCGCCGAGCTCTTCCGGGTCACGGTTGCGGATGGCGTCGTGCAGGCGGGCCCGCAGCTCCACGGTTTCGTTGGCCAGGCGATAGGCATTGAGCACCCTGCCCAGGGCATCGTCCGGCTTGTCGTTGAAGTAGGCGCCCCGGCTGATGCGCTGGCGCAGTGGCGTGTCCTTCACAATGGTCGCCGCCACTTCCGTACCCAGGCGGTCGTCCGGGCCGTTGAGGGCGGTGGCACCCAGGGGGAATACCAGAATCCGCAGCGGCCAGCGCAGGGCCGGCACCGGGAAGTTGATCACCGCCTCCCGCATCGCTGCCT
>Ga0208301_1000294_pt1 | contig 15963 bp, 17 predicted proteins | sample 25BtaG_FD_184100 | JGI IMG/M metagenome (GOLD analysis project Ga0208301, IMG submission 184100) | Marine viral communities from Cariaco Basin, Caribbean Sea - 25B_WHOI_OMZ_CsCl (SPAdes) (version 2) | ecosystem: Environmental > Aquatic > Marine > Oceanic | place: Caribbean Sea: Cariaco Basin...
GTCCTGAACTAATTCAATCAGTGATTCATGTGTTGCGATAAACCTTTGATCTGTCTTGGTCTGTTGGTCTTTTGTTTTTATGAACGCTCTTAGCAGGTGGCGTTGTAGGCGGACCGCTGCATCAAACCCGACCAGCTGAGCCATCTCGCTGAAAGATACCTCTGTTGAACCTGGCATGTGTACCAGGTAGTCAGGCGGGAGTGTTTCCCTGTATGCGGTTACAGCAGGGTCTATCAGCTCAGGTATTAGCCGATGAATGGGGTAGCGCCGGGATGCTGCGGAATATGGTTTCCAGCTATCTCGGAACTGGCGGATGGCGCTGGCAATATCTGGATCACAACCATTCCAGATAGCTATATAGTAATTGCCAAGTCGTTTCTTTGCTTGCTCTTCACTTTCCATGTCAACCATTTTATCCAATTTATAGGCTTAATCAAGTGGCATTGCTGGGCACCATAGAGCTTTCATAAGTAAGTGGAGGCACAAGTATGCAAGCAATGGCAAACAAGACACTGATCAATCGAAAAGTGCTATTGGAGATGATTCCGCTCTCCTCACGGACAATTTATAACTTGGAGAAGCGGGGTGAGTTCCCTCGCCGAATTGCACTTACCAGCAGAAACGTCGCGTGGGACCTGTCGGAAGTAGAGCAGTGGATTGAGGAGCGTAAGTCTTCAGGAATCCAGGCTACTCGGCCTGGCAACACCATAGGGGCCTAACATTATGGCCCTTGATCTTATGGCGGCCTTTTCGGAAACGCCGCCGCCTCTTGATTATGTTTTACCTAACATGGTTTCCGGTACGGTAGGGGCCTTGGTTTCACCAGGTGGTGCCGGAAAATCCATGCTGGCCTTACAGCTTGCCACGCAGATCGCTGGAGGCCCAGACTTGCTGGAAGTCGGAGAATTTCCTGTTGGGCCAGTTATCTATCTTCCCGCAGAAGATCCTCCCGCTGCTATCCATCACCGATTACATGCGCTTGGAGCGCATCTCACCGCCGAGCAGCGGCAAGCTGTTGCTGAAGGCTTGCTGATTGAGCCGCTGATAGGAAGGTGCCCCAATATTATGTGTCTCGATTGGTTCGATGGCCTTAAGCGAGCGGCTGCGGGTCGCCGCCTTATGATCCTGGACACCTTACGTCGTTTCCACATCGAAGATGAAAACGTTAGCGGTCCAATGGCGCAAGTGATCGGACGTATGGAAGCCATCGCCGCCGATACAGGGTGCTCTATCGTATTTTTGCACCATGCTAGTAAGAGCGCCGCCATGATTGGTGCGGGTAACCAGCAACAGGCCAGCCGTGGGTCGTCTGTTCTGGTCGATAACATTCGCTGGCAATCGTACCTGTCTGGCATGACGCAAACTGAGGCTGAGGAATGGGGTGTTGATGATAGTCAGCGTGGGTACTTCGTTCGCTATGGCGTGAGCAAGGCGAATTATGGCTCTCCTTTCGCAGAGCGTTGGTTCCGGCGTCACGAGGGCGGTGTGCTCAAACCTGCCGTGCTGGAGAGGCAGCGCGTAGCCAATGGCGTGCTGCCATTCAAGAAATCTAAGGTGAGGTCACGTGATGAGCTTTGATCTTACCCATGTTCGACATGATCCAGCTCACTGCCTGGCTCCTGGCTTGTTCCGTAGTCTGAAGCGTGGAGAGCGAAAGCGGCTCAAGCTGGACGTAACCTATACCCATGGCGAGGATTCGATACGTTTCTGGGGGCCTGAGCCTCTAGGTGTTGATGATCTTCGCATCCTACAAGGGCTTGTGGCTATGGCCGCAATTTCTGGTGATGGGGGACGCGGGATTGTGCTGCGAAACGAAACAGAGTCAGAAGTTGGGCAGCAATTGCGTCTCTTGCTAGACCTGAAGTGGGACGCGGTTGAGAAGGATGCAATGGTTGCCAAGGGCAGCTTTCGACAACTGGCCCGAGAACTTGGGTATGCCGACGATGGAGGCAGCCAGTTCAAAACTATCCGCGATAGCATCGAGCGCCTATGGGCAGTATCGGTCATTGTGGAGCGTAACGGGCAGCGTCAGGGTTTCCGCATCTTGTCCGATTACGTCAGCGACGACCGGGAAGGTAAACTGTTTGTCAGCCTAAACCCTCGATTAGCAGAGGCTGTAATGGGAGAGCGTCCACATACTCGGCTCGACATGACTGAGGTTCGGGCGCTACAGACCGATCCTGCTCGATTAATACATCAGCGATTATCGGGCTGGATTGATGCCGGTAAATCTGGACGGGTAGAACTGAATACTCTTTGCAACTACGTTTGGCCGGATGCAACGAAGAACCCCAACACCTTGAAAAAGCGCCGTCAGACGGCCCGGAAAGCGTTGACTGAACTTATTTCAGTGGGCTGGACTGTACATGAATACGCCAAGGGAAAATGGGAGATTAGGCGGCCAGGGGCCAACCAAGCCAGCCCCCGGCGTGACAGCACCCATCCCCGGCATAATAGTACCCGTCCCCCGGCATAACGGTATCCCATCCCCGGCATAACGGTACCCGCTTCAATCGCGCAAACGCTTGCAGGGCAAGGCTTTCCGGCCTGTTTTGGAAATTGATCCAAGATATTCCAAAGAATATCCATCATGCGCGGCATAGCCCGCGCCTGAATGGCGCGTTCATGCCTTGCCAACTCAATCGGCCTTTGGCCGATGTTTTAACGCCAAGAGGGTGGCCGATTCTGCTTCCTCGCTAAGGGCTATCACCTCTTCTTGGCGTTCAATCCGTCCGAAGGACGACTAAAGCCGCCTTATACGCTCCAGGAGCGTCGTTCAGAGGCCGACTAGGGGTGCCGGAGGGCGATGCCCGAAGCGCCTCTCTGGGCGGTTCAGAAAGCCGTATTCAATGCATCAAGATGAATAGCAACTTAAGCCAGTAGCGGTCTGTAAATGTGTGTAGTTTGTAGTATGTAGTAGCACCATACAACATACTACAACGCTACATTTCCTATTCGCATATACATCGTGCTCGCAACCTGTCTGAAGGTGGGCGCGCGGCGCAACAAGAATACCTCAACTAATACCGACCCCAAACAGTCAATGAAATGGCAGTCAAGTGGGTGGGGTGTTATGGAAGTCTTTGTAAAACAAAGCAATGTGTCGGATGCCCACGTGTTTCATTGACATTTGAGGGGCGGGATTTCAAGCAAGGTGGCCACATGAGGCAACTCACAGGAAAGCTGTGTTTTTGTGTGTGGTGAATGGCGAGGAAAGTAGTCATCTCAAAACGCTGCTAGACCACTATTTTAGCGCTGTTGAGTCGCTATAAGTGCGCTGTCATACCGCTGTAAAGGTCGATTTACTCGGAAAAACACGGTTTGCACAGGAATAAACATGTTATTGCACAGAAATGCACATACCGTACGTGCAAGAATCAACGCTGTGGTGCGGGCAGGATAGGTGAAGTAGGCCCACCGACAAGTCGGCGGTTCCTTCTTCACTTACCTTATTCGCGCCGGGGCGCTCAACGGTAATCCTGCTCTGCGAGGCCATTGTCTGCCGCCGTAGGAGTTGTTGGTTTAAATTTTCCTATGTCAACCTTTATGTCCAATTATTGGGCTTATACGTTATGCATTGAAAGGCACGATAAAGCATTCATTGGTAATGGAGATCAACGAATGCAAAATGTGAAAAGAAAAAATTTAGCCGCTAAAATTACTCTGGTTGTCGCCATGACGGCCTGCACTTTTCAGCCTACCTATGCCGGTATTCCTGTCGTTGATGGCACCAATCTGACGCAAAACATCATGTCTGCTTTGGAAGCGGTCGCGCAGACGGCCAAGCAGATTCAGGAATACCAAACCCAACTCCAGCAGTACGAAAACCAACTGCAAAACACGATGGCCCCGGCGGCCCATATTTGGGACCAGGCGCAGCGCACCATCAACGATCTGAACCAGGCGACCAACACGCTCGCCTATTACCAGAACCAACTTGGCAGCCTCGATGCTTACCTGGGCAAGTTCCAGGACGTGGCCTATTACCGCAGCTCGCCTTGTTTCTCGGCGGCGGGATGCAGTGATGCCGAACGAGCCGCGATGGCCGAGAACCGTCGCCTGGCGTCTGAATCGCAGAAGAAGGCCAACGACGCGCTGTTTAAGGGCCTGGAGCAGCAGCAAGACAATCTTGAAGCCGACGCCCGACAGCTTAACCGCCTGCAATCTGCCGCCCAGGGCGCAGACGGCCAACTGGCCGCCATTGGCTACGCCAATCAGCTCGCCAGCAACCAGGCTAACCAGCTCCTGCAAATCCGTAGCCTGCTGATTGCTCAGCAGAATGCCGTTGGCACTCGAATGCAGGCGGATGCTGACCGCGAAGCTCAATATCAAGCGTCCCGTGAAAGGTTGTTCGATATGGGCGAGCCAACCGACCGTTCAGAAAACAGGGGGTTTTAATCATGAAGAATATCACCCGAGTTTTTATCGTTAGCGCGTTGGCCTCTTTCGTTCTGGTGGGGTGCGGTGAAGATGACGGGCCAAAGCCTGCAACGATCAACTGTGACAACCCAAACCTGACGAAAGAGCAGAGGGAAGAAGGGAACTGTCTTTGGGATATGGGCGAACCCACTGATCGCTCCAAGAACAAGGGGTTCTAATCATGAGCAAGATATTCATTCGACTTGTGATGCTCCTGGCAGTTTTACTGACTTCGCAAACTGCGTCAGCGGCCATTGAGCCTAATGGTGTCTTGGATGAAGTGGCCGTGCGTTTCATGACGGCCAGTGCTACTTGGGGCACGGTAATTACAAACTATGCCGCCTGGCTGTTCTGGACGCTGGGCACTATATCCCTTGTTTGGACTGGCGGGACCTTAATCCTTAAACAAGCGGATATAAGGGAGTTCTTTGCCGAGTTCGTGCGCTTCATCCTGACGTTTGGTTTCTTTCTCTGGTTGCTCAGAAACGGCCCAGACTTTGCGACGTCAATCATCGACTCGTTGAGAATGGTCGGTGCTCAAGCCGGTGGCCTTCCGAGAGACCTAACTCCGTCAGAGCCTATTAGTATTGCGTTCGACATTATTGTGAAAGCTGGTAAGTCCTACAGCATCACAAGCCCGATAGATAACTTGTCTATCTTCTTAATCACGCTGGCAATTTTGGCTTGTATGGCGGTAGTGGCAGCCAATGTGTTGTTGGCCTTGGTGACGGCTTGGATATTGATCTATGCCGGTGTCTTCGTGCTGGGGTTTGGTGGTTCGCGTTGGACTTCAGATATAGCAATCAACTACTTCAAAAGCGTATTGGGCGTTGCTTTGAAGTTGATGACAATGACGTTGCTCATTGGCATTGCCATGTCGATCATGGACGGTTTCTATGCCGATCTATCCAATGATGCCCCTATGCGTGAACTGCTGGTGATCTTTGTCGTTTCACTGGTTCTCGTGATGCTTATTCACTCGGTTCCCAATGTGGTTGCCAGCCTGGTTCCTGGAGGCGGTGCGGCGGCAGGTGCTGGCAGTATCAGTGCCGGGGCGATGGCCGGAGCGGCTGTTGCCACTGGTGGGATGGCTGCCGGTGCAGCAATGGCTACCGCCGGCGGTGCGTCTGCTATTCAGGCTGCATTTGCAAAAGCAGGTGAGAACGTAGCGAACAATACTGACGTTATGTCGAGCTTGGGTGGAGCATTTAGCGGTGGCGGCGATTCTGATGAAGCTGGCTCCTTTTCCCGAGCTTCCGGCCAATCTTCTAGCGGTGGCGAATCCTCTGGCGGCGGCTTTAAAGGCAGCGCTGTAAAAGCGGGTCGTATTGCAGCGGATACCGGTGCGAATTTGATGAAGGGAATGAGTGATATGGCCGGGGATCGAATTGGCCGCACTGCTGGAGGCCGTTTAGCCAGCTCGATCCGAAACAGTACGAAAGATGACGGGGATGACGACGACAAGGAGGGCGACTGACGACGCTTCCCCTGCATTTGACAACGATAGCTTAGGCGGTGTTGGCACTGGCTGGATGAATCAAACCGGCGGTTTTGATGACCTATCCAGTGAGGACCAGGAAGAAGCCCGTCAAGCACACGCAGAATGGCAAGAGCGCGACCCGGAAAAGCACACCTTCGACGTTGAGGACTACGTTTCGTATGCCCAGGAACGTCAGCAGGAGCGAAATAGCGAGATTGCCAGCTTTGTTAAAAAAGGCCGCATGGCCTAACTAGATAAGGATTACTGATTATGGAGTTTACCTTTCCACCCCAAAAACTTGCGGAGGTATTTGGTTTCTTCGCAGTGATGTTCATTGTGATGCTGGCCTTCTATTTTTTGGGGCAGTGGCTGCACAACACCGGACACGGCCCGAAGATGAAAGCCATTGCCGACAAAATGGAGGTATTCCAAAACAGGTTGGCCGGGCGTGCTTACAAGGACATGACGAGATCGGTCGATCAAATCGACAAAATGAGACGCTGGCCGTTTGGCCGACGCAAGTAGTTAGAAAGCACACGGGCCGGTGATGGTGCACCGGCCCGCATTTCCACATACCACCTGACAGAGAGGTGACACATGACAACCACACATAATATCGAAGTTCAGAACGTAATTCATCAGGCCGCGACCAAGTTGGTTGCCCTGGAGTTCATCGACCAGGAAACCGCCCGGCAGATTTCGCCCGTTGCGGAAGCCGTCGCCAATATGTTCACGATCCTGTACTACCAGGCTGAAACTGGTCGAGCAACGCCGGAGGACTTCCAGGAGGCGTTGGACACTATCCGCCAGGTAACAAGGAGGTAAGGCAAAAGATGATGAACGATAAGGCAAAACGAATAACGAGGAAGAGCAGTACGCCTATCAAGGTGTACTGCTTACCCGAGGAAAAGGAGCATATCGAGGCGCAAGCAAAGCGAGCAGGCATGAGCGCTGCGAGTTATCTGCGTGAGGTTGGCCAGGGCTACAAGATCAAGGGTGTGGTCGATTGTGAGCAGGTACGGGAGTTGGCTCGAATCAACGGCGATCTTGGTCGTTTGGGTGGCCTATTGAAGCTATGGCTGACCGATGACGTGCGAACTGCCCAGTTTGGCCAGTCAACGATCCTTGCTGTTCTAAGTAAGATCGAGGCGACGCAGGAGGAAATGGGTAAGGTCATGACCAAGGTAGTCATGCCGAGGTCTGAGCCATGACAAAGCTATGATCGCTCCCCCCTATTTTTTACGTCGGCGGGCCAGCTCCGCCTTTGCCCAAGCTGAAGACTCCAGCATATCCCGCCGAAGCTCCAATATCTCTTGGTCTGTCAGTCTCCGAACGCCCCGGCTCTCGGTCTCACCTTCGGGTGGCAAGGCTTTTTTGGAGTCACCTTCTGGTTCGGTAGGCTTCCTTTTACCCATGCGCTCTCCCTCGGTTCTGAAGCAATGTCCTTTGCATGCCCTAGCTTCCTGATTTTGATCGCTGAAGCTGACGATGAATGTTAGCATTAGCGCAGGCATATTGGCGTGTTGATTGCGCCATTACATCAACAAAAAAGGTAGCAACCGGGTCGCTAGACCATCAGTAACTAGACTTGGGCGCATCTAATGCTCACGCAGGCGGTTTCTACCATAGTAATAGCTGGCAACCGGCGGGGTACCGGATGACGGCTTGGGGCAGGCCAAGATAGGACGATGGTGTTCAAATATGGAAAAAAACAACTGGGCTGTTCTAGGTTGGAATAACGAGCTTTCTTTGAAGCACCTCCAAGTTCTCGTCGTTAGCGCCGAAGATGCTCAATTTTTACGCAAGGTGTTAAATCCAGCTCTACTGTTCTCCGGACTTGGCCAAGCTGTCAATGGGAAGTTGTTGTGATGCCTATGCCGATTCCGCAGCTTGCGTATGATACCACCACTGCACCTGTGACTGGTCAAGGTTTGATCTATGACGAGACACAAGTGGAGGAAATTCTGGCAGGGCCAGTAAAGGATATTTTGCAGGATACGCCAGGTACAGATGAGCTGGAGGAGCTACTGGCGAGCGTCGTAAGCACTGAGTTTGAGCAAGGAGGACTCAGTGAATTGCTTGCAGACCACACGGTGCCCAATAATTGGCGTGTTGGAGAAGCCATCGCAGAGGCATTCGTAGCTGGTAAAGGGAGTTGTATTTTCCCTTGGCCAACCGGTCGCGACCTTAAGAATCCCAATGCGAGCCCAGCTGGTTGTGATTTAACTGGATTCCAGCCTGTAGATGATGAGGAGCTTCCCCATCGTTTTGCCTTTGGAGAGGTAAAAACCTCTGAACATAACCAGTCGCCCCCAAGTGTCATGACCAGCTTAGGAAATCAGCTACACGGATTACGTGATAATCGCCAAGTGAAAAATGCACTTTGTCGTTATCTAGGACATCACGCTATACGAGCAGATTGGGAGCCAATGTTTAAGAGTGCTACCAAACGCTATTTGAGTTCTAATAGTACTGATGTCGCGGTTTATGGTGTTTTGGTGCGCGATATTGCACCAGACGCTTCGGATATTTCCGCCCGCGTAGTGTCGCTGGCTGCCAATTGTCCAGCGCACACCGATATTGAAATGTATGCATTATACCTCCCCGTTAACGCAATTAGCACTCTATCTGAGCGTGCTCAAGCCGCTATGCAGGAGGCGTCATGACGCTTTCGCAAGAGCACTTGATACAGGTCGATCAGCACTGGGCTGTGCAATCCATTAGCGATGAGCTTCGAGTTCAAGCTATGGAGATGGCTGAATTGCGTTTTGTTGATATTTCATTAGGTAATTTGCTTGAACACTCTCAGGCAGAATTTGATACCGATTTGTTGGAGAGGGTAGCAACTGCTTATGAACTAGCTGCCATTGAGGGAATTGGTCCACTGCTGCACCCAGTATCAGATCAAGAAAATAAACACCTTCGCGAATTGGCACAAGCTGGTGCATACCGAGCATTTAGTCTGTTTCGTGTATTGCCTGTACCTCGCCATGATGAGGAAAGATTATTCCATATATTGCATGTGGCTGGACTAGCTTATTGTGGTGATCGCTGGACTGATTTAAGGCGTTGGCTTGATGAGCAAAAGGGTGCATTAGAAGTCCCAAGTGTAGCGTCTGTGTCTTGGGATAAACGGTTACTGTACAGAATTTTTGATTGCTGGCTTCGTTTGCTGCGTAAAAACCGCTGGGATGATCTTGATCAGATATCTGAGATAGTGCTTGGTCTTCGCAATGACCAAGCCGATCATGAAAAAGCTCTTCTAGGCCGAGTTCAGGGTGCCGAGGCTCAGACCATCGCGATGCGATTAGTAGCTCTTTACCATTGGGCCAAAGCGACTGAGCGACTAGCTGTATATATGCTTCAGGGCGAACCTGTGGCGATAGATGCTCAATTGGATCAGCACTTCGAAGCGGCTCTGAAGGCTGCTCAAGCATCCAAAGATATGCAGCTTGAGGTGATTTTACGTTGGTTGCATGTCGCGAGTCGGAAGATGGTCGCTGGCTCCCTATGGTGGGTAGCTCACACAGTGAACTCACGTGTGACTCGCTTTGTTTCTCATATAACCAAGCAAAAAGGGCTGTTTGAATTGCTGCCGCCACAGCGGGCAGCTCTCCAAGAACAGGGCTTGTTGGACCAGGCTAGCCGTGCGGTAATTGTGGATTTGCCAACATCGGGTGGGAAAACAGCACTTGCCCAATTCCGAATACTGCAGGCACTTAACCAGTTTGATCAGGATGATGGTTGGGTAGCTTATGTGGCTCCAACTCGAGCTCTTGTGTCTCAAATCACTCGGCGTCTGCGTGAAGACTTTGGACCGCTTGGAATACAAGTTGAACCATTGACGGGAGCTGTCGAAGTAGACGCTTTTGAGGAAGCTCTGTTAGGAGAGGCTCGGGCATTTCAGGTGTTAGTTGCTACACCTGAAAAACTTCAGTTAGTTATGCGGAATAAGAAGGTTGCCAGGCCTTTGGCTTTGGTTGTAATGGATGAGGCGCACAACATTGAGGATGAGTCCCGGGGATTGCGAATTGAGTTACTGCTGGCAACGATCAAGCAAGAGTCACCTCGCGCTAATTTTTTATTGTTGATGCCTTTTGTTCCTAATGCGAATGATCTTGCTCAGTGGTTAGCAGCTGATCGTGGGCGAAGCATCAGTTTGGGGACTTCGGCGTGGCAGCCGAATGAGCGAATTGTTGGGCTTTTCGACATTCACAAAGGTGATAAGCGGGGAGATTGGAACTTAAGTTTTGAGACACTCACAACTACTCAGCGAACGATTCACCTAAAAGGATCTCATGTCGTTGATGGGAATCGCCCCTTGCCAAAACTCACCTATTCAAAAGCGAATGGTTTAGCAACGCAGGCGGTTGCCATGGCCAAGGCTTTTTCGAAGCGAGGTACGAGTATCGCAGTTGCTCAAACAATTCCAGACGCTTGGAGTATTGCTCGGAAAGTTGCAGCAGAACTCGATCCGTATGTGCAAATTCCTGATGATGTTAAGCTTGTTCAGCGCTTTTTGGCGGCAGAAATAAGTGTCGATTTTGAGTTGATCGAGATGCTGTCAAAAGGCGTCGTTGTACACCATGCCGGATTGCCTGTTGAAGCACTTTCTTTGATTGAGTGGCTCACTGAGAAGGGATACATCCGTGTAATGTGCGCCACAACAACAATTGCTCAAGGCCTCAATTTTCCTGTTTCCTCTGTTTTCTTGGCGACACGGAAACTTCCTTACGGTAAAGAAATGTCCCATCGAGCATTTTGGAACTTAGCTGGACGGGCTGGACGTATTGGTCATGATAGTGTTGGTGTTGTTGGTATTGCAGCAGGCTCTCAACCTAATGAAATTAGGAAGTATGTTTCTGATGCTACTGTGTCCCTCGTATCTCGGCTTGAAGGTATGCTCGATGAACTTCAGGCTGCCGGAAATTTGGCAAACTTATCGGTATTTATTCAAGAAGAGCAATGGGCAGACTTTCGTAGTTATATAGCTCACCTCTGGAATGAAAAGCGTAACCTTGATGAGGTGATTGGCGAGGCCGAACAACTATTGCGCAATACTTACGGTTTTGGCTCCCTTCGCGCGAAGGCTGACAGAGCCTCACAAGATAAGGCAGATGCTTTGCTTGAAGCTACCAAAGGGTATGTGCGCAAGCTAGCGGAGCATCCCGAAAACGCTTCCTTGGCAGATGTAACAGGCTTTTCTCCAGAAGGAGTTCGTTCGACCTTGTTGGATTTGAATAACCTTGAGAATAAGCTGACCCTTACGGATTGGGAACCATCCAGCTTGTTTGGTGATAAAGCACAATCCGTGTTGCCCAGTTTGATGGGTATCATGCTGCGAGTCCCGCAACTGCAGGATGGGTTGCGTGAGATCAGTAAAGGTGAGGGTAATAGCCATCGAAAGCTAGCGGATATCACTCAAGCATGGGTAACTGGTAGCTCAATAGAGTCTATTGCGAAAGCCTATTTTCAGGGCGACTCTCTTACTGACCAAATCTCGAAAGCGTGTAGGGCTGTATATAGAGATTTAGCCAACAACGGTGCTTGGGGGCTTTCGGCATTGAGTAAAATGCCAACATCTGGACTCGATTTTGAAAGCATGTCAGATGAGGACAAGCGTAAATTAAATAATTTGCCAGCTATGCTATATCACGGTGTTAAAACTGAAGAAGCGGTTTTGATGCGTATGAACAGCGTACCTAGAAGTATTGCAGAGCGAGTAGGAGAAGACTTTAGGATACAGACAGATGGTGACGCAGAGGTGGCGTTGTCCCCCCGTAAAGCGGGAGAGTATCTTAAGTCGCTTAAAACAGAAGACTGGGCACGGTTGAAGCCAGAGAGTTCATTGCTTTCAGGAGAGGACTACCAGAAAGTCTGGAAGCAGCTTTCTGGGGAGTCTTAGGAGTTCCTGCAGTCAACTGATAGTAAGGTTAGAAGCTCAGTTGATGATTGGTTGATTTATTTTTTTGACATGGCATAAAATATGGTATTTAACGATAGCTTGTTTTTAAGTGATTGAAAACTCAGGGTTTTATGTTTCTATTTACAATAGAGTGGGAATAACAGTGGTCGGCTCCATGGAGAGTAGTGCTGACGAGCGGTGGATGCAGCGGGCCCTGGAACTGGCCCACCATGCAGCCAGTCAGGGTGAGGTCCCGGTTGGTGCGGTTGTAGTACTGGATGGGCGTGAAATCGGTTCCGGTTTTAATGCCCCGATATCGGCCTGTGACCCTACGGCCCATGCAGAGATCCGCGCGCTGCGAGATGCTGCGGCCAGGGTGGGGAACTACCGGCTGGTTGGCGCCACGCTTTACGTAACACTCGAACCCTGTACCATGTGTGTCGGGGCGACCGTTCATAGCCGTGTATCCCGCATTGTGTATGGCGCAGTTGAGCCCAAGGGTGGCGCCGTACAATCGATCAGGGCAACCCTGGATGAGCCTCATTTCAACTGGGATGTTGCTGTGACCGGGGGTGTACTGGCGGGACAGAGCGGGCAGTTGCTCAGCGATTTCTTTGCGGCCCGTCGTGAACAGAAGCGGCGGGCCCGTCAATCACCGGAAGCCTGAGAGTCAGGGACGAAACGGAACGAAACCATGAAAGTACTGGTGACCGGCGGCGCCGGCTATATCGGAAGTCATGTGGTGCGCCAGTTGGGGCGAGCCGGGCATGATATCGTCGTCTTCGATAACCTCTCCACCGGCTATGCCTGGGCCGTCACGGCTGGCGAACTGGTGGTGGGCGACCTGGCGGACGCATCAGCCATCGAGTCGCTGTTCAGCGCCCACACCTTCGATGCGGTGCTGCACTTTGCGGCCAATATCGTGGTGCCGGAGTCCGTCGCCAACCCCCTCAAGTATTACAGCAATAACACCCGCAACACGCTGAACCTGCTCAAGGCCATCGAGCAACATGGTGTGCCCTACATGGTGTTTTCGTCGACCGCCGCCGTCTATGGTATGCCAGAGCAGACCGTACTCACGGAAGACCTGCCCCTGGCTCCCATCAACCCCTATGGGGCGTCCAAGATGATGAGTGAGCGCATGATCATGGACCTGGCCGCTGCCTCGCCCCTGAACTACGTCATCCTGCGCTATTTCAACGTGGCTGGTGCGAATCCTGAAGGGCTTCTGGGGCAGGCCACACCGGAGGCTACGCACCTGATCAAGGTGGCCTGCGAGTGCGTGACCGGTGCCCGGGAAGGTATGAGTATTTTCGGCACCGACTATGATACCCGGGACGGCACCTGTATCCGTGATTACATCCACGTGGAAGACCTTGCCAAGGCCCACGTGATGGCGCTGGATTACATGGCCAATGGAGGCCAGTCACAGGTACTCAACTGTGGCTACGGTCGCGGCTTCACCGTGCGGGAAGTCATCGATGTGGTGAAGGCCCGTTCAGGTGAAGACTTCCCGGTGCAAGAAACGGGACGCCGGGCAGGCGATCCTGCTGCATTGATGGCAGATAACCAACGAATTACCGAAACGCTGGGCTGGAAACCGGACTACGACGACCTGGACACCATCGTCCAGACGGCGCTGGACTGGGAGAAGAAGTGGCAACGATTAAAAAAAGAAAATAATAAAAACCAATAAGTTGCAGTATCTTCTGGAGGTGATTTCCAACTTGATTCAACAGCAGGGAATGAAAGCATGAAGATTACGATTTTTGGCACGGGCTATGTCGGGCTTGTTACCGGAGCCTGCCTCGCAGACTCAGGCCATGACGTGCTGTGCATGGACGTGGATCAGGGAAAGATCGAGCGACTCAAGAACGGCCAGATTCCCATCTATGAGCCAGGCCTGGAGCCTATCGTGCGCCACAACGCTGACGCCGGGCGCCTGAAGTTCACTACAGATACCGCCGAGGCGGTCGCCCACGGCCTGCTGCAGTTTATTGCGGTCGGCACGCCGCCGGACGAAGACGGTTCCGCAGACCTGCAGTATGTTCTGGCTGTGGCCAGGTCCATTGGTAAGCACATGGACGACTACAAGGTGGTGGTGGACAAGTCCACCGTGCCTGTGGGAACCGCAGACAAGGTACGCGATGCCGTTCGGCTTGAGCTTGACCACCGTAACCTCGAGCTGGACTTCGACGTGGTCTCCAACCCGGAATTCCTGAAGGAAGGCGCTGCGGTCAATGACTTCATGAAGCCTGACCGGATTATCGTTGGTACCAGCAGTGACCGGGCCGAAGAAGTACTGCGGGAGGTCTATTACCCGTTCAACCGAAACCATGATCGCATGATCTTCATGGATATCCGGTCCGCTGAGCTCACCAAGTATGCGGCGAACGCCATGCTGGCCACCAAGATCAGCTTCATGAACGAGATTGCCAACCTGGCAGAGCGCCTCGGTGCGGATATCGAGAACGTACGCCGGGGCATCGGTTCCGACCCGCGCATTGGCTACCACTTCATCTATCCGGGATGTGGTTATGGCGGCTCCTGTTTCCCCAAGGATGTTCAGGCACTGGCGCGCACCGCCAATGGTTGTGGCTACGAGTCAACGCTGCTGAACGCGGTGGAAACCGTCAACTACGCCCAGAAGCATGTGCTGTTCGACAAGGTCAGCCATTACTTTCAGGGTGACCTGGCCAACAAGACCATTGCGGTCTGGGGTTTGTCATTCAAGCCAAATACCGACGATATGCGCGAGGCCCCTTCAAGGACCCTGATGGAATCCCTGTGGCAGGCTGGTGCGAGGGTCCAGGCCTTCGATCCTGAGGCTATGGAAGAGACCCAGCGCATTTACGGTGACCGGGATGACCTGCAACTCTGCGGCACCAAGGAGCAGGCCCTGCGCGGCGCAGATGCCTTGGTGATCTGCACGGAATGGAAGGAATTCCGGTCCCCGGACTTCGAGGGCATCGCCAAGGCACTGAAGGAGCCGGTGGTCATCGACGGGCGTAATATGTACGAGCCCCAGATGCTGGATCGTCATGGCCTGGTCTATTACGCCATTGGTCGCGGCCGCAACCAGTTCCGGATGGACTGAGGTACTCAATGGCGTTCGAGCTTCACCCGCGTCTGGAGGCTGATACCATCGCTCTCGGTCGCAGTGCGCTCTGCGAGGTCCGGTTGATGAATGACCGGACCTGGCCCTGGATACTGCTGGTGCCCAGGCGCCCGGGCATCCGGGAAATCCATGAGTTGTCCGAAGGTGATCAGCAGCAACTGTTGCGGGAAAGCTCTGTGTTGGGGAAGGGCCTGATGGAGGTCTTCAGCGGGGACAAACTCAATATTGCCGCACTGGGCAATATGGTGCCTCAACTGCACCTGCACCATATCGTCCGCCATGAGGGAGATGCTGCCTGGCCCGGGCCTGTCTGGGGGGTGCAAGCGCCTGTCCCATATTCGGATGCGGAGTTGGCAGAGCTTCGCGGGCGACTCTCGCCCATACTCCAGGCATTGGGTGCTGGCTGACCAGGTTCGAGGCCAGCTCTCAGAACCTGGTTGTCTTCTGGTGCCTGGCCATCACCTGGGAGCCCAGCAGCACCATCCTTAGTTCCATTTTCAGGCGCTGACGCAGACGTTCCTTTTCCGGCCGTGTGCCGTCCAGCGCTTCTGCTCCCTGATTGAACACCAGCGTCACCATGGCTTCTGCGACCGTGCGCGGGTTGTATAGTGGCTTTCCCCGCTCTTCGCCAAACCGGTCCAGGTCGTCCGCCAGTTCTGTGACAAAGTGATCAATCTCGGCCTTGACTGCTGTCCTGAACTGTTTGGATACGCCCGTGCGTTCCCGCAGCATCAGGCGGAACAGGTTAGCGTTGTTACCGAGGTATTCCAGGAAAGTGTCCACCGAGGTGCTGATGGCGCTGCCATTACGGGCAATCCGCTTGCGGGCCTGGCGCATCAGTTGCCGCAGAGCTACGCCACCTTCGTCCACCAGCGCGAGGCCGAGTTCGTCCAGGTCGGCAAAGTGGCGATAGAAGGACGTGGGTGCAATGCCGGCTTCCCGTGCAACCTCTCGCAGGCTGAGACTGCCAAAGCCGCGGTCGGCGCTGAGTTGCGACAGGGCCGCATCCATGAGGGCACGGCGGGTACGGAGTTTCTGCTG
>Ga0208301_1000298_pt1 | contig 15803 bp, 15 predicted proteins | sample 25BtaG_FD_184100 | JGI IMG/M metagenome (GOLD analysis project Ga0208301, IMG submission 184100) | Marine viral communities from Cariaco Basin, Caribbean Sea - 25B_WHOI_OMZ_CsCl (SPAdes) (version 2) | ecosystem: Environmental > Aquatic > Marine > Oceanic | place: Caribbean Sea: Cariaco Basin...
CCGCGGCACAGTGCGGCCAATGACAGGTCAGTAGACACCATGTGGAACAGCGGCGCCCAGGCGACGAAAGCATCCTCCCGTTCGATCTCGTGATCAATGTAGAACGTCTGGCCGCGGGCAATCTCGGCACGGTGACTGATCAACGCACCCTTGGGCAACCCGGTGGTTCCGCTGGTGTACAGGATCAGCAGACCGTCCTCCCCCTGAGAGGCATTCGGCGGCTCTGCAGTGGACGCCCCTGCCAGCGCCGACTCGTAATCCTGGCCGAAACGCACAACGGTGGTAACGTCGTGGCTCACATCCGCCAGCACCGGCGCGTGCCGCTCAGAGGCCAGCATTATCCGCGGCTCGGTAAGCCGGATGCAGTGCTCAAGCTCCCCTGCAGCCAGACGCCAGTTCTGAGCCGCGACTATGGCGCCCAGCTTGGCCGCGGCCAGCATCGCTTCCAGGTATTCGGTACGGTTCTCGGATAGCACCGCCACCCGGTCCCCACGCCTCAGCCCGAGCCCAGTCAGCCAGTTAGCCAGGCGGTTTACACGCTCGTTGAGCTCCCCGTAAGTGTACTCACCACTGGCATCCTGCAGGGCTACACGCTGGGGTTGGTAGCGAGCCTGGTGGCGAAAAAGCCCCCCAACGGTAACCGAGGCCGCCCTGGCGATCATAGCAACATCGCTCTGACTCTTTGACATCGTTAGACTCCGGCCTTCGGAAACGGCCTCATACCATCCCCGAGGACTCCGTAGTTTTCTTACTCGTCCATGCAGGACTTGATCTTCTCCGCATCCGGCAAGCTGGACAGGTTGCGACCGAATCCGAATGGCTGCTGAAGCTCGCGCCAGGTCGCGTAATCCTCCAGAAAACGCACCTGGGAATAGGCGATTTCCGCGTACAACGGATTGTCGCAAGAGGCGCGGACCAGCTCCTCATTGGCGATCTGTTGGATACGCTCCAGTTCCTCTTCCGAGAGCTTGTGGACCTCGACGCCGGCATCGAGAAAGTTGTTCACCGCCTCAAGTGCCGTCTTCTCGAAATGAGCCAGCGACCACATCATCGTTTCCCGGGCGGCGATTTTCAGCACCGCCTGCAGATCCGGTCCCATTTCTTCCCAGACCTCGCGGTTGATCATCACCCCACCCACAGAGCCGGGCTGATGCCAGCCAGGCACTGTCCAGTGACTGGTGACTTCCTGGAAGCCCATCCCCCAGTCGACACCCGGCGACGAAAACTCGGCACCGGCGACCACACCGCGCTCCAGCGCCTGGTAGACCTCGCCGCCGGGCAGCTGTACCTGGGCCGCGCCCAGAGCCTTGAGGATCTCGCCCTGCGGCCGGCCAGACATGCGCAGGCGCTTGCCGTCCATGTCGTCCAGCGACTTCAGTGCCTCCTTCGTTCGCAGGCCAGACTCCATGGACAACACCGAATGGGGCAGATAGACCATATCGAACTTGCCATAGACCTTCTGGAACGCCTCGAACCCTCCCCACTGCTGAAGCCAGAGCATGTAGTCACCAGCGGTCAATAGCATGGGGAACGACCCGAGTAGCGCGAAGGCCGAGTCGTTCCCGGCCCAATAACCCGGCCAGTCAACGGACGCATCAATAGACCCCGAGGAGACAGCATCGAAGACCTGGGTCGAGGGCACCAGAGTGCCACCCGGGTGGAAATCAATCTCCAGGCGGTCACCGGCGAGCTGGTTCACCGTCTCCACGAAGTGCTTATCGGAATCAATCAGGCTGATACCTGAGGGCCAGGTCGTAGTCATCTGTATCTTTATTGGTTCCGCCGCCAGCCCCTGGGCCGTCGTCAGAGCCAGAGCGGCACATCCGGCCGCCAGCACACTTTTTTGTAATTTCATCTCAATCTCCTCCAGTCACGCTTCGCAGGCCGGCCCTGTCACTCAAACAGAAGCTCGGGTAACCACAATATGAGTTGCGGATAAATGATGCACAGTAAGGTGCCGAACAGGATCAGGCCGATGAACGGCATTACGCCCCTGTAGATATGCCCGGTCTCCACCCCGGGCGGCGCCACGCCCTTGAGATAGAACAGCGCGTAGCCGAACGGCGGGGTCAGAAACGAGGTCTGTAGCACCAGCGCGATGATCACGACGAACCACAGCTTGTCGAAACCAAATTCGGCGGCCAGGGGCAGAAACAAAGGGAAGCAGATCAGGATGATGCCCAGCCAGTCCAGAAACATACCGAGGACGAAGACCATCAGCAGCATCACCACCAGGGTGCCCCATTTGCCCAGACCGAGACCGGTGACGAACTCGCTGGCCACGTCAATGCCGCCCCCAGCGATAAACACTCCCGTGAAAGCGGTGGCGCCAACCACCACGAACAGCACCATGGTGGTGGTCTTGCCGGCGTCCACCACCGACTCGTGAAAGCCACGCCAGGTGAACCGCCCATAGGCAATGACCAGCAGCAGGGCGATAAATGCACCGATGGACGCTGCCTCTGTCGCCGTCGCGATACCGGCGAATATCGAGCCGAGCACCCCGAGCACCAGCAGCAGGGGTGGGACCACCAGCCGGGCAACCAAGCCCATTAACGAACGTGTGCTGACAGCGTCTCGCTCTTCACGCGTCATGGGGGGACCCAGCTGCGGCTGGATGAAGCTGCGCAATCCCACGTAGAGCCCGTAGAGCAGTGCCAGCACCACGCCGGGAATTAACGCAGCGGCAAATAGCTGTCCAACGGACAGCGACGCATAACTGCCCATGATAATAAGCATGATACTCGGCGGAATAAGGATTCCCAGGCTGCCGCCGGCAGCAATGGCACCGCAGCTGATCTCCTTCTGGTAATTGTGCTGCATCATCGCCGGCAGGGCCAGAAGCCCCATGACGGTCATTGACGCGCCGATAATGCCGGTGGTGGCAGCCAGTAGCACCGAAACGCCGATCACCGCCAGGGTGAGTCCGCCCCGCACAGGGCCGAGTAGTTGCCGGAGCACCTCGAACATGCGGTCCGTAACTCCGGAGTCGCTCAGCAGTCGAGCCATGAAAATGAAAAGCGGCACCGCCACCAGGACGTAATTGTCCATGGCCCCGTAGACGCGGTTGATGATGGTGCCGAATACCTGGGGCCCCGGCCCGAGAAAACCGAATATCACCGCCAGACCGCCAAGGACGAAAGCCAGCGGATGACCCATGAACAGACCGATCAGCAGACCGGCGAACATCGAAATGGCAAGAACCTCCGGGCTCAGCATGCCTCCTCCCTCCCAGCCAGGACGGCCAGTTCGCGGAAGACCTTGGCAATGCCCTGCAGCAGCAATAGCACGGAAGCCACCACCATCACCGTCTTGATCGGGTACACGGGGAGGGCAACAACTCCCCAGGTGGTCTCACCGTAGGCCCAGGAGCGAGCCGCGAACTCGTAGCTCTTCCAGATGAGCATGACCATGAACGGAAAAAAGAAGACCAGGTACGAGACCACTTCCATGGCGGCCTGTTTCCGCCGGCTCAGCCGGGCGGTGAATACGTCCACGGAAACGTGGGCGTTACGCACCAGGCCGAAGCCGGCGAGTATCATGAACTCCAGCGCGTAGAGCTGCTTAACCACGTCAAACGCCCACAGTGATGGCTGGCCGAACGCAAACCGCATGACCACGTCATACACTGTAATCAACATGATCAGTACGACTGCCCAAGAGAAAACCCGACCCACGACCTCATTGACCCCGTCGACGACGAGCAAAAACCCTCTCATCTTTTCGCCACCACTTGTTGTTGTTTAAGCCTAACCCGCACGAAACGAAAGTCTGTTCCTGCAAAGTAGTTCACATTCAGCACTTGAGCAATCGATTGGTCACAAATGCCACCCTGGACCTACCAGATCGCCACCCGCCCCACCTCCTCCGCCACGGGCGCCTATTCCAAGCTAGTCAGCCCAGCGCGACAACGATGACTCCGGGAAGAAACAGGTGCCAAAGGATCCAGCCCTTGAAGTTAGGTGTTCCTCGGTGTCGTCAAAGACCATGAGATGCAACATCAATTTTCGAAAAAATATGCTCCCAGTAGAGGTTTGCCAGTTCCTCCTGACTATCCACCTGAGCTACCCTGGCTACCCAGTCCGACAGGATCGGACGAAACGCGTCCAGCATCGCTTCTGCATTGTCGAGCCCGTAGCGTTCTTCATACTGTTTCACCAGGGTTTCCATATCCGTGGCGATAAAGTCACTCGTTGCTTTCACCAGCGATTCGTCAGCTTCATGAAAGCGCGCGCCTTCCTCTCGGACCAGCTCGAAGCTTTCCTCAGCGGCTTCGACATAGGTCCACGAGATGGCCGCATTTCCTTCCGCAGCACCACGTAGCAAGGTCTCCCGTTCCTTATCAGAAAGCGATCGCCAGAGATCCTGATTGGTCTGGAACGAGGCGAAAGGGAAAACCCCGCCGGGAACGGCCATGGTCAGGTCTGTTACCAGGCCAACCAATCCATAGTTTTGAATTTCAGGACTGGAGAGGGCAATACAGTCCACGATGCCCTGAGAGATAGCTTCCCGCATTTCGTTGGCAGACATCGTGACAGGCGTAGCGCCCATAGCCTCCGACCAGCGTGCGAAGTTACCCGCTCCAACCCGGACGCGCTTGCCACCGACATCCTCCAGCGACATAACAGGCTCATCACACATCAGGCCATAGGCCGTGCCTGCCGCATGTCCCAGATAGACCTGGTTCTGCTGTTCAAACCGGTCGATACACTCCGGGCAGTGAAACATCATGAATTCTGACAGGGCCGCTCCGAACGCAACGCCCTCTTTCCCGGCCTCCAACTCTTCCTCCAGCGTCAACAGCATGGAAGACTCCGCCAGCAGGTTAATGGGGGGAAACTCACCGGCGTGGTATGGAGTCAGAATCAGCCCCATATCAGCAATGCCGTCCCGGATTCCGGATGACATCTCAGCAAAACTCAGCAGGGACAATGGAAAGACCTTTACCGTAAGGTCGCCGCCGGAGAGCTCCCCCACCTTGTCAGCATAGAACTCAAGGGCTTCATGGGCCGGTGTCCCCGGGGGCGCACCCAGTGCATAGTTGAGCTCACGGGCGTCAGCGGCAGAGGACATCAGCACTGCCGACGCCAGCGTGGCCATTGAAAGGATTCCGGTGCGGTTTCTTGTTTTCATTATTTGCTCCTCATGATCTTCACCCGGTCCGGGCAATGATTCGGCAGACTTGCCGGATGGCCTCAGCGAGCCATGCCATAGAACTCGGCATTGGGTCGCATGGCAGTGTGGGCTGCAAGGCGGTTGGACATGGCGAACAGGCCGGTGATGGCGCCAATGTCCCAGATTTCATCCTGGGAGAACCCCGCCTGCTCCAGGGTGTGGATATCGTCCTCCCCCACCAGCCAGGGCGTCTGCGCAAGCTTGACGGCATAGTCCAGCATAGCGCGCTGTCGGTCGCTGATTTCAGCATCCCGGTAATTGGCGGCCACCTGGTCTGACAGCCAGGGTTGCTTCGAGCGGATGCGCAGGAAGGCACCGTGGGAGACCAGGCAATACAGGCATTGGTTGGCACTACTGGTGGCCACGACGATCATCTCCCGCTCGGCACGGCTCAGGCCTTCATCGGATTCCATCAGATCATCGTGCATGGCCAGGAAAGCCCGCAGCTGATTGGGGCGGTGGGCATGGCCAAGGAACACATTGGGGATGAAGCCCATCTTTTCCTGGAGGGTTTCAATACGCGTGCGCAGGTCATCCGGCAGGGTTGAAACATCAGGAATCGGGAAGCGGGAAATGGGGTGTTGCTCAGACATGGCAGGGTCTCCGGAGTATGGGTATACCTGCCACGCTAGTCCACCCGTTACCACAAGTCTTGTGTGAGGTGGCTACTCCGTCTTCAATCCCCGGGCCAGAGGTTTTTTGCCAGCATTGGCCATTGCTCTTCAAATTCAGCCGATGGGGCACGGCTGAAGCCAGACCGGACGAAGCGCTGGATTCGACCCTCAAGGAAAGTCATGAGCCAGTCGGCAGCGCGGGGCGCGCTGGGATAGGGTCGCAAGCCCTGACGGATCTCCCCTTCCTTGAGGATCTGGCGGGCCTGGGTTTCGAGGCGCTCGAAGAACTGGCTCGCCCGTTTGCGCAGGGCTTCGTTCTCGCCACTGAGGGCCTCGCCGGTCAGCACCCGGCAAAGCCCCGGATTGCGTTCAGCGAATACCAGCACCAGCCGGAGCAATTGCTTCAGGCGCACCTGGACATCTTCCTGCTCCTGGAGGATCAACTGGCAGCGGGAGAAGACGGTATCCTCGGCAAAGTCCACCAGTGCCTCGAACATCTTGCGCTTGCTGGGAAAATGCCGGTACAGGGCGGCTTCGGTAACGCCCACCGCCCTGGCGAGGCCGGCGGTGGTGATACGGGCACCCGGCTCCGTTTCCAGGATCTCAACCAAGGCCTGGAGGATGGCTTCCTTGCGACTGGGCTTCGGATTGGTCATGACAGGACTGCACTGCTCTGTTAAGGGGTAATGGGTTCGGGGCGGCCCTTTCCTCAGAAAAACGTGCCATCAATGGGCGATGACGCACTGGCGTAGGCCTTCTTCGGCATGCGACCCGCCAGGTAGGCTTCGCGGCCGGACTCGATAGCCAGTTTCATGGCCCTGGCCATGCGGATAGGGTCCTGGGCCTGGGCGATGGCGGTGTTCATCAGTACACCGTCGCAGCCCAGTTCCATGGCGATGGTGGCGTCGGAAGCCGTGCCTACCCCCGCGTCCACCAGCACCGGCACACTGGCGTTCTCGACAATCTGACGGATATTGTAGCGGTTCTGGATACCCAGGCCGGAGCCGATGGGCGCCCCCAGGGGCATGATGGCGATGCAGCCCATCTCTTCCAGACGCTTTGCCAGCAGGGGATCGTCCGAACAATAGACCATGACCTGGAAACCGTCGTTGATCAGTTCCTCGGCGGCCACCAGGGTTTCGGTCATGTTGGGATAGAGCGTTTTCTCCTCGCCCAGGACTTCCAGCTTCACCAGGTCGTGGCCATCGAGCAGCTCCCGGGCCAGCTTGCAGGTGCGCACGGCGTCTTTTGCGTTAAAGCAGCCGGCAGTGTTCGGCAGGATGGTGTAACTCGCCGGCGAAATCACATCCAGCAGGTTGGGCTCGTCCGGGTTCTGGCCCAGGTTGGTGCGGCGTACCGCCACGGTTACGATTTCTGCGCCACTGGCTTCGATGGCATGGCCGGTTTCCATCAGGTCCCGGTATTTACCGGTGCCCACCAGCAGCCGGGACCGGTAAACCCGGCCGGCAATTTCCAGGGGTTTGTCTTCCGGCAGTTGAATCTGGTTGTTCTGATCAGTCATTGGAATCCTTGGAGGTCTGGTAAGACAGCTTTCAAACGGGCACGACGCGGCTTCAGGCCTCAGCCGCCACCGATAGCGTGGACAATCTCGACCCGGTCGCCCTCATGCAGCCGACATTCGCTGTGCTGACTGCGGGGTACGATGTCTTCGTTTACCTCCACCGCCAGTCTCCTGCCGGTCAGGCCGAGTTCTTCAATCAGGGTTTGCAGGGTATACGGATCGGGAAGATCCCGGGGCTCCCCGTTTAGCATGATATTCATTACGGACTCACTCGCGGATGGATCGACGCGTTGCGGCTGCCACCAACAGGGCCCAGCCCACCATAAAACAGACGCCACCCAGGGGGGTAACCGGCCCTACCCAGCGGATCTCGGTCAGCACCAGCAGGTACAGGCTGCCGCTGAACAGCAGGGTACCCGCTAGGAAGAAACCGGCCGCCGCACCCAACAGGCGACGGGACAGTCCGGCCACCGAGAGCAGCGCCACCAGCACCAATGCAATAGCATGGTACATCTGATAGGTGACGGCGGTTTGGAAGACTTCAAGGCCCCGCTCACTCACCATACCCCGCAGGCCATGGGCCCCAAAGGCACCGGCCATCACCGCGAGCAGGGCCAGCAGTGCGCCTGCTGCCAGCCACGTTCGCTGGACAGGGGCGGGAAACCGGCCGTTGTCAGCAGTCACAATGAATCCTCTCGCCGGTATCCAGGTTCATAACGGTCAGCTTGCCGCCCCAGACACAGCCGGTGTCCAGGCCGATGTATCGATCACTGCCGGTTTCCCCCTCCAGGGCCGCCCAGTGGCCGAAAATGACACGGACATCGTCAGGGCGCGGGTAACTGAACCAGGGGGCGTAACCCGCCGGGGAATTGCCGGCCGACTCCTTGGTGGCCAGTTCAAGGGTGCCATCCTCGGCAATAAACCGCATACGGGTAAAATAGTTGGTAATCATGCGCCAGCGATCCATGCCCTGCAGGTCATCCTGCCAGCGCTCTGGATAGTTACCGTACATTTCACGGAAGTAGTCCTCGACATCCGGTCCGCGCAGGACAGCTTCCAGCTCCCGGGCCAGGGCAACACCCTGTTCGACGCTCCAGATATGGGGCAGCCCGGCATGGGCCATGATGAAATTTCGCTGGCTGTCGTGAACGCAGATATTCTGCTGCAATAGCCAGCCGAGCAGGTCGTCGTGGTCAGGCGCGTCGAGGATATCGTGCAGGGTGTCCTTCTTCTTTACGTTGTGGCCCCCCAGGGCCACGGCCAGCAGGTGCAGGTCATGGTTGCCGAGTACCACCACGGCGGAACTGCCGAGGTTACGGATGTAGCGCAGGCTTTCCAGGGATGAAGGGCCCCGATTGATGATATCCCCTGCCACCCAGAGCCGGTCCCTGGAGGGCGAGAAATCCACCTTGTCCAGTACGTCCAGCAGCCGTTCATAACATCCCTGGATGTCACCAATGGCGTAGTCAGTCATGGTCTGCCTCATGCACGGTGTCGGCCTGTGGCCGATTCTCCACCAGGAAGTCAGCAATAGCGACGAACTCGGCCAGGCTCAGGTTCTCGGGTCGCAGCCCATCATTAATGCCAAGCGCCTGCAATTCCTCGACACTGACAAGGTTACCCAGCGATTTGCGCAGGGTCTTGCGCCGGGCGTTGAATGCGGTACGCACCACCATCTGCAGGGTGGCCAGGTCCCGGGCCGGATGCGGCAACTGTTCATGGGGAACCAGGCGCACAATGGCCGAGTCCACTTTCGGTGCCGGCCGGAATGCTCCGGGGCCTACCTCAAACAGTGGCTGAACCTTGCAGAAATACTGGGCCATTATGCCGAGACGCCCGTAGTGATTATCACCCGGACCAGCGGCAAGGCGCTGCACCACTTCCTTCTGCAGCATGAAGTGCATGTCTTTCACCACGCCCGACTGCTCCAGCAGATGGAAGATCAGCGGTGTGGAGATGTTATAGGGCAGGTTGCCCACAATGCGCAGAGGCCCGTCCTGCGCCAGTTCGCTGAAATCAAACTTGAGGGCATCTGCCTCATGGATACGGAAATCAGGATAGTTGAAGAACTTGGTACGCAGCACCGGAATAAGGTCCCGGTCCAGCTCCACAACCTGAAGCCGTGGATTGACCGCCAGCAGCTCCTCTGTCAACGCCCCCAGCCCCGGCCCTATTTCTACCATCTGGTCATCCGGCTTCGGGTTTATCGACCGGACAATGCGCTCGATCACACCTGGATCATGAAGGAAATTCTGCCCGAAACGCTTACGGGCCTGGTGGCCGGCTTTGTTACTCACTGACCCGCTCCTCTGGCTGACTGGTGCTCACGACGATAACGGGCCATCTGTTCGCCCACCCGGATCGCCGTATGCAGGCTACCTGCGTCGGCCTTGCCGGTGCCCGCCAGGTCCAGCGCTGTGCCATGGTCCACCGATGTTCGCACGATAGGCAGCCCGAGGGTGATATTCACCGCCCGGCCAAAGCCCTGGAACTTCAGTACCGGCAGGCCCTGGTCATGGTACATGGCCAGCACCGCGTCGGCATCATCCAGCCAGTGGGGCGTGAACAGGGTATCGGCCGGTAACGGCCCGGTCAGGTCCATACCTTCACGGCGCAGGCTGTCCAGGGTTGGCTCGATGACCTCAATCTCCTCCCGGCCGAGGTGACCACCCTCCCCGGCATGGGGATTGAGGCCCGCAACCAGGATGCGCGGCCGGGCAATACCAAAAAAGGTTTTCAGGTCCTGGTTCAGGATGCGCGCCACCTGGGTGATACGCCCTGCGGTAATCGCCGCCGGTACATCCTTCAGGGGCAGGTGCGTCGTTACCAGGGCAACCCGCAGCTCTTCCGTGGCCAGCATCATGACGACCCTCTCCACACCGCAGAGTTCCTGCAGGAACTCGGTATGGCCGCTGAAGGCAATACCGGCCTCGTTGATCACACCCTTGTGAACCGGGGCCGTTACCATGCCATCAAAGGTGCCATCCAGGCAGCCCCGGGCGGCAATGGTCAGGGTGTCCAGGACATACTGGCTGTTACCCCGATCCAGCCTGCCTGCGGTGGTATCCGCAATGCCAGCCACATCCAGTACCGACAGCTGGCCTGCCACGGTCTGTACCCGGGCCTCCGGCTGCCAGGCATGCAAGGTTACGTCGAGACCCAGCAAGGCTTTCCGGTCTTCCAGCAGCGCCATGCTGGCCACCACAACCACCTGCTGCGAGCGGGGTTCAGTGGCCAGCTGCAGGCAAAGCTCAGGGCCGATTCCGCCAGGCTCACCCGCTGTCAGTGCCAGGGTGACCGGTGCGGTCATGAGTTCTTGATCTCCACATAGGCCTCGTCGCGGATTTCCCGCAGCCAGTTCTGCAGCTCTGTCTCGTACTTGCGACGATACAGCGCTTGCTGTGCCTCAGACCGGCGTACCTGGTCGCTGATGTCCTGGCGACGGCGCTCCTGCACTTCCAGGATATGCCAGCCGAACCGGGAGCGGAACGGGCGGGTTACCTCACCCACCGGCGCGTTCAACATCGTCTCTTCGAAAGCTGGCACCATCTGGCCAGGGCTGACCCAGCCCAGGTTGCCCCCGTCAGAACCGGACCCCGGGTCGTCGGAGAACTCCCTGGCGAGCGCCGCAAAATCCGCACCGTTTTGAAGTTGCTGGTAGAGCTCGTTAATCTGCTGTTCAGCCTTGGCATCCGATACCACCTCAGTGGGCCGAACCAGGATGTGGCGGACCCTGGCCTGCTCGATCACATTACGAGCCTCGCCACCGCGGCGATCCAGCACCTGCACGATGTGGAAACCACTGCCACTCTGCAGCACCTCGGAGGGCTGATTTACTGGCAGGTCCGGAACCACGTCCGTCACCAGGGTGGGCAGGTCCGAACGGCTGCGCCAACCCATCACCCCGCCCTCCAGGGCATTACTGGCATCGGATTCGGCCACCGCGGCGGACTGAAAATCACGGCCATTGGCGATTTCTTCCCGCAGCCGCTCGGCTTTCTCACGGGCACGGGCCACTTCCTGGTCATCGGAGAAATTGTTCACCGATACCAGGATATGAGCCAGCAGGTATTCCGTGGTGGTGTCAGCCTGGCCACCGGCCTGCTGCAACAGGTTATCCACCTCACGGTCTGTTACCCGGACCCGGCTGTCGACCCGGCGTTGCTGAACCCGGCTGACCAGCATTTCCCGACGGATCTGCTCACGGGCTTCCTGGTAGGTAACACCTTCGGCCGCAAGCTGGTCCTCGAACTCCTGCACTGTCATGTTGTTGCTCTGGGCGATGCGGTTGATCGTTTCGTTCAGCTCGTTGTCGCTGACCCGCATGCCCATGTTGTCGGCCATCTGCAGCTGGATGTTCTCGGTAATCAACTGGTCCAGCACCCGCTCCTCCAGCACCTGGCGCGGGGGCAGCCCCGTGCCCTGGGCCTGAAGCCTGGAGCGAATGGTATTGACCCGGGCATCCAGCTCGGACTGGAGGATAACCCCGTCATCAACAATCGCGATGACCCGGTCCAGCAGTTGCCTTTCAGCCTGGGCAGTGGTCGCCAACAGCAGCATTGCCGCCACCAGCCATGTCTTGAATCCTGTCAGGCCACGGTTTGCCTGCATATGTACCTCGTTCATGGATTGATGTTCTGTGTGCCGAAACGCCGGCGTTCCCGCTCGTTGTAACCAATGAAGACATCGGACAGGGTACTGCTGGTTCCCCCGGAGCCGCCCAGCCCCTTGAGCTGTATCTGGAATACGATACGGTTGTCCATTTCTCCTTCGTCTTCCAGTGTATCGCCAGTCAGGTATGTCTGATTGATCAGCTGAAAGCTCCAGCAACAGCTGTTGTATTCAAAGCCTGCCAGTGTACCTACGGTCTGATCCAGCTGTGAATCATAGACCCACCGGCCAATCAGGCTGATGTTGTCGGTCACCGGGAAAATTGCGCCCACGTCCATTTGCTCAAAACGGTTATCGGGATTGTCTCCCCGGGAATAGGTATGCCCTGCGCTGACCAGGTAGCGATAGTCCGGTGAATGGTATGCCAGTACACTGCGGCCTTCCTGGGTATGGTTCTCCCGCGGGTCCCACAACCCGGACACCCGGATATCCAGGGTATCAAGCGGACGGAGGACTGCCTCACCCGCGTAGGGGGATTCGCTTCGGGTTTCCGCGCCGCGCCCGAACAGCGTCACCTCCCGGTCATCATGGTAATACACCTGTCCGACACTGAAACGGGCAGTTTCTACCCCGGTTACCATATCGTTGAAGCGGCTGGTCAGCGCAACCACGGTCTGGTTGGCATCTCCGATGCGGTCACCGCCAACGAACCGGTTCGGCTGGAACAGGTTATCGAAGCGGAAGGAGCGCAGGCCGGCATCAAAGTTGGGTATGTAGTTCTGGTCCTCTTCAGGGTCTGACCAGGCGTGGTAGAGGCGCGGCTCCAGTGACTGATTATAGTTCCGGCCAAACAGGCTGGTCTCGCGGTCCAGGTAGATACCACTGTCCCACTCAGCAACGGGTACGGTACGGTCGAAGGACCCGTCACCCAACTCATAGTCATCCAGCTCATACCAGGTCTGGTCGACACTGACGGAAGGCCGGATATAGCCCCAGATTGACCTTAGCGGCAACGCCACCTCCGGCACGGCCCGGGTCCGTTGCCCGACGGCCTTGTCCAGTCCGGTCAGGTCAGCGTTGTCCCGGTCAAACCAGCTGTACTGACTGTCAATTCCAAGTTCAAAGGGCCCGACAGGCGCAACCGCCCCGTAGATAATTTCCGGCAACTGATCATAGGGCTTGCTCCTGTCAGCGATATCATCGGCAATGGTTTGATAACCGGACAGGTAAGCCTCGAAAAACTGCCACTCGTCCTGGTAACGGATACCTCCACGACGGAGCAGGTGGGTAGCACTACCAATATCCAGGGTCTGGTTCAGGTCACTGAGATAATCGTTGTCGGATACCGCTGCATAATCCACGTTGCCGGTCCAGCCGCCGCCGAAACTGGCCCGCGATTCGATATCGAGCCCCCAACGCTTGCCGGATTCCCCGGGGAACTCCTTTTCATACTCGGAATCATCATCGATAAAGCCCACCCTGAGAACGGACTCGCCAAGCTCACTCAGATAACGACCCTCCACTTCATTGAACAGGCCCCGTCCATGGATGTACTGAGGAGTGAGCGTAGCGTCGTAATGGGGCGCCAGGTTCAGGTAGTACGGTGTGGAAAGAAAGAGCCCGCTACCGGCGTTGGAGGTACCGAAAGTCGGATACAGGAAGCCAGTCTTGCGGCGGTCATCGATGGGAAAACTCGCCCAGGGCCAGTAGAACACTGGCACATCCTTGACCTGCAGCCTGATATTGCTGGCGGTCCCAAAGCCCTCAGCCTGGTTCAGGCGGATGTCCGAAGCCACCAGTGACCAGTCATTACGATCCGGGGCGCAGGTGGTCAGATAGCCCTGGTCAATTTCGATAATCTGGTTTTCCGGCCGACGAATCTGCGAAGCCTGGCCTCGCATTTCCGATTGGTGGAACAGGAAGGTGGCGTCCTCAATGGCGAAAAAGCCCGAGTTCACATCGTAACGGGCCTGTTGCCCGGTCAATAGCATGCCCGAACTGCGAGTGGTCATCGGGCCGGCGATATCCACCTGCCCTGTCACCTGGTCATACACCGCTTCGTGCCCGGTCATGGCCATACCGGACTGACTAAGCTGCACATCGCCCTGGAGCAACAGCCGGGTATCCATCTCATAGCGGGCTGACAGGGCGCTGGCATTTACCGGCGCACCGGCCTCCGGCGAGCCTTCCACCGAGGCAACCGGCGGTTGCAGGTAACCGCCCTCACAGAACCGGGGCAACCGGTCACGAACTTCCGGGGGCAGTTCCGCCCGGGGGCGCCAGTCCATTGCAGCGGCACTGGGCTGCTGGGCTGGCACCGGCATGGCGAGGGACAGCAGGCCCAAACCGGCCAGCAAGGCAGTCAACGGCATGCATCGTGCCGCAACAAAGGGCTGTGTCGAGCCAGTGACCCTGGCGTTTTGATATTGTGGCACCGGATCGGGATCCTGTTGATGATCGGCGTGGCCAGGCAGCATGCCCGGCAAATGGTGGCTAGTTTACACGCCTCAGAGAGGCTTGTTAACGCGCCGGGGCGATGGTTCCATAGTCTTATTGCAAAGGTATACTCTGGCTTGCACGGGCCCGGGTGTACCTCTGTGGTCCACACCTGCCCGGCCGGACACCGTTCAACCTGACCAGAAGGCCCTGAAAACATGGATACGCGCCTGGAAAAACTCACCACCTGGGTCCACCAGCACCCGGGCTTCGAACGCGCCCACCTGACGCCGGTGAGTGGCGATGCCAGTTTCCGTCGCTATTTCCGCGCCAACGGCAAGTCCGGCACTGGCAAGGCGATAACTGCGATCGTTATGGATGCCCCCCCGGAACATGAAAACTGCCACCCGTTCGTTGCCCTCGCCCGTCACTGGCGCCAGCACGGCATCTCGGTTCCGGAGGTGTTCGCGGAAGACCCTGAGCTGGGCTTCCTGCTGCTAGAAGACTTTGGCGACCGGCTGATGCTTGGCCGGCTTAACGGTGTCACTGCGGACGAACTGTACAGCGAGGCCATGGCGGAGCTGATCCGTATACAGCAGGTGCCCCCTGGCGGCGACTACACCCTGCCACCTTACGATGAAGCCCTGCTGGACCGGGAGATGGGCCTGTTCCCGGACTGGCTGCTGGAAGGCCTGCTGCAAATGGAGCTGGCCGATGGCGAACGCTGCATGCTGGAAACCACCTTTGCCTTCCTGAAGGAAAGCGCCCTCGCCCAGCCCCGGGTGACGGTGCACCGGGACTACCACTCCCGCAACCTGCTGGTACGTCCGGACAGCCCGGCACCTGGCGTCATCGACTTCCAGGATGCAGTGGAGGGCCCCATCACCTACGACATTGTTTCCCTGCTCAAGGATTGCTACATCGAATGGCCGGCGGCACGACGCAACAGCTGGCTGGAAGACTTTCGAATCCTTGGCAAGGAAGCCGGCCTCCACAAGGCCGACAGTGACACCTTCCATCAGTGGTTCGAACTGATGGGCATGCAGCGGCACCTGAAGGCTTCAGGCATCTTTGCACGACTCTACCTGCGGGATGGCAAGAGCGGTTACCTCGCTGACATTCCCCGTACCGTCAATTACCTGGTAGAGGCCAGCCGGCCACTGCCGGCCTTGCGCCACTTCCATCAATGGCTGACGGACGACGTGGTACCAGCCCTTCACCACAAACTCGGCACCTCGCCGGATAGCCTGAGCGGAGGCCCGCGCCCGTGAAGGCGATGATCCTGGCGGCTGGCAAGGGGGAGCGTATGCGTCCCCTGACACTGCATACGCCCAAGCCTCTGCTCATGGCAGGGGGCGAGCCATTGATTGTTCACCATATCCGCAAATTGAGGGCGGCGGGCTTCCGGGAACTCGTCATCAACCACGCCTGGCTCGGCGAACGAC
>Ga0208301_1000301_pt1 | contig 15770 bp, 28 predicted proteins | sample 25BtaG_FD_184100 | JGI IMG/M metagenome (GOLD analysis project Ga0208301, IMG submission 184100) | Marine viral communities from Cariaco Basin, Caribbean Sea - 25B_WHOI_OMZ_CsCl (SPAdes) (version 2) | ecosystem: Environmental > Aquatic > Marine > Oceanic | place: Caribbean Sea: Cariaco Basin...
CAAAAACATTAACGTTATCTATTCTAAAGTTATAAGCCCCCGCATTTCCATAATAATACATAAAAGTTCTTGCTGAACCGTCATTAGCATCAAAAAACATATCACTACCGCTTTGGCTATCTGGGTTAACCCATATATTAATACTACCTGAACCGCCCGTAGTTATAGTTGTACTTGTCCAAGTTCTATCCCCGCTATAATCCTGACCAAAATTTATTATTCCCGCTGATTGTACAGGGGCTGATCCACTAGTAATATCTGCACCTGTTGGTGTACTATCAATATAATTAAACCCACTATTTTCTAATTTATAATAAGCTTGAGTATCACCCGCAGTAAGCCCTAAAACTGAAACAGGTAAAATCAATAACATACCTAATAGCATTAATATTCTATTTAGCTTCATATTCCGCCCCCCTCAGTAAATAAGAAACGTTTACCGTAAAGTATAACGATTAGAAGCATAAGTATAATTGTAGTAAAGATAGGTAAGTTACTCATAAGCTGATTAGTTAAAGGCATATTACTAGCCATTCCTGACATAGCCCCGCTCTGTATAAATGTTTGATAGGCGTTGCTAAGCGGTATAGACATAAACCAGAGTATAACCCCGACTACTAGATATATTACTGTCCAGATAATATGAGTAGGTACTAATACTGCACTAATTAATAGCGTTAGAAGTAAGCCCATAAAAACTAAGCCCACCATCGTGTCACCCATCTTAGCAGTCTTATCTATGCTCTGTATACTACTTGCAGTATCATTATTATATAATTGGCTATTCTCTAAACCGTTCTGTATACTGTCACCGATCTGGTAAGCTACCGTTGCGAAGATAGCAATACTGAATAAGGTTAACATAAATACTAAAATGTCCTGTACTTGCCCCCGTTTATTATTTTTTAATTTTAAAGATACCATTAATTTCACTCTCTAATTTATCCATATAGGCGTTAAAGTCGCGTCTACCGTAAAGCGTATCTTTAATAATTAACTCTAATATCTTAACCTTAGGTATACCTGTTTCTTCACTTGCCTTTTTTAATAAACTATCTGTGGATTTATATACTCTTGTTAACGTTGCGTTTTTATTCTCTACCGACATTAGCGAAAACTCCTAACACATATAGAAACATAATTACTATAGTGTAGAATATTAATAAATAAAGTCCATAAGGTAGTAACCACATTAACGTACCGAATAGTGATGCCCCTGCGAAGAAGTAGTTAATAAATAAGTCACCAATTATAGCAATGATTAAATAGAATGCTAAATATTTTATTAAGTAACCTAAACTTCTACTTACTGCATTCTTACTTATCTCTACATCTAATTTAACCACGTCTACCCCCTAAAAAAGCTAAAAGTCCTATAAGTAAAGCGGTTAAACTTATGATGGTTGCACCCTTTGCGTCACCCGTATCTTGTTCTAAGTTAGGATTAATATTAAGAGCATAACCATAAGTTAAACTGCAATTACCCGCTGGGAAGCTAGGCGTAGTAACTTTAAAGTCTACGAAGTATTTTTTATCAGCAGTATTATGGCTATCTATCGGTGACATATAACTGTAATCGTTCTTCTTTAAAGTAGCTAAACTAGGCTCACCGAAATTAGTTAAATCGTAACTATCGGTTACTAACCAAACCGTATCATTATAATCTACTTCTAAGTTAATTGCAGTTACGTTCGGACCTGCATAACCATACGTTAACCCCGTCTTTTTATGGAAAATAGTACGGTTAATAGGGGTGGTATCTTCGGGCATCGGATAGACGCTATAGTAAGCTTCTGGTGGACCTGTAAAAACGCCCTCACTGCTCGGTTGACATTTATTATTAAAGCCCTCGACTATAGTAAAAGTAGTATCTGGACCGTACGGGCTATAACCTGTGCCGTCATTAGCCTTACAGTGTACGTGATATTCTACACCTGTAGTTAGATTAACTAAAGTAGCCTGTTGTATCGTGTTAGGATTAGCCCCGATATTTATCTGAAAAACATCTTCTATAGTGGGGGCATAAGATGGATCTAAACCTACTTCGCAACGATATTCTGTTACGGTCGGATCTGCACTTAAAACCCAATAAGGCTGAAAAGTATAAAGAAAACTACCTGCAGGTAAATTCTCTATAATCGGGGGCATAGGTACTGCACTTACAGGTACTAATAAAGCTAATAAAATACTTGCAGTTATTAATAAGTTCTTAGCTAGTTTAAATGATCGCTTTGCCTTTTTGTGCTTTTCTTTACGCACCCAAAATTTTATTACCATACTGAATAAGAAGTATTACCATTAACATTTGTATAAAGACTACTGAACCGAAGAATATTTGCATACCGTATTTACTTAGGAAGTCTTTTACGGTTAGTATTTCTTCTACGTCGCTCTCCATTAATTCGCTAAGTCTATCTTTACCTACGTTTTTAGCTACGAATGCTACGGCGTTACCGTCTTCTCTTACTACCATAGGATTTAACATCTCATATTTATTAAGGCTTGTTAACACTAAATAACACCCGTCTTTAGCGAATGCCCCCTTTAATCCTTTCCTACCTGTACCTACTATCCACTCGGAATTATAATTATTAATTACTAAGTTTGGTTTTTTAATTCTAAATTCCTTTTTACCTGTTTTTTTATTATTCACTACACCGCACTTTAATCTAATCTGTTTAAACCCTGAATGGCTAGGTATAAATGCAGTAGCTAAAATGTTATACCTGCTACTATTTCTTAATACTACTAATAAAATTAATACCGCACCGAATAATAATATTAACACCAATGCTAATACGAAACTGAATATACCGCTAAATACGCCACCTGCCCCGCCTGTACCTGCTACTAATTGTGTAAAACCCTCTTCTAAAGCCATTATGTTATTTTAATTCCGAATATACCTTTGCGTTGCTTAGGTGTATTTTGGTTAGTTATTTCTTTACTCTGTACGCTGGTGGTAATTGCGGTACGTTCACCGCCCTTATTACTTCGCGTTAAGTTTAAAGTAGTATATGTAAATATGGTTTCCCACACTGCTTCTATATCGCTCTGGTGTAATTCCCAACGTTCTTGGTTAATCCGACTTAATAGAAGTCGTTTAATATTTTGCATAGTTAATTTAAGTTTAGTTAAAATAAACTCTGCTTTCATATCGTTAAACGTCGCAGATCGTGAGAAGTACGGGCGTAAAATCATCATTAAAGCACTTACGCCGTCATCGTTAAGTAATGGTCTACCGTATCTACTTTTAATTATTTTATCGTTATCGCGATCATAAACCCTACCGCTTAAGGTTAAAAATACTTCCTGTAAGTCTGCATCTAGTCGCGAATATTCTAATAGTGCCTGTGTGTTTGGACTTTCATAACGTGTAGCTTCGGTAGAAATGTCGCTAACTTCTGGGTAGTCAGCTGGGTAACTCATACATATTAAAATACTCGCTTATATTTAAGTCTTGCCCATAATTGTAAGTTATTTCTTCGTTATAACAATAGCTTTTTGGAAATCCATACTTTGCACCGTCGTAACCCTCGGCTTCGCAGAAGTCTTTAGCATTAACATAATCGCTATGCATTACTATAAGAATTAAAATAGTTCCTACCATAAGAATGGTTACAAATAACATTGATCTAAATAAACCCATTATGCTCTTAACTCAAATCCTGTATATCTTCTTTTAAGTTTTCGTTTTCTCGGCGACTTAATTCCTAATACATTAGCGCTAAAACTTCTCTGGAAGCGTCCTAACGCCCTATTACCTTTTCTTCTTCTTCGTTCATATCTACGCCCTGCACTTCCTAACGGTAAAAATCCGAAACCGAATAAAAACGGCGGTACGGGTGGTGGTGGTAATGGCGTTCTAGGTGGTAATACGTCTGTAACTACATCAGTAAGTAAATCAGTTCTTACTCGCGTATCTGTTCTGACTTTGGTAGTTACATCTGTAGCTAATTTAGTAGATACTTTTGTACTAGTTAAAACGTCTGTTACGTTCTTTAACCCCGTTCGCGTTGTACTTAATACTGCAGTAGTTGGTCGGGTTTTAAGTTTAAATCGTGCGGTAGGTTTAGCTAATATTTCTGCAGGTAATAAATCAGTTCTTACTCTACCCACTTCGGTTTTAGGTTTAGGTATAGTGTAAGTGGTTGCTCGGTATCTAGTTGGCGTAGTTAAGCCAACGCCTAAAACGTCTAACGGCTCATTAAGTTTTTTAAGATCGCGTAAACCCCTAAGTTTAGTCGGTCTATCTACGAACGGTTTACCTACTATAGCGCCTTTAGGTATATCATAATCAAATATTCTAGCCGTCTGTTTATCTATCCTTTTTACAGTATAACCTTTTTCACCTAAATATACTTTAGGTTTAAACTGTGATTTAAATTTATAATCCCCTCGCCCATAAGGTAAAATTCTACTGCCTGTTAAATCTATAACTTTAGTTTCGTAAAATGGTAAAGTCTTACGTGGTACTGCAGGTAATAAAATATCTTTAGGTTTACCTGCTATTTTAACTTCGGGTGTAGGTTTACCTTTTAATCTACCTGTAAAAAAGGTAGTTTTAGGTGGCGTATAAAAAGTGGTTTCTGGTGTTATTGTGCCTCGCCCTGTAGGCGCTAGAATATTTAAACCTGTATATTCTGGGGCAGTTTCGTAAACTCTTGATACTTCGTATTTAATTTTAGCACTCTTTGGTAGCGTTGCTTCTATATGTTTAAAACTCTTAGGTAATTTATATTCTACTTTATATAATGTTTCGTAAGTTGCGGGTGTTTTGCTAGGTATCTGCTTAGCCAATATCTCTCCACCTCGCGCCTTGACGGTTTCTTTTACTTTAATAAATTCTGTACCTTTGGCTACAGTTTGCCTTATTTTTTTAGCAGAACGACTATAACCTGCACCGAAGCTTAATGCTTCTGGGGCTACTCTTAAAACATCATAACCTAAGGTGGCTAGGCGTTGTTCTTTTGGTGTACCTGCTAATTTAACGGCTTCTACGCCACCTGCGAACGCAGTAGTACCTACTAACGCCGTCTGACCTGCTATTTTTACGCTTGGTCTTGCTAACGTTAAAGCTCTCCCTGCTATTCTTCCCGCAGTATAAGGTACTACTATACTACCTGCTAATTTAGCAAATTCTTTAGTTTCTCGTTCACTGATTGTACTACTACTTTTACCGATAGGTACACCTAAAGCGCTTAATCCTTGCCTTGCTACACTACTTGCACTAGGCGTACGTCTACCCGCTCTGGCTTCTTTTGGAGAAATTAATAACGTAGGTTGGTATTTAGAAATAACACCCGTCGGTCTTGCTTCCACGGCTGTTTGTGGTGTGGCGGTTGCTACTCTCTGCCTACCTTTAATAAATTCTTTAGTACCTGAAGCACGGGTAATAACTGCCGTGCTTTTGGCTTCCTTAGTTCCAAACGTTTCTAACTCTTTAACTTCGGCAGGTGTAGCAGATCGCGTAGTGCTTCGCGGTCTTGCGTCAGTACGCGAAACAGGCGGGGGCGTTTTAGTAGGTGTAGGTGTAGAAGTTGTTGGCGCTTTTTCGGTTTCTTTTGGCGCGCCACTCGGTAAAGCACCCTTAAAAACTCGCCGATCTACTCTGCGATAAGCCCGACTTACACGACTTCTAAAACGACTAATAATGCCCATAACTATTATCTATATTTAAATGATATTATTAAAACCTTGTTAACTAGTACGGTCTGAAACTAGTAACCTTTAGCTTATGTAATTTTCTTAAATTAGCTCTTGCTAAATCTCGGTATTTAATTATTTTAGAGTTAGGTACTTCTAAAGCTCTAGATATTTCGCTTAAATTCATAATCTTATTAGTGGATAAATATAAAATTAAATTCCCGAATAAATCTTCTTTATTCTTTTTTTCTATCGCACCTAAATTAGTTTCGTTAGCTATTTTATCTTTACTCGCTTGGCTAAATCTTTCGTAAGCCCCCCATACTCGCCATCGGGGTTTACCTAACTTCCATATACTCATTTCTTCGGTAAAACCGTCTTCTGTTTGGTAAGTAAACTTCTTTAATTCTCTACCGTCTTTAGTAAATAGTGACTTACGATATACATAAGGTTTAACATAAGTTAAACCCTCGCTTATGCTCGGTCTTCTAGCAGTTTCTAAATATAAGTGCATTAATTGTCTACCCGCCTTTAGAAACTGTGTGTGTACAGGCATACAGAATATAATTATTAAATTTAGGTATCTTACGCTTTGTAAGTTGTGTTTTAAATCCTTAACTTCTTTTTTAGCGAAGTCTAAACTGTCCGCGATAACCCCGCCCTCGTCGGCTATTATTACCTTGCCTGTAATCTCTTTTTTTATTCTTGATTTTTTCTGGGCGGAACTTAAACTTTTATCTTCCTCGATAGCTTTACGTTTTTGTTTAAACTCTGCTAGTAATTCGTTAAACTGTTCTTTAGTATAAACTACTTGCTTCTTAACATCAAAATCTAAATCAAATATTTCTGCTATTCTTAATGCAGTAAAACTTTTACCTGTACCTACTTGTCCGCAAATTAAAATATTGCAACTCTGGTTTTGGTTATAAACTCGGTCGTTTATCCACGAAGTAATCGGGGTTTTAATCCTATCTTTATATTTTTCTGGTAATTTATTTGATCTACTTTTTTTCTTCATTAGTCTTTAACCACCGCTCTGTTTTTATATCGGTCTAAATTGTAACGGCTTAGTAATAACCTAATTAAATTATATCGCTTAAGGTTATATTTGTATAGTAAGTTAAGATACTCGCTAGAATATTCTTTAATTTTACCTTTAGGTAATAAATTCTTTTCTTCTAGAAATTCGTTTCTTAAAGCTTTAAATTTATCTTCCTGTCTATTAGCTATGTAACCTAATAAAGTAGCTTCGGTAAAGTCTAGTAAATTGTGACCGCGTACGTATAGATCTGGACTAGGTTTAGATGTAAAACAATTAATAGCCCCGATACTATAATAATTAATAATGTATCGGGTTTCTAACTTTGCATTAGTTGCTTCCGCGAAATCTGGTAAAACTTCCATAGTAAATATGCCCCCCCTGAAACGACGGTAAACGACGTAAACCCATAAACAACCTTAGGACTTCTCTTGGCTAAAAGATACTTGGAACGGGGGGGCGGTCGTTTACAGTAATTAGTAGCGTAGGTTTTATTTAAATGTTTCCTGTTTGGTTTTTGGTTTATAAAAAAAGTCTGCGTAATCTTCTACGCTATACTGTTGTAGTAAATTATAATTTTTTATTTCTAAACTATCTGCACGGGCTAAACCATTACCGTTCGTTAGTAATGTAACACCTTTAGTATATTTTTTAGCTCTGCGTTTAAAATCGTCTTTTTTCATAATTCCTTTTATGTATACTGCTCTAGTTTCTGGGTTAAGATCGGTAAATAAATACCAATCAGTTTCTTTCCTATCCTTGACATTAAGATATACGCTACTATTATAATTACCCGTCGGGTAGTAAGTAGTAACTTTATTTTTAATATCTATTCTGGCTTCGTTAATAACAGTATCATAAGCTAACGTTTCTGGTATTTTAGATTTAAAGGTGTCTATAATATATTGTTCTACTGCGTGACCTGCTACGGCTTTATGTTCGTTAATGCTTACGTGCGATCTATATTCTGCGTTAGTGTGTGTTGCTAGTGCATTCTTAAAATAGCGTTCTGGTATAATTCCTATTTTAAGTGGCTTCCACATAACCGTAATATTAACATTAAAATTAATAAAACTTCTGTATTATTTCTTAAAAGTTTTAATAATTTCTTAAAAGGTTTAAGTTCTTTCTCTAATTATAGAAATTAGCCCCCTAACACGTCGACGTGTTAAAAGCAGTAAGTATTATATACATAATCCTTACAGTCTGGGAAAGAAAAATTATTCTTCTATGCTCTGCAGAATATCTTTAATAAGTTCTGGTGGTATAGCGTACTTTTCTAACTTACTATACGAACGATCGCTATACCTTATCTTATGTCCTTGCCCTTTACCCCCTGTTCCGCAACTGCCTATATGCCTATTACCAATCATTTGCCCACACTCTTTATTACAGGTTTTAAGTTTTAAGTTCGGTAGGTTATTCCAAAACCTTGTTTGTTTTCTATAAGGTAATCCGTACATACAGTAAGAAGCGTCAGTATAATTTATGCCCTGCATAAACTCTTGTTTAGTTAGTAGGCTTGTTGCGGGATTTTCTATAATCCAATACTTAGGTTTAAGCTCTTTTATAAGTTCTATAGTCTTTAGCACTATCTTATTAGCCCCTTTAATATCTCTGATACCTTGACTTTTAGCCCTACTATACTCTTTACACGGTGGACTAGCCCATACAATTAGTGGGTTTTTAGGTAGTTTAGATATATCTAAATCCATTATATCACTAACTAAATCTGGGTTAAATTGTTTATCTATATCTACAGTAAAGGTATTATACCCTTTAGCCTTAGCTACCTTACTAAAGCTTTTAGTTCCGCAAAATAATTCTATTGTATTAACCATCTTTAAAGCTCTCGGTAATATCACGGGTTAAAGCGGTACTGTTTTGGATATAATAGACGCTCATATTAAGCGTCTTATGACCCAACCACCCCGCTATTTGATTAGCACTATGCCCTTTATTTGCTATCGACGTAGCCCGTGACTTCCTAAAGGCGTGGAAAGATATAGGATTATCTACACTTTTACATACCTTTTTTAGTCGATAATAAAAGAAGTTGTACGCAGACTTACCTTTAATGTCAAATAGCTCATTAGTTGCAATACCCGCTTTAATTCTTATATCACGTTCCTTAAGGTATTTCTCCGCGTAATCAAATAGATATAAGCCACGTGGTAGTTTTAATTGCCTTACGCTATTATCTTGACGTTTAGCATTCCGAATAGTAATAGTAATATAATCTTCATCAAAAATAAAGTTAGAAGTTTTTAATTTTAGTATCTCGGTAAACCTTGCACCCGTATAATACATTAGAATAAACATAACTTTAGTCTGTTGTAGTTCCGCGTTATCTACGAACTGCTTAAACTCTGATTTAGTTATAATCCAATTATCTCTAACGTATTTGTATTTACCCATTAAACACCACCAACATACTAGGAAAAGGCGCAGGTAAAGTTTTAGATCCATCGGGTTTATTAAATTTAATTCTGCCTTTAATAAATCTTAATTCTGCGTTTGGTAAAATATATTTATGGAAAGCTATAGTATCTGTTCTTGCAGGTATAAGCATAACTACAGTTTTACCTTTTAGGTGTTCTTCATAGCTCTTTTTAATCCAATCTTTTAGATTAGAATAAGGTGGGTTAACGTAATTAATACTTCCCCATTCTATATTTAATCCATTCCATTTAGGTTTAGGATATGGGCAAGGATCAAAATTAAAATTAAATTCTTTATCTAGTTCTTTGTATAAGTATTTAGGTGTTAACCATATATCACTTTTTGATTTATTTATATAACCCATTATTCTACTGACACGTATTTTTCATATAAGACTTTAGTTATTATAAAAGCTATCGCGATTATAAAACCTATATCCAATATTAACTCTTCTAACGCAGTTCCTATTAACATCGTTTTTTAGGTACTAATTTACCCCCTAAAGTATACCTATAATGACCATCAAATACTATTTTTCTGCAGTATTGACATCTACCTGTCTTTAGTCTAAAGTGATGCACCCCGTTTCTTACGGGGCATATTTGTTTATCGTAGTGGTTTTTACTTACCATTTAACCTATTGTATATTCCTGCTATGTGGTTATCCATATTTACTAGAGTTAGTAATATTACTAGTAAAAATGCTTCTGCATATAGTTCTGTTATAATAAAACCTAACACTAGTATTACTGCTAGAATTAATTGCAGATTAATTAAAAATTTATTAAATCGCGTCTGCTTCATTCTTTACCGCCTCCTTTAATTTAGCTTCGTGGTTTAAAGATAAATGGTAACCTTTAGTCATTAATTCTCTAAGCCTTAGCATTTCTTCGGGTTTAAAGTAACGCGTTTCTTTATACTGTTCGCTATCTGCGTCAAAATACCGTTTTTCTATTTTAAAGCTATACGTACCGTATGCTTTACCGTTTTTACTAACCTTTTCTGTTCGCCACCCGCTAACGCGTAGCCCACCGTCTTTACATTCTATAATTGGTTTATTTGACATTATGATTTTCTGAACATATCCCTTACCTGTTCTTCTCTTTTTCTTCTAGCCATCTCTACGAATTTATCTAATACTATCTCACCGTCTTCTATAAGTTTTCTTCTGGCTCTTAAGATACTACCTACGCTTACCATATTTTCCCACTTATAGAACGGTGTAGTTTCTGGGTTAATTATACCCATTTTTAGTAAGTATCTGTACTCTAACCATTTCGGGTCATTTCTAGAAGACTTGCAACTAATAAGAATATTATACGCTAGTTCTTTCGCGGTTTGCATCTTTTAACTCCTCTACTTCTCGTTGCAGATTTACCCGTGCCGTAATATGTCTTTGCATTGTGCTACGCATAGTAGATAACTCTTTCCTAAGTTCGTTTATAGTCTCGTTTGTTTCTTTAAGATCTTCACCTCGCCCCATCGCTAATATTTTACGTATACCTATATCCATACATTGCGAAAAAGAAACATTTTGCTTCTTGGCTTCTGCGTATAAGTCCATAGGAACAGTAGTACATACCTGTAATTTTTTAATCACCATATCAGTAAGTAAGGGTTTCTTCTATAAATAGTTGTTGTTGTTATTATGTAGTAATATTAATTAATATTAATTATAAAAAAAAGCCCAATATATGATATATGAAAATACCCTTAAGTACGGGTGTTAAAAATATAGTACTCCGTATAACGTTTTTAAAATCATTTATAAACTAAATCTTATCAAACCCTTGTTTTTCTTTTAGGTATCTTCGTGTCTGGGCTTCTTTTTCTTTGTATAATATCTTATAAAGTTCCTTATATTCGCCCCATCTGCTATAGACGTGGTAAGCAATATAACCTATAATTAAGCCTACAAAAATAGAAGCAATAGCCCCTGCATTCATTCTCGCACCCCCATTATATCTTCTTTCGGGAATTTACCCTTTTTACTTTCGCTAAGAAGATAAATATAAAGTGCTACGGGGTATAATAAGAAGCAAATACCGATAAAAGTTAGAATAGATAAACCGTATAAAGTCCAAACTGATAGATCTAAAAGTAAAGCCATTACTTCTTTTTACGCTTCCCTTTATTATATACTTTCCGATGCATTACCCGCCCGAATTTAATACCACCATTAAGCATAGCTTCTACATCGTTTAACCCTTTATTCTTACGATTGCCGTAGAAATCTGCAATAAGCTTAGCTTCTTTTTTTGTAAGCTTATTTTTATTTAAAATCCGATAGGCGCTAACTAAATTCTTAACCCCTACGTTTCTCTTGGAAGCTTTAAATAAACCCTTTTTAGCATTCCTTTTAGCGAACGTTGGTATATAATACCTCATAAAATTTACCTACCTAAGTGCTTTCCTTGCTCTTTTACCTGCTCGGAATATACCTGCAAAACCCGAAGATCCGTACCGTTTCTTCTTTGGTTTATAATATCCTATTCCCTTTACCATCGTTTATCTTTTCCTCCGAATGTAAACTTTACGTCCATTTCTAATTACAGGTTTATATCGAGGATTGCCTTTTCGCTTTGCACCGCGACCACGTTCCCAACCTTGTTTAGACCTACTTTTAGTTTCAGAGTATCTACCTTTTTTATTTCTTCTCATACTAGTTTTTGTTCGTACCATCTTTATTTCTTCCTTAAGTAAATAACCCATTGCTTATTAACTTTTGTTAACCGTGTTAGGTATTTACCTGATTGTCTAAACTGATTGGCTTTACGCTGTGCATCTATCTTACGTTTATAGCCCCTGTACTTTGTCCATCTATGCGTAGCACCTACGGGCTTCCATCTTGCTATAGCCATATTAATTAGTGAATATTAACCCGCCGTATCTTATTATCCACAACGGGTTAGGAAATCTAGGCTTATCTTTGTCTGGAAGCAAAACCTGCAACCAAAAAAAGTACAACGCTCATAACTGCGATTAGCGCAATTAATCCAATATTCCCAACGATGTTGGTTGAGATTGCCGAAATAATGGTGTTTGTAGCGTTGGCTTCAGAACTTGCAGGCGTTAGGGTTGCCCCTACGCTACTCAAAATCTGGAAACCTACTACTAATACAAGCGCTACGACTACCAAACCAATAGTTAGGCTTTGTAGTGTACCTAATTGTCCTTTCTTACTGTTAATAAGTTTGGATAACATACATAGTAAACCTGTTCGGGTTTTATAAAGTATTGTTAACCCCCAACTTCTCGCATTAACAATACTACACCTACGATAACTGCCCCTACTAAGTAAAGTAAGCTACTACTTCCGATATATCCGCCCACTAATAATAACATAGCTAGTAAAAGACTACCAAAACTAGCAGTAGTCCACGCTATAGGTGTGCTTAAGTTAGGCGAAGCTCTTAACCCGATAAACAGAATAAACCATAAACCGAATAAAAATACATTAAAGAAGTTTGGATCAATAGATACCACATATTCCATATAATCTCCAACGGTCGTTACATTGCTAGGTAGTTGATACATTATGATGTTAAGTTACGATTAAAGAATAATTGTATTAATAATATTGCTAAAATTATTCCGAATATAACTACTATACCTCCTATAATCATTGATGCGTACTGACCTAATGGCGTTAGGCTAACTAAATCTGTTAATATTCCTGCAGTACCGCTAAATGTTTCTGTTATGAATATCTGACTACTTGCTAAAGTACTAGTACTTGGCGTAGTTTGATTATAACTACTATTATATAATTGCGTAGCGTTTACGAAGTGATCTAAACTAGCGTAGTTATCATCCATTATATCTACGCCTGAAATATTAGTATTAAACGTAGTATTATAGTTCTGACTTGCGTAACCTACCATATAACCCATTCCCGATATAAGTAAAACTACCGTAATCGCGAACATCGCTATACTAGTAAAGTTTAGCGTTCCGCTTTTTCCTAATCCACTCTTAATTTTGCTATGAACCATATTAATATTAATATTACCGCACCCGTCACCCATAAAAGTTCCGCTGGTACGTTAAGTACGAATTTACTCGCCACGAATAAAGCTAACACGCTTAGTATTAAAGTCATCGTTGCACTTTGCGAAGCTACACCAATAGTTAAGAACAGTACCATTATTAAAACCGAATATATTAACCCGTCTTGTTTACTAAAGAACGTATTAAGTGTAGCGCTTTGATCCACTAAGAAGTCTACCACATTTATATCAGTTTCTCCGCCTACGAATGTTCTATTACTATCGGACATATAACCTAATACTCTAAAGTTATCGTTAGGATAGTTAGCACTATAATTAAATATCCACTCGCCAGATATATTTGTGCTAGTTTCGTAACTTATTTGTTGGTTAGCACCCCCTGTAGTTCTGTAAACGAATATCCAATTATTATCTACTGTTCCGCCGAAATCGTACCACGTATAGTTAAGAATGTCTAGCTCTTTATCATAACTTACGTCTACCTGATAACACGCAGGTGGCTCTGCTAGTGGGAATGTAGTATTATACCGCGTAGTAGTGTTACAATTTACCGATACCTCAAATATAGTACTTGCTTCATATTCGCCATCACTTACTACTAAATTAACGCTAGAAAATCCATAAAGCGCATCTGCGGTTAAAGTTAAATTCTGTGCAGTACCATCATTATTGGTAAAAGTATAATTAGTAAATAATGTAGAGTTAGTAAAACCTACTTGGTAGCTTAATTCGGTATATGGTGTATCTATATCTGTTACATTAAAAGGTATAGTAAGTGTGCTACTCTCTATCATAACTTTATCGCTTATATTGCTAATCGTTGGTGGATCGTTTACGTTTAATACTTCTAAATTAAATACTGTACTATTAGTTAATCCGCCCGTATCATTTACAGTAATATTTATAGTAGTATTACCGAATTGGTCTGCTAAAGGTGTAGCGTTAATAGTCATATCTGCGCTTACTGCACTTAAGAATAAATTGGCGTTAGGTACTAACCCTGTATTACTACTAGTGGCTGTTACAGTTAGATTAGTAACGGGATCTTCTGCGTCACCAATAGTAAAATTAACACCCGTCATATTTGTATCTTCTAATATTGTCTGATTAGCTATTTGTGTTATAGTCGGGTGAGTATTACCTGCAGAATATGGGTATTGTTGGCTACTTGTTGGCGCGCCACCATTATATAAATCAATTACATCACCTGGTGATAAAGTACTATTCCATATACTTAATTCATCTAGTTTACCGTCCCAACAATCTACCCCGCCATTATGACAACCTACATAAGTAGTAGTAAAATCAGTAGTAGTTAATGTTTGGGTATCAGTCGCCACAGGAACACCATCTAAATAAAGTGTTTGTGCTGTTGGTGTCCAAGTCATTGTTATCATATACCACGTCCCTGTACTTAATGCACCGAAAGGGCTACCAAAAACATTAACGTTATCTATTCTAAAGTTATAAGCCCCCGCATTTCCATAATAATACATAAAAGTTCTTGCTGAACCGTCATTAGCATCAAAAAACATATCACTACCGCTTTGGCTATCTGGGTTGACCCATATATTAATACTACCTGAACCGCCCGTAGTTATAGTTGTTGAAGTCCAAGTTCTATCTCCGCTATAATCTTGCCCGAAATTTATTATTCCTGCTGTTTGTGTGGGTGCTGAACCACTTGTAATATCTGCACCTGTTGGTGTACTATCGACATAATTAAACCCGCTATTTTCTAATTCATAATAAGCTTGAGTATCACCTGCAGTAAGCCCTAAAACCGAAGCTGGTAAAATCAATAACATACCTATCATTAAAAATAGTCTAGTTAGCTTCATAGTCCACCTCCTTCAGTAAATAAGAAACGTTTACCGTAGAGTATGACAATTAATATCATTAAAATAATTGTAGTAAAAACAGGTAAGTTAGAGAACAACTGATTAGTTAATGGCATCTCAGCAACCATGCCCGACATCGAAGGATTATTAATAAAGCTCTCCCACATATTACTTATCGGAACTGATAAGAACCACATTATAGTTCCAACTACTAGATAAATAACCGTCCATATAATATTGGTGGGTACTAGTATAGCTGATATTAATAATACAAGTAATAATCCAATAAAGGAAAGACCTACCATTGTATCACCCATCTTTGCGGTTTTATCTATACCACTATTAACTGTATTATTTATATGAGTATTAGACATATTTAAAGAACTTTCACCCGCAGTACCTAAAGAAGTTTGAATACTATCACCAACTTGCCACATAACTGTTGCAAAAACGGCAATACCAAATATGGTAACCATAAAAACCATTATGTCTGTTACTTGACCTTTCTTATTTTTTAGTTTTGAATATACCATTAATTTCACTCTCAAGTTTATCTAAGTAAGCATTGAAGTCCCGTTTACCAAACAACGCATCTTTAACTATTAGTTCTAATATTTGAACTTTTGGTATACCTGTTTCTTCACTCGCCTTCTTTAACAGATTATCTGAGCTTATATAAACTCTTGTCAACTTAGCGTTTTTATTCTCTACCGACATTTGCAAATATTCCTATCACGTAAAAGAAAAGGATAATAATCGTGTATATGGCTAAAAGATAAGTGAACCACATTC
>Ga0208301_1000303_pt1 | contig 15693 bp, 10 predicted proteins | sample 25BtaG_FD_184100 | JGI IMG/M metagenome (GOLD analysis project Ga0208301, IMG submission 184100) | Marine viral communities from Cariaco Basin, Caribbean Sea - 25B_WHOI_OMZ_CsCl (SPAdes) (version 2) | ecosystem: Environmental > Aquatic > Marine > Oceanic | place: Caribbean Sea: Cariaco Basin...
GATGACATTGCACCTAGCGTCAAAAGAACATCCAGCGTCAAAAGAGTCATCAAATCAAGATGCACAAGCGTATGAATCATTAGAAAAACGTCTGAGCGTTAAAGAGAAAATACTTGCTTGTAACCCTGTGGCAAACTACCAACCGCATACATTGCACTATGCAATGAAAAGTCTGGGCTACTTACCAGATCCTATTTTAGAAGGGGTGATTGGTTACCTTAAAGGCCCTAATTCAAAACAGTATCTGCATGCAAACGCTCATATGCGTCTCATCCTTGCAGTGAATAGCTACCTAAAAACACCGTTAGAACTAACTCCAATGCCGGAATTGCGTGAGAGGTTTACTGCTGATGCGGTAGCCATGCAATCACCTAGAGTATGGCAGCAAGCCAATACGACTATGCTAAGTAACATAAAGCCCTTCACTAAAAAAAATGATTCACCTGTTAGTTGGAAAGATGAAACGATTGCCAATGCGGATAATGGCGACATGACTGTCCGTTGTTATAAAGCAGGCGGCAAAAAATCTGGTTTTAGAAGAAAACGTATCCATAATCCTGATGAAACAGTCATGCTGTTTTTTCATGGTGGCGGGTTCTGCATTGGTGATGTCGATACACATCATGAGTTCTGTCATGCGGTCTGTGAGCAGACTGGCTGGTCTGTGGTTAGTGTCGATTATCGCTTAGCCCCTGAATGTCCCGCTCCAGCAGCATTAAAAGACTGTATCACTGCATATGCTTGGTTGGTTGAAAACTCTGACAAATTAGGTGCATTACCCTCTCGTATCGTCTTGGCAGGTGATAGCGCAGGTGGCGGTCTATCAACTTTAATTGCGCAGCAGCTGACCGCACCGAGCAAAAACGCATGGGCAGACCTAGGGTTAGATGGACAAAAAATGTTTAATCTATTAGAAAAACTACCCAAACCTTTAGCGCAGATGCCTTTGTATCCAGTCACTGATATTGAGACAGATTATCCAAGTTGGGAGCTATACGGCGAAGGTCTACTATTAGATCATGCTGATGTAGCAGTATTTGATGCTGCTTGTTTGGAGAATAGTCCGCTGCCTCGCCTACATATACTGAACTCACCTATGCTGGGCGATAATAGTAAAGTTTGCCCAACTTATATTGTAGCTTCTGAGCTCGATGTATTGCGTGACGAGGCATTTGCTTATGCAAAGCAGCTGAAAGGTTACGGCGTTGCTACAAAGACCTATACTGTGCTTGGTGCACCGCATGGCTTTATTCACTTTATGAGTGTCCACCAAGGTCTTGGACAAGAGACAAACAATATCATTCATGGGTTTAGCAGCTTTGTACGTGAGATCATCAGTACACAATCCCAGTTAGCTGCATAGACCGCTTGCTAGCTAATTATCGGTTTGTATATTCAATTTGTATTGCCAGATAGTGTAATTAACCAAATCTCTGAGCGCGATCCCAATCGAAACGGAATGCCCCAAAAACCATAACCAGAGGACACGACGAAGTGTCCTTTACCAATCTGCTCATAGCCATAACCTACTCGATTAATAGCATTCACGATGAAATTAGCGGGGAATACTTGACCGTTGTGAGTATGTCCCGAGATTTGTAAATCTATAGGTAATTGACTGTGATTATCTATATCACTCGGTCTATGGTCTAACAATATTATTGGCTGCGACGTATCTACTTGCGTCAGCAGATCGGTAGTCGCTACACGTTGACGTTTATGATTATCAAAACGCCCAACTAGCCATACTGGTTGTCCCTCATGCTCGATACAGAGCACCTCATCGTTCAATAGTTGTATACCTGCATTTTGCAGCGCTTCGCTAATAGGTCGCTCGTGACCATATAAATCATGATTGCCCAATGTCGCATAGACACCACCTGGCAGACTATTGCACAATTCTGCTAGGTTTTGCTCCATATGATATTCATTAAAGGCCTCTGTATTATCATCCATGATATCTCCTGGCATCAGCAGCATATCTGCACCAGAGCGAATTATAAGTTGCTGCAATCTATCTATGGCTTTTACACCAAATAATCGGCCTATATGCAAGTCACTAGCGACTGCAATACGCAGTGGCTTGGCTAAAGGCTTATCTATATTAATAGACAGCTCGCGTATAACAGGAGCATAGGCACTATATAACGAATAAATAAATAGTCCTATAAATAGGAATAGTGCTAGTACTCTTAGCCCTATAGTCATCTCATTCGATTGATGCAACGTACTACCTGATAAAGCAACTACTAGCAGATATCCTCCGTAGAGTAGACTCACTGCCAACGCCGTCAGTATCATAAAATGCATGATTAGCATCCAGCCGCTAACCCAGCGATAACTGTTGGCAAATGCTCTCTTTACGCTCAATACTAATAGGCCATTAGTAATAATGAATACACTGGCCCATATCATTGTCTGTAATGTTGGCGTCATCCAAGGCTGGAGCCACCACTGTATACTTAATACTGTACCCAGACTGAACAGCTGTAATAGCAAAAAGATAGTGAAGAAAAATGCGTAACGCATGGACTGCCCTTAGACATAAATACTGTTTGATAAGTGATTATCAGAAAATAAACTCTAATGTTTCACATGAAACAACTGCTATATAACTATTTCTGATTTCCTAATGCTTGCTGGAGTGTCGAGTGTTTGAACGAATAACCTGCATCCAATAGCGCTTGTGGCAGCACCTTTTGACCATCAATAAGTAACGTGGACATTTCGCCAAACATCAGCTTAAGCAAAAACTCTGGTAAAGTGAAAAATGTTGGGCGATGTAGCCACGAACCAAGTGCTTTGGTAAAAGTATGATTGGTCACAGGATTTGGAGCAGTAAGGTTATATACGACTGCATTTCTATTACTTGCGGTACTGTTTGCAGTCTTGATAGTGCTGTCACTAATAGGTGTATTATCTTGGGCTAAGCTATTGGGGTAATTGACATCTGATTCGTTAGTAAATTTAAGCTGCTGCTCAATAATAAAGATGACCGCACTAACCCAATCTTCACGGCTGATCCAGCTCATGATTTGTTGTCCATTACCCAACTGTCCACCGATACCAAATTTGAATGGTAGCAACAATTTAGCCACCATTCCGCCCTCAGGGTGAATAACCACACCTGTTCTGACAATAGCTACTGGAACATCATGATCAGTCGCTTTAAGCGCTAATTGCTCCCATTCATCACATAATGTATGAGCAAAGTCCGTCTCGTAATCGCTGTTTTCAGTCAGTGGCTTGTCGCCCTGCGTGCCATACCAGCCAATCGCTGATCCGCTCACCAGTAACTTGGGTTTGGTACTAGCACGTGCGATAAAATCCAATATCGACTGAGTAGGTTTGATACGGCTCGCCATCAACTGCTCTTTACGATCATCGCTCCAACGAGAGTCAGCAATCCCAGCACCTGCCAAATTCAATATGACATCAAAGCTCATATCAGACATCGCAAGCTCGTCATAAGTCATCATATTGATATCATCGGGATGTGGTTGACTGCTATCACGAGTTAACCAAGTAATCGTCACGTCTTTATTCTGCGCGCGATATCGTGCCATTAGCTCTCGACTAAAAGCACTTCCCAAAAATCCTGAACCACCACTAATCAAAACCTTCATACCCTACTCCCTATATGCCTTAAATATCGCCAATATGACTGATCGTTAAATTATTTATTGTTGAAGTACTTATCGTTCAATAAAAACCAGACCGTTACAACCATCGTCTGCTTTTTTGTGGTTTTTATCAAAACGACTTTTACATACTTTTGGTAAAGGAAGGTAGAAAAATAGGCAAGCTAGCAAATAATTAATCTATAAACGCTCACGTAGATAAGGCACAGCGACACCTATCACTTTGCATTGCAAGCAATCGCATCTGGGAAGTTCAAGAGTTTTAATAGACAACGCTATCGAACGACGAAACCTGTCGTTGCGTCACGAATCTGGCTAGGTAAGGTATAACCCAATGTATCACCCTGCAAATAACCAATTTGCTCTTTGAAATAAGCATAGGCGGCTTCAAAGGTGCTAGCAGGCGTTTGTCCTGATCGGTTGCAGCTTGTAGAAACCAATAGCCCAAATGGGTTCTCTTCACTGACCATCTGTTGACAAAGCTGACGAACTGTAGGATGCGAGATAACTCGAACAGCAATAGTCTGATGCTGACCGGTAATCCAAGTAGGTACAGTGCTCGCAAGCGGCTGAGGAATCGGTAATAACCAAGTATGTGCTTGGCGACTCTGCTGTTCGTCTCCGCTATCGCCTGTCTGCCAACTATCAATAACCTGCTGACGCTGAACATCATCTAAAGAGGCTAGTAAGGGGGCTAAGCGAGACACACTATCAGTAACGACTATCATGCCTTTGGCTTGTGGACGTTGTTTGATATCCAAAATACGCTGAACAGCTGCTTGGTCATAAGGGTCGCAACCAATACCCCAAACGCTTTCTGTAGGGTACGCGAGCAGTTGCCCTTCTTTTAGCCATTTAGCAGCTTGGGTAGCAGAATTAGTAATAAGAGGTGTAAGTTGGCTCATGACTTAAATGGTTCGTAGAAGTAAATTCTAATAATACCACAAGAGAGATATTGTCTAGGAGAGTCTATAACTAAGGGCTGTCTATGCCAGTGTCTAATAAGGAATATTTACAATACTTTAAACGCGTAAATATCGTCCACCTTGTTCGCTGATGAGACCCATTAGTTCAAGCTCCATTAGCTGTCCAATCAACTGCGGCGGTGCAAGCTTGGTTGCACTAATAAGCGCATCTAAATCTTGCCCATGCCAGTCAAGCTGCTCATAGATTGCAGTTAAATGCTCAGGCACAACGACTGTGCTGCGCGCAGGCTTTATCTCAGAAGATGGTTGCTGGCTAGTAGATTTGATTGAGTTTTTCTCTATCTCAAATGCATCGGAAGTCTGAGTAATATTAGAGTGATTGCTATTAGAGTGATTACTATTGAAAGTAGTAGCGTTCGCTGTTCTATAAACGCTTTTATCATAGTCAAGCTGACCATTGACGTCTTCTAGTACTTGCTGAGGATGATAAACCAAGGTCGCGCCTTCACGTATCAAATGATGACAACCCTCTGCATTGCTATTGTCAATATGACTGGGAATAGCAAAGACCTGTTTACCTTGCTCAGACGTGAGACGTGCTGTGATAAGCGAGCCGCTTTTAATTGTCGCTTCCGTCACAATGGTCGCGAGACTCAGCCCAGCTACCAGACGATTACGACGCGGAAAAGTATGTTTATGTGGCTGCGTATGTGGTAGTAGCTCACTAATAATGCAGCCACCTTGCTCGATAATTTGAGTAAATAACTGATCTCGATGATTGGGATAGTTCACATCGATCCCTGTACCCATTACACCAACCGTCCGCCCCTGGTAGTCAGGGTCTGCCTGTGCTAGCGCGCCTAAATGTGCGCGTTTATCTACACCCATAGCTAGGCCGCTAGTAACGATATAACCTGCTTGCGCTAAGTACTGCGCCATATCAAACGTGATTTTTTGCGCATGCGCGGTGGGTTTTCGACTACCTACTATAGCGATTTGTGCTTGATGCAGGCGTGCGCTATTCCCACGATAAAATAATAAGGGCGGCGGGTCGTAGATTTGTGAGAGTTGGGCAGGATAATCGGCGTCATCAGCGAATAGCAAACCATAGCGCCTATCTATCAAGGCTTGCTGAATCTTATCGATATTGGCGAGTGTTTGCTCTGGCTGTTCATGGCGTTTGAGATGGGTATGGTGAATACCGAGCTGCTTCCATGCCTCTACTTTGGCTTGCCAAGCAAGCTGCGGATAACCGAAAGAAGTGATCAGCTTGTGATAAGCAGATAACGACGCATTCACCTCGTACCACAGCGCTAAGATAGCGCGCTGATCGTCGGATAAAGAAGAGGTGACTGCCGTCATTGTCATCTGTCTCGTATAGGCAAGCTTAGATTAGTATTTAGTTTAATATATTGCTTAATACAGCCTTATAGCTATTTATAAATAAGGAGGTGGTAATAACTGATCGCCAATATTAAGTGGTAGCTCAGAGTCTAGTACATAAGCATAACTGATGTGGTCAAAGGTATTAAAAACCATTACCATACCGCTAGGCTCGTTTGGTAGACGTACTGGTGTGTCATTATCTTTAGTATCACGTACCAAAGGCCCTTTTTGATAAACCGTCAGCACATCACCTGGTTTAGCACCTTGTAAGCTACCCAAATTGATGGCGACCACACTACCCTTCGCAGCCGAGCTGATAGAGTCCATTACACGCACGATCATACCGCCGCGACTGACACTTGCAGGCGTTGGATAAAAGACAGGAGGAATAGCGTTATCTAACTCTACAAATACGCGATCTCCTTCACGCACTTCTTTGCCATAACTATCAATAAGCTGCAAGCTAGTCACACCATTACTTTCTGTAGAAGTTACTAGTCCTGTCGCTACTTGTGTAACTTCCAAGCCGATCACTTCTTGAGTTTTGGGATCTACATATAGCTCACCCTCACGGTAGACGCCGTAACGCTGACCTACGATAAGCGGTACGCCTTTAGCATAGACTTTATCACCACGCGCAGTAATCAAGTTACGGTTTTTAGAAGCTAAAATATAAGGCGTGGTATTAAAGTCTTGAGGATTCACGATAAGCGTTTTATCAAGCCAATGCTGAATAGCTGACCACGGAATAGGAGGAATGCTATTGGCCGTCGAGGTAATCGCGACCGTACTTGTACTTACACTTCCAGTAAGCTGCTTTTCAACGCCAGCACAGCCTTCACCAGTATCAACGCCAATCAGCGTTTTTCCTTGAATCACACAAAGGATAAGAACGTCATTGGGGTAGATAAGGTTTGGATTTTTGATTTGCTTATTGGTGGCCCAAATTTCTTTCCAGCGCCAAGGACTGTCTAGATAGCGACCTGAAATATCCCATAAGGTATCGCCTTTTTTAACGATATAACGATTGGGCGCATCAGCTTTGATAGTTGGCGGCGGATTGTTAGCTTGAGCCGTGCTCATCAACATGGCACTACTAAACGTCGTAATTAACAGTGCTTTTGCTATCTTTTTTAAGCTCATCTTCATCGTTATATCCACAATATGTACCACTGTGTTCGACACAAAGAACTATACTTGATTTATTACTGTAAAAATTTCTTAAACTAATAAAAAATAAAATTTATCAGTAACTTATAAATAGAATTCTCATGGAGATTATAGGGTAACTGTTCAGTGTAATTGGCTAGAATAATTCCTAAAAAAGCGTCTAGCACGATGATGACTTGCTGACGCCGTTTCTAATATTACAATTATATCTACCATAACACAATCATAAACACTTTATTACAATGGTGTAACTTTTACGCGGATATTTTTCCTTGCTGATGATAAGCCTAAAGACCATTATTACTTAAGCAGAATTCGGCGTGACATGTTGGCGGATTTGTTCAGCAACCAGCTCAGCCTTATTATCCAGTACCACTACGTGCTGCGGTAAATCTTCTAGACCTTTGGTATGCGCTGGACGCTCAATGTCTATTTGACCTACTGCTTCCACAATAGTATCCGCAAATTTAACGGGTAATGCCGTCTCTGCACAAACGATGATTTCGCCATCTAGCTGTAGCTCTTTGGCAACCTTAATTCCGTCTGCGGTATGTGGATCAACCAATTCACCATGCTGCTCATAAAGCGCTTTGATAGTCTGCAAACGGTCGCTATGAGTAGATTTACCAGCAGCAAAACCATAACGCGTATTAACCGCTTCCATCAAGCCAGATAAGTCAAAGCCTCGACCTGATTTTACGCCGTCAAATAATTCATGAACGCGTGCGCTGTCTTTTTCCAATAATAAATAAACAAAGCGCTCAAAGTTAGATGCTTTTGAAATATCCATCGACGGGCTTGAAGTGACATAGGTTTTTTCAGTCGGACGCGGCTGATAAGCACCTTGGTTAAAGAAATCATTCAACACGTCATTTTCATTAGTTGCAACAATCAGACGGTCAATTGGCAGTCCCATTTCGCGAGCGATGTGACCAGCACAAATATTACCGAAGTTACCTGATGGTACGCTAAAGCTGACTTTTTCATCGTTGCTCGTCGTAACCGCAAAGTAAGCTTTAAAATAGTAAACAATCTGCGCTAGGATACGACCCCAGTTGATAGAGTTTACCGTGCCTAAATTATAAGCGGCTTTAAACTCAGCATCTTGCTGTAGCGCTTTGACTATGTCTTGGCAATCATCAAACATACCATCGATCGCAATGTTATGAATATTGTTGTCGGTCAAACTATACATCTGCGCACGTTGGAACTCACTCATTTTGCCATGCGGTGACAGCATAAAGACTTCGATGTTCTCTTTACCTCGCAATGCATACTCTGCTGCACTACCCGTGTCACCACTTGTTGCACCGATGATTGTAATACGTGCGTCTTTTTTCTTAAGCACATACTCAAAAGCATTGCCCAAAAACTGCATAGCAACATCTTTAAATGCCAATGTCGGACCGTTTGATAATCCTAGAATATATAAGTTATCTTCAAGCTTGCGGACAGGAACAATCTCGTCAGAGCCAAACACATCAGCAGTGTAAGTACGCTCAATAATATCTTGCAAATCAGCCACAGAAATATCAGTGGCAAAACGCTGCATAATCGCCATCGCAAGCTGTGGATAGCTGAGCGTACGCCATTCATCAAGCGTTGCACTATCGATATTCGGATAATGCTCAGGCAACATCAAACCACCATCTGGGGCAAGACCCATCAAAAGCACATCACTAAAATCCATTGGTGCTGTCTGTCCACGGGTACTGATATATTTCATTAGATTGTCCTGTCTACAATAATGTTATTCAATATTTAAAAACGGTTTATTCAGCAGTTTTTTGTAGCAACGCATAATAAAAACCATCGCCGCTTGCACTATCAATCGGTAAGCATTGACGACCGATTGCTTGTTCGATACCCCAGTTACAATCGTCGGTAAACTCAATCACTACTGCGTCATTATGATGAGTAATAAAGTCCTGCATTTGCTCGACGTTCTCTTGCTTTAAGATAGAACATGTCACGTACAGCAGATAACCACCAGCTTTGAGTTGTGGCCATAGATTGTGCAAGATGTCTGCTTGCAACAGCGCCGTCTGTTCGATGTCTTCTTCGGTACGCAGGATACTGATATCTGGATGACGGCGAATCACGCCAGTCGCAGTACAAGGAGAGTCCAATAATATCGCATCAAATACCGGCTCATTGGTAGCTGCTTTTTTATTTTTTCCATGCTGCCATCTGGTCGCATCTGCACAGACTATATTAAGTGCGATGCTGTTATTTGCTTGCTGCAAATCATGCTGACTTAGATTTAAACGCTGTAAGTTCTCGCGAATACGCTCGATACGCGGTGCTTCATTATCAATAGCTGTTACTTTGACATTGGTAGTCTCAGGCGACGTTTCAGATGATATCTCATTGTTGTCTTGTTTCACGTGAAACAACGATGATTCGTCGTTAACGCTTATGAGCTCTAACCAATGAGCAAGCTTGCCACCAGGTGCCGCACAAGCATCTAGAATATGTATCTCATTATTCGTATTTTCCGTATCAGATTTTTTAGCACTAAGCTTAGCCATTAATGCTTTATTGATAATCGGTGCAGCTAACTGAGCATGCATATCTTGAACGCTAGCTGTTCCTAAAGCAAAATCAGGCAAAGCATTAACGGCAGTGCTTTGATGTAGTCTAAGACCTTTGGTCGATAGCGTAGCAGCGGCAGACTTTGATGAGTTTGCTACCTTAAAACCAGTCGTTAGCTCAACGATATCTGCATCAATTTCTGCGCCATCCAATGCATGCTGATAGTCCTCTACCGAAGTAACCGCCGAATTCACTCGTAAAAACATCGGTGCTGGTTGGCGTAAGCCTTGTGTCAGCTCATCATACTGCTCGCTCCAATCTTGCTTAAGCTGGTAAGCAAGCCAATTTGGTAGACTATGTTTTTTATCGCACTTCTTACGGAATTTGCTTGGATTCTTAGCGACCTTACGCAAAATAGCATTTACTAAACCAGTCGAATGAGCGAACTCAATTTCTTTGGCAGCTTCAACGGTTTCATGAATTGCAGCATGGTCAGCCACTTCTAAATATAGCAACTGTACTAAGCCGACTTGAATAGTGGTACGCACTTCAACTTCGTCGATAGGGTTGTCTGCTAAGCTATCGAGCAAACGTGCCAGCGCATGCCACTGGCGCAATGTCGTGAGCAGTAACGCATGAGCAAAGCCTTTGTCACCATCGTGCAGACTATTCAGTAACGGGTCAAGGACGCTTGAGAGCGACTGACCATTTTGAATAGCCAGTAAGGTACGAATCACACGCACGCGTACGCTGCCATTCATAATAAGATTGCTTGATGGTTTGAGCTTATTGTTTCTAGGCGCAGTACTGTTTTGTCTCATTAAATTTCATTTCCTTGACGTATCATCGATAGCGTCTTGTGCAGATAGAGTTAACTATCATTAAGTTAGGTTCAGTTATTTTGTTTCTGTCGTAAATTGATCGCCGTCATTTAATTGGTTACCGTGGCAAACTTGTTCGGCAGTCATTGGCTTACCACCTGCAAACTGCAAGTGAGTAATGGCTAAAGTGGTGGCTGATGATTCAGCGTCACTCTCTTTGCCACAAGCTACTAAAATCGCTTTACGTCCGACACTGATAACCGTTCCAGCAGGTTCATTGGTTTGCTGCGATGTATTTACAGGTAAGCTAGCCAGTACTTTAACGCGCTGCCCCGCCAGGAAAGTATAAGCACCTGGCCATGGCGTCAACCCACGAATTTGGCGTTCAATAGCGGCAGCAGGCTGCGACCAATCAACTTCGCCTTCGGTTTTGACCAGCTTTTCAGCATAGTTGGCTTGACTATCATCTTGAGCGATAGCTTGCGCTTGATAAGCAGCTAAATCTTTTAGCACCGTACTAATGGCTGTCGCACCAAGTGCAGCCATCTTATCATGTAGGCTAGCAGCGGTATCATCAGAGGCAATACTTTCGCTAACTTTATAAAGCATGTTGCCCGTATCAAGACCTTTGTCCATCTGCATAATGGTAATGCCGGTCTCATCGTCTCCGGCCAAGAGTGCACGATGGATAGGTGCAGCACCGCGCCAGCGTGGTAACAGTGAAGCGTGAATATTCAAGCAACCATGAGTAGGCGTCTCTAATACACCGATAGGTAGGATCAACCCGTAAGCGGCGACAATCATCACATCTGGTTGATAGGTGCGTAGAGTTTGCCTAGCAGCTAGCCCTTCTGCACTAGACTTTTTAAAAGTGACTGGCTGCTCTACAGCGATATCATTTGCCAATGCAACTTCTTTTACCGCAGAGGCTGACAATTTTTGACCACGACCTGCTTTACGATCAGGCTGGGTGTAAACAGCGACTATTTCTATATTCAGCGCTTCTTGCTGATTAATTAACGACTCAAGGCTGATAGCAGCAAATTCAGGCGTACCCGCAAATACTACCCTTAATCGGTTAGTAGTTGGGTTATCATGGTCAGTAAGCGAGTTAGATGTATCAAAGGTAGGAGCAGTTGTAGTCATAATCATGCATTATATAAGGTTTATTTGTTCATTATAGGTGAGTTTACGGCGCAGTGCCATGATTGTAATGACCTCACTTCATGATAACCAATGACATTATTTGTCTTTATAATATCAAGAACATCGAACGTTCTATTTATATCTTTTACAAAACAATTTGGTGTTAATAACCACTCTCTGTAAACAGTAAGCCGTTATTCTGCTATAAATAGAAGGTAACACTAAAAATTTTAGACAATTCAACCGTTGTATAATTCATCTACTGTATGTAGAAACTTAATTTTATTTCACTATATTCTTTCGTGTCGAGATAGGGCCACGCTTTCATGCAACAGTTTCAGTCCTTACAACGCTTATTGATTTTTTATGCCTTGTCTCTCACGGTTATGTTACTGCTGTACTATGTCACACTGTTTGATGGGATGAAAAAACATAGTGAGCAACATAGCATAGATACTTTTTATGCCCTACAGCACAGTATTATTGAGCATGCAGCGCCTATAGATAGTGAAATAAAAAAAATCTTAGAACAACCTACTTTTGATCACCTTAGTTATCAGCTGATTTTGATGATGCCTTCTGGGCAGACCTATATTCATCATAATACTCGTCCCAATGAATCTGCTTTTTCTACCGTTGCTTTCCCTACCATCGGTACATCAGCTTCTAGCAGCAGCGACCATAGCTCTTATACAGTCAATAGCAGTGAACTAACAGGAATCATTAATCTAAAAAGCGGACATCAGATTTATATCGTATTACGCCATGAACCTTTTGTTGTCGACTGGATATCTTACCGTTATTGGCTCCCTTTGATGGTCGCCATCGTACTATTTTTCATGGCACTGCTCTATATGCTTAATCGTCGAACCAACTGGGAACAACTACTGGTTTATACGGATAATTTGAGTAGCCGCGCAAAAGAATCTTATACGCCGCCGCCGTTTTTACAAAAGAAATCTACTACCGAGTTCATGCTGTTAGGTCATGCGCTAAGTCGCGTCAGCTACCAACTACATAATGACTATCGGCGTATAAAAACATTGACTCATCGGTTAGAACGCTTGGTTGATCAGGCACCCTTACCAATGTTGATGAGTATACGACATGGTCAAATTAGCTTCTATAATCAGCGCTTTGAGCAAGTATTTACCCCTTCTACCCAGAGAGAGCAGGGCTATGAGCTGACTGATTTTGTTGAAGGGAAAGATGAGGCCACTCAAATACTGTTAAAAACCATCTCAAGTTTACGCGTTACTCGCACACTGATAGTTTATGGCTTGGAGAATAAACAAGCCTACCAACTACACGTAACACCATGGTTCGGTGAACATGGGCAAGTTCATGGTTTTACTGTGATTTTTAATAATGTCGATGAGATTTTCCATCAATCTGAGCAATTACAGCTGCACAACCAACAACTGCAATTACAAATTGATGAATCAAACGAAGCCCAGGCATTTATAGGTCGTAAGTTAAGGATACCACTAGAGAAGATAATTGATTCGTTGGAACCCATCGACCCTTTAACATTGACGGCTCAGGGTAAAAAGACTCTAAATACATTGATTACAACCAGTCAAAGCATGTTGACTGTACTCAATAAGACTCTAGCAACAGAGGAAGTTGAAGTCAGAAAAACACGTTTGAGTATAGAAACGGTTGATATTTATAAGGTAAGCAAAGAGGTTAGCAATTTAGTCACAAAAGAAATAAGACAACAAGGGTTAGAATTGATCTATTTCTTTGCGCCGGACTGTCCTCGTTACATCGAAACTGATTACATTCGACTGCACCATATCCTATTAAACCTATTGAAAAACGCTATTAGTTTTACAACATCAGGCTATGTCGCGCTCACTGTTGATCGTGTACCTGAAGATAAAGTAACGCGAATAAGTAATCAGCCTTTAACCCCTAACAATGACACGACAATGCCTGCGCAGACATCTTATTGGATTCGGTTTAGCGTAAAAGACACTGGAGCAACTATTACTCCTGAGAGAAAAAATCAACTAGTCAATATCTTGAATCAAAGCAATCATAACTTAGTTGAAGACAGTAATATTGGCTTGAGTGATGCCAATAGCTTTGCTCAGTTACTCGGCGGTTTTATCGAACTAAGTAATACGGTGGATAAAGAGACGATATTTAGCCTCTACCTTCCTTATCCTCATACCACTTATCAATCGGTATATCATCGTTGTTCGCAGCTGCCCCATATTCACCTTATCGCTATCATCAATCAGCCTCTAGTTGCTGAACATTTACAACGTTTGTGCGAGTACTTAACGATATCCGTGACTATCTACAGCACTTTAGATAGAGCCACTGTACAGCAGCTAAAAAATAAATTAAAACAAGATGAGCAAACCATCATTCCTGTCTTGTTATTAGATTATGAATACAGCGAATCCATCACCTTATCAGCTCATGCGAGCAACAAGTATAGCGAGCAACAAGAAGTGTTAAACGACCTAGTCGCTACGCCTTCACTACCAAAGATATTACTTAGCATGAAACTTGAAAGGCATATACCCTCTATTTTACTAGGCCAATATGATGGATTTTTGACCAAACCCTTGGACGCAAGTTTATTACTTTCTGAACTGCTACGCTTAACCTTGTTTGCAAGGAAAACATTAAACATACTGGTCAAACATCAATATGACAGCAGTCTATCTTTTGTAGAAGATACACCTAAGAAAGAAATCTTGTCTCCACTGATTTTGGTCGTAGAAGACAGTCCTGCTAACCAAAAGATAGCCTGTAAGATGTTAAGTAAGCTTGGTTATCGTAGTATTGTCGCAGAAGATGGACAGCAAGCACTCGAGAAACTCAAAAGCCAACGTGAAGAGATTTCTTTGATTTTGATGGACTGCCGAATGCCCGTTATGGATGGCTTACAAGCCACACAAGTGATTCGCTCGCAAGGCGATAAAATACCGATTGTGGCGCTAACTGCAAATAATACAGAAGAAGATCGCGAGGCTTGTATGCAAGTTGGTATGGACGAATTTTTATCCAAACCCATTAGTAAGAAAGACTTAGAATCCGTTTTGCAGAGTTTTATACAATAAATCTCTAGTGCAAATAAAAAATACCCTATCGATATCACTTAATCAAAGTAATATCGATAGGGTCAAAAACTTGGTACGAGGATAATATCTTGATAAGCTTAATTGTTATTTCATAAACCCATTATCGGCCAAAAATGCTTCTGTGATTTGGCTTTGCGGGTTTGACGCATTCATACCGCCAGATTGAGATTTATTTAATAGACGCTCTAGATAACGGGCAACGATATCTACTTCAATATTCACTTTGTTGCCTACTAACCAATGCTTAGCGATATTCGTCACTTGGGCAGTATGCGGAATGATATTTAGAGAAACGATGTTGTCACGTACTAAATTGGTCGTCAGACTAATACCATCTACTGTAATAGAGCCTTTGGTCGCTGTATAGTGCGCTAGCTCTTGCGGTATCTCAATCTCAATATAGATAGAACGAGCATCTTGTTGTAATTTACTAACGACCCCTACGCCATCTACATGACCAGCGACGATATGACCACCAAAACGAGTCGTTGGTAGCATGGCCTTTTCTAGATTGACGGTATGACCTGCTTTTAAGCCTTCTAATGCTGTTCTAGCAATAGTTTCACGTGAGACATCAACAGAGTAGTAGTTACTTCCGAGCTCCACCACGGTTAAACAAATACCATTTGATGCAATAGAATCGCCTAGCTTCACGTCACTGAAATCCAAGTCATCAGACTCTACTGTCAAACGTATGTCACCGCCTGTCGCCTGCATCGATTTAACTTTTCCAACGCTTTCTATAATTCCAGTAAACATATTATCCTCATCTCATTACAGTATTGCCGTTATAGGCGATATGTTTTAGTTTATCAAATCAGCTATCAATTCTTTATCACAATTTGTTCAAATAGCTGACAGTGAAACATCGTTAGACTTGACCTTTAATAGGATAGATTGTGGATAAGTAAGGATAAATCAATAGAGGTATAGCTAGAAGTCGCTATAAATACATAGTTATCCACAA